>Ga0137321_1000075_pt1 | contig 41175 bp, 26 predicted proteins | sample EasRivERMZT399_2_FD_104758 | JGI IMG/M metagenome (GOLD analysis project Ga0137321, IMG submission 104758) | Soil microbial communities from meander-bound floodplain in the East River, Colorado, USA - East River MetaG ERMZT399_2 | ecosystem: Environmental > Terrestrial > Soil > Floodplain ... | reverse complement strand
GACTACGGGGAGATCACTGGCGACCGGACCCTGTCCGACATCGAAAAGCGCCGGTCGGATCGCTGGAACTTCCTGTTTATCGCCGGAATGTGGTTCCAGGACCTGTTCAACTACGACTTCCGCCGCACGGAGATGTGCATCATCCCGTACGGCACCCAGGTGGGGGAGGTGTCGTTCTGCGCCTACAACACCGGGATCGGCTGGCGCCAGGTGGTGGAGAAGCTCTACCAGACCGCGTCCACCTCGGACTGGTTCCAGACGAAGGGGCGCCACAAGATCTACGCCGCCGGCCGCAGCGTTCCGCTGATGCAGCTCAAGACGGGGAGCGCGAAGGGTGCGACACCCGCCCCCGCGCCGGTGACGAAGCCGGAAGGGGCGTGCGCGACATCGGCTTGCGGCTGCTAGGCCGGTCGCCGCAGCAAATCTGGCGAGGGCCGCGCCGTGAGGCGCGGCCCTCGTGCTGTACGGGAGCATTCTCGAATGCCGAGACCTCTGTTCGCCTTGCTGCTGGCGTCGATTGCGTTGATACCCTGCCATACGGCAGCGAGCGGCCAGGACAGAGTCCTCGCCGAGGTGGTTGCAGCGATCGACTCCGTTCGCGGGCATGAACCACGCGCGCTCGACGACGACGCGCTTCAACGCCTCAACCTCGTGCTCGACGAAGCCTGGGACACCCTCAAGCGGCACCCTCAAGTGGCCCGCACGGAGATCCGCAAGGCGCTGCGTACCGAGAAGGTGGACGGGTTCTTCATCGTCGACCAGGCGCTCCTGCTCGTCGACCTCGACGAGGGGAAGCTAGAGACGCTGCACGAGGTCGTCCCGTTCATCGAGAAGATTGACCCAAACGCGAACCCCACGTCCTACTGGCGACTTGCGTCAATCATGGCCCAGCGACGATGCACCGGCTGCCTCCCCGCAGTCGTTCGGATGCTGCTTCTTGATCGCCTAGGTGACTCCATCCCCGAGCATGCGCTCACGGTCGACCTGCAGATGGGGCTACTCTTCAGTCTTGGCCCCTTCGCGGAAGAGGCGATACCTCACCTGGCGACCACCCTTGCCGCCGGCAGCTGCAGAGCCCGGGAAAACGCCGCGATGATGCTGCCAGTCCTGCTCACAGACTCGATTCCAGACGCTCTCCGCGAGCTCCCTTTCGCGGACGAATGTCCCTCCGCTCGCGTCACCGCCTGGCTCGCGCTTGGAGCGATGGGCGATCCCAAGCTCGTCGAGCTCGCGGATCGACGCCTGGGGGCCTCGGCCAGCCCCCCCAGCGTCGAGGAACGGTTGGCGATCGCCGGCGCATTGGCAAGGCCGTACCGATTACCTCCGGATGCTCTGCTGCGACGCATGTCATCCGACGAGGCTCCAGATGTCGCGAAGGCCGCGGCGGACGCCCTCGCCGGGCGCGAGGAGGCTCTCGCCACCGTGCGCGATCTAAGAGCGAATCTCGGAAGCGCGGATCCCGCCACCAAGAAGTCGATCCGTCGTGCACTCGAACGGGCGGGGCGCAAGGGGGTCCTCGAGTTCGATGGTTCCGCGAAGGACCTTGAGGCAGGACTCGCGCCGCAGGATCTGCCGCTGGTCCGGGGCGCGCTAGCGTCCGTGCTGCGTCGGCAGTCGGATGAGTGCCTCTACGAGTTCAAGAAGCTCTACCTGGCGGGCGACCTGCTACTTCAGCTCGGACCTCGCGGGGACTAGCGGGCTCGCCGTCCCGCTCCGACTCAGGCGGCATGCCTGTTGCGGGCGGAGTGGTGCTACCGGCGCTGCGAAGTCTCCTAGTCCAGGCCGGCGACGATGCACCGACCGACTGCCGCCGTCTGCGCCCCCGGAGCTTCACCCTCCAAACAGATCAAGCTGCGTGTCGTCCCCCACGACGCGATCGAACGACAGCCCGAGGAGATCGAGCACCGGCTCGGCGATAGGGCGGATCTGCTTCTGGACGTAATGCTCGTGGTCGATCGGGCTCGCGCGCTCCGCGGCGGGCTCGGGGCCGTTCGCAGTCATCACGTAGGCGATCAGCCGGCCACCGGAGCGCGACGACTTGCGGGCGGCGGCCACGTGCGGGGGGGTCGTGGCGGTGTAGGCGGCGAGGTCCTTGCGCAGCGCCTTGCGGTAGACGAGCTGGGAGTCGAGCTCCCCTCCGCGCAGCCGCTGGACGACGCCGCGGAGATACTCCTCGACCGGTTGGTCGCGGAACAGTCGGTCATACAGCTCTCCCTGCAGATCGCGCGCCAGCGGAGTCCAGTCGCGCCGCACGGCCTCCATGCCGGTGAAGACGACCCGCGTCGCGTCCGCCTCCTCCACCAGGCCGGCATATCGCTTGCGGGCGCCGGCGCCACCGTGCCGCTGCGAGAGGAGCACGAGCCGCAGGTAGACCGCCGCAAGCTGCAGCTCGAGACGGCTCTCGACGCGCCAGCCGCGACGCACATGCTCCGCGAGCTCGCGGTTCAGGCGGTCGCGAAGCTCCGCGCCGAGCGCGCGCGCCGCGTCCGTCGACTCGGCCCCCGAGAGCACGAACAGGGAGTCGGTGTCGCCGTACAGCACCGCGTGCCCCCACGTCTCGAAGCGCTCCTTCGACCAGAGCAGGATCTCGCGGCCGAACCCGGTGATGGCGTTCGCGAGCGCCGGATCGTAGAAGCGGCAGGCGGGGGTGCCGAGCACGCCGTAGAACGAGTTCATCAGGATCTTGATCGCCTGTGACGCGGTCGCGTCTCCGGCGCGCCTGGCCTCCTCGCGCCGGGGGACGAGGTCGTCGAGCAGGCGCGGGAGGATGGCGCCGGTGCGACGGAACGCCGCGCCGTTCGGGGCGACGATCGGGTCCGGGTCGGCGGCGGGGTCGGTCAGCAGACCCAGCGGGTCGATCTGGAACGTCCGGATCAGGCTCGGGTACAGGCTCTTGAAGTCGAACGCCAGCACGTTCCGGTGTAGCCCCGGGACAGGGTCGAGCACGTGCCCGCCGGACGTCGGCTCCTCGATCTCCTGCTCGGCGGCGACCGTGGGAGCGACGATCCCGCGCTTTCCCAGCTCCCCGAGGTAGAGGAAGTCGAACGAGGCGATGCTCGCGGAGGTGCGGTCGATTGGCATCCCGGTCAGCCGGCTTCGCTCGACCGCCAGCGGCACGATACGGAGCTTGCCGAGGATCTCCAGCACCAGCCGGGCATCGGCGAGGTTGTAGTCCACGAAACGGGCGCGGTCCGTCTCGTAAGCGTGGAGGATCTCGTCGGCCCGTCCGGAGCCCGCGATCAGCTTCCCCTCTCCCAGGACCTGGCGCGCCACGAAGTCGAGCGAGTACTCCTCCATCCGGATGAAGGCGCCGCGCAGCATGGCGATTCCGTCGAGCACTGGCCGCCCGGGCACCGTCGCGCGCGAGGTCCCGTAGCGCGAGCGATCCAGGTTGAGGCGGAGCACGCCGGGCCCGCGCCCCAGCTCGAGGGGAACTCCGTGCCGGGTGGCGAGGCGGTCGAGCACCGCGAGGTCGAAGTCGATGACGTTCCAGCCGGTCAGCACGTCCGGGTCGATCTCGCGCACGCGGCGGCAGAAGGCGCGCAGCAGCTCCCGCTCGTTCGGAAACCCGATCGCGCCCCGCGGCACCGGATCGCCGCGCGGGGAGAGGAGCAGCACCTCGCTCGCGCCCGCGCCGTAGAGCGCGATCGACAGCAGCCGGCGCGCGGCCGGATCGGTCTCGATGTCGAACGAGAGGATCGAGAGGGTAGGGATCCAGTCGGCCGGTAGCACCTCCGGGTCGTCGAAGATCCGGCCGATCCCGTCGCCGGGGTGTCCCTCTCCCACGATCGCGAGCGCACCGCGGATGCCGCGATCGATGAGATACCGGGTCGCGAAGCGGACGTCCGCCTCGAAGCAGGCAACCTGCTTGGCGCGCAGGCGCTCCCGCAGCGGCGGCACGTCGGAGGGGAGCGCGACCTCGATGCGGACGACCGGCTCGCCGCGCAGGGTGTGGCGTTCCGTCGGCAGCGGGGGAGGGGCCCCGGCCGTCCCGGCCCAGTGGGCGTCGCTGGCGCGGATAAAGAAGAAGGGGCGCTCCCGCCGGTCGCGGACCAGGAATGTCTCGCCGCTTTCCAGCCGGCCGTGGAGGCAGACGACCGGCCGCCCCTTCTCGGTCCGATAGGTCGGCTGCAGGATGAAGCCGCGGGTTTCCATTGGCCACATTATTGTTCAGGCAAGCGCTAGAATGGCCCCCCTTCCGGGCGGGAAGGCGCAGGGGAGGAGCCATGGGCGAGGAGCGCAAGCAGCAGCGGATGGAAACGCTCGCGGTGCACGGCGGGGAGCCGCGACCGAGGCCGGAAGGGTCGGTGGTCTTCCCGATCTACCAGGGGACCGTCTACGCGATGAGCCCGGAGGCCGGCTACCATGACCTCCAGTACCTGCGGCTGAGCAGCACCCCCTCCCAGCGCAATCTGCACGGGCGCCTCGCCGCGCTCGAGGGAGGGGAGGCGGCGGTCGCCGCGTCGTCCGGGATGGCGGCAATCACGAGCACGCTCATCGCGCATCTCAAGCAGGGGGATCACTTCCTGGCGGCGGACGGGCTTTACGGCGGCACGCACGACTTCATCACGGAGCGCGCCGGCGAGCTGGGGCTGTCGTACACCCTGGTCGATGCGCAGCGGCCCGAGTCGTGGGCGGCCGCGGTGCGCCCCGAGACGAAGCTGTTCCTGGTCGAGACGATCTCGAACCCGCTGATACGGGTCCCGCCCCTCGACGAGGTCGTCACTTTTGCGCGCGCCCGCAAGCTGGTGACGGCGATCGACAACACCTTCGCGAGCCCCATCAACTTCCAGCCGCTCAAGCACGGCTTCGACGTCTGCATGCACAGCGCGACGAAGTACCTGAACGGCCACTCCGACCTCGTCGCCGGTTGCGTCATCGGTTCGAAGGCGACGGTGACCCGGGTGCGCAGGACGATGAACCTGCTGGGCGGCTCGCTCGACCCTCACGCCGGCTTCCTGCTGGCCCGCGGCACGAAGACGCTGGCGCTGCGCGTGCGGGCGCAGAACGAGACCGCGACGGCCCTCGCCCGCGTCCTTGCCGGGCATCCGAAGGTGGAGGGGGTCAACTACCCCGGACTCGAGACCCACCCGGACCACGCGCACGCGCGCCGCCTCCTCTCGGGGTTCGGCGGCATGCTGTCGTTCCGCCTGCGCGGCGGGCTGCCGGCGGTCGAGCGGCTGCTGGCGCGCCTGGAGATCCCGTACCACGCGCCGAGCCTCGGCGGAGTCGAGACCTTGATCGTGCGCCCGGCGGCGTCGTCGCACGCCGGCCTGGCTCCCGAGGAACGCCGCCGCATCGGCGTGACCGACGACCTGCTGCGGGTGAGCTGCGGCATCGAGCACGTGGATGACCTCGTGGCCGACTTCCGGCAGGCGCTCGACGCGGCATGAGGGGGTGCCAGGCGTGAGCGACAAGCATGACGCATACCCGGTGCGCCCCTCCGAGGAGACGCTCGACCCCGAGGACTGGGAGTCGGCCCGGGCGCTGGGGCACCGGATGCTCGATGAGATGGTGGATCACCTGCGCGGGAGGCGCGACGCCCCGATCTGGCGGCGCGTTCCCGAGGAGGTGCGCGCGCGGCTGCGGTCCCCGCTGCCGCTCGAGCCCCGCTCGCAGGAGGAGGTTTTCGAGACCTTCCGGCGCGACGTGCTCCCCTACCCCCTCGGGAACACGCATCCGCGCTTCTGGGGGTGGGTGATCGGGAGCGGCACCGCGACCGGGATGCTCGCGGCGCTGGCCGAGGCCGCCATCAACACGCCGGCGGGCGGGTACGACCAGGCGGCGACGTATGTCGAGCGGCAGGTCATCGACTGGCTGAAGGAGGCGATGGGGTTTCCGTCCGACGCCAGCGGGCTTCTCGTGAGCGGCGGCTCGATGGCGAACCTGGTCGGCCTCACGGTCGCGCGCAGCGCGAAGGCCGGTTTCGACATCCGCCGCGACGGCGTGCGCGGGTTCCGCGGGGAGCCGGTGGTTTACGCGTCAGTTGAGACGCACAGCTCCGTCGCCAAGGGGATGGAGCTGCTCGGGATGGGGCACCAGGCGCTGCGCCGGATCCCCGTTGGCCCGGACTATCGCATCGACCTGCGCGCGCTCGAGGCGGAGCTAGCCTCCGATCGGGCCGCGGGCCGGCAGCCGCTGGCGCTCGTGGGCAACGCCGGCACCGTGAACACCGGCGCGATCGACGATCTCGAGGCGCTCGCGGCGATCGCCAAGCGCGAGGGAATCTGGTTCCACGTGGACGGCGCCTTCGGCGCGATCGCGGCACTCGCCCCCGATCTCCGCCCCGCGCTCAAGGGGATGGAGAAGGCCGACTCGCTGGCCTTCGATCTCCACAAATGGCTGCACGCGCAGTACGACGCCGGGTGCGTGCTGGTGCGCCGCGAGGAGGATCATCGCGCCGCCTTCGGCGGGATGCCGCACTACCTGGCCGGGACGGAGCGCGGCATCGTCGGGCAGGTCCGCTGGTTCAACGAGTACGGCGTCGATCTCAGCCGCCGGTTCCGCGCGCTCGGCCCGTGGATGGCGTTCCAGGTCCATGGCCTCGCGAAGTTCGGGCGCCTGGCGCGGCAGAACGTCGAGCAGGCGCGCACCCTCGCGCGCCTCGTCGAGGCCTCGGCGGACCTGGAGCTGATGGCCCCCGCGCCGCTGAACGTCGTCTGCTTCCGCTTCACCGGCGGGCGCCCCGACGCATCCGACCTCGATGCGCTGAACCTCGAGACGATGCTGCGCCTGCAGGAGGAGGGGATCGCCATCCCCTCCTCGACCCTGCTCAATGGCCGCTTCGTCCTGCGCGTCGCGATCACGAACCACCGGACCCGCACCGCCGACGTCGAGCTGCTGGCCCGGGAGGTCGTCCGGATCGGCCGCGAGATCCGGGGAGAAGGTACTCAGTAGGCCAGCGTTCGCGCGACAAGCTCCCAATCCGACGGCGTCGTGAACGTCGTTTCCCTGACCTTACCTGTCGCGGCCATGATCCCTCGCATCGGAGTCGAATGACGCTTCGATCTCCGCGAACGGCACCGCGCGGGCTAGGTTCGTGAACGTGCCCAGCTCGGCGATCTCCTTCGCCGCCTGGAGGAATCCGCTCCAGGCGGTCCGGGCCAGTGCGCTGCCGACGCTGATCCGCCGGACCCCGAGGTCGGCAAGCTGCGCCACCGTGGCGAAGTCGCTGCTGACGAGCACGTTGACCGGTTTCGGTGCGACCGCCGCGACGACGGCAGCGATGTCGGCCGTCGCGCGGATCCCGGGGGCGTACAGGCAGTCGGCGCCCGCCTCGGCGTACGCGGTCAGCCGCCGGATCGTCTCCGCGAGATCCGGGCGTCCGACGATGAACCCCTCGGAACGAGCGGTGAGGAGGACGTCGGTGCCGCTGCCGGCGATGGCGCGCCGGGCGGCCTGGATCCGCTCGACCGCGAGCTGGAGATCGAAGAGCGGGTGGGCCTCATCCCCGGTGGAGTCCTCGATCGACAGCCCGGCGACTCCGGTCCCCGCCGCGGCCGTGACGTTCGCGCCCACAGCGGCCGGTGCGATCGCGAAGCCCCCCTCGAAGTCCGCGTTGACCGGCACGCCGACGCCCTGGGCGATCGAGCGCAGGTGCGCCAGCGTATCGTCCAGCGAGACGTGGTTGTCGCGCCGCCCCAGCGACCAGGCGAGGGCGGAGCTGGAGGTGGCGAGCGCGTGGAATCCGAGCCGCGCGAGCAGGCGGGCGCTGCCGAGGTCCCAGGGGTTCGGGATCACGAAACAGCCGGACTCGTGCAGGCGGCGAAAAACGCGGCAGCGATCGGTGGCGGGCGTCATGGCGGGAACATACCACAAGAGTTCGCGAGCCGATCCGGTCGCCCGCGAGTGTTTCTCACCCGTTCGCGTCAGGTTTTTCCTCGCTTCGGGGGATTACTTTCTGAGCGCCAAGGGGATAGGGTCACTGGCTACGTCGGCCCGACTCCTCCTCGCCGTCCCCGACCCCCGAGGGAATTAATGAAAAGGGTGCTGCTCACGAGCGTCTGCCGGCCGCTGGGAACGCGCCACGGCGACGCGGAGAGCGTCGGCTACGAGTTGCTCCATTGCCAGGTCACGAGGGCGCAGGGGATCTTCAGCCCCCGCTCACATCACGTACATTTCGGCCTCGAGTACATCGCCGAGAATCTCGAGGCGCCGACGACGGTGCTGCAGTACCCGTCGCAACGCGAGCTGATCCGGGAGCTCCGGCGCGGCTACGACGTGGTGGGCGTGTCGTTCCTGATCGCCGGGTTCCATCGCCTGAAGGAGGTGGTAGCGCTGATCCGCCGGCACTCCCCGGCCTCGCAGATCGTGCTCGGAGGGTACGGCACCGTCCTCTCCGACGACCTGCTCCGCCCGCTCGCCGATCAGATCTGCCGCGAGGAAGGGGTCGGCTTCATGCGACGCCTGCTCGGCGAGCCGGAGATCCCGTTGCCGCATCGCCATCCGATGATCGTCAACCCGTTCCGGATCTTCGGGATGAACGTGTCGGAAACCGGCGTGGTGCTCGCCGGGCTCGGCTGCCCCAGCGGCTGCGACTTCTGCTGCACGTCCCATTTCTTCAAGCGCAAGCACATCCGGCTGCTCCCCACCGGCGCCGATATCCATCGCGTCATCGAGCGCTACCACGAGACCTCGCCCGGGATGTCGATCATCATCCTCGACGAGGATTTCCTCCTGAACCGCAAGCGGGCGATGGAATTCCGCGACTGCGTCGTCAGGAGCGGCAAGCCGCTTTCCATCTTCGCCTTCGCGAGCATCCGCGCCATCAGCCAGTACCAGGTCTCCGAGATCCTGGAGATGGGGATCGACGGGGTCTGGATCGGCTACGAGGGGACCCGGGCGGGTTACGCCAAGCAGTCGGGGCGTCCGGTGGAGGAGATCTTCCGGGAGTTCCGCGAGCACGGGATCAAGGTCCTCGCGTCGATGATCGTGGGGTTGCCGTACCAGACGCCGACGATCATCGAGGAGGAGTTGGCAGGACTGCTGGCGCTCGAGCCGACGTTCACGCAGTTCATGATCTACGGGCCGAGCCCGGGCACGCCGTTCTACCAGCGGGTGGTGGACGAGGGGTTGTTCCATCCGGAGGTCGCGGCCGATCCCGAGCTGTTCTGCCGCAAGGGGAGCGGCTTCTACGCGTTGGTGAAGCACCCGGCGATGGAGCCCGCGGAGATCGAAGCGGCGCAGCACCGCTGCTTCGAGGAGGACTTTCGCCGGCTCGGGCCGTCGATCTTCCGGACGGTCGAGACGTGGCTGCTGGGCGCCCGGACGCTCGCGGCCTCGACCTCTCCGATCTTGCGTCTTAAGGCGGAGTCGATCGCCCGGGAGCTTCGCCAGGCCTACCCCATCTTCCTCGCCGGCCGGCTCTTCGGTCCCACCGCCGAGGTCCGCCGCTCCATCGCCGATCTGGAGCGCCAGGTCCATGACGAACTGGGCCCCCCCACGCTGAAGGAGCGCCTTGCGTCGTTCGCCGTGCTCGGCCTCGCGGTCTGGACCGGCCTCACCCTGAAGCTCGATCTCTTCCAGCACCCGCGCCTGATTCGGCACACCTTCCGGATGCCTGAGGACCCCAGCGTCCCCCTCCTGCAGCTGCGCGTCGATTCGCCGCTGCAAGACGCTTCCTGACGCGGAGGTGCGACGCCGGGCCGAGCGGCGCTGGCCCCTGCGGGTCAGGCCGCCGGCCCGGAGTGGAATGGTGTTACGGGCAGTGCGAGATCAGGTACTGGGCATCCGCGATCAGGATCGCGGCCGCCGTTGGATCGATCGTCTTGCCGGCCTGGGACTTCACCGTGCTGATGACCGCCTCGTACTGCTCCTTGGCGGCGCCGCAGTTCCCGTTCGCCCGCGAGTCCGCGGCGGCCGCCAGCTTCCCGAGCAGGAACTGCCCCTCGCTCGGGTGGGTGATCAACCCGAGCGAGACCATCTGCACGACGGCCTGCTGGATGCTCTCCGCCGTCACGATGATCTCGAAGGTCACCGAGGCGGAGCTCGGGTTCCCCTCGGTGTCGGTCGTGTCGATCGAGAACTCGTGGGTGCCCAGCGCCAGCTCCGTCAGCAGGTGGATCGCCTGGCCGTCGTCGAGGCCGTGCCCTCCGACCGTCGCCGCCCCGTCGAGCAGCGGCGTGGAGCTTGCCACGCCCGTGCAACCGTCCGCGACCGTGTAGTCGAGCGTGATGATGTCGCTGTGGGTGTATTGGATCGGCCGCGGCTCCACGATGCCGATCTCCGGTGCGGTGGTGTCCTGTACGAGCACGCCGAGCGCATCGAATCCGAAGCTGCCGCGCAGGTCCGCGACCGAGAGCGTGACCTCGTGCTGCCCGAGCGGGACCGGCAACGACACGTCCTGCCCCGTGGCGGCCTCGGTCCCATCGATGTACCAGGCGTAGCGGGTGATGTCCTCCGGGCCGTCCAGGTCGAACGACCCGGCGCCCGACACGAACGCCGCCCCGGTGCCGGCGGTCGAGTCGCACTCGACCACGGCGTCATCACCGGCGACCGCCCGCGGCGGCCGGTTCGTGAACCCCATGACGAGGTTGACACGCATGTTGATGTCGGCCCCCTGGGCATCCACGAGGCCGGTCAGCGTGAACAGCTCCGCCTCCTCGTCGTACGTCCCTTCGAGCGAGACGCTCTCGAGCGTCAGCGCCATCCGCTCGCCGTCCACCTTCCCGCTCACGATGAAGCTGCCGGTGCCCGGCGGCACGATGAAGTCCCCGCCCGGCTCGAGCGTCACCGTGAACGGCGCTCCCGCGAGCTGCCCCTCGGAAAGCGTGTGGTCGTCGTTGCTGAAGATTCCATCGCTCTCGAAAACGGTCGTCGCCAGGGTCCCGACCATCGAGGCGAAGAACAGCTCGTCGCCGGTCACGGTCGTCTCGACATGGAACGTCTCGGGCTCGACGTTGAAGTCGATGATGTCGTCTCCCTCGACCCGCACGGTCGAGGGAGGGACAGCCTCGGAGACCGCCTGCCCGAAGTCTCCGGTGTAGAAGTCACCGTTGTCGGCCGGGCAGGCGCCGCTGGTGATAGTGCCTATCCCGCCACCGGGACCGCAGTTCTCGATCTTGCAGAGGCCGGGCGTGCCAATCGTCTCCTTCTTCTCGCAGACGAAGGTGCGCGCCGTGTCCACGTTGTCCGGGATCGAGGCGTCGGTGCAGATCTGAGCCGGGATCGCGATCTGCTCGCCGGTGCAACTGTCCCGGCAGATGCAGAGGAGGTCCACCGTGTCCGACCCCGGCGGCGGCGGGTCCGGGCATCCTACGAGGAACCCCATCGTCCCTGCGAGCAGGAGGACGAGCGCGAGGTTGCGCGCCGGCTGCCCCGCCCCTGGGGCGCGGGCCTCCGAACGCGTCGCGCCGTCGTTTCCGTTCTTGTGTTTTCTCATCGTACCCCCCCCTTGTTTGGCTGCGGTGGCGCCGCAGGCGTTTCCGTGACGAACGATTGTCCCGCGCACCTAGCGCGGCATCCAGAGGACGCGGATCTCCGCGATCCCCGACTCCAGCGGGTCTAGCGCCTTGCCGAACACCGATCCGGGCGCCGCGTCGATCGCCCGCATCGCCGCCCCTGGCGTCGGCGAGGTGGTGAGCAGATCCCCGAGCGCGATGGCGCCGTAGCCCGCATCCGCCTGGACCCGCAAGACGCGCGCCGTGGCAATCTCGACCTCCCCCTGATCGCTGTCTGTCTGGGCCACGCCGATGAACCCCGGATCGCCGATCCCCTCGGCCCGCCGCACCCGATCCGGCTGCGTCGGATCGACCGCGAGGAGATTTCCGGCGCGCACCGGCTCGCTCACCCGCAGGGTCTCGACCGGTGCGACTCCGTCCCCGGGCGTGCGGTCGCTCGACCCGGATTCGTCCTGGCCCTGGGTGGAGGCGACGATGCCGAACGCCGGACTCGCGCTTCCGGCATCCCCGGTGCGGGGTGTCGGCATCCACCGCGACGGCGAGGCGTCGGCAAGGTGCCCGGGAACGTCCGGGTCGCTCCCCGCGGCGCCATCTGCTGCCCTTCCAGGCCGCGGACGCGACTGCTCGGGATCGCGGATCGGCGCCACCACGTCCACCTTGGGGTCGAACTCATGAATGGCGTTCCTGAGGGCGGTCGCGGTGCTCAGGCTCGGCGCGGTCTCGAAACCCATCCGCTGGCGCGTCGCCTTCACGCGCTCGAGGGCGTTGAACCGCCGGAGCTCCGGATGGTCCTCGTACCGCTTCCGGTGGTCGGCCATCGACGGGATGTACGACTCCTCCCGCTTTTCCTGGACGATGCTCGTCTCCTCGAACCCGATCCGCAGCCCGTACACCAGGTAGTCGAAAGCGAGATCCTGCGGACCGTCCGCGGGCCCGCGCACCACCAGCTCCTTCGTCGTGACCGCGACCACGGCAAGCGGGACCGCCTCGTCCCGCGGGGTCACGTGAGCCGTGAGCCCCAGGTCCGGGTTCGTCACCCAGGCGAACGTCTCGCCCAGGGGAATCCGTGCCTCGCCCGCCGCGAGCCGCCCCGATCCCCGGGTGTAGGTCGCGACCTCGTCCCCCTCCGGGGAGTTGTAGACGATCACCTTGTCTTTGTCGGTGGGGTGGTTCTGGACGAAGGCGACGGAGCCGGGGCCTTGGATCTTGTAGGTCTCGTACCCGACGCGAACGGACCCCGAGCTGTCCGTGTCCCTGAACTCACCACCCATGACGCGTCCGTACGCGCTGATCCCGATCTCATTGATGGCCAGGCTGGCCTCGGTATCGTAGGAGAGGTCGCGGATACGGCCGCCGCCGAAGCAGTCTATGCCCTCGTTCTGGCCGGCGATTGTGCAGTTGCTCCCGCTCACGTCGTTGTCGAACCATCCGCCGAAACTGTAGACGATGCCCGACGGATTCTTGTAGGCGTGGGCGAGTTCGGCGCTCGCCAGGAACGAGCTCCCGCTCGCGTCCCTGATCGAGAAGTGGCCGCCCGAGGGGCTGGACGGATCACCCGCGGGGGAGGCGCTGCCGCCGGCCGCCATTCCGTAGAGATAATAGGAGAGGACAGTCCACGACACGTTCCCCGGCGTCTGGAACGAGCCCCCCACGTTCTGACCCTGGGCGGAGACGCCGATGTCGCCCTGTGCCAGATCGACCCAGCTCGGGTTGTCCAGGTCCTCGAAGTGGCCGCCTTGCACCGTCCCATACGCCTTGACCCCCGCCCCGCCGTAGCTGTAGAAGCCGCCCCCCGCGCCGGCTCCGCTGGCCGAGACGCCCTCGTCCACGTTCCCCAGGTAGACGGACGGGCCGAGGATCGAACTGATGTTCGCCCCGATGAACCCCACGGCGGTGAGCGCGGGCTGGTACTCCCCGCGCGGCGCCCCCAGCAGGTTAAGCTGCCCCGCCTTCGTCTGCGCCTCCGCGCTCGTGTCGATGAACTCACCGGCCTCCCTTCCGGCGAGGGTGCGCGCGTTCAGCGCGTATCCCGCGGAGGCCAAGTGCAGCCGCGGCGCCAAGGTCTCCGCGTCGATTTGGATCTCGAGCCAGAGATCGCCGTGGTCCCGGAACGTTTCCGCGAGCGTCTCGTACAGGCCGGGACCCGAGCCGTCGAGCGTCTCGCCCGACCCGATCTCCACGCTGAACTGACCGGTGGTGACGATGACCTGTGTCCCGTCGACCAGCAGGTGCCGGTCCAGGATGACCTCGTTCCCGCCGATATCCGAGTCGAAGAGGCGGAAGACCATGTCGAACGATCCGGTGCTCGGCGCTCCGGCGGCATCGCGGAGGACCCCCTGGTAGTGGATCCGGTCGGGCGGCACGGCGGCCTGGAGCGGCGTGAGCGCGGCAAGTGCAAGCGCCAGACTCGTAAGCGTCCTGATGGCTGTCATGCGTCCCCCTCCCGGCCCGCTCATGGGCATGCCGGCGCGGCCGTCCGCACCGTGCCGTTTGCTGGACGGCGGAGCCGCGGCCGACAGCAGACCGAGCGACAGCGGGATCCGCGCGGGTGCGACGACAACTCTCATGGCTTCTCCCCTCATCGCGGCATCACCAGCACCCGGATGACGCCGGTGCCGGACTCGAGCGTCTCCGCCGCCATGCCGAGGATCGTCCCGGGGATCGGCTCGAGGGCGCGCATGGCGTGCCCCGCCGTTGGCGACGTCGTCAACAGGTCGCCGGCCCGGATGGCGCCGTAGCCGGCGTCTACCTTGCAGGCCACGAGCCCGGTGACCGCGACCGGAACGAGATCTCCCTCCGTTTCGCCCGCCTCCAAGGCGGCAGCGATACCAACGGTTGCGGGCTCCGCCATCGCCGCGCCGCGCCGAAGCCTCCCCGGCTGCTCGGGATCGAAGACGAGGACATCGCCCGCCTCGACAGGTCCGCCCACGGGCAGGAGCACCGTTCCCCCGTTGACGCCCGCTGGTACTGCCGGCCGTGGCGATTCCCTTGGAGTGCTCTGCGGGCCCGGCCTCGAGGTCGGCCCGCCGCTACGGGCGTCCATGGGAGCGTTGCCGCGCGTCGGCGCCGGCGCGAGACGCGGTGCGCGCGGGTCCGCCGGCGGCGCCGACGAGGGCGCGGCGGCGGCGGCGCCCGCGAGGCGGTGATTCGACCGGCCTCTGCCCGGCAGGTCGATCGGCCCATCCACCGCGGGGTCGTACTCGTGGATGGCGTTTCTCAGGGACGTCGAAGCGGTCAGGTCGGGCGCCGCCTCGAACCCCATCTCCCGGCGCTCGCCCTTCACCCGCTCGAGCGCGTTGAACCGCCGCAGCTCCGGATGCTCCGCGTAGAGTTTGCGGTGCTCCGCCATCGACGGGATGTGCGCCTCGCGCTCCTTCTCCCGAACGATGCTCGTCTCCTCGAAGCCGATCCGCAGGCCGTGGACGAGATAATCGAACTCGAGGCCGGGCGGGGCGTCGGCGGGGGCCCGCACGACCAGCTCCTTCGTGGTCAACGACTCGACGGCGAGCGGGATCGGCTCGCCGCGCGGCGTGAGGTGGGCCGTCAGGCCGAGATCGGGGTTCGTGACCCAGGCGAACGTCTCCTCCAGGCGAATTCGCGCCTCACCACCGGCGAGCCGCGCCGATCCGCGCGCGTACGTCGCGACCTCGGCTCCCTCGGGGGCGTTGTAGACGATGACCCGGTCCTTCTCCTGTGGGTGGTTCTGGACGAACGCGACCGAGCCCGGGCCCTGGATCTTGTAGGAGGATTTTGCGACATCGACCCAACCTGCTGACGAGTCGGAAGTGAAGGTCCCAGGGGTCGCCCCCTTGGCGCGGATGCCGACGCTACCGCCAACCTCGTTCGCTCCCAGCTCGACGTAGCCGCCGAATAGGCCCCCCCCGAACACGCCTCCGGCAATGGTGCCGGAACCAAACTCTGGGATATCGAGGATAGCTAGCTGCGCATACGGTCCGAGAGAACCCCCGGTCTGGAACAGGCCCCCGGCGGCGAAGTTGAAGTTGGCCTCCGGGTCGGTTTCGCCGTACGCGAGTCGTACCGTCGTCGTCGACTCCTGGGTGGCATCGCGCAGGTCGAACATCCCCCCCCAGCCGTACGAGCCGGCACCCTCCGGGTCTCGTCCCGTCGCGGTCACGCCGAGGTTGCCGTTAGCGAGCGTGACCCAGGAGCCGGCGCCCGGCGTCTCGACGACGGCGCCTGTGTACTGCCCCCGGATGTACGCTCCTATCTCTCCATCCGCCAGATCGACCGAGCTCGGGTTGTCCAGGTCCTCGAAGTGGCCGCCTCGCACCGACCCATACGCCTTGACGCCCGCCCCGCCGTAGCTCTGGAAGCCGCCTCCCGCGCCGGCTCCGCTGGCCGAGACACCCTCCTCCACGTTCCCCAGGTAGACGGACGGGCCGAGGATCGAGCTGATGTGCGCCCCGATGAACCCCACGGCGGTGAGCGCAGGCTGGTACTCCCCGAGCGGCGCCCCCAGCAGGTTGAGCTGCCCCGCCTTCGTCTGCGCGTTTCCGCTCGTGTCGATGAACTCGTCAGCCTCCCTCCCGTCGAGGGTGCTCGCGCTCAGCGCGTACCCCGCGGAAGCCAGGCGCAGCCGCGGCGCCAAGGTCTCCGTGGCGACCTGGATGTCGAGCCAGAGATCGCCATGGTCCCGGAAGGTCTCACGGAGCGTTGTATAGTCGCCGGGACCCGAGCCGTCGAGTATCTCGCCCGACCCGATCTCGACGCTGAATTGACCGGTGGTGACGACGACGTGCGTCCCGTCGACCAGCAGGTGCCGGTCCATCATGATCTCGTTGCCGCCGACCGGCGCGTCGTAGAAACGGAAGACCATGTCGAACGATCCGGTGCTCGGCGCTCCCGCGGCATCGCGGAGTACCCCCTGGTAATGGATCAGGTCCGGCGGCACGTCGGCCCGCAGCGGCGTTAGCGCGGCAAGTGCAAGAGCCAGACTCGCAAGCGTCCTGATGGCTGTCATGCGTCCCCCTCCCGTCGTGCTCATGGGCATGCCGGCGCGGCCGTCCGCACCGTGCCGTTTGACTGATACCCCTTGGTCCCTTCCTCGCCGAGCCGGTTCTCGCCGGTCACCAGGTAGAAGAAAATGGTCCCGGATCCCGGCGCGACGGGGTCGTTGTAGGGCGAGCCCACCAGGTTCGAGGCCAGGCACGAGCCGTAGGTGCCTGGCAACCGGCCCGTGGGTCCGCGATAGATGTCGTAGCGCACGGCGGTCGGTATCGGACTCCAGAGCACCGTCGTCGCCGATCCGGCGCCCGGGCCAAACGCCATCGTCTGCACTTCGGCCGGGGGGGCATAGGCGCTGACGATGCCGCCCGACAGGCCGAAGTTCGCGCTCAGGGACTCCAGCGTCGGCACCGTCTCGCCGACGGCGTCGAGCGTGATCTGGAACGACGCGGACTGCGCGACGACGCCGTTCGCGGGGCGGCCCCCCTCGTTGAAGGTGCTCCCCTCCAGCGCGAAGCTTGCGCTCTGCTGGGCTCCGACCGGAGTCGCGGACACGAGGACCGCGAGCGCGGCCAGTCCCAAGACCTCCACGATTCGCATGCTTTTCCCCCTTGGCGCCCGCCCGGGCAAGGCTCACGGGCGCCTTCGCCGCAGTTTCGCCGTGGCGCCGGTGACGCCGGATCCATAGTTTTGCGAGGGCTGGACACCCTGCGACCAGGTTGCACTGAGCATCTACCTAGAGGATCGGAGGGGACGCGGAGAAGGCGACAGGCCGCGGGGGAATTTGACAGGGCGCCCCGCAGCGGCCGTAGAATCACAGGTCCAGGCCCCTTTCAGGACGGACGGCGCCGCGTGGAATCCTCGATCTCGTCGCTCATCGCCACGGCCGAGGCAGGTGATGCCGCGGCCGCGGAAACCCTGTTCACCGAGCTTTACGCCGAGCTGCACCGGATGGCCAAGCGGGAGCTCGGCCGCCGGGGGGTCGCCGTCAGCCTCGGGGTGACGACCTTGCTGCATGAGGCGTATCTCGACATGGCGGAGCGAACCGGCCCGTCCTTTCCCGACGAGATGCGGTTCATGAAGTACGCGTCGCGCGTCATGCGCGGGCTGATCATCGATCATGCCCGCAACCGGCAGGCGAGAAAGCGCGGCGGTCAGTTCGAGATCACCTCGCTCCGCACCGACGCTCCCGAGCTGGCGGTGGACGACGTGGAGCTGACGCGGATCAGCGAGGCTCTGGACGAGCTGGCGACGGTGGACTCGTCGCTCGCCGAGGTCGTCGATTTGAAGTTCTTCTGCGGCTTCTCTTTCGCCGAGATCGCCGCGCTGCGCAGCGTCTCGGAACGCACGGTGCAGCGGCACTGGGAGAAGGCGCGCATCTATCTGCACGGCTCCCTGCGCGGCTCGTCGCTGCTGTGAGGAGCGGGTGTCGAAGCTCACCCCGGAGCGCTGGCAGTCGGTAACCCCCTACCTGGATCAGGCCCTGGATCTGCCGGACGAGGAGCGCGGGGCGTTCCTCGCGTCGTTGCGGGCGCAGGACCCGGCCCTGGCCGACGATCTGCAGGTGCTCCTCGACGAGCATCGGGCGGTCGGGCAGGAGCGATTCCTCGAAGCCGTCCCGCTTCCCCCCACCGGCCACCCGGCGGCCGCCGGCCTGGAGGTCGGCGCCTACCGCCTGCTGTCGCTGATCGGTCAGGGAGGGATGGGGACGGTCTGGCTGGCCGAGCGGAGCGATGGACGCTTCGTGCGCCACGCGGCGGTCAAGTTCCTGGACGTCGCGCTCGTCGGTCGCGGCGAGGAGCGCTTCAAGCGTGAAGGGAGCATCCTCGCTCGCCTCACGCATCCGCACATCGCCCAGCTCCTCGACGCGGGGGTCGCGGCGACCGGGCAGCCGTACCTCGTCCTCGAGCGTGTGGATGGGGACAGCATCGACGCGCACTGCGACCGGCAGGCGCTCGACGTGGGGAGGCGTGTCCGGCTCTTCCTCGACGTGCTGACTGCCGTCGCGCATGCCCACGCGAACCTGGTCGTCCACCGCGACCTCAAGCCGTCGAATGTGCTCGTGACCCGCGACGGCGAGGTCAAGCTGCTCGATTTCGGGATCGCCAAGCTGCTCGAGGACGAGACGGGTCCGGGCGCGCCCGCACCTCTGACGCGGGAGGGGGGAGGGGCGATGACGCCGGAGTACGCGGCCCCCGAGCAACTGACCGGCGGGCTCGTCTCGACGGCCACCGATGTCTACGCCCTGGGGGTTCTCCTGTACGTCCTGCTGACCGGCCAGCATCCGGCCGGTGCCGCCCTGCGGACCCCGGCGGCCCTGATGAAGGCCACCGTCGAGACCGTGCCACCGCGACCGTCCGACATCGTGTCCACGCCCACGGTGGAGGCGGGCGCCGCGGCCGCGAATGCCGCCAAGCGCGGCGCCACGCCCGACAGGTTGCGCCGCCTCCTGGCCGGGGATCTCGATACCATCATCGCCAAGGCGCTGAAGAAGAATCCCGCCGAACGCTACGCCTCGGTCACCGCGTTCGCCGATGATCTGCGCCGTTACCTCCGGCACGAGCCGATCAGCGCCCGGCCGGACACGCTCGCCTATCGCGCCGCCAAGCTGGTGCGCCGGAACCGGGCCGCGACCGCGCTGGCGATCGTGGCGTTCGTCGCCTCCCTGGGGGGAGTCGTGGGCACGTCGATCCAGGCGCGCACGGCGCGGGCGCAGCGCGACTTCGCGCTGCGCCAGCTCGCTCGCGCCGAAGCGATGAACGACCTCGACAAGTTCCTGCTGTCCGACGCGGCGCCTTCGGGCAAGCCGTTCACGGTGAACGACCTGCTGACGAGCGCGGAGCAGATCGTGGCACGGCAGGAGGACAAGGACGATCCGAGTCGCATCGACGTGCTCATCTCGATCGGCCGCCAGTACGCGACGCAGGACGAGGATGCGAGCGCCCTGCGGGTGCTCACGGAGGCGTATGACCTGTCGCGTGCCCTGAGGGATCGCTCGCTCCGCGCCCAGGCCTCCTGCGCCCTGGCGAGCGAAGTGTCCCGCGGGGACGATCTCGCGCGCGCGGAGCGGCTGTTCCAGGAGGGGATGGCCGATCTGGCAGACGAACCGGAGTACGGACTCGACCGGGTCTTCTGCCTGATGCGCGGCAGCGAGGTGGCGCGGAATTCGGGGAACGCCACCGAGGGAGTGGCCCGCACGCAGGCCGGGCAGCGCGAGCTGCAGGCGGCGCCGGTGCGATCCGCGCTGCTGGACCTGCGCGTGCTGATGGACGTGGCCGAGTCGTACCGGACCGCCGGCAGGTACCGCGAGGCGAACGCCGCCTTCGAGGAGGCCTCCAAGGAGCTGACGCGCCTGGGGCGCGACCGCACGCAGACCGCCGGGACGCTCTACAACAACTGGGGACTGGTTCTGGATCTGCTCGGCCGGCCCCTCGATGCCGAGCCGATCTTTCGCCGGGCGATCGAGATCAGCCGCGTCGGCGACAGTGAGGCGGCGGTTTCCCCGATGCTGCTCGTCAACTACGCCCGCGTGCTGCGGGGTCTTGGCCGCCTCGAGGCGGCGGCCGACTACGCCGATCGCGGGTACGCGAGGGCGCGCGAGGCCGATGCCCAGATCGTGGTGTACCAGTCGCTGCTGCTGCGGTCGTGGATCTACCTCGATCGACTCGAGCTCGGCCGCGCGGCGGCGGTGCTGGAGGAGGTGGAGCCGATTCTGAAGCGACGGTTCCAGCCGGGACATGTCGCCTTCGCGGCCTTGGCCTCGTACCGCTCACGCCTCGCCCAGGAGCATGGAGATCTGGAGACGGCGCAAAGGCTTGCGAACGAGGTCGTCTCCGTCGTCGAGGTGCTGCGCGAGCGCGGGGCGCAGGGGGGCGAGAACCTGCCGTTGATGCTGTTGCGGCGCTCGAGTGTCGAGCTGGCGGCGGGGGATCCCGGCGCGGCGGCGGCCGACGCCGCGCGCGCGCTGACCCTGTGGCAGGAGACGGCGCCGCCGGGAATGTTCCTGAGCACCGTTGGCCGCGGGTATCTGGCGCTCGGTCGCGCCCTCGCCGCCCAGGGGAAACGGGACGAGGCCCGCGCCGCCTCCCGGTCCGCGGTCGAACACCTGCGCAGCGCCGTGGGCCCCGACCATCCCGACACGCTCGCGGCCCTGGCACTGGCGGGCGCGGGGGCCCCCTCCTGAGGGGTCGCGCCGGCCCTGCTGCCGGCGTGCGGACGGCATAGGCCACGAGCCGGAGTTCGGCGTATATTCACGTGGAAATCTCACTTGCCGGGAGGAGGGGATCCGCCATGGGGTATCCGCGGGCCGTTGCCGTCGCGCTCGTCGGGCTGGCGCTGGCGACCGCTACCAGCCGCTCAGGCGCGCAGGATTGCACCGGGATCTCCCAGGCGTCCGGCACCCGCTTGACCTCCGTGCTGGTGGCCTCCGGCCTGACGCGCCCCGTATTCGTGGCCTCCCCGCCGGGCGACCTCGAGCGCCTGTTCGTCGTCGAGCAGGACGGCGTCATCCGCATCCTCAAGAACGGCGCGCTGCTCGGGGCCCCGTTCCTCGATATCTCGGCGCTCGTCTACTCGCCGGCGGATGGGGGGGGGAACAACGAAGAGGGGCTCCTGGGGCTGGCGTTCCACCCCGACTACGCCACGAACGGCACCTTCTTCGTGTTCCACACGGCGAATTCCGGGGCGAACAACCTGGTCGTGCGCTATCAGCGGGACGCGGGTGACCCGGATCTCGCCGACCCCGCGAGCCGGCTGGTGGTGCTCACCATCCCGCACCCGACGTTCGGCAATCACAACGGCGGGATGATCGCCTTCGGTCCGGACGGTTATCTTTATGTCGGCGCTGGCGATGGGGGAAACGGGTGCGATCCGCCCGGTAATGCACAGAGTGGATCGTCCCTCCTCGGCAAGCTCCTCCGGCTCGACATCGATACGCCGCCGTACGCCATTCCCTCCGACAACCCGTTTGCGGGGCCCGACGGCATTCGCGACGAAATCTGGGCAACGGGGCTGCGCAATCCCTGGCGGTTTGGCTTCGATGCCGCGAACGGTGATCTCTACATCGGGGACGTCGGACAGTCCGCGCGCGAGGAGATCGACTACCAGCCCGCCGCCAGCCCCGGCGGGGAGAACTATGGCTGGAACCTGTACGAGGGGTTCGACTGCCCGAACCCGTCCTGCGGGAGCATCACCTGCACGGTGCCCGGCTACGTGCCGCCGATCCTCGACTACTCCCACTCGGGCGGCCAGGACTGTTCCGTGACCGGTGGCACCGTCTACCGCGGGTGCCGAATGCCGAATTTGCGCGGGACGTACTTCTACGCCGACTACTGCTCCGGGTTTGTCGGCTCGTTCCGCATGACCGGGGGGCTGCTCACCGACTGGCGCGATCGCACCGCCGAGCTGCAGCCGGAGGCGGGGCTCGTCCTCGCGGAAATCGCCGCGCTCGGGACCGACGCGCGCGGCGAGATCCATCTCGTTGACCTCGGCAGCTTCCAGCCGGCGACCGACGGGGAGATCTACAAGCTGGTCCCGGTGCTCTCCGCGCTGGAGGTGTCGGGCGTGGGGGCGACGGCGCTCCAGGTCCCGGCTCCCGGGGGGACGTGGTCGTGGGAGGATCTCGCCGCCACGACGTCCCATGGGATCAGCCAGTACCGGGTCTACCGTGCCGACGGCGGGGGCTCCGGCCCGTTCACCTGCGTGCACCAGTCGACCGGCCCCTCATGGATTGGCGGCGACCCGGCCTCCCCCGCCTCGCGCCAGCTCTTCTCGTATCTGGTCACCGCAGTCAAGTTCAGCGGCGAGGAGACGCTCCCCGGGACTGGCACCGCTGGAATCCTGCGGGATCTCGCTCCGGACTCCTGCCCCCCCTGAGCGAGGCCGGAAGCCTGTCACGGAGATGAAGGTCCTCGCGGCTCCGACCTCTGCCAGGCCTCGACTTGGCGCAGCAGCGCGGCCGCCTCGGGGGCATCCGGGTCGGCCGGGAGCGGGGCCGTGATCCCCGCGAGCTTCGCCAGCGCGCCCAGCGCCTCGAGGCGGGTGAGCGCTCCGTCCCCCTCGCGTGCGATCTCCAGCAGCGCGCCTACACCTCCTTCGTCGCCGAGCCCCGCCGCCGCCTGCGCCATCCGCAGGCGGACCCAGGGATCCTCGTCGCCGTTCCGCAGCCCCTGTTGCAGGGCCGGAAGCGCGGACCGGTTCCCAAGGCGCGCGAGCGTCACTGCCGCGGCCTCCCGCACCGCCGCCGACTGATCGTGGAGCGCCTCGATCAGATCCGGCAAGATGCGCGGATCGCCGCTCGCCGCGAGGCGAGTCACCGCGTCCACCCGCACCTGCTCGTGCGTGTCGCGCAGCGCCGCTCGCAGCGCCTGGAGATCGTCGCCGACCGCGTGCTCGGGGGTGACCGCCGGACTGGAGTGGGCGTGCGCGTCGCCGTCCTCGGCGGCGGTCGGGCGGAAGGTGTAGAGCGTCCACGCCGTCGCCCCCACCAGGACCACCGCGGCGCCTGAGATCGCCGCAGCCCGCAGCCGGCTCTGCGCCCCGGCGATGGCCCGCAGCGTCGCTCCGAGGATCAGTGCCACCGCGAACCCCACCATGATCGTCGGACCCGAAGGGCGGTCGTAGGAGAACAGCAGCCCGATCGCGGAGACCACGACCGCCATCGCCCAGCCGGTGAGCAGCCGGCGACGCAGGTCCTCGTAGAACATCACCGCGAATACGGACGGCGCGACCAGGTAGCAGAACACCAGCAGGACGCCGGCGATCTGCACCGCGGAGGTGATCACCACCCCGAACGAAAGATAGAAGAGGAAGTCCCACAGCCTCACCGAGATGCCGCGGGCGTACGCCTCCTCCGGCCGCAGGGAGATGAGCAGGAATCGCTCGCGGAAGATGTAGTGGAAGATCCCGATGAGCGCGTAGAGGATCGCGGTCTTGACGATCTGTCCCGGGGTCACCCAGACGATGCTGCCGGCCAGCAGGTCGTGGAGATGCTCGGCGCCGTGCGGGGAGATGTCCGCGAGCAGTATCGCCGCGGCGGAGGCGGTGGCGTAGGTGAGCCCGATGACCGCCTCTTGGGGCACCCGCTCGTGCCGGGTGCGCGTGAGCGAGAAGACCACCGCGGCGAGCACCGCGAAACCGAGGGACAGGAGGTAGGCCCCCTCGGAGCGCGGGTCGTAGCCCAGCAGGAAGGCGACGGTCGCGCCGAGCGCCGCGATCTGGGCGAGCGCGATATCCACGAAGATCACCTTGCGGCTGATCACGTGGATCCCGAGATAGACGTGAATCCCGGTCAGGACCAGGCAGGCGAGGAAAGGCAGGAACAGGACCTGGAGTTGTTGGGCCACGTCCTATCTCCCGCCGCCGGCCGTGGCAAACGCGCCCGTGATCCGCGCCGTCACCTGGTCGAACAGCGCGAAGTAGTCGGTCGCCTGCGCCAGGCCGCCGACCTCGAGCGGGAGGATGACGACCTTCGCGCCAGTCCGCTCCGCCAGCAGGTCGGTGGAACGGTGCTCGACGTACGGGCGGGTCAGGATGACGCTGGCGTCCCCCGCCTTGAGCCTCTCGGTAAGCTCTTCGAGGTGCTTCGCCGACGGCTGGATCCCCGGCTTGGGCTCGACGTAGTCCACCACCTTGAGCCCGAAGCGGGCGGCAAAGTACGAGAAGTCCTTGTGGTAGGTGACGATCGGGCGGCCCTTGACCGCCTGCATCGCCCCGAGCCAGCCGCCGAGACGCGACCGTAGCGGTACCCCGCCGACCTGGGTCCCAGCGAGGAAGGCGTCCAGGCTGCCGGCTGCGGCCTCGCGCGCCAGCTTCGCGCCGCCGGCCAGGTCAGCGAGTTCCTTGCCGAACATCGCCTCGTACAACCGCTTCACGAACGCCTTCCGCCCTTCATCGTACGCCGCGGCCCCAGCCGGATCGGCGCGTTTCAGCGCCTCCGCGATCGTCCCGGCCACGTTCACGGCGTTGAGCGGGTCGGTGAGGTAGTGGGGGTTGCCGTACGGGTGCACATCCCCCTCGGAGCGACTGAGGCTCGTGGGGATCTCCACGACCGGGACCCCGGTCGAGGCGTCCACGTAACCGGGTCCGCCGGCGAGGATGCGGCCGTTGCGCGCCCCCTGGACGAGCGGCGGCACCCAGCCGATCTCGAGGTCGAGCCCGTTCACGATCAGGAGGTCGGCGCTCTTGAGCTTCACGATGAAGCTTGGCTTCGGGTCGACGAAGTGGGCGTCCTGGGTTCCGGAGGCGATCACCGTCACGTCGATCCGCACGCCCCCGATGGCGGCCGCGATCGACCCGAGGTTCGGAAGCGTCGCGACGACCTGGACCTTGTGGTCGGCGGCGAACGGATCGGGCGACAACGCGAGCAGTGCGCCCACAGCGACCAGCATCAAGAGGCAGCAGCGGATGATTCGGTTCATTGAGTCGCTCCCTTTCTTCACTAGGTATTACCTTGTCAGACTCGTCGTGCCGGAGAACGGCGACAACCGTCACCCCGCGTCACCCCGGCGAAGGCCGGGGTCCACCGGTAGCGAGGTGAGTCCGTGGGCCGCGATGCCTGTCGTCGGATCGGCGGAACTCCCAGCCCAACCACGCTCCCGGGCGGTCGGTGGATTCCGGCTTGCGCCGGAATGACGGTGGAGCGAGCCATCTCCCTGCCACTCCCATCCTCACCGCGACTCCTTCCGTTCGCCGTGCCACCTCCTCGATACAACTGAGAAAGCAGTACTAGTACTTATGGGCGCCATGCGCCCCGATCACCGGGATCCACTCGAGGAAGATCTGATCGTCATCCTGTTCCGCGCCGAGGTACAGCGCCGCCTCGGAGTTCCGGCGGGTGTGCTTGTACTGCAGACGAATCTCCTGGAACTCGGAGGGCTGGAAACGCAGCACCGCCGAGCCCGCCCACTCGCGAGCGGTCTCGTTGTCCGGCAGGCCGCTCAGGTCGAAGCGCCCGCCCACCCGCCAGCGCTTCCCCGTCTGCCACTCGGCGTAGGTGTAGCCGCCGAGGCTCTCGATGACCGTCGGGTCGAGCGTCCCGCCGGCGGCCAGGATCTCCCGTTCCTGGCGGCTGACCAGCAGCTCGGTCTGCCACAGAAAGGAGCGGTAGACGTTCTGCGCCAGCGGCTTCCACTTGTAGGTGGCGTCGAAGCCGTAGACGCGGCTCGCCAGCTCCTCCTCCGGCGCCAGCGTCCCCGCGAGCCCGGCCGTCTCGATGGCGGAGGTGAGCCCCGCCGACGGGCCGGTGCTTCCAAACGTCCCGGTCACGCCGGCCTGGAGCGTGGCGTTGGGGCTGAGATCGAAGAAGCTGCTCAGGTGCTGCGCGTAGGTCAGGTTGTGCTTCGAGCCGTTGAAGCTCGCCCCCTCGAGTGCGCTCCCTGCCTCGGTGACGCTCTCGAGGTACAGCCCGGCGGGGTTCGGGATCAGCCAGGAGAGCGACACGCCGTCGCTCGCCAGGCTCTCCTCGCCGAGGAAGTTCACCAGCGCGTCGGGGCGCTCCACCGTGAAGAAGGCGTGAGTATGGAGCGTGTTCCACTTGCCGAAGGCGTTCTTGAACCGGCCTCCCTTGAGCTGCAAGCCGGCGGGAAGCGACAGCGTGGTGATGAACGCCTCCTCCACCTCCGGCGTCTCTCCCACCGGAAACGAGAGGAAGAGGTCGACCTTGGCGTACGGGTCAACCTCGGATTGGAAGGCGACCTCTGCCTCCGAGAGGTCGAAGCCGTTCGCGTCCTCCTCCCGGGTGAGCGAGGTCTGCCCGATCGCCTGGAACACCGCGCTGATCGCCGGGTTGAGCAGGCTCGCCGACTTCGGCGGCGGCGCCGCGACGGGCGCGGGGGCCTCCGCCTCCGGCAGCGGCGGGGAGGCGGGGGGCGCGGCCGCCGGGAGCGCCGCGAGCTGCTCCTTCAGCTTGCGAACCTCCTCCTGGAGCGCCCGCACCTCCTGGCGCAGGCTCTCGAGGGCGTCTTTCTCGTCGGTTGTGCCCGCCAGAGACGCCGGCACCACCGCGGCGCCGATCGCCGCACAGCACACTGCGGACCGCAGCCAGGGTCCAATCCACTCCATGGTTCGCCACCTCCCACAGGGACGACCGCCGGCCGGCGGACGGTCTCCGCCGGCGCGCGGGAATCAGTCCTGGGGGAACCCACTCCGAGCCCGCGCGACGCGGGCGGGGGAGCACGGGCGAGCGGGCCGCGCGGTCGTCGGACCGTGACCCTGCGGGTCACGCGTGCGTGGGAGGCCCCAGGTCAGGCTGGGTGGGAGTGAACGGGTGGGGAGCGCGGCGATCCGGGCCCGGCGAGGAGAAAGCTGCTGGCGAGCCGCGGCGGCAAGGGGCGCGATGCGGCTCGCTTCGCGGGGGGCAGCGCACCGGGCGTGGGCGCGGTGGTCGAGGCGCTGAGGTGGCGCGAGGCGCAGAGGATGCAGAGTGGCGAGTGCGCTGCGTGGACCGGGACCTCGAACCCCGAGGCCGAGTGGTCATGCCCGCCTTGCGCGGCAGGCGCCGCCTGGGCCGCCGCTTCGCGGTGGTGGAGAAGGTGGGCGTCGAATCCCGACCCGGAAGCGAGAAGCGAGACGCCCGCAACCAGGCACCAGGTCAGGAGGAAAGACCGCGACGAGAATCGCATCCGGCCCGGCACCTCCGCCCGGCCGCCCCGGAGGGGCGACCGACGCTGGCGACTGTAGCACAGCGGCCGGCGGGGCTTCACCAGTCGTGCGCCAGCGTGTCCCGCAGCCGTCGCGAGAGCGTGGACATTATCCGCGGGGAGACGTCGGTGCGGCTGGCGAGGCGCTGCCGGAAGTCGGCGCCGCGGATCTGCAGCAACCGGAGGTCGCCTCCCTTCGGACGCACGGTCGCGCTGCGCGGGCTTTGATCGATCGCGGCGAGCTCGCCGATGACGTCCCCCGCACCGAGCTCCGCGACCTCGCGCTCCGCGGGGAGAGTGGCGCCCGGTTCGCGAGCTTCGCCGCTCGGGCGCGCGATCGTCACCGCGGCTTTCCCGTCCACCAGCACGAACAGGTCGTCGGTCGTCTCCCCTTGCGCGCACACTACCCCTCCCTCAGGAACGACCCGTTCTGCGGTGAAGCTGCACACCTCGTGCAGATCCTCCGGGTCGAGATCGGCGAATACCGGCACGCGGCGCAGCAGGAGGATCCTGTCCAGGGTGGAGAGAGTGGCGAACGGAGCCGTTCCACCGGCGGGCAGGTTGGCCGGCGTCTCCTCGAAGGCGGCCAGCGTCGCAGGCACCGAGCTGATCGCGGCCTCCCGCACCAGCGGATCGGCGTCGGCCGCGGCCGCCGCCACCGCCTCGCGCAGCGCCTCGAGGCCGAGACGGGAAGCGGCGTGCACGGCTCCGGCCCGCAGGTACGGGTCGTGGCTCGCCAGGATCTCCGCGAGCGTCGCCGCGAGCGCCTCCGGCCCGGCATCCCCGCCGGCGGGCACCGGCTCGACGAGCGCCGGCTCGAGGCGCTCGATGATGGCGCGGTCGCACAGCGCCCGGAGGTCGGTGAGTGCCGCTCGGCGCACCTCCGGGTCGCCGCCCCGGATTCGCCGGGCGGCGTCCCGCACACGTTCCGACTCGCCGGCGAGCGCCAGCGCCTCGAGCACGCGCTCCGCCGCCCGGTCCTGCGCCCGCCGCAACGCGAACCAGAGGAACTCCATTGCCGCGGCCTCGCGCCGCCCCGCCAGCCCAGCCAGCCAGGCGCGGAGCCTCTCGACCTGCTCGAGCGCCGCGCGGGCCCGGGTGCTCAGGGCGCTCTCCCGGCTCCGCAGCTCCGCCAGGATCTGCTCGTGGTCGGCCGCCTCGATCCCGTAGTCGGCCTGCAGCGCGCGCAGCTGCTTCGCCGGAGCGCCGGCCAGCAGCGCGGCCGCCAGCGCCTCGCGATACCCCTCGCGCTGCAGCCGCCGCTCCGGCGTCAGCTCGCGTCCGCGCGCCGCCGCGGCGCGCTGGTCGTCGGTCAGCTCGGCGAGAATCTTGCGATGCTCGGCCTCGCCGATGTCGAGCTGCCGCCGCAGCAGATCGAGCAGCTCCAGCTCGCGCCGGGTGGGCAGCGCCGCGGCGTGCACCTCGAGCACGCTCTCCCGGTAGGCGGCGAGCTGCGCCTCGTGGGCATGCTCCCGCGCCCGGAAGTACGCGAACACGCCCGCCGGATCCTCGGGGGGCGGCTCCGCGAACTTCCAGGAACGCAGGAGCTTCCGCGCGCTGCTCTCCAGGTGGAACCCCCCACGGGAGCGCCGCCAGCGCTTCACCAGGAAGGTGGTCGAGACCAGAGGCACGACGAACGCCAGCGCCCTGGGGCCATGCTCGATGTGCCGCAGGCTCGGAGCCCCGGCAAACAGGTAGAACAGGTTGAAGGCCGCGAAGGCGGCGAGCGACAGCATCCGGTGGGTGCGCATCTCCGCGTCCGCCAGGAAGCGACCTGCCACCGCTTCGAGCCCCGCGAAGCAGGCAAACGAGATCGCGCTGAACACGAAGAGCGCCAGCGGCGCCGCGACGATGGCCGGGATCGACGGCGCGAAGAAGAAACCCGGTCCGAGCAGCAGCTCGCGGCTGAACGGCGTCGAGGTCCAGCCGCCGCCGAAGTAGGCCTCCCAGTCGCCGGCGCGCAGCCAGAAGTACGTGTAAAAGCCGAGCACCAGCCCTGGGAACGAGAAGTAGGCGATCCGCCGCGGCAGCGCCGAGACGTCCTTCCAGTACGACCCCTCCTGGTCGATGTCGGGGCAGTTCCTCTTGCAGGCGGTGCAGGGGGAGCACTGGGCATTCGCGCCTGCTTGTAGCGAGTTCGGCTCGGTGTAGATCCGCTCGACGATCGAGACCGGGCAGACGAAGTTGCACCAGGTCTTCCCCGTGAACCAGCCGTTGGTGAGCGCGGCGGTGGCCGCGAGGACGATGAGCAGCGCGGCGAGCATCGGTCCATCGCCGTTGGTGGAGAGCAGCCGTCCGGCGAGCGCGATCCAGAGCAGGGCGAGCGACAGGACGGGGTACCAGCGCTCCATCCAGGCCGGCACTCGCCGCTGGCGGGGCTTCTCGAGCCGGCTGCCGAAGGAGCCCCAGAACGCCAGCGGGCAGACCTTGCGCCATGGGTAGAAGCCGGCGAGCACGATCAGGATCGGGAGGAGCGGCAGGCCGATGGTCCAGAAGACCCGCGGCGCCAGCGGCCAGAAGAACATCGCCGCGGTGAGACCGACGTACCCGGCGACCAGCGCGGCGCGGACCGCCGCCTCGCCCCGGCTCAGCCCGCGCACTCCCTTGGCCGTCTGGAGTTGGGCTACCGCCGCCATCGTGCGCCTGCTCGCACCCCGGGTGCGTTCGCCCGAAGGAACAGATGAAGGGAGACTGGAGGGGGGCGATCCTAATCGGCACGGGAGCGAGGTGTCAACGACGGCGGTGAGCCTCCCCCCGCCGGGGGAGGCCGCACACGCCATCGCTACGTCGCTGTCGTCCGGCCCGTGCTCAGCGCGGGAGCACCGCCGGTCGCCGTCGCAGGTACAGCAGGGCCGCCGCGGCGAGCGCCGCCATCATCAGGATGAGCCCCCATCCCGACAGTGTGGGGATGCCCTCATTCGCCTGGCCGTTGCGCACGCCGATATCGGTGATACCGGTGTCGTTGTCCTCCCAGCTCAGGGTCGTGGAAATGCCGGGTAGCACGATTCGTCGGCGCTCCGGCGAGTCCAAGGCTGCCGAGCAGGTGCCGACCAGGGTGCCGCCGACCAGGCTGCGAACCCCCTGGTTGACCTGTTCCGCGCTCAAGCCCGCGGTACTTAGGGTGGCCAACGTCACCCCATTGCGAATCACCTGCACGGTGCCGTTGCCCGCGGGGGCCTCGCAGACCGCCAGCAGGGCCAACGAAGCCGTATGGGTGGCCTCGACGAAGCCGAACCCCGAATCGGTGCTGACCAGGCCAAACCGGCTCACCTCGCCGCCACCGGGGTTGCGCACCACGGTGATCACGGCACCGGCGACCGAGGCCAAGTAGTTCTGCGGGCTCTCGCTGTTGATCGTTGCCGCCAGGCTGGTGAGGATCGTGGTCACCGTCTCACCGGCGGCCAGCGTTCGCGTGAAGCACCGGTTCTCGACGATCAGTTCGACCACCCCGTTCCCGGCGGCCGTGTCGCCTGCCGCCTCGGGGCCCGGAGCGGGGGCGGTCAGGTTTTTCTTCTGCCCTAGCTCGGCCATTCCCGCGCCCGCAGCGGTCACCGCCAGCAGGAGCGTTGCGATCGCCGTGCCGGCCTTCATCCCAGTGTGCCATCGGCTGGTGTCCAGCATGCCCGGACCCTCCCACGTCTTGTAGCAGGCCCTGTTGGGTCGATCATGCCTGGGAGGGGTCCTCCCTGGAATGCGCCGCCCCGGGACCGGCCTGGATTGCATTGACAAAGTCGAGACCGCCCCGAAGATACGCCGAAACGCGGCTGAGGTCCAGCGGAATCGCCCTCCGCGCTATCGACCGGGCTCGAACAGCTCCTCGATCGTCGTTGCAAAGATTGCCGCGAGCTTGAATGCCAGGGAGAGGCTGGGCTCGTACCGTTCGGTCTCGACGGCATTGATGGTCTGGCGCGAGACCCCCACCCGCTCGGCGAGCTCTTGCTGACTCCACCCCCGCTCGGCGCGCAGCACGCGCAGGCGATTCGTCACTTGTAACGCCTCCAGGCGAGGGCGAGTCCCGCGAAGTAGAGCGCGGGCATATACGCCCAGAGGTGGCGGAGGCTGAAATCGTCGGGGCTGAGCGGGACCACGAGCTCGAGCAGCCCGAGCGTCATGAGCAGGACCATCATCGCCGGGTAGGCGAAGGCGAGCGCCTCGAGCTGGACTCTCTGGTGCAGCTCGTCGGCCTCGCGGGAGACGCGCCCGAGTATCCGCAGGAAGGCGAGGAACGGGAGGATCGGGGCGAAGGCGAGCGCGATCCCGACCCCCCGCGGCACGTCGGTCTCCTTCACGACGAGCAGGCACACGATGTAGACGACGACCCACCCCACGCCGACGCCGAACATCAGGGCGCCCGAGAGTGGTTTCCTGCGGGGGGACTCCAGCATGGCGTTCTCCTCCATGGCCCGGTTCAAGGGCCCGGAGGATATGTACGCTATGCTTTACTATATGTCAAGTATATTTTACATCCATCTCCGGTTGCCCTACCGGGTGCGGGAAGCGCTCTCGCGGTGTTCCGCGCTGCCCCCCCCCGGCGGATCGGAGCTTGCATCATCGACCACTCCCGCTCGAGCGAATCGCCGCGCTCAACTCGGGTGGCAATGGCTCCGGGGGGCGACTCCGCCTGGGGAACTTCTGAAGATGAGGTGAAAGGTGACGAGACGCATGGGGTTGCCGTTGCTTGGAGCGCTGTGCCTGGCTGCCGTCGGCCTGGCCTCGGGGGCGGACAGCAGTCGTACCCTGAAGGGCACGTACGAGTGGACCGACGGCGGGGAGAAGGGGGAGCTGCAGGCGGTGTTCACCCCCGCCGGCGAGGGGAAGTGGGAGGTGGCGTTCCACTTCAGGTTCCAGGGGGAACCTCACGTGTACTCCGGCAGCGCGGAAGGGAGCCTGTCCGACGGGGCGCTCAAGGGCGCGGTCAAGACCGAGAACAAGAAGCGAACGTTCACCTTCAGCGGGGCCTTCCACGAAGGCACCTTCACCGGCACCCACGCCGACTCTTCGGAGGACGAGGAGCACCCGACGGGGACGCTGACGCTGAAGGGTGACGGCGCGGCGAAGGCGGCTAGCGCGGGCGATCGAACCAGGAGTTGACGTCGAAGCGGTAGGAGAGCTGCAACGCCACGCCCTCACCCTGCGGGTCCCACTCGGCGCCATCCGAGTCGCGGAGGGTCGTGCGATAGCTGGCCTTCACGAGCAGCCCGCGATCGATGCGGAATCCCACCGCCGCCTCGAGGTTGTCGACGCGCTGCTGTTCGGCGCTCCAGATCGCGTCCCAGATCCAGTAGGCGACCGCCTGGTCGCCGCGCTCCCAGCGCAGCGCGGCGTACCAGCGCGGGGAGAAGGTGTATTTCGGCTCCACGTACCAGATCCGCCCGCGGGCGTTCTCCGCGGCCGGGACCTCCAGGCGCGTCTGGGTGACCTCGCCGTTCAGCTCGAAGTGGCCGATGCTGTACTGCACATCGAGACCCGTGACCCTCTCGTGATAGTCCGAGAGCGCCTTGCCCGGCAGAAGCCACGTCTCCGCGATCAAACTGAGGTACTCCCCCTGCGTGTAATAGGCCCCGACGCGCAATCCGGTGATGGGAGTCACTCCGGCGGCCAAGGCGGGACGCAGCGACGACTCCGGCTCCGAGTCGTAGTCCTCCCGGGTGAACGGTCCGTCCACCACGGCGACCATGTAGTCGAACCACGACACGGCCCCGTTCACCTGGATCCCGAGGGGATACGAGAGCTCGTAGTCCAGCGGGTCGCCGATCAGCGGGTTCTGGTCGGAGTAGTAGCGGCGGGAAAAGTTGCCGAGTGGCTGCGTCAACTTGCCGCCCTGCACGATGAGCGGAGCGGCGGCCCCGAAATCGTAGCGCACGTAGGCTTGCTCCAGGTTCCCCTCCAGCTTGTCGTAACCGGACGCGTCTCCGCCGACCACATCCCCGACGAGGACCACGTGCAGCTGATCGGTGAACACCCCGACCGCCCAGAGACGGAGCCGCCCGAGCGCCGCCGTCTCGCCGTTGTCGCGGCTGAATGCCTCGCTGTCCGGTCCGGTGTTCCAGGCCTCCACGTCCCCTAGCCCGCGCACCAGCAGGCGCTCTTCCGCCTGCCCGGGACGAGCGAGCGCCAACAGGCAGGCCGCCAGGAGCAGGAACCGCGTCGAACCCGTGGTCCCGCGGGTCCTCCGCCGTCCTGCCGGCGAGTCGTGCTCAGGCCGTCTGTTCGGCCGCATCGAGGGTCTTGCGCAGGATGCTGACATAGTCCTCTACCGAGAAAGGCTTCAGAAGGTTGGGCCGGCCGGTCGCCTCGAGGAACTTCAACGTCGCCTCGTTGGCGGTGTCGCCGGTCACGAACAGGAAGCGCCCGGCGTTGGCCGGGCAGTTGCGCTGCGCCCAGCGGTACAGATCCTGGCCCGAGATCTCCCCGGGCATCTTCAGGTCCGAGACGATCAGGTCGAACGTCTTCCCCTGCAGACACTGGATCGCCTCCTGACCCGTGGTGGCGCCGATCGCGTGGGTCCCGAGCGAGGTGAGGATTGCCAGTTGCAGGTCGCGAATGCTCGCCTCGTCATCCACCACCAGCACCCGCGCGGAGAGCGGGGCCGCCGGCGCGGGGAGCGCGACCTGGACGGGGGGCGCGGCGGGCGCGGCGTCGCGGCCGGCCGCCGCGGGGAGCGCGATCGTGAATCGAGCCCCGCCTTCGGGACGGTTCCCCGCGGTGATCTGTCCCCCGTGCGCCTGGACGATGGCGTGGCTGATGCTGAGCCCGAGCCCGGTCCCCTTGCCGATCTCCTTGGTGGTGAAGAACGGGTCGAAGATCTTCTGCGGCTCCTTGATGCCGGGGCCGCCGTCCTCGAAGACGACCACGGCCTGGTCACCATCCATGGCCGTGCGGATGGTGAGAGCCGGGCTGCGCGCCTGCTCTTTCAAGGCGTCGTAGGCATTGTTGAGCAGGTTGAGGAACACCTGCTGCAGCTCCAGCGGGTTTGCCTCCACCACCAGCGCAGTGGGCAGCCACTCGCACCGCATCTGCAGGCCCGCGGCGTCGAAGTCGTGGCGGCGCAGGCCGACCGTCTCGTCGAGGAGTGCGTGCAGGTCGACGCGGGATCGTTGTCCGGTGTCGCGGCGGGCGACCTTCAGCAGGGACCGCACCAGCGCCGCGATCCGCTGCGCCTCGCGTTGCGCCTTCTCCAGACGCTCGCGCGGTTTCCCCTGCGTCTCGGGGGAATGAAGGGCCAGGTCGAGGTGCCCGATCACCCCCGTGAGTGGATTGTTGATCTCGTGCGCCGCGCCTGACAGCATCCGCCCCAGGGAGGCGAGCTTCTCCGTCTCCTTCAGGCGCTCCACTCGCACCAGCTCTTCCCGGGCGTGCAGGAGAAGCAGCCGCTCCCGCTCCTGCAGGGAGTCCATCAGGAGGGTGTAAGTCTGGTTGAGGCTGCGGATCTCGGCGCTTCCCTCCTCGTCGGTGAAGCGGCGCGAGTGATCGTTGGTCTCCGCGACGGTGCGCATGAAGGCGACGAACCGTTCGAACGGGCGCAGGATCGACCTCGAGACGCCCCAGGCGAACAGCCCGGTGACGACCAGCGCGAACGCGCCGCAGGCCAGCAGGGCGATTCCGGCCGAGCGGCCGGCCGCGGCCGTCGCCTGCGTCAGCGACTGCACGAGGACCAGCGTGGCCGCGCCCGCCTGCGCGTCTGCGCCGAGCGGCAGCGAGGTGGCGACATAGTCCTCCTCGCCGATGCGCAGGAACCCAGGACCGGCGCCGCCGCCGATGGCCAGCGCGCCGAGCGCGGCGGGGGAGGGTGCGCCGGAGGGGGCGGCGTCGAGCGTCGATCTCAGGACGCGGCCTCCCATCAGGATCAGGGCGTCGCTCTGGAGCGATCGCTTGAGCCCAAGCAGAAAGGGGTCGTCGAGCCGATCGCCGAGGGTAAGCGTTCCGATGACGAACTCTCCCAGGACGATCGGCACGCAGCCGACCTGGTATTGCTGCCCGCCGATCTCCGCGAGCGTCGGGTCCGGCGCTGCCTCCGTCTCCTCCCGCCGGAGCGTCCGTTCCGCGAGCGGGAACGAAGCGAGTACGGGACCGCCGGACGCGACGGCGGACCGCCCGAAGCTGATCGCGAGCACCTCCCCCTCTGCATCCGTGATCACGGCGAGGTCCTTGTCGAGCAACGCGCGGACCCGGGACAGCTCCATCTCGATCGTGGCGAGGAGGTCCGGGCGGTGGGAGGCTCCCTGCGACTGCTCGGTCTCGTAGGTCTCCATCGCGGCGCGGAGCGTGGGGCTCTGGGTCATGACGCGAGAGGTCCACAGCAGCGCGTTGACGTTGCGACGCTGCAGCTCCAGCACGGTGCTCTGGTTCTGCGCCACGAGCTGTCCGAGGTGCGACCGTGTCTGGCGGCGGATCTCGAGGCTGAGCAGCACGAACGAGCTGGCGACGGCGGCCAGCGTCACCAGCGTGCCGAACAGCACGAGCTTGGCGCCCAGCGTCGGCGCGAAGCGCCATGCGCGTGCTCCGGGAAGGGAGCCGGCGTGATCCGGGCTCACCGACCTACCCGCCGTCCAGCGCGTCCTGCAGCGGGATGGCGAAGTGCTGTTCGGCCGCCTGCCCGGGCAGGAGGACGATCTGGCGCCTGATCGGGCGCGCCCGTTCGTGCCAGGCGGTCAAGGTGTAGGTTCCCGGCGGCACGCCGGGAATCTCGTACACGCCTTGCGGGTCCGGGCTCGCAAAGAAGGGGTTGTTCAGCACCAGGATGACCGCGCTCATGTCGGGGTGGATATGGCAGAACACCTTCACGATGCCGGCCTTGTCGAAGCGCACGGAACGGGAGTCGCCGCGGGGATAGCGCCCAAGGTCGAACGACGCGCTCTTCGAGAGCGAGAAGACGTTGTGAAAGATGAAGTCGCGGTTCGGGAAGTCCACGGTGGAGCCGCGCTCGACGACCAGGAGATGCGGGACGAAGCTCTCGCCGCGCTGCTCGATCGCCCCCGCCCGCGCCGCGCGCGGTGGCGTCGCCTCGTCCGGCGTCTCCGACTCCAGGTAGATCACGACGTTCGGAAGCTCGTCGTCGGAGGTGGCAACGGGCGGTGTGGTCTTCGGGTGAAGGTCGGGATACAGCGAGAACCGCGCCCGCTGCGCGTTCAGCTCGGGACCGACCTGCACGGTCCCCCGGATGACCCCGGCAGCGACGCTGCTCGTGGGCGCAGCCGATCCGTTTGAGTGGCGCTCGGGTCCGCTCGAACCGAGCGTCAACAGACCGACGGCTGCGGCTAGCAGAACCGGCCGTACTGCAGTTTTCCACGGCTGGTGCGGGATCTCACGGGATCTCGTCAAGGTGGCTACACCTCGGCACCGCAGAGAAACCCCGCCCCAACGTGCGAATATAGCTTTCTGAAGATGGCTTTCAATAGGGAGTGAGAGCGAAGTCGCAGAAGCGCCGGGTCCGTCGTGAGAGCTGAGTGCAGGGCGGGTCGGGCATCGGTTCAGCGAGCCGGCAGGGTTCGGTTGCGGTATTTGAGGCGGTTCAGCTCGTTCTTCGCCAGCTCGTACTCGACGTAGTTCCTCGCCCCGCGATCGGCAACCCAACGAAAGTGCGTCATGGCCTCGTCCTCTCGGCCGGACATGGCCAGCTTGAATCCCACATACGTCCGCGCCTCGGTTTGTTCTCCGAGGTCACCGGCGACGCGCAGAAGCTGCGCTTCGTCAACACCGCCTTGAAGAAAGCGCAACACGGTGAGGGTCCACTTCTCAATCCTCTCGCCCTTCCCGGCATTCGCCAGCGCGGCGTCAGCGTCCGCCGGACGACCGGCGCGCTTGGCGGCCAGCGCCAGGATGAACAACGGATAGATCGCCTGGCTCTCACCCGCGCCTCCCAGCTCCAGGTACCTGGCGAAGGACGTGGCTGCCACGGCATCGCGTCCGAGCCGCAGAGCATGAAGTCCCTGCGTCCAGTACACCTCGGGCGACCATTCGACCTGCAGCGCATTCTCCACAGCGGCAGCGGCCTCGTCGTCGCGCTGGAGCCCAAGCGCCGCGGAGCTCACTCCCGACCACGGCGCTGGATTCCGAGGCATGAGGTAGATCGCTTTCGAAAACGCCGCCAGGGCTTCCTCGTGCCGCCACGCGCGTTCGAGCGCAGTGCCAAGGTAGTACCATGGCCCCCCGTCCTCTGGATTGGATGCCACCACCTGCTGAAGCGCGACAATCGCCTCGTCCTCCCGCTCCTGGCGCAGCCTCAGGCGTGCCAGCGCTGTCCGTGCAGCAGCGTGCGCGGGCTGTGCCTCCAGCGCGGTCATCAGCTCGCGCTCCGCTTCGTCGTCTGCGCCCAACTCCAGCAGCAGCCGCCCTTCGAGTGCATCGACGTCGGCCTCCGACATCGATCGCGCGCCTTCCGGGATGTGCTCTTCGGCCTGCACGTCGAACGCCACCGCGCTGAGACTCATCCGCCTCACGTACTCGCGCAGCTCCTTGTCCATGCCGTCGACATCCGTGCCGAACGCCTCCATGAAGGCGCTGTCGTGATTGCCGCTCCTCGCGAAGGACGTCAGGTAGACTCCCAGCGGATCCGAGCTCGGGCTCTTGCGCTCGACCATGATGTAGTGCACGAGCGCCCACGACTCGGCGTAGAACATGCCGATTTGTGTTTGCCCCCTCCACAGCGACTCCCAGTCACGCGGTGAGACGATGTCACGTAGCGGCACGAACCTGGAGCCGAGCAGGGCACGCGCCCGGTCGGGGACCGCGCCGAGAAGGGTGCGGCCGCGATAGTCGCCGCGGAAGGTCGAATAGTACTCGGCGAGCCCTTCGTTCAGCCACGGCGGCACAGGCCGGCGCACGTTTCGCGACACGACGTAGTGCGTGTATTCGTGAAAGATGGTCTGCAGATCGTAGTCGCCGCGGGACCAGGGTAGGACGATGAAGTTGACATCGGCCTTGCGCGCGAAGTACCCGCCGACGTTGCTCCGTCGCCTGCCGCGACCGTCTCGGGGCTGAAACCGCTGGAACGCCTGGAAGTCACGCAGGACGACGACCCAGGTCGAAACGGGGCTGTCAACGGCGGCGTCGGGAAACAGCTTCGTCAGCGTGTCCCGGAAGCGAGTGAGCTCGATGAGCATCCGCTTCAACTCGCCGGTCGGCGCATTGCCAGCGACGATGAGATCGGGCGTGACGAACTCGCGCCACGATGAACTGCGCGGTGAAGCCCCGGAATCTGCGGGCTGCTGCGCGGCAACCGCTGGCAGCGTCAGGAGGGCAAGGCTCGTGCGGAGAAGCAAGGCCGCTAGGCGCATCAGGGCGTTCCTCCCCGCGTCACTTGGCCGGTGCGTTGTCGGCGTCGCGAACGCATCGATGTCGGCCGATTATGGCTCCGATCTGGTGGCGGCGGGACAGCTGCTACCTCTTTCCCGCGAGGAAGGGGGAGGGACACCTCGGGAGCGTGTCGCGCGTGTTCGCCCGGATCGCCGAGCGGGCCAGGGTCGGGGGGTGCGGTTCCACGACTGACGCCACATCTATTGAGCACGTGGTGCGCCCAGCAGGATTCGAACCTGCGACCTTTGGATTCGTAGTCCGGTTCCGCCGGAGAGTCAAAACCCAATCCGGGTAAAGCTTTCCGGCGGTTTCTATTTTCGAAGCAGTCAGATCGAGGTGGCAGGAACCGGCGTTAACTGGACGTCTCCATCCGTCCTAATCAGTCATGGGCAGTCGCCCCGACGGCCGGTTCTCTCCATACAACCTGGCGGGAGGTACCGCAGTCCGATCCAGTCCCCGGGCGCACCCGGTTCAGCACTGCCCATTGCGCAGGAGGGGGGGAGAGGGTGTGCGGCGGTGCCCCCCTCTCGCGTGGGTCCTTGGGGCTTGGGGTGCAAATCGAAGGTCGTTTTCCCAGGATCGGCCGGGCTGAACTCGCAGGTGATCGTCTCGCGATGCACGCGCACCTGGATGTCGCGGGCCAGCCACAAGAACCCCTTGGCGGTGATGGGAATCTGCCCACACCCGCAGGGCCGTGCTCACTCGCCCACACTCCGGGCTCGGAGTGGGGCCCCCCACCCCACCCGCTCCGCTTCCGCCATCACCTGGCAACATCGCAGACCAGTCCCTACTTGCAGATAGTGTGCGCGCACTTCTGAATCGCATGCCGTGGGTTCCCGGACTGAGCCGAGGGATCCTCAAGTGCCTTCGCCAGGAGGTCGACGCAGCGCTGCCATTCCTTGCAATCGCTCGCGAGAGACTTGCAGAGCTCGATGTCGTCCGCGATGGTGCAGCCGGGACCGCCGATGCAGCTGCTCGGCTCGAACTTCTCGACCGGCACGCAGAACGCGAGCAGGGGGTTGGCCACGCCGCTGTCGCACGTCCCCTCCTCGGATCCGGTGCCGTAGCCCAGGACCACGCTCGGTGTCAGGATCGAGTGCGGGCAGTCATCGTCTTCGTCACACACCCCGTCGCCGTCCAAGTCCCCGCCACAAGGAGCACCAGTGGCAGGCGTCTTCTCGGCCCAATTCCTGCCATCCCACTCCCACGTGTCGCCCAGGCGGCTGACGGCGCCGCCGTACCCACCGAAGAGCACGATGCGGCCTCGGCCAGTGTCGTACGCCATCGCATGTTCCGATCGGCTCGCAGGACTCGTGACGGGCGATCTCTGGACCCATTTTCGGCCGTCCCATTCCCATGTGTCACCCAGACCACCCGTCGCGTCGGCACCGCCGAAGAGCACGACCCGCCGCCGGGCGCTGTCGTATGCCATCGCGGTCCAGATACGTGCCGAGGGACCCGCGGTGGCCGGCGTCGCCTCGATCCAGGTCGTGCCGTCCCACTCCCATGTGTCTCCCAGGTAGGCGTTCGTCTCGTTGTTGAAGCCCCCGAAGAGCACCACCCGCCCCCGGGCGCTGTCGTACGCCATCGCGTGACCATAGCGGGCAGAGGGGCTCGAAGCGGGCATTCTCTCGACCCAGGCGGAGCCGTCCCACTCCCAGGTGTCACTCAGGTCTGACAGGTCGCCGACCCCCCCGAATAGCACGAGGCGCTCCCTCGCGCTGTCGTAGGCCATCGCGTTATAGAAGCGCCAGATTGGGCTCGCAGGCGGTGTCTTTTCGACCCAGGCCGTGCCGTCCCACACCCACGTGTCGACGAGGAGCCCATTGCCTGCCCCAGCCATGGTCACGCGCCCCCGCGCGCTGTCGTACGCCATCGCGTGACCCGCGCGACTCGACGGACCTGCGGCGGGCGTCTTGTTGATCCACGCCGCGCCATTCCACTCCCACGTATCGCCGAAGCTGCCGTTACCGCTGTCACCCCCGAAAAGCACGACTCGCCCTCTGGCGCTGTCATAGGCCATCGCGTGGTCGAAGCGGGACGCAGGACTCGTCTCCGGAAGGGCGAGGAGCCAGGCGGGAGCAGCAGAGGGCGGTCCACCGGCAACTGGCCCGGCCGTTGGAGCCAGGTCGGCCGCCAGGCAGGCAGCGACACCGATCAGCACGACCGTGATAAACGCGTTCTTTCCCGTCATGGATATCTCCGAGATGCTCCTGATGGTCTGGGCGTGAGTCGCCTGGTGAGCACGAAGTCCAATCCATATACGCCCAAAGGCGGCGACGCACAAGCACTTTCTCGCTCTCGGGAAGGGCAACCCTCCCTTGGCATGCGTGCACTGCAGATCGAGGGCCGGGTTGGGTGGATGTATCTCCACAGTCATCAGGGAAGGCTTCTGCCGAAGGTCTTCCAGTCTGCGCATCAGGCAACGCGATGGGTCTGGGATGATCCTTGGACCTCCTGCTCCCGCGGAGCGGTCTCCGGGTTATTCTAAGACGGCCAGGGGGGCGTGGGTCGCTGGATTGACCGAGGGGGTCGATCGGCAAAGGCACGCCTCACCGCGCGGTGAGTGGAGGTCCAGATGCCCGATGGAGAGGACAAGGCAGGACGCGCGCCGGAGGATGACGCCGCCACCGAGACCGTGGTGCCGTCCGGGGAGGCCGGTCGCATGCTGGGTCCCTATCATTTGCTCCAGAGACTCGGGGAGGGGGGCATGGGGGAGGTGTGGCTCGCCCAGCAGACCTCTCCCGTCCGCCGCCACGTCGCGGTGAAGATCATCAAGCGAGGCCTGGATACCAGGCAGGTCGTGGCTCGCTTCGAGGCCGAGCGTCAGGCCCTCGCCTTGATGGATCATCCGTTCATCGCCAAGGTCTTCGACGCAG
>Ga0137321_1000074_pt1 | contig 41226 bp, 34 predicted proteins | sample EasRivERMZT399_2_FD_104758 | JGI IMG/M metagenome (GOLD analysis project Ga0137321, IMG submission 104758) | Soil microbial communities from meander-bound floodplain in the East River, Colorado, USA - East River MetaG ERMZT399_2 | ecosystem: Environmental > Terrestrial > Soil > Floodplain ... | reverse complement strand
TCTGGATGGCTTTCTCGATTGCCTCGATGACCGAAGGGTCCCAGGGCTGGGCGACGATCAGGCTCGGCTCGGGGACGGACAACGTCGCCACCTGGTTCAGTGGCGTCTCGGTGCCGTAGTAATCGACCCTGACGTTGTCGAGTATCGCGATCGAGGCGCGGCCGGTGCGGATGCTCGCGAGCTCCCGCCGCACGGCGTCGACCGCGTGCTTCATGTGTTGTTCGACCTCGGCGAGCACCTCAGCGAACATGGGCGTCCCCCCCGATGATCGACCCCACCGGTTCTCCGGCGATGACGCGGCGGATATTCCCCGGGACCGTCAGGTCGAACACGACGATCGGCATCTGGTGATCCATGCAGAGGCTGATGGCCGTGGCGTCCATCACTTTCAGCCCCTTGCCCAGCACCTCGAGATACCCCACCCGCGGCAGGCGCACGGCGTTCGGGTTCTGTCGGGGATCGGCGCTGTAGACCCCATCGACTCGGGTCGCCTTGAGCAGCGCATCCGCCTTGATCTCCATCGCCCGCAGCGCGGCCGCGCTGTCGGTGGTGAAGAACGGGTTCCCCGTTCCCGCTGCGATGATGATGACCCGGCCCTTCTCCAGATGGCGCATCGCGCGCCGGCGGATGTAGGGCTCCGCCACCGCGCGGATCTCGATCGCCGAGAGCACCCGCGTGTCGATCCCGCGCCGCTCGAGCGCGTCCTGCATGGCCAGCGAGTTGATGATGGTGGCGAGCATCCCCATGTGGTCGGCCGTGATCCGGTCCATCCCCCGGTCCACGCCCGCCACCCCCCGGAAGATGTTCCCGCCCCCGATGACCAGCGCGATCTCGACCCCGAGCGCCCGTACCTCGCCGATCTGGAGGGCGATGTCGGAGACGACATCCCAATCGAGACCGAAGCCGCGCGACCCCATCAACGCTTCGCCGCTCAGCTTCAGCAGCACACGACGATACGGTTCGGCCGTTTCGGGAGGAGGTGTCAACTCGACTCCAGCGCGCGACTCCGTCGGCGCGGCTAGCGGCTCTTCTCGCCGAGACCGTAGCGCGTGAAACGCCGCACCACGATATTCTCGCCGATCTTCGCGATGCTCTGCGACAGCAGTTCGCCGACGGAGATCGCGGTGTCCTTCACGAACGGCTGCTCGAGAAGGCAGTTCTCGGCGTAGAACTTCTCCATCTTGCCATCCACGATCTTCTCCACGACGGCGTCCGGCTTGCCGGTGGCCCGGGCCTGCGCCCGGTAGATCTCGCGCTCCTGGTCGAGCAGCGCCGGCGTGACTTCCTCCCGCGACACGACGCGGGGGTTGGCGGCCGCGATCTGCATGGCCAGGTCCTTGACCAGCTGCTGGAAATCGGCGTTGCGCGCCACGAAATCGGTCTCGCAGTTCACCTCGACCAGCACCCCGATCTTGCCGCCGATGTGGATGTAGGAGCCCACGCTCCCCTCCGCGGCCACGCGCTCCGAGCGCTTGGAGGAGGCGGCAAGCCCCTTCTTGCGCAGCAGCTTCTCCGCCTCGTCGAGGCTTCCCTGAGCCTCCGCGAGAGCGGACTTGCAGTCCATGATCCCGAGACCCGTGCGCTCGCGCAGGGTCTTGACCAGTTGTGCCTCGATCGCCATCCGAACCTCCTGAGGCTGCTCTAGGATTGACGCCAGGCGGCCCCGCATTCGCAGGCCGCACCGACCGAACTGCGAGCCGCCGCCGGCCGGTGCGGCCGCGGCAGCGCAGTGCGGAGAATGAGGGTCGCGCGCAGGTGCCGCGCGACTCCTGCTACGAGGCGGCCTCCGCCGGGTCGGCAATCGGCTCGATCCCGGAGCTCGCGGCGACCACCACGGCGGTTCGGGCCTCATCCCACGCCGCGTCGGGCGCTGCCTCGCGACGCTGGAACATGCTCTGACCGTCGAGGATGGCGTCAGCCATCTTGCCGGCGAACAGGCGGATGGAACGGATGGCGTCGTCGTTTCCGGGGATCACATGGTCGATCGGCTCGGGGTCGCAATCGGTGTCCACCACCGCCACGATCGGGATGCCGAGCTTTCGCCCTTCCTCGACCGCGATCTTCTCCTTGGCGGGATCGACCACGAAAAGCAGGTCCGGGACCTGGTTCATATCGCGAATGCCCGCGAAGATCTTCTCCAGTTTCAGGCGCTCGCGGTCGAGCTTCGCCTGCTCCTTCTTGGTGAGGTGCGTCGCGTACCCCTCGGCGCTCTGCCGGTCCAGCTCACGCAGGCGCTGGATGCTCTTCTTGACGGTGCGGAAGTTCGTCAGCAGCCCGCCCAGCCAGCGCTGGTTCACGTAGGGCATCCCGCAGCGGGTCGCCTCCTCGGCGATCGCCTCCTGCGCCTGACGCTTGGTACCCACGAAGAGCACGATGCGGCCTTGCGAGGCGGACTCCCCGACGCGCCGTGCCGCCTCGCGGAACAGCCGCTGGGTTTTCTGCAGGTCAATGATGTAGATGCCGTTGCGCTGTCCGAAGATGAACCGCTTCATCTTCGGGTTCCAGCGCATCGTCTGGTGTCCGAAGTGGACCCCCGCCTCCATCAGCTCTTTCATGGAAACCGAAATCAAGACTCCCTCCCCTGCGGCCGCGGCACTCCCGTACGGCCCGGAACCTCGTGCTGCCCTAGCGCTTGGAGAACTGGAACCGCTTGCGGGCGCCCTTGCGACCGTACTTCTTTCGCTCCTTGATGCGCGCGTCGCGGGTGATGAAGCCGGCCGTCTTCAGACGCGGCCGGAGTTCCTTGTTGTAGTCGAGCAGCGCACGGCTCAGGCCGTGCCGGATCGCACCGGCCTGCCCGGCCGACCCGCCCCCGCGCACCGTGACGACGATGTCGAACTTGTCGCCGGTCTCGGTGACCGCGAGGGGCTGTTTCACGATCATCTTGAGCAGGTCGTTCGGAAAGTAGTCGCCGAGCGGCAGGTCGTTGACGGTGATCTCACCGTTCCCCGGGCGCAGGAAGACACGGGCAATGGCGTGCTTCCGCTTTCCGGTGCCGTAGTACTGGATCGAAACCAAGATGAGGAGCCTCCGTCAGCCGCGGGCCGCGGGTTGGACCGCGACCGGCGCCTGCGCCTGGTGCGGATGGTCGGGGCCGGGGTAGACCTTCAGCTTGCGCAACAGCCTCCGGCCGAGCGTGTTCTTCGGGAGCATGCCGCCGACCGCGAGGCGAACGACGCGATCGGGATGGCGCTCCATCATGCTGGTGAAACCAACCTCCTTCAGACCGCCCGGCTGACCCGAGTGGCTGTAGTACACCTTCTTGGCGCCCTTCTGTCCCGTCAACCGCAGGCGCGCGGCGTTCACGACGATGACGTGGTCACCCGCATCGAGGTGGGGCGTGTAGGTGGGACGATGCTTGCCACGCAACCGGGTGGCGACAAAGCTCGCGAGGCGTCCGAGCGTCTTCCCTTCGGCGTCCACGAGCAGCCAGTGCTCTTCCAGTTCCCCCTTACGGGGTACGCGCGTCGCCATCGATCCTCCGCAGAAACCTCCCCGCGCCGGCCCCAGCCGCGCGGCGGAAGGGGAAGCTCACGGGTTGACAAAGAAGGCTATCTTCTACTATAAGCGTCGCTTCCTGTCAAGAGAACTCCTCTCGCGACGCCTCCAGGACCCCGCCGACGATGGAGAAGAGCCCGCAGGAAATCCGGCGGATGTTCGCCTCCATTGCCAGCCGCTACGATCTCCTCAACCGCATCCTCAGCCTCTGGCTCGATGCCGCCTGGCGCCGTCGCGCCGTCCACGAACTCAGGCTCCGGCCCGGCGAGTTGGTGCTCGACCTCTGCTGCGGAACCGGCGACCTGGCCGCGCAGGTCTTGCGCGGCGGCGGGCGGGTCGTCGCCTCCGATTTCTGCCATGAGATGCTGTGCGCCATCCCCGCCAAGGCCCCGCTCGCCCGCCGCGTCGAGGCCGACGCCCTGCGTCTCCCCTTCGCGGACGCCCGGTTCGACGCCGTCACCATCGGATTCGGGTTGCGCAACCTCGCCGATCCGGTCGCCGGGCTGCACGAGATGCGACGGGTGCTGCGGCCCGGAGGGCGCCTGGTGATCCTGGAATTCAGCCTTCCCCCGGGGAGGGTCTTCCGTGGACTCTATCATCTGTACCTGGGGCGGATCCTCCCCCTGGCCGGCGACCTCCTCTCCCGGCGCCGGGGCCCGTACCGGTATCTGGCGAGGTCGATCCTCGCCTTCCCCGATCAATCCACCCTCGCCGGCCATCTGCGCACCGCCGGGTTCACGGAGGCGCGCTGGATCGACCTGAGCCGCGGAATCGTCGCCCTGCACCTTGGTTTCCGCAGCGCCCAGGGCGGGTGATCCTCCCCGCGGCGCGCCCTAGTCACCGCCGAGCAGCGCCAGCAGGAGCGCCTTCTGGGCGTGCAGCCGGTTCTCGGCCTGAGGGAAGACCCGCGCGGCGGGGCTGTCGATGACCGCGGCGGCCACTTCCTCGCCACGATGCGCGGGGAGGCAGTGCAGGAAGATGGCGTGCCGCGCCGCGTGCCCGAAGAGGCCGCCGTCCACCTGATAGGGACGAAAGACCTTCGCCCGCGCCTCCGCCTCCTCCTCCTGGCCCATCGACGCCCACACGTCGGTATAGACCGCGTCGGCGCCCGCAACCGCCGCCTGCGGATCGTGGGTCACCAGCACGCTCCCCCCGGTCCCGGCCGCGGCGCGGCGGGCGCGATCCACCTCGGCCGGCGCCGGCTCGTATCCCGGCGGGGTCGCGATCCGCACGTGGACCCCCAGCTTCGAGCCGCCGTGGAGCAGCGAGTGGGCCACGTTGTTGCCGTCGCCGACGTAGGTGAGCGTGCGCCCCTGCAAGGAGCCGAATTCCTCCCGCATCGTCAGGTAGTCGGCAAGCGCCTGGCAGGGGTGGAAGCGATCCGACAGGCCGTTGATCACCGGCACCGACGCGAAGGTGGCGAGATCCTCGACGGTCTGGTGACGGAAGGTGCGGGCCATGATCGCCGAGACCATCCGTTCGAGGTTGCGGGCCACGTCGGGAACGCTCTCGCGCTCCCCGAGCCGGATGTCGGCTGGCGCCAGGTAGAGTGCGTGCCCGCCCAGCTCGAACATCCCCGCCTCGAACGTCACGCGCGTGCGCAGGCTGGGCTTCTCGAAGATCATCGCGAGCGTCCGCCCCTGGAGGGCGCTGCGGTAGCGGGCGCGATCGGCCTTCACCGACCCGGCGAGCGCCAGCAGCCCCTCCACCTCGGCCGGGGTGCAGTCCGCGAGGGTCAGCAGATCTTTACCGCGCATGTCTCCCCTTTCGGACCCGGCGACGGGATGGCCCGTCCGCCGGATCGACAACGACCCGGGTGCCGGCACGGCCACGCAGCGCGGCGTGCAGGAGATCGGGCCGAGTGATGAGCGCCTCCCCACCGCTGCGCTCCACGAAGGAGGCGGCGGTCTCGACCTTCGGGCCCATGCTGCCCGGCGGAAAATGCCCGGCAGCGAGGAAGCGGCGCGCGTCCGCCACCGTCAGCCGCGGCAGCGGGCGCTGGTGCTTGCGGCCGTAGTACAGGTAAACCTGATCCACGTCGGTGAGGATCGCCAGCCGTTCGGCCCCCAGATCGCGCGCCAGGAGCCCCGCGGCGTAGTCCTTGTCGATGACCGCCTCGACCCCGCTGAGCTGCCGGCGCCCCCCCTCCACCACCGGGATCCCGCCGCCGCCGGCGGCGATCACGAGGTTGCCATCCTCGAGGAGCCGCCGGATCGCTTCCAGCTCCAGGATCTCGACCGGACGCGGCGAGGCGACGACCTGGCGAAACCCGCGCCCCGCATCCTCGACGACCGCCCCCTTGCGCTCCCGCCGCATCAGCCCCGCTCGATAGCGGCTGAGGAAGGGGCCGATCGGCTTGGTAGCCAACCCGAAGGCGGGATCGTCGGAGTCGACTCGGGCGTGCGTCAGTACCGTCACCACGGCCCGTTCCAGCTTCACCGCGCGCAGCCGGTTCAACAGCGCAATCTCGAGCAGCGCGCCGATCTCCCCCTGGGATTGCGCCACGCACATGTCGAGCGTGACGGGAGGGACCTTCGTGATCGACTCCTCCACCCGCAGCAGCAGGTTCCCCACCTGGGGCCCGTTGCCGTGCACCAGGACCATCTGCCAGCGGCGCACCAGCGGCACCAGCGCCCGCGCCAGCCGCGCCGCGTTGCGCTGCTGCTCGCGCAGCGTGCCGTCCTCGCCGTGACGGATGAGGGCGTTGCCTCCGAAGGCCACCACCACGCGGCGACTCACCGGGAGTGCACACTACGCCGGAGCAAGGTTGACATCGGGCGCTCTACCGGAATCGCGCCAGCACCGAGGGGAGGTCCGGCGTCCCGCGCTCCTGCAGCTCGTAGCGCACCCTTAACGCCGGCTTGTCGATCTGGATGAGGCGCCTCAGGTCGATCGGGGTGCCTATCAGCACCAGGTCACAGGGAGTGCGGCGGATGGTCTCCTCGAGGTCGCGCACCTGGCGCTCGCCGTACCCTACGGCGGGGAGCAACGCCCCCACGCGCGGGTAGTGATCGAAGGTGTCGCGAATGGTGCCGACCGCGTACGGCCGGGGGTCGACGAGCTCCGCCGCTCCGAGCGCCTCCGCCGCCTTCACCGCGGCGCCGTACTGCATCTCCCCGTGAGTGAGCGTCGGGCCGTCCTCGACGGCGAGCACCCGCGCGCCGCGGATGCGCTCCGGCTGCTCCACGCTGATCGGGGAATCCGCCTGGATCACCGTCGCCTTGGGATTCAGGCGGCGCGCGCTCGCGAGCACCGCAGCGATCCCCTCCGGGGTCGCCGTGTCCATCTTGTTCACGATCACCACGTGGGCGCGCCGCAGGTTGATCTCCCCCGGGTAGTAGCTCGACTCGTGGCCCGGACGGTGGGGATCGACCAGCACGATCTCGAGGTCTGAGCGAAAGAACGGCGTGTCGTTGTTGCCGCCATCCCACACCAGCACGTCGGCCTCCTCCTGCGCCTGTTCGAGGATCGCCTGATAGTCGACTCCGGCGTAGACCGTGATCCCGCGCTGCAGGTGCGGCTCGTACTCCTCGCGCTCCTCGATGGTGCACGCGTGCACCTCCAGATCCTCCAGCGTCGCGAAACGCTGCACGCGCTGGCGCTCGAGATCCCCGTACGGCATCGGGTGCCGCACGGCCACGACCCGCTTCCCCATCTCCTGGAGCACGCCGCACACGCGCCGCGTCGTCTGGCTCTTTCCGGAGCCGGTGCGAATCGCGCAGACCGAGACGACGGGGACCTTGGCGGGGAGCATCGTCGAGGCCGCCGAGAGGAGCGTGAAGTCGGCGCCAGCCGCCTGGATGCGACTCGCCAGGGACATCACGGTCCCGTAGGAGACGTCGGAGTACGAGAAGATTGCCTCGTCCACCCGCAGTCTTCGGACCAGGTCCTCGGCCTCCGACTCCTCGAAGATCGGGATCCCATTCGGGTAGAGCGGCCCGGCAAGAGCAGGCGGGTAGCGCCGCCCGGCGATGTTGGGGATCTGCGTCGCGGTGAATCCGACGACCTCGACCGAGGAGAGGGAGCGGTAGCGCACGTTGAAGTTATGGAAGTCGCGTCCGGCGGCTCCGAGGATGAGGACTCGCTGCGGCATGGAAACCCCTTGGCGCCACGCGGGGCGGGGATAGACGGTACCGAGGTCGGGAGCGACCACCGGGGACGGCCGCGCCCGGTCGCTCGAGTCGCGAAGAGCTTCTGGCGGCGGCAGGGCGCCACGGCCGGTCGGCGCCGACCCGCAGGCCCCGCGTAAGGCGCGGAAACGACGGGAATTATAGCACCGGCAACAGGATCGTCAAGGCGACGCCGCGCTCGTGTCGGCCCCCTCGATCCGCAGATCGCGAAGGCGTGCCGCCAGGGTCCGCACCGAGATCTGGAGGGCCTCCGCGGCCCGGCCGCGATCTCCGCCAGCCTGGCGGAGGACATCCTGGATCCGGAGGCGCTCCGCCGCGGTCGCCGCGCGAGCCGCCACCTCGGCGAGCGTTCCCCCCTGCGATACCAGCTCCCGCAGACTCGGGTCCTCCTCGCCCGCCAGCGGGGCAAGCTGGAGATGCTCCCTCCCGATGGTGCCGGCCTCACAGAGAATCGCGGCACGCTCGATCGCGTTCCGCAGTTCGCGGACATTACCGGGCCACGAGTAGCTCAGCAGGGCGGCCATCGCCTCCGCGCTCAGCGTCAGCGGCCCGCGATGCAGGTCGCGGGAAACGCGCTCCAGGAAGCGCGTCGCGAGCAGAGGGATGTCCTCCCGTCGCTCGCGCAGCGGCGGGACCGTGAGCGGGAACACCGACAGCCGGAAGAACAGATCGCGGCGGAACTCGCCGCGGAGCGAGGCCGCCTCGAGGTCACGATTGCTGGCCGCGACCACACGCACGTCCGCGTCGAGCGTGGCGTTGCCGCCCACCCGCTCGAAACAGCGCTCCTGCAGCACGCGCAGCAGCTTCCCCTGCATGGCCAGCGGTAGCTCGCCGATCTCGTCGAGGAAGACCGTGCCGCCCGCCGCGAGCTCGAGCTTGCCGAGGCGCGCCTGATCGGCGCCGGTATACGCGCCGCGCTCATGGCCGAACAGCTCGTTCTCGAGCAACGCCTCGGGGATGGCCGCGCAGTTGAGAGGCACGAACGGCGCGGCGCGCCTGGGGCTCAGCTCGTGGAGCGCGCGCGCGAACAGCTCCTTCCCCGTCCCGCTCTCTCCCAGCAGCAGGACGGTCGCCTCGGTGCCGGCCACCTTCTGCAGCTTCTGGCCCGCCTCGCGAATGGCCGCGCTCTCCCCGATGATCTCGGGCAGACCCAGGCGCTCCGCGAAGGCCTCCTTCAGCAGCAGGTTCTCGAGCCGGAGCCGGCGCTGCACGAGCGCTCGCTCCACCAGAATGAGGAGATGGTCGGTGTCCACCGGCTTGGGGAGGAAGTCGAACGCTCCGGCCTTCATGGCGCGGACCGCGTCCTCGATCGTTCCGTAGGCGGTCATCAACACGACGGGAACCGAGGGGTCGGCGTCGAGCGCCGCGCGCAGCACCTCGAACCCATCGGCGCCCGGCAGCTTCAGGTCGCAGAGCACGGCGAGGTAGCGTCGCTGGGCCAGGCGCGCCACGGCCTCGGTTCCCGTGGCGGACTCATCGACGCGATAACCTGCGCCGACCAGCGTCTTGCACAGCATGGCGCGCAGGCTGGCCTTGTCCTCGACGACGAGCAGATCGTGCACGCGACCCTCCGCCGGCGAGGATAGGTGCGGCGAGGCCCGTCGTCAATCCTCGCCGCGCGCCTCGAGCATCGCGCGCACCCTCAGGAGGCGCGTCTCCGTCTGGGCCGTGCGGGTTCGCGTCGATTGATACTGCTGGCCGGCGCCCTCCGCCGGGTTGGTGAGCGCCTCCCCCGCGGGAGGTGCCGGGGGTGGGAGGAGCGGGTTCTTGAGCCACTGCTCCTTCGCGCGCAGATACTGGAGCAGGCTCTCGAGCTCCGTCTCACGGGCGCGCAGCTCCGCGGTGGGTACCGCCTCGAGGCGGTCCTCGGGAGGGATCGCCTCAGCCGCCGCGGCCTGAGTCTCCGGTTCCATCTCCGCTGGAGGGGGAGGGAGCTCCTCGGCTGGTGCGGCCGGAGTCAGCGGTTCATTCACTCGGGCCGGTGGGGTGCGTGGCGCCGCGCGGAGCGGAGTCCGCGCCCCCCCCGGTTGCTCGTACCGCTTGAGATCGGCGTTCGTGTACACCCGCACGGGAACGGCCGGCGCCGTCTGGGTCTGCGCCTTCGGCAACGGTTCCGCGGCGTATGCGCCTGAGGCCAGCGCCAGCCCGACCAGGGCGACGAGCGCCAGCTCCGGGCAGCGAGCCGCAACTCCGCGTCGCCCCCCAGGCATCGACTGGTGGCCCGGCCGGCGCAGGTTCCCTCGGCAGCGCAGCATCGGCTAGTAGTCGGTCTTCCAGGCGCTGATGATCGTGAGCGGGAGCTCGAGCTCCGGCGGGGGCCATTCCCCCTTCACGAGCCGCTCGTCGAAGTAGAACGTCGGGTTACCGGCGCCGCCCGGGCCGAGGAACGCCTCGCCGACGCCCCCCTGGGTCACGACGCTGCCGAAGTAGATCCCGTTCCCCTGCGCCGAGAACTCGCCGGAGTTGTAGAGCACGCCGTACATGTTCACCTCGGCCTGCACCGGCAGCCCGTCGGCGTCGCGGGCGTTCGTGGTGGTGCGCGTCGCGGTGATCCCGCCCGCCGTCACCGTCGCGGTGTCGATGCCGGGGACCGTCTTCACTTGCATCGTGGGAGGCGTTCCGCCACCTCCCATCGCGGTGCCGTACTCGATGTTCACCCACGGTTCCGCGTCGTAGACCCCGTCGGTGCCGCCGTTCGCCACCGGGATCGAGTCGGTGAACGTCTCCCCGACGTCCCAGATTCCGTTGGCGTTGGCGTCGGTGAACGGTTCCCGGTTGTAGGTCCTGGTGTAGCCGGCGCCGCCCGCGAGCAGGTCGGCGTACGGCTCCCCGGGGGCCAGGATCGGGATGTCCACACCGCTGACGCCGGTGGTCCGGAAGTTCTGCGCGTTGGCGTAGATGAACCCCTCGGTGTACCAGCCGCCGTTGAGGGTGATAGCGGGGGTCAGGTTGGTGCCGTCCGGCGCTCGGCCGTTCGCGGTGTCGAAGAAGAAGAGGCCCGCTTTGTTGTGCACCCAGGTCTGGAACTCCTGCGCCACGCCGACCCCGTTCTGCTTGAACGTCGTCCCGCCGGCGGGTGTCAGGTAATGCACATTCCCGCCGCCGTCCCTCGCCACCTGCTTCCACAGATCGTAGGGGAACTCGGGGCAGCCGACCGCCGTGTCCCGCTGGATCAGGTTGGAGTGGTCCCGGTCGGGGTCGTAGGTGCCGGCGTTGTACGGCCAGGCCTGCTGGTTGGTGGTCGGCGCCCCGATGTAGTCCCCCAGCGCCCTGACGTATAGCCAGGGATCCTCGATCGGCGTGCCGGCGCCGCCGCCATGCGCGGTCATGTAGGTGGGGAGATCGACGTAGGTGGACGGATCGGCGAGCGGGATGGCGCTGTCCCACTTGGTGTCGAGCGCCGAGACGTTCAGATCGACGTCGGTCTGCGCCGTGACGGTTCCCCAGTGCCCCTCGAAACTCCCGGTGATCGTGAGCCCCAGGCACGACTCCAGCGGGCCGCCGGGCCCCGGGTACGGCGCCTCGTTCAGCACCATCTTCACCACGCGCTCGGCAATCTTCTCCTCGCCGCCGCCGGCGGCGGGGCGGAACTTCGCGGCGGTCACCTTCACTGTGCCCACGCCGTAGCGCTCGAACACCGTGCCGATCTTGACGTACGGCGGCTCGTAGATGTCGATGCGGGTGATGCGTCCGCTCTGCGCGCTGTCGCTGAACAGCGCCGCGTTGATCGCCGTGAGGAATCCTCGCACCGTCGCCGAGGCCGACGCCTCGCTGATCACGAGATCCGGCCCCGCCTCGGTCCCCATCAGGGTGACCGTCGTGGTGCTGCGGTACGGCTTCTGCAGCAACGGCAGCGCGTGGTTCGGGTCGGTGTCGCTGGAAGGGGACGAGCCGGTGGTCAACCCCTGCTTGTAGTAGACCCAGCCGACTCCTGCCGACCCGACCGGCGCGGTATTCGGGTCGCCGTCCGCGTTGATCAGCCGCTGCGCCGTGTCGAAGTACTGCTTCTTGCGAATATCGTAGGTGTTCAGGAAGCGCTCGCTCGGCGCCGCGATGGTGCCGGTGATCGGGTGGTCGAACCAGTACTTCACCATGCGCGCGCCCGCCTCGGCCACCCCCAGCACCTGGGTCCGGTCGCGCTCGTTCGCGGCGATCTGGTTCTCGGTGTCGGCCTGGAACAGGTAGGTGATTCCGAGCAGCGTCACCACCACCATCACCAGGAGCGAGATCAGCAGCGCAGATCCGGCCGGGTCGTCCCAGCGGTCGCGGGGGCCGCGCGCGTGCCGTCCCGGCGTTCCCTTGTCTGCAGGCAAGAACATGCGACTCCTCCGGAGGCGGGGCCCCGCCCGTGCGGGCGGGGCCCCCGGGGTTCAGGGCTCGAGCGTGTCGACGCTGAGCGGATTCGTCTGGATGAGGAACGTGCAGGTCGCGTCCGAGGTGGCGCCCGTCGTGCGATACACCATGCCCACGGTGATCGTCTCGCCGAGCGTCCCGCTGATCAGCGCCTGCGAGAACTTGTAGCCGACGATCAGCGGGTTCAGGTCGTCGCGGCTCGCGGAGAAGGACAGGGCCGGCAGGTGCGTGATCGCCGCCGGCGAAGCCTGGGACGGGGTGAAGGTGAGGATCGGAACGCAGTCCTCCGGCCGGGTCGAGGCCGGGAAGTCGTAGCAGATGGCATCGAGCCTGGTGTCGTTGCCGGTGACGTTCGTCCAGGAGATGTTCTGGCCGGTGACCGTGAGGTCCTGGGCGCAGTTGTTGACCAGCGAGAACAGCACGTCGCTGTTGCGGGCCGAGATCTTGCCCGTGACCGGCCCCAGGACCGGCGAGAGCGGCGCGATGCAGCAGGCGGTCGACGGGGTCACCGCCACCGTCTGGGTGGAGGTCTCGGAGCAGCCGCCACTGTTCTGCGCCGTGGTGGTGATCGTGTAGTTGCCAGGCGGCAGGGCCGAGGTGTCCCAGGTGAAGGAGTACGGGATCGCCACCAGCGCAGAGCTGCTGCCGTGCGTGGCGACGACCGCGCCGAGCGCGTTGGTGATCGCGGTGAAGCCGGTGAACGTGTCGGCGCCGCCCGAGACATACGCCGACACCGTGACCTGGCCCGTCACCGACGATCCGGTGTACGGGTAGACCGAGAGGGTGCCGCCGAGGCTGCAGGCGGTCGTCGATGCCGGGTCCGACAGCGCTCCCTCATCCGCGGGATCGGGGCAGTCGCTCAAGGCCGAGACGCGGTAGTAGTACGAGTTCCCCGGGGACAGGCCGTAGGCGCTGCTGTCGATGTACGACGGCAGGTTGACGTCGGTGACCGTGGCGTCGAACGTGGTCGCCGTGGACCAGTCGAGCGCGGCGACGGCCGCCGGCGTGAGCCCTATCGGGAACTGCTGGCGGTAGACGCGATAGGTGTCCACCAGGATGGAATCTCCGTTGGTGTTCGCCGACACGCGGCTCCAGCTGAGCGCGTTCACCGTGCTCGAGGAGGGGGTCGCCTGGAGCAGCGCCGGCTTCGCGGGGACGTACTGCGTGGTCGCGAACCCTTCGCGCTCGAGCGCCTGCGCGGCGCTCTCGTTGCCGCAATGGTCCACGGCCTTGATGTCATAAAAATAGTGGCGGCAGGCGACGACCTGACGGTCCTCGAAGCGACCGCTCCCGGCCGGCACGTCGTCCGGCTCGAGGTAGGTCGTCGCGGCGTCCGGCGTGAAGTTCGGCGTCGGGGAGCGGAAGATCCGGTAGCCGTGGAGATCGCGAATCCTGGTCGGCTGCGGATCGCAGGAGACCGACTCCACGTTGGTGGTCACCTGCGGCCACAGCAGCAGCACGTAGTCGTTGAGCGGCGCGCCGCCGCCCGAGGCGGAAAACGAGGCCGGCGCGGTAGGGGTCGTGGCGTCCGCGACGACCGCCGGCGCCGGGGAGGCGAGCGCCGAGAGCGGCGAGCCGTTCCCGCTCGAGTCCTCCGCCCGCACCCGGAAGTAGTAGCCGGTGCCGGCGACCAACCCGTCGACGTAGGCGAGGTTCGTGGCCGTGGTCTCCGGCGAGCCGAGCGCCGCGGCCGCCGTGCCGCGGAGGACCGTCCACTGCGCGGTGATATCGGTCTCCGGCGCGGCGTCCCACTTCACCAGCATCGCATTGCAGTGGCCCGGGCAGGCAGCGACGTTCGTCGGCGCAGTCGGCGGTATGGTGTCGATGTCCGGGCGGCCGACGTACCCGACGTTGCGCGGCGAGACGTCCTGGGTCAGGGTGAACTTGCGATAGTTGCGGGTGGCCGTGATCGGGTCGGACGGATCGGTGTAGTTGAGGTCGGGGTCCGGGGTCATCCCGGTCAGCAGGACCTCGATTCGCTTGATGCTCGCCCGCGCGGCGATCGCGCTGGAGGTGTCGCCGCCGCCGATGTCATCGGAGGGGTCGGTGGGGGTGGAGGGTCCGACCAGGGCGCCGGCGGCGTCGTAGTAGCGGAAGCGCAGGGCGTAGATATTGTCCGCCACCGGCGTGCGCGTCACCGTCGTCGCGCTGGGCTTGCCGGTGATCCGGTAGAGCGTGTAGGGGGGAGCATCCTGCACCAGCGCCAGGTTGGCGATGCTGACGTCGTCGAGGGCGCCGTCCCGGATCGCGGGCAGCACGTCGGCACGGAAAGCGAGGGCGGAGCCGCCGGTCCCGTCCTGCTTCGCCAGCGCGAAGGTGACGATCTCGTCGTTCCCGGTGGAAACCACGTTGTAGGGGCTCGTTCCCGCGGCGAGGATCAGCTCCGGCGTCAGCCGGGCCGACGGGTCCTCGAAGTCGAAGTCGCCGCGGATGGTGATGGCGGTTTCCCAGGCTCCCTCGATCTGCTCGTCCGGGCGGGCCGCGCCGTCCGGGTTGTAGTTGAAGCCGGTCATCCTGAGGTCGGTGACCAGGCTCTCGAACCCGACGCGCGTGTTCTGCTGCGAGGAGGTGGCGTTGTCGCCGCGCTTGTACGACTGGGTCAGCGCGTTGTAGAGGATCATCGCGATGGCGGCGGCGACCACGAAGACGGTCATCGCCACCAGGATCTCCGCCAGCGTCATCCCGGCGACGGAACTGCGGTGCTTCAGCGCCTCGCGGCGCGCGTTCGAGCTGGGGTTCACGACATCCTCCTTCGGGCGAGCCTGCGAGCCTAGAAACGCAGGCTCTCGACGGCGATCGTCCGCGTGGTCGTTCCTTCCGTCCACAGTATTCGCACTCGCAATCGCAACCCCTCGCCGGAGGCGAAGGTCGCGGGGGTGACCGTCCCGCCGACCGGGGTCAGCGAGATCTCCCCGTACCCTCTGTAGAGACTGCCGGAGATGGTCGCCTGCCACTGCGCCGACGCGTAGCTGTCCACATCCGTTCGCACGGTGCATCCCGTGTTCGTGCCGCAGGTCGGGAACAAGGTCGTCAGCTGGTCGAAGCCGGTGCTGTTCAGCGACTCCAGAATGTCGCTCGCGATCGTCGTGGCCTCGGTCATCTCCCGGCCGCTCTTGACCCGCTGGCCTCCCAGGACGAACAGCGACGCGACCGACACCAGGACGCCCGCCAGGATCCCGACCGCGATCAGCACCTCGACGAGCGTCATCCCTGCCGCCGAGCGGCGGCGTCCCTGCGAACGCTGGCTGAGCCGGATCATGACGTGTGCTCCAGGGTCGACTTGACCCTTCCCACCGGCGAGACCTCGACCGTGAAGCGATCGAGTCGATTCTCCTGGATCGTCGCGTCGATGCGGACATACTGCGTGGCGGGGGTCGTGCCGGTGTAGGTCGTCGGGGTCGTGCAGCTGCCATTCGAGTTGAAGGCATACGCCGACCCCGGCGCCACCGCGACGGAGACCCCCGTCGGCATGACGCCGCTGTCCACCACCGCCCCCGTGACGGTGTTGGTGAGGGTCCAGGTATTCGTGGGGGTGCCGACCACCAGGAAGGCGTGCGCCTCCCGCTTGGTGACCGCGAGCTGGCGACCACGCTGCAGGACCGAGACCATCTCCTGCACCGCAGTGCTGGCCCGATACGCCTTGAGCATGGCGTTGAAGTTCGGGATGGCCACCAGCATGAGGATGCCGAGAATCGCCACCACGGCGAGAATCTCCGTGAAGGTCACCCCGGTCTCCGCGCGTCTTCGCTGCCTTACCATCCCGGGCACCTCCGGCCGGGGAACCGATCCCGGTTGCCCCTGGATGAGCAAGCAGGGTGCCACTCCCGGGGTGAGCCCCCGGTGCCGATACAAAGCCTTGACAGGATGCATCTTGGACCTCCCCTGGAGACTCCCCTCGCGAGAGTCCGTTTTCCGACCCGGTGTTTTCTGCAAACGGTTGCCACCTTTCGCATCAGATCGGCTGCGTCCGCGGTACCGGGTCTCCGGACGCCCGGCGAAGCGGCAGCACAATCCGGAACGATGCACCCCCCCACGGACCGCGACCCACATCGACTCGCCCATCGTGGTAGACCACCGTTTTCCGCACCCACGGCAGGCCGAGCCCTATGCCGGTTGGCTTGGTCGTGAAGAAAGGTCGGAACAGCTCGGCGGCCGAGACCTCGGCCGCGAGACCGGGGCCGCTGTCGTGGACCTCGAGCAGAAACTCGGCCGGATCCCCCTGCAGCGAACCGCGCACCCCGACCTTCCCGCCCGGTCCGGCCGCCTCGAGCCCGTTGCGCAGCAGGTTCACCAGCGCCTGCCGCAGGAGCCCCTCGTCCGCCTCGATCTCGATCCACTGCCCCTCGACGACGAACTCCCTCCCCTCCGCCACCGGGTCGTCACGCAGTCCCGCGATCACCTCGGTGACCAGATCACCCAGGCGAACCCGCTCCAGGTTGAGGGAGAGCGGCCGGGCGAAACGCAGGTAGTCCTCGAGAATGGCGCGCGACGACTCGACCTCCCGGCGGATCGCCTCCGCATGCTCCCGCGCCTCCCCCTCGGCCCCTTTCAACAGCAGCTTCGCGTACCCCAGGATGGTCCCGAACGAGTTGCGCACCTCGTGGGCGATTCCCGCCGAGAGCTGCCCCAGCTCCGCGAGGCTCTCGCGCAATCTCACTTTCTCCTCGAGCGCGCGGATCTCGGTGAGGTCGGAGAAGAGACAGAGCACCCCCGAGCGGGTTCCCGGCTCCGGGCCGACGGAGGAGACGCTGACGCCGAGGTGCGCCACGTCCGGGCCGCTGCCGATCCGGACCAGCACGCGGCTGCGCCCGATGCCGCGCTCCTGCCCATCCGCGACCAGGGCGAGCAGCTCGGGCGCCGCGGCCAGGACCTCGGTGTAGGGGCGCCCCATCGCCCACCCGGCATCGACCTGGAGCAGGCGCGCGGCGGCCGGATTCAAGGCGCTGACGCGACCCGCAGGGTCGGTCGCCACTATTCCGGAGGGGAGGCTGCCGATCGCCGGGCCGGCGAGCGACGAGGCACGCAACGCGGCGGCGTCACGCTCGTGCTGGCGGAGCTTGTCGACCACCCCCTGGAACGTCGCCACCAGCTCGCCTGGGGCCTGGATCGCCTGTTCCTCCGAGGCGGGCTCGGGGAACGCGGCGGCAGCGGTGCGCACCAGCAGGCGGTACGGCCGGAGCAGCCAACGAATGAAAGCGAACGTGAGAGCCAGGGCCGCGGCAACCCCCGCCGCTTGCAGCATGGCGAACAGGCGCGTGCGGCGCACCAGCCCGATCAGGTCGTCCGGGTCGCCGACGACCTTCAGCATGCCGCGCTGCCGCCCGTCGCTTGCCAGGAGTGGGCGCAGCAGGGCGAGCCGCCCAGCCCCGCGCCACGGGACGTCGATCAGGAGCGCGTCGCGCCCGTGGTCCAGCCCCAGGCGATCGTCCGCGGGAAGGCCCGCAAGGTCCGGGTCGATCCCGCCGTCCGCCGGGCCTGCGCTGTTTGCCAGGACGACGCCGGCCTGGTCGAGCAACACCGCCTCGCGCACGCCGTGGCGCCGCGCCAGCACCGCCAGCAGACCGGGAGGCAGCGACTCCTCCGGGATCTCGTTCGCAATCCGGCCGGCCGCCGTCGCCAGCCGCGAGCGAACCGCCGCCACCAGCCCTTCCCGCGCGGTGAACAGGAGCGTGAAGTTCAAAGCCCCCTGCATGGCCAGGAAGAAGACCAGCAAGGTCAGGAACAGCCGGACCTGGTTGGCGTAGCCGCGGATCGTCCAGCGCTCCACCCTACAACCCCAGCTCGCGCAGGATCAGATCGCTCCCCCCGAGCAGATCGAAGAGCGCCGCGGCCCCGAGGAACGTGCCGAAGGGGAGCGGCTCGGCGAGGGACCGGGAACGGATGAGGAGGTAGGGGATGCCGACGGCGGTCCCGAGGATCGACCCGGCACCGAGTGCGAACAGCACACCCCGCCAGCCCAGAAAGGCGCCGATCATCGCGAGCATCTTCAGGTCCCCCATCCCGATTCCCTCGCGCCGCCGCAGCCGCCGGTAGGCCGCCGCCAGCGCCCAGGGCAAGGCCCAGCCGAGCGCCACTCCCAGCGCCGCGCTGGCGGGGGTGACCGTCGGGCTCACGAAGCTGGCCGCGAGCCCCACCGCGATCCCGGGGAGCGTGATGGCGTTCGGGAGGATCCGATGCTCCGCGTCGATCGTCATCAGCGCCAGGCAAGCCGCGCCGAACAGGAACAGCGGGAGCGTTCGCGCTTCCCCCCCGAAGCGGAGCACGATCCCCGCGAACAGCGCACCGGTCAACGCCTCGACCAGGGGATATCGCCACGAGATGGGGCGGGCACAGCGGCGGCAGCGCGCCAGCAGCCAGACGTACGAGAGCAGGGGCACGTTGTCGTGCCACGCCAGGATCTGACGACACCCGGGGCAGGCCGAGCGCGGGGCCACCACCGAACCGCCGCGCGGCAGGCGATGAATGCAGACGTTGAGAAACGAGCCGATCACGAGCCCGAAGGTGAGCGCGAGCGGGAGGACCGCCACCGGCTCCAGCAGCGGTGGCATCACGGCGCGGATCGGCCGCGAACGCGGGCGATGCTCCCGGTGGCCCGGTCATAGACGTACGGCCGCCCGTCCGGGTCGACGGGCACCACCCGCAACACGCCGCCGCGCACCAGATCCCGCAGGTCCGCAGGGTTCGAACCGTGCACGCGGGAGAACTCCGCGATCGCCTGCCGCAGGTGGGCAAGATCGATCTCGACGGTCAGGTCGTGAACGTGGCGCGCCGCCACGCCCCGCAGATAGTCGGTGTCGGCAGTGCGCAGGATCTCCTCCCAGTAGCGGCGGGAGGTCTCGCGGTCGCCGGCGCGGTTGAACATCTCGGCGTGAAAGCGGCGCACCACCGGGTGGACACCCGGGCGTTCGATCGCCGTGGCAAAGTAGGCCGCCGCGCGCGGGTAGTCGTGCAGGTCATGGTACGCCACGAACCCCGCCTCGAACGGCAGCATCCAGTCCTCGGGGTTCGCCCGCACCCCCTTGTCGAGGAGGCGGATCGCGTCCTCGGGACGGTGGGCCTCGACGCTCAGGATTGCCGCGCCGAGCACGTAGGCGTCCGCGAACCGCGGATCGAGCTCGGTGATCACGCGATCGTAGATCTGCAGGAGGTAGTCGTAGCGTACCCCCCCTGGGTAGTTGCCGTAGTACTGGATCGACCACAGGTACACGAGGTCGGCCAGGACTTCGGAGTACCCCAGGTCGAGGACCTTCAGCAGGCGTCCGGAGGGGAGGTAGAGGAGGTGGTCCGAGTCGCCGCGAACCTGCGCGGAGGACTCGAGCCGCCCCTGCGCGAACAGCGCCCCGCCCAGGGCGACGGCGGCAACCATCCCCGTCCGCAGGCGCCGCCCGCGCGAGGTCAGAAGTCCCTCCGTTCGAAGATAGCGGTCGCCGCCAGGAGGATGAGGGTCGTGTACCCGAGGCCGTACAGGGTCGCGAACCCGATGTGCCCCCAGGACACCGGCACCCCGTGCACCAGATCGCCGCGCACGTTGAAGTGCTCCAGGTTTGGCAGGATCAGGTAGACCATGCGGATGGTGGCGCGGGCGGCCGGCGACTCGATCATCTCCTCGAGGAGCTTCAGGCTCCAGGTGAGGTGCCCCACGACATAGACGGTGCTCGCCAGCAAGGCGCTCAGCACCGGGGTCGAGAACGACGAGAACAGCACGGCGACTGCGGTCACCAGGAGTATCTCGAAATAGGTGAGCCAGATGGCGACCCAGAGGCCGCCGGCGGGCAGCCCCCGCACCGCCAGCAGGAGGAAGAACGCCGCCGCCATCACCACCAGGTTCACCGCGAGCGTCAGCGCCAGACCGAGGAACTTGCCCAGCAGGAACTGGCCGCGCCGGATCGGCTTGGCCAGCAGCGTGAACACCGTCCTGCGGTCGATCTCCTTGAACACCAGGCCGATGCCGATGAACAGCGCCGCGGCCGTCCCGAACAGCGCGATCATCGCCAGGCCGAAGTCCTCGATGATTTTCTCCTCGCCTCCCACGGTGAGCATCCCGAGTACCGTCGAGGCGAGGATCATCACCACGGCGAAGGCCAGGATCAGGTAGAGCACGCGATCGCGAACCGCCTCGCGAAAGGTGTTCAAGGCGATCGGCAGGATCTCCATCCGCGTCTCAGGCTGCCGGCGGAGCGCCGGCCGAATCGGCAGCGCAATCGTCGGCCTGCCGCACATCCCTCAGGAACACCTCCTCGAGCGTGGCGCGCTGCGGGATCAAGGAGACCACGCGTCCGTCCGATCCGGCGAGCTGCGACAGCAGCGCACGCAGCTCCTCCTCGGAGGTGACGCGCCGCAGCACCTCTCCTTGGCGGCGCGACAGGACCTCCCCCGGCAACGGCTCGCGTCCGCCGACCACCGTCACCTCCCACGAACGCACCCGATCTCCCACCAGATCGCGCAGACGCCCCTGCGAGCGGAGGCGGCCGGAGACCAGGATCCCGACCCGGTCGCAGAGCATCTCGGCGTCCTGCAGGATATGGCTGCTGAAGAAGACCGTCTTCCCCCGGCGCCGCAGGTCGAGGATCAGGTCGCGGACCTCGCGCCGGCCGATCGGGTCGAGCCCCGACATCGGCTCGTCCAGCACCACCAGATCGGGATCGCCGATCAGCGCCTGCGCCAACCCCAGGCGCTGGAGCATCCCCTTCGAGCACTTGCGCAGCGGGCGGTCGGCCGCCGTCGCGACCCCGGTGCGCTCCAGCAGCTCGTCGACGCGGCGCCGGCGCTCGGCGCCGTCCAGGCCGAAGAACCTCCCCATGAAGCTGAGGAACTCGCGTCCGGTCAGGTAGTCGTAGAAGTACGGGTTCTCCGGCAGGAATCCGACCCGCCGCCGGATCGCCGCATTCAGGTGCGGCTCGCCGAACAGGCGGATCTCGCCGCTGTCCGGACGGCTCAGACCCATCATCATCTTGAGGGTCGTGGTCTTGCCGGCGCCGTTGTGGCCGAGGAAGCCGAACACCTCTCCCGGCTCGACCTCGAGGTCGAGCTCCCTGACGATTGGCGTGCGCGCAAAGGTCCACTGCGACCGGTACGACTTGGACACCGCACGGAGCTCAAGCGCCGGCAAGGCAGGTCTCCCCCCCGGCCCCGCCCGCGGCGCGCCAGAGTCTCAGGTACAGCCGCTCCTGCTCGCGCACCATCTGGTCGATGTCGAACCCCTCCCCGCTCCAGGCCGTGCGCAGCAGTCGCTTCCGGGCGTCCGGGTCGGCGAGCAGCGCGACCGCGGCGGCCGCCAGGCCGGCGACATCGCCTGCCGCCACCAGCCGGCCGTTCTCCCCGTCGCGAAGCAGGTCGGCGGCGCCGTCGACCGCCGTCGCGACCACCGGGCAGCCGGCGGCGAGCGCCTCCGGGAGCACGCGTGGCAACCCCTCCCAGCGGGCCGTGTGCACCATCAGGTCGAACCCCTTCAGCAGGCGCTCGACATCACGGCGCCACCCGGGGAGGTGCAGGCGCGTCTCCAGTCCGGCGGCCCGGCGTGCCGCCTCGACCTGCGCTCGCAGCTCGCCGTCCCCCACCAGCAGGAAATGCGCCGCCGGAATGCGCAGGGCGACGCGCCTCGCAACCTCCACGAAATCGAGCGGCGCCTTCTGCGGCTTGAGGCAGGCGACCATCCCGACCAGCGGGGCCTCCGGCGGAATCCCCAGTTCCCGCGCCATCCCCTCCCGGTCCCGGCGCGCCTCGCGGAAGCGCTTCAGCTCGATGCCGCTGCGGACGAGGCTGACGTTGTCGTCGCGGAAGAGCCCCAGGGCCTCCCCCTGCTCCCGGTTCGCAGTCGAGACGACGATGAAGTGCGTGGTGAGCGGCGCCACCACGCGCTCGAGCGTCTGGAACAGGGCGCGCGCCGTCGGCGTCTGCTGCGGATGGAAACCGAACCCGTGCACGGTGTGCACGACGACCGGGACGCCCGCGAGGTGCGCCGCGATCCGCCCGAGCACCCCGGCCTTGGAGGAGTGGGTGTGAACCACGTGCGGGCGAGCTCGCCGCCACAGCCGGGTGAGCTGCAGCAGTGCCGCCAGATCACGCGGCGGGTCCACCTCACGCACGAGCTGGGGAACGAACTCCACCTCCACGCCGAGCTCGCCGGCCTCGCAATCGAGCATCCCTCCCGCGCCGCAGACCAAGAGCGGCTCGAAGCGATCGCGGTCCAGGTGGCCGACGGTGTGCAAGGTGTTCCCTTGCGCCCCACCCAGCTCCAGACGGGTGATCAGGTGCGCCACCCGCAGCCGATCGGCAGCGGGGCGAGGCTTAGCGAACATCCCCCAGCCGCTCGACGGCCTGCATCCCGTGCCGCAGGGCGTCTTCCATCGACGAGTACTCCCAGCCGCCGAACCGGCCTATCGAGAAGATCCGCTCCTCCTCGAGCGCCCGGAAGATCGCGGGCAGCGCGACGCGGCGGTAGCGATCATAGACGACGTAGGCGGGGTGGATCACGAACATCCGGCGCGCGACGATCTTGTCATCGGGGCGCAGGATCCCGGCGCGCTGCAACCCGCCGACCGCCGCCGCGTACACGTCGCGCTCCTCGACCATCCCGCCCGGCGAGGCGGAGATCTCCACGTACACCGACGAGCACCCCTCCGGCACGGAGGCGGGAGCGAAGCAGGCCGGGAAGCCGACCCGGTAGAAGGGGTATTCCTTCTCCGGAAAGTAGATCCAGTGACGATCCGAGAGGTTCGGTCGCTCGATTCCGAGGTTGAGGTTGATGACCGACACCGCTCGCAACACGCCGGCCGAGTCTCGCACCGCCTCGGGGAGACCCTCGGTGATCTGCAACAGCCGATCGAGCGGCAAGGTGCTGATCACCGCCTCGTAACCGAGCGCGCTCCCATCGGCCAGGTGAACCACGCGGCGGCGGGTGTCGACCCGGGTGACCTCGGTGCCGGTCCGGATCGTCCCCGCGTGCGGCGCGAGAGCGTCCGGGAGCATCTGGATCCCGCCGCGGCGCGGATAGCGGAAGTGGGCGTTGTACCCCAGCGCCGGGGTGGCGAGCCCGAGCGCCCCGTTCACCACGTCCTCGAGCCGCGGCCGCGGGATCGACCACGAAACCCACTCGCAAGTCATGTCGGTCAGGTCCGACCGCCACAGCTTCTCGTTGAACGGCTCCATGAAGTGCCGCGCTATCCCCTCTCCGAAGGTGCGGCGGATCCACTCCTTGAACGACACCCCCGAGAGATCCTCCCCGGCATCCGCGTCGAGGAGGGCGTGCACGAAGCCGACCAGGCAGTCGCGGACCACCTCGGCGGGAAGCCCGTGCGTGTTCGCCTGGAAGGGGTACGGGGTGTAGACCCCGTGCGAGTAGATCCACGAGCGCCGTTCGAGGGTGTGCCAGGACTCCGCGGGGAGCAGCCGGTCGACGAGCGCGCGGATCTTCTCGTCACGCAGGTGCAGGAGGTGGCCGGTCAGGTCGAAGGTGAACCCGTCGACCTCCACGGAGCGGCACAGGCCACCGACGCGCTCCTCACGCTCGACCAGGACGTGCTCGCGCTTCCCCAGATGATAGCCGGCGCTCAACCCCGCGAGCCCCGCGCCCAGGATCACGATCATCGGCTCTCGCCCCCCTCGGTCGCCGGCGGCGACGCCGCCCGATCGGCGGCGCGGGATCTTATCCCCTTTTCCTTCCTCGGGCCAGAGATGCGCCGATCTCGTCGGTCGATCCACAGCATCCAGCCGGCAAACCCGGACGCGACGAGCCCCGTGCTCGCCAGCAGGACCCGGGTCGCCGCGGGGTTCTCGAACCGGGTGTTGAGCAGGGCGATACCGCCAAGCGCCGCCGATCCCGCCCAGCAGGCGATCGCCACCCGCCGCACCGGCCACCCCCGGCGGCGGAGACGCAGAGGAAAGTGGTCCGGGCTCCCGCGGAACGGCGAGGCTCCGCGCGCCATCCGCACCACCGACACGAAGGCGGTGTCGAACAGCGGCAGGCCCAGCAGCCAGAGCGGCGACACGAAGCCGAGGCGATTGTGGGCCGTGTAGCTGGCGGTGAGCGTGAGCGCTCCGAGCATCAGGCCGAGAAAGAGGCTGCCGGAGTCACCCAGGTAGATACGCGCCGGAGCATGGTTGTAGGGCAGGAACCCGAGGAGCGCTCCCGCCAGCGCCGCCGCCATCACCGGGATCGTCTTGACCTCGCCGTCCGCGGTGGCCGCGACCAGACCGAGCGCGGCGACCAGCGCGACGCCCGGCGCCAGCCCATCCAGGATGTCGATGAGGTTCACCGCGTTCGTCGTGGTCAGCACCCATGCCACCGTGAGCAGCGCGTTCGCCCAGAACGGCAGCGCCACGATGTGGGTCATCACGTCACTCTTGATCAGCACCCAGCAGGCGACCAGCTGCCCGAGGAGCTTCACGCCGGGTGACAGGACACCCAGATCGTCGATCAGCCCGAGCAGCACCACCAGTGTGCCGGCGAGCAGCAGCCCGAGCACCTGGCGGTCGAACTCGTAGACCAGGGCAAGCGATACCAGGAAGGCGAGGTAGATCGCCAGCCCGCCCAGGTACGGCACCGCCTCCTGCTGCCGCTTCAGCACGCCGTCCGGCCGGTCCACAATCCCGAAGCGCAGCGCCGCGGCGCGCGCGATGGGAGTGCCCCACGCCGCGAGGAGCGCGGCGAGCACGAAACTCACCGCCATCGGGATCATCGTCCCCCCCGCTCGCGGCGCCGCTTCTTCCAGGCGCCGGCGCGCGACGCGCCATCGATGGCAACCCCCCAGGCGACTCGCGGCCGGCACACCCCGAGGTACGCCCAGAGCAGCAGATCTCTTCCGAGGATGAACGGCAGATCACGGGCGATCGCAAGCGGGGTGTCGTTCTTGATCATCGCCAGGTAGCGGTTCTTGACCGCATGCCGAAGGACCGGATCCGGAAGCGTGGTCAGCCGCGCCCGCGGCACGACCGCACGGCGCAGCGCCTCGTTGCTCCCGCCGCGCAGATGATAACCCCTCGCGGCCGGAACGTATCTTCCGATCCAGCCATGTCGCTGCGCACGCCAGCCGAGATCAAGGTCCTCGTGGAACGCGAAGAAGTCGGCATCGAACACCTCGCCATCCGGCGCGATCTCCTCCAGCACCTCGCGACGATAGAGCGCCGCCGCGCCGCACACCGAGAAGACCGGGCCGGGAAGCTCGAACTGCCCCTCGTCTCGCTGGCCATACCCACGCTCGATCGTCCGCCGGCTGCGGCCGAGGAACTGCCCGGTCGAATCGAGCGTGACCCGGTCGAAGCGGAGGAGCTTCCCGGCCACGAACCCTACCCGCGGCGATTCCCGAAACGCGGCGGTCGCCGCCTCGAGGTACCCCGGGTCGAGCACCACGTCCGGGTTCAGGAACAGCACCGCCCCGCCGCGCGCGCGGGCCCAGCCCTGGTTGCTGGCGCGGCAGAAGCCGAAGTTGGCGGAGTTCTCGATCACCTCGCACCCGGACCGCCGCGCCAGCTCCGCGCTGCCGTCGGCGGAGGCGTTGTCGACCACGACCACGGCGTGGGGGGCGAGGCTCTGCGACGCCAGCGCCTCGAGACACTCCGGCAGCACGCGAGCGCTCTCCCAGCTCACCACCACCACGGTCACCTGCCGAGGGTCGTGGCCCGGTTCAGGGAGTGGACTCATCACCCCTCCCGAGGACACGCCGGTAGACCGCGAGGGTCTCGCGAGCGGCGCGATCCCAGGAGAAGGTGGCGGCGCGCGCGCGTCCCCGGCGCCGCCACTCGTCGCGCTCCGGGCCCGGCGCCGTCACCCGGATCAGCGCCTCCGCCCAGCCTTCCTCGTCCTGCGGATCGACCAGCAGCGCGGCGTCGCCCAGCACCTCGGGAAAGCAGGAGGCGTTCGCCGCCACCACGGGGGTGCCCAGCGCCATCGCCTCGACCGCCGGGAAGCCGAACCCCTCGTAGAGGGATGGCAGCGCCACGACGGCCGCGGCGCGGTAGAGCGCCCGCAGGTCCGCCTCGGCGACATAGCCGACATGGACGCAGGCCCCGTCCATCCCAGCCGCGCGGATCATCGCGGCGACATCGGGGTACGGGAACTCCACCCGCCCCGCGAGGATCAGGCGCAGGGCGGATCCCCGCCCCCGAGCACGCGCCACCGCGCGGAGCAGCAATGGCAGGTTGCGGCGGGTGTGGATCGAGCCGACGTGCAGCACGAATGGACCTTCCACGCCGAGGTGCCGGGCGACCGTGGCGCCGTGGGGACCGGCCTGGGCATCCCACCCCTCCTCGACCGCCGGATAGACGACATGAACGCGGGCGCTGTCGATTCCATAGCAGGCGATGATATCGCGGCGCGACGTCTCGGAGACGGTGAGGATCGCCTCGGCGTTCCGCGCGGCGTGGCGCGCGAAACGGCGTGTCGCGAGGCGCGACCGCCTGGAGAACCAGTGAGGAAAACGCTCGAACGTCACGTCGTGAATCGTCACCACCGACGGACATGGATGCCACAGCGGCAGGGTGTAGAACGGATAGTGAAACAGGTCGACCGGTCGTCGCCAGAGCGAGGGGGGCAGGCGGAGCTGCAGCCAGGTGAAGTAGTTCCGTCCCCCGGGGAGTCGCAGCAGTCGCTCGGCGACGTTGCCGCGCGGTTCCGAGAGCACGGGGTCGGAACGCCGATCGACGTAGAGCAGAAACCGCTCGTCGGTCGCGACGCGACTCAGATGGCGGGCGAGGTTACGGACGTAGCGCCCCACCCCGGTCGGCTGGCCGAGCGCCGAGCGCGCGTCGATGCCGATCCTGGCGATCACGCGGGCGCCGCCGCGGCAACGCGATACGCCTCCCAGGTGCGATCGGCCGCATCCTCCCAGCGGTAGCGCGCCGCCTGCCTCCGGCCGCGCACCCTCAGCAGTTCCGCCGCGGCCGGATCGCGCAGCAGCCGCGCCGCCGCCCCCGCCAGCGCCTCCGGATCGATCGGGTCGAAGAAGATCGCGGCGTCCCCGAGCACCTCGGGGAGGCTGCCGGCGCGCGCGGCGATCACCGGGACGCCGCAGGCCATCGCCTCGAGGGGCGGCAGACCGAATCCCTCATGCAGCGAGGGGTAGAGCACCAAGTCCGCGCATCGGTACAGGTCGGCGAGTTGCGCCACCGGGACGAAGCCGGTCGCCAGTACGGCCTCCGCGACGCCGATCTCGGCGACGCTCCGCCGGAACGCCCCGGCGTGACGCCCGGGATCGCCGGCGATCAGGAGTCGATGCGGGAAGCCGTCCGCGCGCAGCCGCCGCAGCGCCCGCAGCGCGACCGGCAGGTTCTTGATCGGATCGTAGCCGCCGACGTGCAGGAGGTACGGGCCCGGGAACGGCCGCTGCCCCGGCGCCGCCGCGTCGGGTCGGAACTGCGGATCGACCCCCGGGAAGATCACCTCGATGCGACTGGCGGGGACTCCCGCCAGCCGCACCAGGTCGTCGCGGGTGGTTCCCGACACGGCGATCACCCGCGCCGCGACCCGCGCACGCCGAAAGGCGGTGCGAAACACCCAGCGCTGCCGCAGCGTGAAACCGGCCGGGAAGCGCAGCGGAGTGAGGTCGTGAACCGTCTGCACGATCCGAACGCTGCGCGCCCGGCGGGCGGGCGGAGCGTAGAAGACCGCGTGATAGACCTCGATCGCCTCATCCACGAGAAGCCTCGGCAAGCGCAGGGAATCGAGCAGCGTGCGTCCCCGCGCCGGCCCCCCGAGGCGGACGAGCCGATCGGCGCAGTCGGGAGGCACGGTGTCGGCCGGCAGCGCCGCCGCGACGACGCCGACCACCTCGTCGCCGGCGGCGCGGCGCGCCCGCAGCGCACGGGTGAGGTGCCGCACGTAGGTGCCGACGCCGCGCCCTCCCGAGGCGGTCTGCAGCGGCCGGAGGTCAACGGCGACTCGCAGCGTCCTCCCCCCCTTCCTGCAGCCGCCCGAGAATCACCCTCTCATAATCGTTCTGTGGGACGTACTCCCGGGTCCTCGCGAGGGCATCGGCGAGCGCGGCGACCGCGGCAGCAGACTCCCCCTCGCGTCCCAGCCGGTGCAGCGCCTCGATCCGGATCCGCGCCGCCTGTGCAAAGCTCGGTTCGATGGCCAGAGCGAGTTCGGCGGCGGCCAGAGCGCCGGAGGAGTCACGAAGATCGAGTAGAAAGCCCGCCAGCGCGGCGGCCGGGCGTGGGTCGGCGGGGGCCAGCGCCACCGCTCGCCGGTAGTGGCCGACTGCTTCCTCGCGGCTGCCGAGGTCGCCGAAGAGCTCCAGGTGGCCACGGCGGGAGATCTCGGCAAGGAGCAGGTGCAGGTGGGCGTCGGTGGGGTTCAAACCAGCCGCCTTCGACGCGTAATCATAACATATGGAGTAGGTTGAAGCGTCCAGCGAGCGGTCCACACGGAGCCAGGCGCGTGCCGCCGCATAATAATAGTAGGGTTGGTACGGGTTGAATCGCAGGGCGAGCGCGAGTTCCCGGCGAAACGTCTCCGGGCGATCGGCGCGCAGCAGCCTATCGTACGCGCGGGAGGCGGCCCACGGCGCCACCGCAGCTCCCGCCCATCCGGCGGCGATCAGGGTCGCCACCGCCGCCCGCGCGCCGGCCGCCAGCGGGGCACGCCGCGCGGGCCGCGCGCAAGGCGCCGAGGAGATCGCCGCTCCGGCGAGCGCGGCGGCGGCCACCACGACCGCCGGTGCCGCGCACACGGTCTCGACGATCGCATGCACGGCGAGGGCCCCGAGCCCCCAAAGGACGCCCGAGCGGATCTCCTCCATCCCGACTTCCCTCCGACCGTGAGAGATGTCGCGCAGGAGACTCCCTCCGACCACCCCGACGAGCAACAGTCCGATGATCCCCCACTCCACGACGATCTCGAGCGCCTGGCTGTGAGCGGCGCGAAACGACCGCCCAAAACGCACCGGCCCCTCGAACCGCGGGAAGTTGTAGCGCTCGGCGACGTGCTCGAGCATGCCGGGTCCGATGCCAGCGAATGGGTGCTCGGAGGCGGCCGCCAGCGCGCCCCGCCAGATCTCCACGCGGGCGAATCGGTAGATGTCCTCGGGGCCGGCGAACCGCGCCCCGATTCCCACGGCGGCGCAGGCGACGAGCACCACGGCCAGAGCCATGGCCCAGCGGCGCGCCACGCGGCGGCGACGCGCCGCCCGCGCCGCCGCCAGCCCGAACACCACCAGCAGAGCCGCGAGCGCCCCCTGTGAGGCGACCGCCCTCCCCTGGGCCGCCAGGAGCAGCAGCGCCGCCAGCCACGCCCCCGTGTCACGACCCCGCCGGGCGACCAGCCGGGCCGCGACCAGCGCCAGCGCCAGGTTCAGGAAGGCGGCAAGGTGGTTCGGGTTCGTGAACGTCCCCACTCCCCGCAGACCACCGCTCGCCTCGTGCTGGTAGAGCGCGAGCGCCGCCTGCGGGAGCGCCGCCAGCACGACGATCGACGCCAGCCGGGGCGCGAGCGTCGCTCCCAGGCCGAGACGCCACGCGGCCCAGAGCACCGAGGCTCCGAGAGCGACGTCGAGGGTCGCGGTGAACGCGGCGAACCGGTAGTCGGCGCGCAGGAGCCCCACTCCCAGCCAGAGCAGGAGCACCCCGGCCGCGGCAATCGCGGGCGGCCGGGGCGCCGGCGCAGGAAGGCTCGCCGCGGCGATCGCGGTCAGCAGGGCAAGCGTCTGCAGCACGAGCAACGCGCCCGCCGCGCTCCCGCCGCCTCCCAGCGGCGCGAGAACCACGAGCAACGCCAGCAGCATCAAACCGAGCGTGCGCCGTCCTCCCTGGCTCATCGGCGCTCCACGATTCGAATGAGGCGCTCGAGACGGGCCCGGTACTCCGCCGACGCCGGGGCGAGCACGGCCGCCCGCTGCGCGGCGCGCAGCGCCCCGGCAAGGTCCCCCTGCGCCTCGCAGACCATCTCTAGCGTCGTGCGATGGTGCGGCGTACGACGGTCGAGCCGGCAGGCGATCTCGGCCAGGTCGCGCGCGTGCGCAAGCCTCGCCGCGTCACCTCCACCGGTGTCGAGCTCCAGTCGCGCCAGGAAGTCTGCGTAGTCGGCCTGCAGCGGATCGAGGCGACGGGCGAGTCGCATTCTCGCGCCGGCCTCCGTGCCGTTCCCGTCGAGCAGTGCATCGCGAGCGCGTTCCGCCGCTCCCCGCCCGAGCGCGGGCAGGAGGCCCGCCGCCAGGAGCAGCGCGAGCCCCAGAGCCGCCGCGCGGCCCGCGCCCCGGCGTCCCTGGCGGCGCGGCGCGGAGGCGAGCACGCCGGCCAGAAGGCAGCTGGGAACGCCCACGGAAGGGAGCAGCAGCGTGAAATCGAGGGCGTTGTGGGCCAGCACCGCCAGCAGGCCCAGCCAGAGCCACGCGTCTGCGTTCGACGACTCCCTGGCTCGCACTCCTCGCCAGGCGCCGACGAGCAGCAGGAGCAGGAAAGGCAGGGTCGTCAACCCGGCCTCGGCCACCACCTGCAGGTAGGTGTTGTGCGCGAAGCGGGTCTGGTTGGTGCCGGGTCGATGATACTGGGAGTAGGAGCCGCCGAACGATCCCCAGCCGACGCCGGTGAGCGGGTGGTCGACCACCATGGCGACGGCGACGCGCCAGTTCTCCAGGCGCTCCGCGGCCGGATTGAACGCCCCCTGCGGGCCGTCGAGCCGCTCCCCTCGCGCCCAGGCGACCACCAGCAGCAGGGTCAGGACCCCGCAGACAGCGACGAGCGCCCCGCGGCGCCGCGAACCGCTGCCGCTCTGCGACCCCACCAGCACGCCGGCAATCGCCAGCGCCAGCAAGGCGCCGTGCGAGAAGGTGAGCATCAGCGCCACCCCTTGCACCAGGGCCAGCGCCAGCAACACGACTCTCCCGCCCCGACTCCGGTCGCGCGCGGCGAGGGCGAGCGTCGCGGGCAGGCTCAAGATAAGGAACCCGGCGAACGCGGAGGGGAGGAGAAAGGACGCGAAGATGCGTCCCGTCTGCAGGCGCAGGGCATAAAGGGGTGCATCGGGAAGATCCGCGCGCTCCAGCACGGCGAGATCACGCGCAAAACCCCAGCCACGCTGATAGAGCCCATGCAGGGCCGTGAGCGTCCCCGTGGCGGCGAGGAGCGCGGCGACGCGTGCACGCGCCCCCACACCGAGCAGGTCTCGACCCGCCCAGAAGGCAACCGTGAGGAGCCCCAGGTCGAGCAGGCGCGCGGCCGCCGCGCCCTGGTCCGCCGCTGCGATCGCGGCCGCGGTAACTGGAATGAAGGCGAGCGCGACGAGCGAGAGCCCGCTGCGGCCGCACGCGAGCGGCAGCGCCGCGGCAAGGGCCAGCGCCGTTCCCACGCCGGCGAGGAGCAGCGCCACGCGCCCCCAGCTCGAGACCTCGGGCGACAGGAGCGGGCCGACGAGCAGCAGCGCGAGCGGCGGCAGCCCGACCAGCCAGGAAGTCCCGGCCGGGGCGGCGGTCGCGGGCGCTCCTCGCGCGCTCGGCGCGGCGGCGCGCTCCCTCACGCGGGACGCCGGCGCCGCTGCCGGCGGCGAGGGCCCGGGTGCAGAGCTTGTGAGGTGACTACGGTCGAGGGGCTACGGTTCGGGGCTGTGGGCGAACTGGCCGCTGGCGTAGATGAGGTCGAGGTTGAAGTCGTTGCGGCTGGAGAAATCGATGTCGGTGCCGTCCAGTCCATCCTGTCCGTGGCTCTCGACCGAATAATAGCTCTTCTGATCCGTCGCATAGGAATAGTCGTGCCCCCAGCGATCCTGGGTCGGGATGCTGCCCGTGTAGTTGCGCAGGAGGTTCGCCAGCTGGGCCAGAGTCACGCTGTCGTTCGGGTAGAACGACCGATCCAGGTAGTACTGCTGCACGGCCCCGCCAATCATCCGCAGGTCGTTCATGGTAGCACGCTGCTTGGAGCGGTTCAGCGCGAACTGCAGGGCGGGGATGGCGATGGCGGCGACGATCCCGAGGATGGCAACGACGATGAGCAACTCGATGAGGGTGAATCCCGCGCTGCTTCCATCTGGGCGTCTCGGGGGGTGCATCGCGCGCTCCGGGGGAGTGCCGCCGCGGCTCGGCCCGCTCGCCGCCGGAACGCGTCCGTGGAGGCGGCTCGGCAGGCACGGCCCGATCGGCGAGGCGAACGCGTCGGGGCGGCGGCCACTCGCGACCGCCGCCCGCCGCATCTCGTCGTTACGTCTGGATCCCTTCGGGCCAGGCGGTGAAGCCGCCGACCTGGTAGACGATGTCACAGTCGAAGTCGAGCGTCTTTCCGATCGAGGTCGTCGAGCGCTTGCCGTCCTTGCCGTAGCTGATGACGGTGTAAGCCGAGCCCAGCGCGTCGCTCTGGTAGCGAACATCACCGCCCCAGCCGTCCTGGTCCGGGATCTGCTTGATGAAGGTCGGCTCCAGGTGGGCGTCGACCGTCCCGCTCACCGCCGCCAACGTGGTGAAGTTGCGCGGATAGAAGTTGACGTCCACCGCGTACGCCTCGGTCGCCGTACCTACCGAGCGGATGTCAGCCATGGTGCGCTTCTGCTTACCACGATCGATGGCGTTCAGAAGGTTCGGAATCGCGATGGCAGCGATGATCCCGATGATGGCCACGACGATCAGCAGCTCGATCAAGGTGAAACCGCTTTGCTTCCTGAGAGTCTTCATGGGGTGCGAGCACCTCCTTTCGCGCTGGCATAGAGCAAGCCATATGCCACAAGGGGGTTTCGAATATTCGTCTTTACTTAAGATCAACTATATCAGCTACTTGACGTCAATGTCCGGATACACCACCCCGGCCGCCCCCGCCCTTCATGCCGCCATCTGGACGGCGGTTGTCAGACTTCCGGGACGTTTTTTGTCAGTTCGTCCCCCCCGGTTGTGAGCCCCCCGGGCGTCAGCGGAGGTCGGCAGGGACGGGGGCCCCCGGTGCGGCGGAGTCGTCCAGCTCGGACAGGAGTCGCTGCGCACGCCGGCAGCCGGGGTCCGCCAAAAGCCGGCGGCGCAGTTCCGCCTGCACCCGCTCGGCCGGGAGGCGCCCGGCGACGATCTCCCGCCGTACCCAGGGCCAGTCGTCGGGGTTGACTGACCATTCCCGTGCCGCCGTCCAGGCAGCCGGGAAGGCCGATCGTCGCACCCTCAGCATCGCCACGTCGTCCCAGTAGACGAGCGCCCAGTCGGCGCGAGGAAAGAACACCTCGGACCAGGAGCGCGATTCGACCCGCTGGCTGCCGTCGGCAGTTCGATAGAGGACCTGCTGCGGTGAGGCGGGATAGCGCAGCAGCGCCGCGTCCAGATTCCACTCGTCGATCGCCTTCCAGAATGCCGGCAGGTCGGTCTGCCCTGCATGGATACGTCGCAGCACGTCCGGGTAGATCTCGTTCCGCCCATCGATGAAGAGCGGGCGGCCCGGGAAGCGGTGCAGCAGGTAGCCGCCAAACGCCACCTCGTGGAACATCGGGACGTCGATCCGCTCGCGTTCGAGGAAGTCGGCGGCAGCCTCCGGGAAACGTCCAGGCTCCGTCCCCGGCCCCAGCGTCCCCTCGACCGGATAGAGGCCCATCCAGGCGATCGCCGCGAGGGCGAGAGCGATCGCAGTGACCCGGTGCCACGCGCCCGCCCGCCACGGAGGAGCCAGCCGGCCGGCCCACCCGGGAACGGAGAACGGAAGGAGCACGAAGAACAGGCCGACGTGGCGGACGGAGCTGAGCGCGAGGGCGGCGCCAAGCAGCGCCATGCCGGCGCCCGCCCCGATGCCGCGCGGCCGGAACAGGGCCAGCGCGGCCAACGCCGCGGCACCCGCGTACACCAGCGGGAACTCGCCGAGCCCCGGCCGCACCCATTCCGGGTTCTGGGCCCACGGTTCGCGCAGCAGTCGGGAGAGGGTCCAGGGCACCGTGAGCAGGCGCACCCCATACGGGTTGACCAGCAGCGCCAGCGCCGACATACCCCCCATGCCGAGCCAAATCGCCGCGCCCCGGCCGCGGGAGGCGTCACGCCGGATCGCCGCGGCGCATCCTTCCCCTGCCGCCGCCGCCACCAGCAGCAGCGGCGCCAGCAGGGCGCCGCCGTGCAGGTTCGCCCAGAGCGTCGTGAGGAGGAGGATCCCGACCAGCCGGCCTCGCAATCGCGGCGACGGCGAGCATACGATCGCCGCCAGTACGGCGGCGCAGGCGAGCGAGAAGATCTCCGGGCGATCCGTGAACCGGAAGGCCGCCCCCCGCACCGCGACGACGACGCACCCGGCCGTGACCGGCAGCGTCACCTCGCCACGGCGTAGCGCGTGCGCAATCAGGAGCCCCACTCCGCCGCCCAGCGCGACCTTGAGCGCCCACGGCCCGGCGAGACCGGCCGCCTGCGCCAGGGCGAAGGCCAGGAGCTGGTACCCCCACGAGTGATCAACCCACGGGGTGCCCGCCGCCGTGAAGGAGAACGGATCGACGCGGGGCACGGTCCCATGGGCCGCAATCCAGCGCCCGGTCTCGAGGTGCCAGAAGAAATCGTAGGCGCGGATGCGCGTCGCAGCGGCGACGGCCCCGAGCACGATGGCCCAGCAGAACAGCAGCCGATCGTGCCGCGCCGACACCGGGGGCAACCGTGGCGTCACCGTGCGGCGCCCCAACGCCGCCGGCTGAGCGTCGCCAGGACCGCTCCGCACAGCGCCACGCCGGAAAGCACGCTCCCCCAACGCCACGAGGACGGCCGGTACCGGAACCTCACCCGGTGCGCGCCCGCCGGAACGCGCACGGCGCGGAACAACCCGTACGCCGGCTCGATCGCCGCCGCGGCGCCGTCGACCTCGGCCTCCCAGCCGGGGTAGAAGGTGTCGGCGAGCACCAGCCAGCCGTCGAACTCGGCAGCGGTCTCGACCTGCAGGTCGGCCGGATCCTCACGCACTATCCGTGCGGCGGAGTAGCGGGGCGTTCCGAGCACCGCCGACGCCGGCAGACCAGGGAGCAGCACCGACCGCGATGGGTCGACCGATCCGTCCGCGATCGCGGTGAGATCGGCGGCGAGCGACGTGCCGGCACGCGCCTCCCCCACGACCCGAGCCCGCGGGAGCGCCTCCGGGATCTCGTAGAGCAGGAGCGGGTGGCTTGACTCCCCGCGGAGCGCGTCGACGGCGCGCAAGGCCGGATGTTCGAGCTCGCGATAGGAGGCGACGAACCGGGTCGAGGCGAACCGCCAGAGCCGCACCTGATCCTCCGCCGACCGCGCGGCCCCGAGCTGGCGGGCCGCCGCCGCGGTCACCGCGGGCTGGACCTGATCGACGTTCAGGTCGAACGCGAGGTGAACCCCGGCAGGCAGGCCCGTGGCGAAGCGCAGGCTTCGCCGATCCCAGCGGAACCCGACCGTGCCGGGAGGGTCGCTGGCCTCCTCGCGGAGGCTGAACCGTTCCGGCCGGGGAAAGACGTAGACCCGGCCGTCGGGCTGCAGCTCGCGAATGGTGCGGACCAGCGGCGAGGCAGATTCGTACCAGGCCGGCGGCAGGGTCGGGTTGAGGCGCACGTTGGCCGCCAGCAGGTCGACGGCGACGAGCGCGACGAACCAGAGCGCCGCGCGCGGTCGCCGCACCCATCCGCTCCGCATCCCCCAGATCAGCCCGGCCGCGACCGCGGTCGCGAGCGCGGCGTGCGCCAGCGCGCGAGCGAGCCCGGCGGCGGCGCCCGGCGCGCCGGCCCCGCCCCCCGCGAACAACCCCACGAATCGCAACGCCGGGGCGGCCCGCATTCCGAAGGTCAGCGCCAGCGCCGCGCATCCCGCGGCGAGCCCCGCCCCCAGAGCCGGCACGATCGCCGAGGGCGGTTCGTCCGTGTTGGACGTCAAGCGCCCCAGCCCCAGGGCCGCGAGCAGCACGGTTGCCAGCAGCATCGGCAGCAGCAGCTTCTCCGGATAGCGCCAGCGATCCATGGCCGGCAGCCACTGATGCAGCCAGCCGTGCAGCCCGGCATGGGCCCCGAGCGCCACCCAGAGTGACAGGAGCGCACCGATCCCGAGCGCCAGCGGCAACCGGCCGCGCCCCCGCGTGCCGATCCCGGTCAGCGCCAGCAGCAGCAGGGGCCCCCCCACGTAGATCCCGAGCAAGAAGGGGAGACCGGTGGGAAACAGCGCGCTTCCCCAGAAACGATCGGATCCGATCGCCGTCGGGTCGCCGATCCACCCCGGGGCCACCAGCTCGGGGAGGCGCAGCGGGTGCAGCGACCACTTCTGCGCCTCGGCGAGCGACAGCCCCTGGCCGCGCTCCGCATGTCGCAGCAGCTCCGCGGCGGGCAGGATCTGGGCCGCGGCGGCGACGCCCGCCCCCATCCAGATCCCGGCCAGCCGGGCCAGCCGCACCCTGCACCGCGCTCCCCCTGCACGCGGATCGAAACAGACCAGGATCGCGCCGAGGCCGACCGCCGTCCCGATCAGGACAGGCTCGCCCCCCACGAGCACCACCGCGGCAAGCACGGCCGCGCCTGCGATCGCGGCGGGCCCACCGCGGCGGGTCGAGCACAACGCCGCCCACACGGCGAGCGGGATCCAGGCGGCGGAGGCCAGCAGGTTCTGCAGGCTGCCGAGCGAGACCATCGGCCCGGCGAACGCGAAGCCGACCCCGGCAAGCGCGGCGGCCGATCGCCGGCAGCCGACCTCACGTGCCAGCCCGTGCATTCCCGCCGCCCCGAGGAAGAACTGCAGCAGCACGCTCCAACGGAAGGCCGTGTCGGCGGGAAGCAGGAGGAACAGGAGCGTCGTGGGGTGCAGCACCTGGAGATTCGGGTTGGCCAGCGCCGGCTGGCCGCACGACAGCCCCGCGTTCCACAGCGGCAGGCGCCCCGCGGCGAACTCCTGCGACTGCCACTGGCGCAGCGGGTAGTGGTTCTGGCTGACATCGCGAAAGTAGAGCTGCCCGCCCGCGACGAGCGGTGCGAAGAACAGGAGCGTCAGCGCCGCGAGCGCCAGCGGGGCGGCGCCGCCTCCTCGCCAGCCGGCGCGCGGGGCGGGCGCGGGGCGGGCAAGGCTCATTCCTCCCCTGCCTCGCCCGTCTCCGGAGTCGCGTCACGGCCGGCGGTCAGCCCGTACTTGCGTGCGAAATAGCGGAACGACCTGAAAGTCATGCCGACCTGCGCCGCGGCCCGCGACTGCACGCCTGAGGCGCGCTCGAGCGCGCGCCGCATGAACATCTCCCGCCGCAACTCGAGATGCGCTTCGAGGTCGAATCCCTCGGCGGGCAGATCGATGGTCTGATCCGCCGGCGACGGGGCCGCGGTGCCCCGCACCTCGCGGCTCAGCGACTCCGCGGAGATCTCGCTCGTCAGCTCAAGCGCCACCGCCCGCTCGATCACGTTCTCCAGCTCGCGCACGTTCCCGGGCCAGGGGTAGCGCTCGAGCAGCGCCATCGCCTCGTCGGAGAGGCGCAGGATTCGCTTCCCCATCGACTCGCGGAATCGGGAGAGAAAATGGTCGGCCAGCAACGGGATGTCGGTCGGGCGGTCACGCAGCGGCGGCACCAGAATCGGGATCACGTTGATCCGGTAGAAGAGATCCTCGCGAAAGCGGCGCTCCTGCACCAGCAGCGCGAGATCCTGGTTGGTCGCGGCAATGACCCGGACGTCGATCTGGATCTCCTCCGTACCGCCGACCCTTCGCAGGGTCCGTTCCTGGAGCACCCTCAGCAGCTTCACCTGCATCGCCGGGGAAGTCTCCCCGATCTCGTCGAGAAGGAGCGTGCCGCCGTGCGCCACTTCGAACAGCCCTTTCTTGGTGCTGACCGCGCCGGTGAACGATCCCTTCACGTGACCGAACAGCTCCGACTCGAGCAGCTCGTCGGGAAGCGCCCCGCAGTTGATCGACACGAACGCGGCGTCGCGCCGGCCGCTCGCGAGGTGGATCTCGCGGGCCACACGCTCCTTGCCGGTGCCGCTCTCGCCGCGGATCAGCACCGTCGACTGCGTCGGCGCGATCCGATCCACGAGCGACAGCACCTCGCGCAACGCCGGCCCCCGCCCGATGAGCCGCCGCTCGCGGTCTGCCGGTCCCTGGGCCGCCTCGAGGCTGGCGAGCCGGGCCTTCAGGCGCCGCGTCTCGAGGATGTCACCCACCCGCTTCTGCAGCAGGTCCTCGAACCCGGGCGCCTTCTGCACCAGGTCGCGAGCGCCGCCGAGCTGGATGGCCAGGATGGCGTCGTCGAGGGTGGCGAAGGCGGAGATCAGGATGACCGGTGTGTCGGGGCTGACCCCGCGGATGTGCCGCAGCAGGTCGAGCCCCGAGACCCCCTGCATCCGGATGTCGCTGATCACCAGGTCGTACGCCTCCTCCTCCACGCGACGCTTCGCGTCGAGTCCGGAGGTGGCAAGGTCGCAGAGATACCCGGCCTGCTTCAGCGCGCGGGAGAGGGTGGTGCGGATCCCGGGCTCATCGTCGACGAGGAGTAGCCGTTCCACGCCGGCGGGGAGGGGGCTCACGCCGGGACCTGGGTCGCGGCCGGCACCGCCGGCAGGCGAATCGTGAACCGCGTTCCCTGTCCCGGAGCGCTGCGCACGTCCAGCCGGCCGCGGTGCTCCTGCACATTGCGAAACACGATCGCGAGGCCGAGCCCGGTCCCCTCGGGGAACGCGGTCTCGAACGGCTGGAAGAAACGCTGCACCTCGCCGGCCTCCATGCCAATTCCCTCGTCCGCGAAGACGATCTCGGGACCCCCGCCTTCCGCCTGGGCGATCTGGATCCGCAGCTCCCCTCCGGACGGCATCGCCTTCAGGGAGTTCTTCGCCAGGTTCCAGAAGATCTGCTTCATCAGATTCACGTCGAAGCGGTAGGGGACGGACTCGGGGGAGAACTCCGTCCGGATGGCATGGTCGGGGCGCAGCTCCGCGCTGTGGCGCAGGAGCACGAGCGAATCGCGCAACACCTGCGCGAGGTCGGCGTCCTCCGGATGGAACGGACTGGGGCGGGCGAACAGGAGGAAGTCGCGGATCGTCTGATCGAGCCGCCGGGACTCGTCGAGCACCACCTGCATCAGCTCGTCCTGATCGTCCGTCAGCCGGAGGTCCTTGCGCAGGAGCTGGACCGCGCCGAACATCGAGGCCAGCGGGTTGCGCAACTCATGCGCCATGCTGGCCGCCATGCGCCCGAGCACGGACATCCGGTCGTTGAGGCGCAGTTCCTCCTCGAGAGCCTTGATCTCGGTAAGGTCCTGGAAGATCACGATGAAGCCCCGCCGCGCGCCGTCGCGGTCGCGCAGCGCCGAGACCGCCATCCCGAGGTGCAGCGACTCACCGCGCGCGGTGCGATACGGCTTCTCCAGGCGCAGGGGGCGGCCGCGCACGGTGGCGCCCTCGACCCGCGCCAGGAACCCGTCCGCTTCCCCGAGGAATCCGGCGAGCGACCGTCCCGCCTGATCGCTGACCCGGTGCCCCGTCATGCGCTCCGCCGCCGTGTTCAGGAATGTGATGCGACCCTCGACATCCGTCGTGACGATCCCGGAGTGGATGCTGTCGATGATGTTGCGGTGCAGCGCCTGCAGGTCGGCCAGGTCCTCGCGCCGCTGGGCCAGCTCACGATCGGTCTCTCGCACCCGCTCCGACAGCGCCGAGCTGAGCAACCCTACCGCCTGGAAGCCGAGCAGATGGGCCACCAGCGCGTAGGAGACCCGCTTCAACGTCACCGGACCCAGGGCCCCTTCGGGCCCGGGGTGAATCGCCGCCAGACCATGGTACTGGAGCAGCACCAGCACGGCGTAGGCGATCCAGGCCGTGGAGGCCGCCAGGAACGCGCCGCGGCGGTAGAGGAGGATGCTGGCGGAGAGGATGGAGAGGACGTACAGGAACGAGAAGGCCGAGGCGATTCCCCCGGTGACGTAGACCACGCCGGTGATAAGCCCGATGTCTCCGACGAGCTGCACCACCGCGAACCCCAGCCGCTCGCGGAACCGGCGGAACAGCAGCGCGTAGCCGAGGGAAAGGAGGTAGGTGATGCCGGTGAGGACGTAGAACGGCGTGAGCGTCACGGCCGGCCGGAACGCCAGCTCGATGACGAACGCCGATACCAGCAGCGTGGTCGCGACCACGAGCCGCAGGAGCATCAGCCAGCGGAGCGGCCGCTGAATCTCGGGACGGAGGGCCATCGATCTGCGGTCTTCTCAGCGCGGCGTCGGCCCGGTGCGGTGCCGCCGCCGGGTGACGCTCCGGGAAGGGGACCGGCGGCCTGCGCCGCCGGTCCCGGCCGGCATCACCCGATCTTGGAGATCAGCTCGAAGATCGGCATGTACATCGAGATGACGATGCCGCCGATCACCACTCCGAGGAAGGCGATCATCACCGGCTCGAGCAGCGTGAGCAGGTTGGCGACCGCCTCATCGACTTCATCCTCGTAGAAGTCGGCAATCTTCTGGAGCATCGCGTCGAGCGCGCCGGTCTGTTCCCCGACGCCGATCATCTGCACCACCATCGGCGGGAAGATCTGGGTTTCGCGCAGCGGGTCGGAGATCGTCTTCCCCTCCTCGATGCTCTTGCGGACCCGCATGATCCCGTCCTCGATGATCGAGTTCCCCGCGGTCCGCGCGGTGATCTCGAGGCCGTCGAGGATCGGAACGCCGGACGAGATCAACGTTGCCAGCGTACGGCAGAACCGAGCCACCGCGATCTTGCGTAGCACCGTGCCAAGCACGGGCATGCGCAGCAGCAGCGCATCGATCTGGCGCCGTCCCGCGTACGTCTTGTGGTAGCGGTTGAGGAAGTAGCCGCCGACGCCGATCGCGATGAACAACAGCCACCAGAAACTCCCCAGGAAACGGCTGGCGGCGATGGTGATGCGGGTCGGAAGCGGCAGGCTGGCGCCCCCGGCCAGGTTCTGGAAGAGGCTCGCGAACACGGGAATGACCCAGACCAGGATCACCCAGACGACGCCTATGGCGATGAAGATGATAGCCGACGGATAGATCAGCGCCTTGCGCACCGCGGAGATCAGCTTGACCTTCTTCTCGATGTATTCGGAGAGGCGCTGCAGGATGGTATCGAGAATACCGCCCGCCTCCCCCGCCGCGATCATGTTGGTGAACAGATCGTCGAACACCTTCGGGTGCTTGCGCATGGAGTCCGCGAGCGTGGATCCGGCCTCGACGTCCTGCCGCACCGTGAACAGCACCTTCTGGAACGCCCGGTTGTGCTGCTGGGCTCCCAGGATCTCGAGGCACTGCACCAGCGGCAGGCCGGCGTCGATCATCACCGAGAACTGGCGGGTGAACACCGCCAGGTTCTTGGGGTTGACGGTTTTGGCCCGGACTTTCTTCGGCGGCGCCGCGGGCTTGGCCGCGACCGCGCCGATCCGCGAGACCATGATCTGCT
>Ga0137321_1000073_pt1 | contig 42206 bp, 56 predicted proteins | sample EasRivERMZT399_2_FD_104758 | JGI IMG/M metagenome (GOLD analysis project Ga0137321, IMG submission 104758) | Soil microbial communities from meander-bound floodplain in the East River, Colorado, USA - East River MetaG ERMZT399_2 | ecosystem: Environmental > Terrestrial > Soil > Floodplain ... | reverse complement strand
TCAGCACGTGGAGCGCGGGTATTGTTTACGTGACGGCTGTCGCCGTGGCATAGGAGGACTTATGGCAGACATGACCACAGTGCAGAGGGCGCAGACGCACGCCGAACTCATGCGAGAGTTTAGCGATAGCCGGACTTCCTGCTCTTTGACCAAGCTTCAACTGAGAGCCGCGCTGGACGCCGCAGATACCTGGGTGAGTGCGAACGCAGCTGCTTTCAACACGGCGCTTCCAGTGGCCGCACGGACGGCCCTGAGCGCTACCGATAAGGCCAAGTTGCTCATGTTCGTAGTAGCAAAACGCTTCAAGGTGGGGGCAGTCTAATGGCGACAACGAGAAAAGAGTTCTTTCCAGATGGCGCGCATTTTCCGACGGCCAACTTCCCGGCACAAGTTGTACTTGCCAGTGGTGGCAATCGCCTTACGCTGGCCTACGATGCGGCTGTGGATGAGACGGCCTACTGGTCTATGATTGCGCCGCAGGGGGTGACGGGCGCGTTGAGCCTGAAAGTTCACTACTGCATGGCGAGTGCGACAACGGGTGCAGTCTACTTTCAAGCGCAGGTAGAGGCGATTACGCCGGCCGATGCGACAGACCTCGACGCTGGTACTTCCTTTGACACAGCCAACAGCGGCAATGGAACCGTCCCCGCAACGGCAGGTTACGAGCAGGTGATCTCGATCACCTTAACGGCGAAGGATAATTGGACGGATGGCGACCTCATAAGGATTGCGCTCAGTAGAGACGCGGACAACGCGAGCGACACAGCCACGGGCGATGCCCTTTTCCTCGCCGCAGAACTGCAAGAGGCGTAGGCTATGGCGGTACTTTTCAACGCAGATGGCGATGAAGATAGGGTAACGGCCAGTCTATTCGACTCAAACGCCGCCTATACCTGGTGCGCGTGGATTTACCCGACGCTCGTCAATGGGGCGTATCACATGATTTTTACCATTGGCGAGGGAACGGACACGCAGGATGTAGATGTGTTGTCGATTAGTAATGGCAATACTTTGATGATTCAGTCCTATAAGGGGGCAACGGGGAGTACTCAAGTAGTAGGTACGCCCTCTGCAAATACCTGGTACTTTGTCGCGGTAGTTCGTTCAGCAGCCAATGCCATTGTTTGCTACTTGAATACGTCAGTCAGCCCGACGCTGACAACCGATGTCACTGGTCGGATTGCTCCTGATACGCTTCGCTTAGGTAATGCCAAGAACGCGAACACCGTCGAACTTAACGGACGCATGGCACATGCAAAATTATGGACGCGCGCATTGTCCGCCGCCGAACTTGTCAACGAAGCACGGCTGATTCGACCTGTTCATCCAGCTAGTCCGTGGGCGTGGTGGCCGCTACTGGCCGGTGACCGCACGCGCGACTGGTCAGGCAACGGGCATACGCTTACCGAAGTGGGTACTCTTGCTGACGCCGCTGACCCCGGAATCCCCTTCGGCGCTGCGCAGCACGTTCTCTACAACCCGGCGGCGGCGGCTCCACCTGCGGGCAACACAGCAGACCCGCTCAATCTGTACAGGCGCGGGCTCAGGCGCTATTGGGCAGGAGCGTAACCCATGCACCTTCGCACCTACGCAGAAGTGGTCACGCTGATTCAGAACATGATCCGCGACACAACGCCCGCAAGGTGGACAGCGGCGGAAGTGAAGCGGCAGATCAACCGTGCGCTCGAATCGTGGGCGGACAGGGTAGCGGTAGATGCGGTCTACACCATCTCGGGCGGCTGGGTGCTCGACCAGTTCGAGTACACGCTCCCCTCCTACGTGCAGGGTGTGATGCGCCCGCAGGTGAAGTACAGTCTGACGAATATCCCGAATGACACGGTAGAACTGTGGACGGACGTGCGGCGCTTCGAGGGATTCCCGAACACGGCAGGCGGGCAGACATTGCATATCAGGGATTCATTGACCGACCTCGGCTCGTCGTCCGATGCACGAATCATCTTTCGGGCGCGCAATTCTCCAGCCCCAGTCACCGATCCAACACTCTCTTCGCAATGCCTTCTCACGGCAACGACCGCGGTGCTGGGCGCCGCCGTGGACGTGGGTGACGTGGGCTGGGTCAAGATGGAAGCAGAGTGGATTCAATATGCAGGCGTGACACGCGCCGCCTCGTCAACCACGCTCAACAACCTTGTGCGCGGTCTATGGGGAACCACGGCGGCAACGCACGCGGCCACGACGACGACCGTCTACTGGGGAATTTCCGCACCGAAGATAGAACTGTTCCCCCAACTGTACGACCAGGTGATGAGTTACATGCACGAAATGTTCATCACGGACGGTAGCCCAAAAGAGCAGGAGACGCACGAACGAATGATGCTCTTCTACGAGGAGCGGGTAAGCCGCTACTGGCGCAGGCACGTGCCACGTGCGACGCAGATGGTATTGGCGGAGCGAGGCTGATGAGCCTGACACGGTTGAAGTACACAGACCACGCACTGGCCAGCGACGGGGCAGTTGACAAATACCGCCCCGTTCTTCTTGATTCCACGGGCAAACTCTCCACGACATTGCTCCCCGGCACAATCAAAACCAAAGGCACAGACAACATTCTGCGCTTCCAACCTGGGGGGCAGAACACCGTAGACAACGATGGCACGCTTACCCTTAACACTGCTTTCACGGGATTCCTTTTCATCATGTGCAGCACGGATTCCAGCGTTGCACTTTACGGGTGCGACGTAGGTGTGACCTATGAGTTGTTAGACCCGGAAACTCTATACACTGTGACGAAGGACAACGCGGCGACGACCAACATCTATGTAGAGAGCGGTAACGTCATCTTGCAGAACAAGCGTGGCGGAAGCAGGAACTACTCCATCATCTTGTTTGGGACGTATGGGGCGTCTTTCTAATGGCAAAGGGGCATATCAAGTTAGGGGCGGTAGGCACGACCGCCAGAGAATACAAACTGATTGACGAACACCGCTACCGCAGGGTCACAGCCAATCCGTACAGCGCCAAGATTAGCACCGGCGGCGGTACATATGACGACCTGGAACCGTTCGCCTACTGGGTGCAGGACGATTGGCAGAGTGGCATAGGCCACAAAGACCCCAATGATGGCTTGCTCTTCTCGACTGCCGATACCCGTGTTCCGAATCAGATCATCCTACCTCAGCGCGTCTTGCAGAGTGACACGCGCAATGATGACGGCAGTTATTCGGACATACGCAACATCGGAAGACTCGCGCCGGGTGGAACCTTACACATTGAGGCAGACACAACGCAGCAGGCAGCAGCAATCAAGTTCAATTTCTCTGGAACCCTTCCGGCTTTCGCCACTTTTTCTATCTACGGCAAACCTAACGGAACAGGGGCAACGCCGACAGCGGGGACAATTTCCGTTGTTCGCGGAGCAACACCCGACAGTGTTGTGTTGCAGGCAGGGGCGCTAAGTTTTGAGTCGGATGAACCCTATTACAGATGGCATACGGCCACTGCGTTATATGACACGAGCGGATGGGTCGCTGGAAGCGGAAGCACCTACTGGCTGGTCATTGACGCGCCGATGGACTTGGTGTGTACCGCAACTTATACGAGTGCCGAAACGCAAGTGCTTCGTGCAAATGGAACAACCTGGGAAGCAGTCACAGGCAGCGTCTACCCAATCTTCGTCACGAACTTCTTCGCGCTGAACTCCAACAACATTATCAGGACAATCACTTACTTCAACTCGACGCTCTACGCTGGAATCGGTAAACAACTGCTCAAGTACACGGTAACGACCGATACATGGGCAGCGGTAGGGTCAGCGCGGACAGGCAACATCACCGACTTGGAAGTGCTTGGCACTATCCTGCACGTCGCGCTGGACAGTGGAACGTATACCCTATGCAGCACGGCAGACGTGCTGACCGATGCAGCGGGCGCCGAGTTGCGTTCTCTCTTTACGCGATGGAACGGATATCTCTGGGGCAAGTGGGGCAACAACATTTACTACACGGCGGACGGCACTACGTGGTCAAGCGCCATCCCCGTGGGCGACAGCAGCCACACGATCACCGGCATTGCAGGCATGGGAGATACGGTCTATGTCGCAACGGAAGAGGGGCTTTACTACATTGCACCGGGCGACATTGCGGTAGGCGTCACGCGCTGGGGAAGCAAGCGCACGACGAACGGCACAGCCCTCGTCCACCATCAAGGGGCGCTTTATGCCGTAGTCGATGGGGGTATCGCGCAAATCTCGGTCAACGGGGGCAACGCAAGCATTCTGCCTATCTGGGTAAAGCGCGACGATGACCTGGTAGCCTCCTATCTTGAACGGCCTATCGCTTTGGTATCTTGCAATAACTGGCTGGTTTGCCTCGTGCAGCAGTCCAGTTCTCCTACGAAAAGCAGCGCGTGGGCATGGACAGGACAGGGCTGGCACTTCCTCGCAGAGACGCCGATGTACATGGCGGACACCATCTACTACGACTTCTCCACATCAAAACTCTGGATGGGTTCCCGCTCCGGCGTGTTCTTCAATGTTCGCGTTCCCGACTACACCCTGAACCCTGTCAACGACGGGGGGCAAGCGTATGTACCCTCGGCGTGGTTCGAGACAGGGTGGATCAGCGGCGGCCTCAAGGATGTCAACAAGGACTGGGAAGGCGTCTACATCAACGGAGACCGACTCGACACGACACACTATGTCGATATCTATTACAAAGATTCCCGCACCGCATCGTGGACATCACTGGGAAAATGCGACACCTACGGCGAAGAAGTGCGCTGGTCTGATTACACGACGCGCCCTACGGCAAAGGAAATCAAACTGGGTTTTCGTCTGTTCACAAAGAGCCTCTACATCACGCCACATATCGACGTGATTCGCCTCAAGTTCATGCCCAACGTGCGCGACCGCTGGCAGTGGTCGTTGCCGATTGAGGTAGGGCCTGAGCAGGAGTTGATAGACGGCACGCTCAACACCTACACCGTCGCGCAGATGACGGCGCACTTGGATGCTCTGATTAAATCGACGCCTCCCTTCCTGCTTACGGACATCGACGGCACGGTGTACGAGGTGGTGTGTACCGGCGCGAGCGTAGACCTTCTGCGTCTGGACTATTACAACGCGGCCTTCACGCCGTGGTGGGTCTACACGCTCACGATTGAGCAGGTGCGCGGGGCGACGTATGCCTAGTGCATTGAAGCGCCTGCACCGTGTCAAGGGAGTGCGCAAGCGCCTGCTTCGCATCGAGCCGCCGCCTGTCGTCAGGGTGCTGACGGACGAGCCGGTTCAACTGGACATATGGGCGGAACGGCTGGGTTCGGAGAAGGACGCAAAACGGATGGCGACTCTGGCGGAAAAGTATCCCTCCGCCACGTTGCCCGAGTTGGTCACGCTCGACTGGTTGCAGAGGAACGGGTATGTCTACGAGTTTCAAGCGCCCATCTTCGGCGGGAAACAGGCGGGCGGAACCGTGATGGACTTCCTCGTATTCCAGGGCAACGAAGCGTTGGCATGGGCTGTACAGGGCGAGTACTGGCACTCGCAGAAGAAGATGGTCAACCGGGACAAGGCGATCTTCCTGCGCCTGCTCGGTGCAACCGTGAGCGGATTCAGAATCAATGCAGTCGTCGAACTTTGGGAGGAAGATGTCTACTCTCGTCGCCCTCTCATCTTCTATCAAGCAATGGCAGGTATAGGTCTACGGAGCGGATTATGAAAGCGCCAAACATATTGTCACTCGTGCTGGGTCTAATCGTGGTACTGCCCGGTGTCTCGCTGGCGATAACGCAACAGGCCCCGCCGGCGGAATTCTGGTGGAGCGCCCTTATCACTGGTGTGATAGGCGCTGTGGTTAAGGCATTGCAGGTGTACGCGGCCGCAAACAAGCCCCTCCCTCCCGGCGTCGATGCGAGTGACGTTCCCCCCTCGCATCGCATGAAGGCGTGGTTGCGTGAGTAAGTGGCGACATTCACCGAGTGGTGCGCCACATTAGTACGCGACACATCTGGCATCCGCGCCGTGGCGGAAGAAGCGCAAGTCCCCCCCGAGAATGTCAACTGGAATGGGACGCCGCGCTCCATCTGGGCGAGCCTGCTGGCAGAGGAAAGAAACGCCGACAAGGTTGGCTCGGTGTTCCGCGTGCTTGCCCTGCGCTACCCGGAAAACGAGGAGTTCTTTTGCTCCGGTCTCGCTTACGTTCAGAACGTGGAGAAGAGCAAGCGGCAACCTACGATGTCGGAGGTATCCACCGGCATCACGACAAGCCAGGATCATGTAGCCGTGCTGATTCACGAGCTGGGCGACTCATTCAATTCACGATTCGATGATTTGCAGGGCGATGTCAGGAGGCTTGAGGGCAAGGTCGAGAGCCGGTTTCAACTTATGGAAATGGCTCTGTCAAGAGTGAGTGTCATGACGCCGACCCGCCGCAACTTCTGGATGCTGGGCTTCTTCCTGTTCTGTTTGCCTGCCCCCCTGTTCTTTTATGAAACGCGTGTGTTGCTAAACATTACGACTGCCGTCGCACTTTCTCTGACTGTAACAGCGTGGTCTATCGCGTTCATTGCGTTCATGTACGGCATTGGCGCTTGGGGCGACGTGATGAAGTGATTCGGGCGGCGTTGGCGGTCTACATGGATGGTGTGCTGTCATGTTAATCAGCCCTCTCGATGGGTCACACAGGGTGACGCAGTGGTACGGGGAGCGCCCCGAATACTATTCCCAATTCGGTTTGCGCGGACACAACGGTATTGACTACAGCGCCGTGGTAGGTTCGTCCGTTCACGCCGTGGCCGATGGTGTGGTCGCGTGGGTTGACATAGACCCGAAAGGGTACGGCAACTACATTCGGGTATGGCACGCGCCCCTGCGGATATTCTCTCTTGTCGGGCATCTATCCGAGACACTCGTCAAGAAGGGCGACACGGTAACGCAGGGCCAGGTAATAGCCAAGTCGGGCAACACCGGCAACAGTACCGGCCCGCACTTACATTACGAACTCCGCATCGCGGACGACGCTGGCAACTACTACCTGGTCGGCGGTATGAAGAACGGGGCTGTTGATCCTGTCTCATTCATCGCCGGTCTAGACAGGGGGGGCGACACGCCGTTTGTTCCGCCCCGTTACGACCCGACGCCAGAGTTTCTCAAGGCGCTGGCTTTTGTTCTGGCGCATGAGGGGGGCTGGGCAGATAACCCCCAAGACCCCGGCGGGGCTACGATGAAGGGCATAACCATCGGCGCTTACACAAGGTGGCGTGCGGCGCAGGGGTTGGAAGAGCCGACGAATGATGACTTGCGCGCCATTACAGATGATGAAGTCGAGCAAATCTACTTGGGTGATTATTGGCTGGCGAGTGGAGCCGACAAACTCAAGTGGCCCGTTTCGTTGGCGCACTTTGACGCAGCGGTCAATAGCGGGGTAGGGCAGGCTGCGACATTCCTCGCGCAGAGTGGCGGCGACTTCAACGAGTACATGGGCCAGCGCGTGACGTGGTACACAAACCTTGGCAAGTGGGATTTGTTCGGCAAGGGATGGACTCGGCGCTGTGCTGACGTACTGAAAGAAGCGGGCTGAAATGATTGATGTGCAGCCCTTCATCTGTGCGACTTCGCCGCCGGGCAAGGATGCTGAGGCGGTGACGTGATTTGGACTTCATTCCATACAAACCTGCGCAATGTTCTGGCGCACTACTTCCGTTCGCAGGCGGACTCAGATGCGCTGCTCATTGAGGCGGGTCTTGATCTGGCGGACGTGGAGGCCAACCCAAGACCTATCACGCGTTGGACGCTGCTCATTACGGAAGTTGCTATCCGCAAGCACCTTCCTGCGTTGATTGCCGCCGCTCTTGGCCGCTATCCAGACGATGAATACTTGCTTGCGGCAAGGCGCGGCGACCTCACAGGAGTAAGCGGGCCTGACGTTGATTGGCACGGCGCGCAGTTGGAGAAGGTAATCGGCAAGGACAGCACACTATTGCACGTGGCGTTTTTGGAGCGGGGGATGCAAGTGGCGAAGTCTGTCGTTCGCATCGCCTTCCCGGAGGGGAGCGGCACGGGTTTTGTGGTCCAGGGCGTACAGGGGCCATTTGTGATCACCAACAACCACGTCCTGCCCGACGTGGAGCGGGTACAGGCGGCGAAAGTCCAGTTCAACTACCAGTTGACGGTAGACCAACTGGACGCCACCCCTATCGAGAAAACGTTCGCCGTCGGATGTGGCTTTGCTACATCGAAAGAGCACGACTGGAGCGCCGTCTCGCTGGACAATCTGCCTGCCGGCGTGACACCGCTCGAACTCAAGCCACAGACGCTTCAGAAGGGCGACCCCGTTAACATCATCCAGCACCCTGCCGGCGGCCTCAAGCAGATTGGCCTTTACCACAACATCATCGTCTACGCCGACGAGAATATCGTCCAATATCTCACCGATACCAAACCCGGCTCGTCGGGCGCACCCGGTTTCAACAACGACTGGCAGGTCATCTCTCTGCATCACAGCGGCGGATGGCTCTCGGAGCCGGGTTCAAAGCAGACGGCCTGGCGCAACGAGGGGATTCACGTCAACGCCGTAATCGACGGCTTGCTGAATGCGAGCATGATGTGAACGAACTCTTCATCTGCGCAGTAGACCCGCCGCCCATAGAGCGCCCGGAACTGGCGATAGTCACAAGTCGCCTGTGGCCTAACGACGGGCGTTCCCTACAAGTCGGCTTCCTGGACGGAGACCCCAGGATTCACGAGATGATTCGGGGGATAGAGGCCGGGCCTTCTGGCTGGTCAGCCGCCTGCGGCAAGGGGTTTGTGTTCGGCCCGCCTGAGACTGCGGACATCACCGTAAGTTTCCGTACCGGCTCGTCATGGTCACACGTGGGTACGGCTTGCGCAGGCGCGCACTTTCCGTACATCGCTATGAATCTCGCGCTCTTTTCGCCTGGCGCATCGTTCTATGACGTACAGCGCGTATGGCTCCACGAAGCGGGGCATAGTTTATCTTTCTGGCACGAGCAGAACAGCGAGATGGCGATTGCTTCGTTGCCGTGGGACATACCGGCGATGCGGGAGTCGGCAAGGTTAGCGGGTATCCCATTCTCTGATATCGAAAAGAAGTGGCTCACGCCCATGACGTATCTGGGTCTTGACCATCCCTTCTTTGATGGCGAGAGCATCATGTGTTACTTCATTCCTGGTGCTTGGATGTTGGACAGGAAACCACGCGGCGGCAAGGGTACGCTGTCTGCTGGTGACGTGCAGCGTGCGCAGGAAGTTTACGGGCCTAGCAAGTTGAAGATCGCGCGGCATCGTTTGCCGATTGCGGCGAGGAACTAGGGGGAATCATGGGCATTGAAAGTCTAGCGATGATGTTGCTTGCCGTGTTGTGTGTCGCTGTGCTGCTTTACGGCCTCTTCTACTTCCTGGGCAGGATGGCGCTGCCTGAGCCTGTACGCATGATGATCCTTCTGGTTGTGGTCATCATCATCGTTGTCTGGTTCATACGCTACATCCTGCCCGGCATCGGGTTCTGATACAGTTACATCACTCCTTCATTTGTCCTCCCAGTAAATACGCAGTGGTTCTTGTTCCGGCATTACTTCCATGTTCTCATCGAGCACCGTTCGCCCTGTGTCACCGTTCCATGCCTCTACGTATACATCATCCTTTGTGAAGCCGTCCGAGTCATCCTCTCCCGTTTCCAGTTTTCTCGCGAACACCGACGCCTTGTCGGCGTCAAGAAACACGCCCTCAATCTTGTAACCGTCATAGCGCCCACTTGTCACCACGTAGATAGTTGTCACTCTCTCCTCGCTTTCCACTCCTGAAACTCTGTCCATTCCTCTGCGCTCACGACGGGCCTGTGCAGTTTGCGCGGCTGAGGAACGACGCCAAGCGCACGCCCGATACGGCGAATGGTAGATGTACTGACAGATTCGTTGCGAGAAATCCGAGACATCGCGGCTATATCACCTGTCGCAAGTTCAAGTTGTGCCGCTATCTGCCGCAGGGACATTTCAGAGTTCTTTCGCAGAATTGCAGAGCGTGTCAGGTCATAAGCGCCAGGACGCCTCTTCCCCGCCCCATCAGTGCCATTTGCTACTGCCGCGGCTAGCGTTGCGCCTTGCTCATGTACAAGCCGTACATCGGCTATTGTAGCATCAACTCGGATATCTTTGTCCGCTAGATAATGACATTTCTGGCAGACTGGAATCACGTCGAGTTCAAACCCCGCTCCATAACCGTGCCAGTGGTGATAACCTGTTGCTGGGATTGCATCGCAGATAACGCATTGAAGGGAGTGTGGGTCTGGTAACGTCCCGGCCCTTCTCGCGTCGCCCACTGCCTTGCGCGCCACTCTATGTTTTTCCCCCATTGTTACCTCTCCTTCCCCCGGAACTGCGGGCGCTTCGCCATCCATTCGTGGATATGATCCGGCTTGACTCCATTGACTGCGGCGCGGGCTAGTGCAGCATACATTGCTGCGGTCGGCATCCTGTCTCCCCAGTGACGCCACTGGTGCAGTTCTGTACGGGCGTCTGCCAGTTGCTCTTGCAACGTCTCGGCCAGTTGATTCGACTCCTGATATAGAGCGGCGCGTTCTTCGTACAGTTGGCGCACCACACCAAACACGAAGTTCTGGCGCTGATCACCTTCGGGTAACTCATAAAACAATTGGCGAGTACGCTGTACCCAATCCTCTGGCGGAACTGAGTAGTAATCGTCCTTACTCCACATAGGCACGTCGTCTACTATACCCATTCATTCCCCCTTCGCCGGGAACTGCGGGCGGCTTTTGAGCCATTCCGCTACACGGCCTGGATATGCGGCGTCTGGTGCGCGGTCAGCCCACGCGCTGAGTGCGTTGCGTTCTGTACGGGCGTCCTGTAACTGTTCTTGTAGCGTCTCCGCCAAGTCTTTCCACTCTTGCGCCGTGCCTAGCGCGTGCGCTGCGAGTTCCCCAGTGGCGATGTTCATGACTGTGGCTCCTGCAGGCGGTTAGCCCATACGAATCCCATCGTTAGTTGTGCATCCTCATGCATCGATTCGACATCAATCGCAATCATTCCGCATTGCTCAATCGCGTCCCACGGAATCGCCGCCCACTTCTCCCGCAACTCAGTAGCGGCGAGCATAAATGTCACTCGCGAATCGCTGCACTCCTTGTAGTCGGCCCGCAACTCTGCGACCTCGGCTAGCACAGCGCGCAACTCTCCGCCGAGTTTGTCTCTAAAATCCTTGAGTGCTATGTTCTCGGCGCGCAGCGAATCGCGCTCGGCTACCACGTCTCCGCATTCATCGCCATAGTCAGTCATGTTGCGCCTCCTCCGGGCAATTAGCGAGATACCATTCATTGAGCGGTGCGAACTTTTCCCAAAGGCCATCACGCGTGGGAGCGGCAATCATCATAGCCGAGAAGATAAGCTCCCACGGTATCCTTGCCAACTTCGCCCGCAACTCTGTGACCTCGGCGCGCAGGGCGTCCAGTTCGTCCGTATATTTTTGCGTCTCTACCTGCATGACTTCTGTTTCTGTAGCCGCGTGCTCCTGTAGGAATTGACGCACATGCTCGGCGTGCGTCATCTCGACCACCGTGAGTTTTTCACCAAGGCGGTAACTCATCATGACCATAGCTTCCAAGGCGGGCCACGGTATTTTAAGGATGCAAGCCCGCAACTCGGCTACCACGTCTTCGCATTCATTGCCGTAATCGTCAGTCATGTTGCGCCTCCTGTGTTGCGAGTTTCTTGGGGGCTAACGTCAGGATAATTCTAGAGACGTACTGAGCTTCGCTTTCTGTCATGTCGGCGGGCAACACAACCTGACCGACAAACGTCGGGCGCAGCGGAATCGGATAGATTATGGGTCTATCCGTGCGTGGTGTTTCTGAATTGTTACGACGGGCCATGTTGCTTCCCCCTTCGACTACCACGGTACTCGTAGCTCGTGCGCCCGCCACGTGGGGCGCTGACGTAGTTCTCTCGGCTAGGCGGCGGATCTGGCTGCGCAGGCGGCACGTCTGGATTGGCCGCCGCCGCTAGCATTGCCAGCAGCAGCCATGCAATTGCGCCGATGATGCACACTGCCCACAACACCCACGCTGCAACGTGCGTAGAGGGCCACCAGTTGACGCGGGCCGCCTTCCACCACCACATGAGGCCCACGACTAGCACGGCGTCCCAAAGCATTATCGCCGGCACAATCCAGCGCCCTGCGGGGTTGCGCAACCATGCCCGCATGACGAGCGCACCGGTGGCAAACATGAGCCAGGGAAAAGTCCAGTCGATTGTCAACCGTCCTCTCCCGATATCATCGTTGCGGTTTCCATTTCCTCTAACCATGCGTCTATGTCGGGCAACTCTTTGCGCCACAAGCGATCCGCATGCGCATCGAAGTGCAGTTCCGCGAGCCTGATTGCTTTGATTCCGCGGATCATCTGATCCCTGAGCCATTCGTATTCGGATACAAGCGCGCTTTTTTCTGATGTGTGTTGCTGTTCCATCTTTGCAAGCATCTCTACGATGGATTGGAATGTGACTTCTTCCTCGTTGTTCATTCTGTTTTCCCTTACGCGTCCTGGCTGGCGCTGGTCGATCCACCAGGCCAGCTCTCGAGTTGTGCTTTGCCGACTGCCAGCATTAGCAGGGCAGTGGAGGAGTCTGGCGCAAGCCATGACACGACGTTGCCCGTGTCTACTGTGACGATTTTCCGGTCTTTGAGTACCCACATTGCGGCGCTGTGCCGGGTGTCTGTCCATCCCATTTGACGGCGACTCGGGTGCTTGCCTACCTGCGCCCATGTGCGGATGAGTTCTTTCGCGTCTCGGTAGGCAGGCGTCTCCGGCGAGGTGGCGGGTGTAAAGTTGCGGTTGCGCTCGCCCTCCTGGATGCGCCAGGCCATCATCGAATTTTCATGCTTGAGCGTCGCGTTGTCTGCCAACAGTTCGGCAATCTTGTCCTCCGCATTATCGAGGTGCGCCGTCAAGGTTGCGACTTTGTGTTGCGCCTTGACGATGGCGAGTTCATCTTGCGATTGCCACAGGGCCATAATTGCACCCCACGCGATAAGCCACGTGGAGATTACGACGCGGGCCGTCATGACATTCGACACCCCAATCCAGTGACAAACGACCCCGGCAATGAAGGCGACACCCAGCCCGCCGGCGCAATTGCCCGCAACCGCTGCGAACACACCGGCGGGGCTGCGCTCGTATAGGGCGCGCTCCTGGCGGATTGTTTCGGGCGACTGGCCGCTCGTCTGCGCGATGTTCATACGAAGCAATAGCCTCCGTCGCACCCATCGAATAGCCCGGGCTGGTTGTCACTCAGTTCGACCCCTTCGGGTAGCGGCTTGCCGGATGAGTGTAGATATACGTGCGGATCAACCAGGCGAATCTCTGCGTCAAGCGTGACCGCCTTCTGGTATTCGTCGGGCAGGTCACGGCGCATTTGTCGCCACGCATCCGCGGATTGGTTCGGACACATCCAGCAGCGCGACTTGGGTGGAGTAGGCCAGCCGTAATTCTCGACCAGCGCGACACACCCCGCCCTGTTTGTCGGTACAATCTCTATCAGCGGATAGACGTGCCTGTACCATTTCAGGCCGCTCGGTTTCATGCGCTCGATTTCGTCCGTACTGATACCGAGCCACACGTCGCAATCGTCTGCGCCTTGTTGCCGTAGCCAACGCCGGATCGGGCGCTGTTTCCATTCGTTGCTGCAATAGGTCGGCAACTTGCCCACACTGCCGCCCTGTGTCGTGAAGAGCGGAAGCAAATTACGACCTGATGAAGTCAGGTCGTAATTGCTCAATTCGTGGCCCGCCACCTGCACCGTGAGTCCGATGCTATCAAGGGCAGGTTGCACAATCTCTGCGAGGTAATCCCACGTTGTGGATAGTTCCCGCGCTGTGTCAGCGAATACCACGAGGTCAGGACGCGGAAGTTTCCCTTGCAAAATAAGCACGGCAATCGCCGCCGTTTGTGTTCCTCCGCCGTACGACCAGACGTTCATTTGTTAACAGGCCTCTCATTCTCAGGGATGCCGCTCGTCATGGGATACGATCGCTCTGGGTTGCGGCTAATGCGGTAGACAATCGCGGCGAACAGTATCACCGCCACCACGAACCAGATGGCAATAGCGTAGAGGATCACTTGCCATCATCTCCGAACGGCGGATTGGCTGCGATGTACCTCATGACCTCTGGTGATGTGAGAAAAGCCACAATGCTTGTCGTCTCCGGGTTAAGTAGCCGATTCATTTGCGCCTGAAGACCGTGCACCTGCGTAGACAGGAGGTCAACACGCTGGGTCAGCACGGCGACCTCATCGCTGAGGGTGGTCGTCTCGACGGGCCGGTACTGTTGCCGGTGCAACTCGTCGATGGCGACGGCTGCCGCGTCACTCTGCCACTTGGTGGGTGGGTAAAGGTACTCCCCATCATCTGCGAAGCACGGCCCTGTCCCTGCCATTCTCACCTCTGCGTCCAACTCGGCATCCTCCCTCTCTGTCATGCGATAGAAATCACGATCACGGCGTGCAGCGTCGTCAATCGGTTGCTGCGGCTTCTGTTCCATGTTCAGGCTCCTTTCTGCAATGTACATGGCGGCTCACGTTTTGTTTGCCTGCCGTCTGTCGCGACGTATTTCTTCCCACGATCAAGGCGTAGCGCGCCGCAAGTAGAACACTTGTCAACCTCCCTCTTTCCAGTACCCAGTTCCGGAGGCTTGCTACTCCATCCCGGTCGCCATGCCCACGTCCAGGTATGGCCTCCGTGTTTCTCTTGCCAGTACCAGTGTTTCTTCTTCATCGATTCCTCTTTTGCAGCCATCGGGCCATCGTTGCCATTGCTGGCAGGTCTTTGATTCACTCATTCAGCAACCGCCATGCTGTTGCAGCCACGAGCGGAACCTGCCCGTTTCCAAGCGCTCTAAGCCGGTCATTCCGATAGGCCAGCCCATCAACCACTCGACCCACATCGGGTTCAACTTCCCACCAGCCAGAGAGTTCAGAGGCGACGAGGCACTCGTCGCCTGACTCGGCCCGCCGTTGTTCTCGGCGTCCTGCACTGTCGGCGTGGGCCATAGTTTGCGATACTTCGGCGGCAGTTCGTCGACGTGATTCAGTTCCCGCGGCAGTATCCCCATATGGACTTCCACCGCCTGCTCCAGGCTCAAACCGCTCGGTTTCGCCCCGCTCCCCTTCTCGTCGATTAGCGCCGCCCTCGAATTGCGGTTCCCACTTGCTTTGGGCGTGGGCCACATGCCACGACTCGCCATTCCTTGTAGACTCGGTATCTCGTTGATGCGCTTGCCGCTCCTGCCCGTTCCGCCGCCGTTCGGTATGGTCGGAGTTGGTAGCAACAATCCAGAGCCTATCTCTGCGATGCGGCGCTCCCACTTCGGCTGCGGATAGAACACGCCACCTTGTGTCATACCCGCTCTCGGCCAGGTCGCCGAGTATGGTTCCGAAGTAACCTGAGTTGAGAAGTCCAGGGACATTTTCGAGAAAAGCATAGGCTGGCTGAACGCGCCGGATGCACTCGATAGTTGCGGGCCACATGTTGCGATGGTCGTCGGCTCCGGCTCGCTTGCCTGCGACGGAAAAGGGTTGGCAGGGGAATCCGCCAGACACGACATCAACCAGTCCCTGATATGCGTCGGCGTACCCGTCACTGATGAATGCTCTGATATCGCTGAAGATTGGGGCATTGTCCAGAATCCCATCGGCAATGCGGGCCGCTATCACCCGCTGGCAGTAGTCGTCTATTTCCACGTACCCAACATGAGTCCAACCCAGAAGGGTTGTACCTAGCAATCCGCCACCTGCTCCTGTGAATAGTGATAACTCTCTCATGATTGCTCTCGATTTTGAGGGTGACGGTTGCCCCCGAGCACCGTCACCCTCGGCTGGTATGCGCCGTTGGATGCTCTCTTCACCTGTCAGGAGTGGCATCGCTATCGCTTCTGTTCTAACGCCTAAGGAGTCTTGCAGGCGGACAGGCTTGCGGCTGCGGGCGCATTTGGCGTCAAGGTTCCTGCCGGCCCGCCGCCCTTCTGTGGGCACTCGCCGGTATCGGGCAGAGGTATAGACCCGGCGTGCCGAAAACGAGAGGGCTAGCAGGGTGATTCACTTTTCCACCCCCATGATTGCGCCGAGTCTGTTCAGGTAGGCGGCCTCGTCTTTGTGATAGGCGTCTCTCGCATCTTGCGCCTCCTTCAGCGCAGAAGAGTACTCATACTCAAGAGCGGCGACCTTGAGGCGGGCTGCCCGCAACGTGGCATCGATTGTTTCCAGGTATCGCAACGCATCCTGGTATGTCGCCGCCGCTGTGTCCTTGTTATCGTCGTTCATGGCGTTACACTCCTCATTGCAATGGGCAGATGCACGTCTTTGTCGGAACTCAATCCGCAATAGGGCGGACAGCTCAGCGGCGACAGGGCCAGCCACAGGGCAATGATTAGGGCAATCACGGTCTCACATCCCCTTGCTACTGAGTGCCAGCGAGAGCAGGCACAGCGTGCCTATCAGGACAATGACAATGTACGATGCGAATGGTTCGGCCATCATGCGGCCTCTTCCAGTGCGGGTTGCGGCTCCCCGTCTTCGTCTTCCGGGAGAGGGTCGAAGACCCCATCGGTCTCCCCTAGCGCCTTGATGACCTTCATAAAAACATCCACGGCGGCCTGTTGGTCAACGTCTGACACGATGTCGAATCCTCCGTCCGCGATGTCGGCTACCACCGCGTAGGTCTCAATCCCCTCTGCCTCTGCCTCCGCCTGCGTCATGCCTCCCTCCCAGCGCGTCTCGATGCGGTACGCAACCACGTGAGCGGAATTGATGACCGTCGTCTGCCCGTCTACCAAAATCCAGGCGCTCATGCGGCCTCTTCCAGTGCGGGTTGCGGTTCCTGCGCTTCGAGGATAGCAATCACCGCTTCCAGGTTATCGGGGGTGGCCTTCGCCCATTCGAAGCCAACCCGCTTGGCGATTGCCTTCGCCTCTGTGGGCCACTGGTCGCCAAACAACTGATTGCCCATCTCACGTATGCGCTTGGACACGGCCTTGTAATCGTACTCAGGCGCTGGGGCCGGCTTGCCATTGCCGGCAGGCGCCGGGGTGATTGTCGCCGTGGTCTCGACATCGTATTCGAGCGTACTGCCGACGCTTGCGAAGTCATCCATATCCTGCGTGAAGTAGTCTGACAGGTTCCCGCAAATGAGCGTTGCCGCGACCAGCGCTCGCTTGTCTGCCATCTTCAGGATGGTGTTGTCGAGATCGGGCACGTCTGGGTTAAAGATGCGGCCAATCGTCTGCGATTCGATGGCCTTGTCGCCATCCTTGAACTTCGCGCCGCATCCGCCATTCTTTTTGAAGCACAGCCAGCCGCCGCCATACTCCTCTTTGCCCTTGATGATGGCGGCTTGCCCACAAGTCGGGCAGGTGCGCGCCGCATTGCGCCAACGATACTTGGTCTCCCGGCTGTGGCAGGATGCTTCGCCCGCCCCTACCTTGACGCCACTCTTGTACAGGTCGCACCGCACCCGATAGTAGATAAGCGGTTCGCCGTGTCCCTCGCCTGTTCCGTCGAAATCCAGAATCGCCACGAGCGGAACGAAATCAGGGAGCAATCCAAAAAAGGAACAGAACTTCTCTGCCCCAGCCTTGAGCAACACCTTCTTGTCGCCCGCGCCCGGGATCGTGCCGAAGTCGCGCTTGTCTACCATCACATTTTTGACGAATGCCTCGATCATGTTGCGGCGCTCGACTGCCATGCGCACGTCAACCACTGGCATGTACAGGCTCAACGCCTGCGGGTCTGCTTGGTAGGTCACGATTTCATTGCTCATGTCTTTCTCCTTAGAGCCAGCCCGTGTCCGGGCCTGCGTTCCATGCGTGGGCTTCTTCCCACTGCGGGTTACCTGGCCGGTACTCTGCCATCTGCTCGGTGAAGGCACGGTGCATCTCACGCCGGTGCGCCTCGCCGGCAAGCCTGTCCTGCTCTGCGTTCCATTCCGCCGTGCGCCGCTGGTACTCGGCCTCGGCCTCCTCTTCCGTCAACGGGGTGTAGTCGTCGTCCATCGCGGTCTCCTTGTGTTCGCCATACTTCAATGCGCCAAAGAGGCGCTCACCCTCATACAGTGCCCGTTCGTAATCCCTGGAATGACCGGGATACGGCTCGACATAGGTCGGGGTACTGTCCATCTGCTTCGCTGCGTACATGATTCCTCCTGAAAGTGTGACGCCGGGTCGGTGATTCGTTTCGGCTATGCCTACATTGTAGCACCATGAGTGCTACATGTCAATAGGCAATTACGCTGAAAGTGCTATGAGTTTGCGCGGGAAATGGCGTCGGGGCGGGGTAGGGGGGTCTTACTTGATGGTCAGGACAGTGATCGGGCAGTCCTCGCCGCGCTCGATAGCCTCGGCTACCAAGTGTAGGATTGCGGTCAGGCGTTCGCCGGTATAGGGCGGGTCAATTACGAGGATGGTATCCGTTTTCGGGTAGTCACGGGGCAGGGGAGCGGGATAGCGCAGTGGCGGTCTCGGGGTGATACGGATAGGCATGTGATTCTCCTTGCGTAAGAAGGGGTTGCAAGAAGAATAGCACAGATGTTCAGTTTTTTCTATGGGAAATATTTGCGGTGGTCTCGGCCATGACGCCGGTATAGAGGGTGCTGATCAGGTTCCAAAGTTTGTCACGCCGCTCGACGGGCATACGTTCAATGGCAGTGAACATGCGCTGTAGATATTCGCGGCGCATGGGGTCGGTCTCGACTAGCAGTATTTGGTCGTCAAGGTCGGCGCGGGGAGCGGGGTCGTCTGTCAGTCCGGTGAGATAGTCGGTCGTGGTATCCAGGACGAAGGCAAGAGCGATCAAGGTTTCGACGCTCACAGACTTAACACCACGCTCCAGGGCGGAGTAGTGGGACTGGCCGAGGGCGACGCCGTGCTTCTCGACGGCAGCCACTACGTCAGACTGTAGCATCTTCAGTTCCGTGCGCAGTTTGAGGATACGCCGCCCGTCGATGCCGGGTTTCTTTGCCATACCACCAGCATACTCCGCCGCTTTCGGGCATAGAACCAAAGGTGCATACGCAGGTGGAAAGCCATTGACAGAATGCACCGTGAGTGCTATCATACAGGTATGCAAGTTCTACAGAGGAGGAACAACATGCTTGGCTCGAATGTTTTGAAGTGGCGCACGGAACTGAAGATGACGCAGGGCGAACTGGCTCAGAGGGTAAAGGTAGGGCAGACCTTCATCGGCCAGATTGAGCGCGGCGAAAAACAGCCGTCGGTCGATACGCTAATGAAACTGTCCGACGCGCTCGGCGTCACGACTGAGGAACTACTGCGTAATGGCGAGCATAGTGCTGAAAGTGCAGCGCAGTAGGGCATGGGCGCTCGTATTTCTGGCAGTAATAGGCGCAGCATTGCCGTGCGCAGGTGTAGTCCAGAGAGTAGTACCAATAGGTTATATAAATGACTCCCTTCGAATTCTTAGTCCTGCCAGAGTAAGGAACTGAGGCGTAGTTCTGCTAGCACTATTCTGCACTTATAGTCCAGTGCAGTAGCCTTTTTGTACCTATGAATAGCACCCCAGGCAATACGCTGTAGCAGTTGTGGAAAGACAACGCCCCCTGGGCGGTGGGGGCGTTGCGTAATGTGGTGCGCTCTGCGGCGCAGCGGCGACATTCCTCAATGTCGTCTGCCCTTATCCTACACCCGCCCAAAGAAAAGCGTGATACCCAAAAATGGACATAGCCCTAGCAGTTTCCGTGCCCGTGGCATTGATGTTCGCCGGCCATTTCTTTCCGTGGCGGCGCTTGCTCGGGGCCCCGTTGCCGCGCCCGCTGGCCTACCTGTACGGGGTAGGCGTGATTCTGGGGACGGCGACGTTCATCATCCTTGCCGAGCAGCCGGACTACATGGGCGCGTTGCGCTACCTGTGGATCGTGGCGGCCTCTGCCGGGGCGGCGACGCTGGCCGCCTACGGAATCGACGCGGCGCTTGAGGCGAAGCACCTGCGCGCAGACATTCAGGACAGGAAAGCGTATCTTGGCGACGTTCGCACAACGGACTGAGCAAACCCAGCGCGAGGACCGCACGGCGATTGCGCTGGGCATCCTGTTGCCATCCGACGAACTCATCCTCTGGGTGCGTGGCCTGCGGCGCCGTGGCTTGATTGACGAGGCAGAACTGGCTTTCGCGATGGACATGTTCGCCGAGATTCGGCGCTGTGGGCTGCGGGTTAAGGATGGGGGCGGGGGATGAGCATACGGCTGATGGCCTCGGTGTGGCAATGCGACTTTGACCACGGACAGCAGGCCGTGATGCTGGCGATGGCGGATCACGCCGACGATAACGGGGACAACTGCTACCCATCCATCCCATTGATTGCATGGAAGACAGGCTACAGCGAGCGCCAGGTATCACGCGTGATGCACGGATTGACGGCGCTCGGCGTGCTGGTCGTGGTCAAAGCAGCGACCAACAAGAGGCCAGCAGAGTACGCAATCAGGCTCGAAAAGGCAGCACAAAAACCCAAGTATGGGGCGGCTAGGGGTGACACTATGTCGGGTCTAGAGGCGACACCATGTCATCCCAAAGACAATCTAGGGGTGACATTTGCGCCGCTAGGGGTGACATTTGAGACATCTAGGGGTGACACCATGTCACCCAAACCACCAATAGAACCATCATTAAAAGCAACCAAAGAGAAGCTAGAAGAAGGGAACTGGAAAATCCTGCTCGACAAACTTGCGATGGCGGGTGTGTTCATCGACTCGCCGTTAATGGGTGACATGTACGGCGACTTGCTTGGGGAGGTAGGTCTTCGTCCGATTCTGGATTCAATCACTGACGCGGTGCAGCTGGGTAACGGGCGGGTGCGTTCGTTCAAGTGGATAGCGAAGGTAGCACGTGGAAAGTTTCACGGCGACGGGCCTTCGAGCAACGGGAACGGGGCTGGTGGAGTGGACACATCTTTTGCGCCGCTGGCGTTTCAAATCAGGGAGCCACGCGAGAAGACGATTGAGGATGAGATGTGGAAGAAGCTGGAAGGGATGACGGCGGTAGAGAAACTGGCACGCAACTTCGGCAGATTCGAGGGGGACACGTTCATTGCCAGGTGTGGGTGGGACAGGGCGAAGCAGTTGGTCAGCGAGTTTCATCGGCTGGGTATCCAAGTAGTGGAGCAGGTTCAGTAAGGGGGTGGTGATGTTTGAGATAGAGCAGGCGACGTTACTTGCATGGGCTGCGGAGATGGGAGCGGAGAGTGTGACGCTGGGCGTGAGCGTGGCGGACAGGGATGAACCGCGTTACGACGTGGAGGTGATGTTACCTGGCATGTGGTGGTATGAGCATCCGATCAGGGCGTATGGGTTTTCCATCGAGGCGGCCTATGATGCGGCGACCAGCCTCGTTCGGGGAAGAAAGGTAGCGGTGCGTGATGGAACAGTATCGAAGTGAGGCAGAGAAGGCAGAGCTGGAAACGAAGAAGGCGAAGGCAGAGCAGGAGGCAGCGAAGGCGATGGAAGTGAAGGCAGCGCAGGCACAGTACGCACGCAAGCCGGCAGTGCTAAGTCAGGCACAGCAGGCGGAGAAGGCAGCGAAGGCGCAGTACGCAGGTGAGACAGTCGTGCCAGTTGTGCCGGTAGTGCCAGTCACACCACCAGTACCGGTCGTACCAGTCCGGGCAGGGCAGCCGTGGCCGGCGGAGAAGGTTTCGTCGCATCTGTCAGACCTGGAACAGTGCAAGGTTTGGCTGCGGCTGGCATTGGCAGAGGAGAAGGGGACGGAAGGGGAGTGGCGTCTATTGCGGCGGACGGTCAACGACTGGTTTGTGTCCAAAGGCGATGCGGCTCTCAGCTAAGGTAGACCGCAACCAGTCTGAGATCGTCAAGGCGCTGCGCAAGGCAGGCGCTACGGTACTGCCCATGCACACGCTAGGTCGGGGTGCGCCCGACCTAGCGGTGGGCTATCAGGGTAGGACGCTGCTGCTCGAGATAAAAGACGGCAGTCTTCCACCTTCGGCGCGCAGGCTGACGGCAGACGAAGCGCTCTTCCATGAGGAGTGGCGCGGCCAGGTGGCGATAGTCGAGAGCATTGAAGATGCGTTGCGTGCGATAGGGGCGGTGTGATGGGGGTATGCGTGGGTGACGACGAGCTAACCCTACCGACAGAACGCGTCGCGCTAGTGGTGTGGCTGCTTGTGCATGGCGAGCGGTTGACGAGTCGGGAGGCAGGGCATAGACTTGGCCTTACGACAGACGGCGCGGCGAAGCTGCTCAAGAAGGTGTCGCTGGTCGTGCCGTTGTATGATCCTGAAGATAACGGGGGTTACTGGGAGATAGCAGAGTATGACGGGGCAGACGGGGAATAGGTAGGGGAGTGGCGCGAGATATCAGTGGCCTGTGTAGAATGCAAACGCAACCGGTTGCGTGGGGGTCAGGAGGCAAAGTAAAGCCCCGGCGGGTGGGCCGGGGCGGGTACGCTATGCGGTTGTGGGTGGCGTTACTCTGGCTCGTAGTACTCGTCGGCCTTGACATCCTCGACGAGCTGCGCTTGCTCGACGCTCTTCGCCCAGTCTACGATCTCTTCTACCGGAGCGGTAGCGACCCATCGCATGTGTTCGTTCCTGTTCGGCCAGTCGTAGAGGATGGTATCCTCGTGCGCTTTCAGTTCCGGGGTAGTTTCGACTCGCCGGCGGGCCTGCTCTTCACTGTCCTGTGTCTTCGCTGCGTGCATGTGTGGTCTCCTTTGTGGTCTTCCGTTTTTTGAGTTCGGTGGTATAGGTGCGGTCGATGCTGATGGTGATGACTTCGGTGATTGAACAGCCCCACCTCTCGGCGAGGGTGTCAATCTGGGTGCGGGTCTTATCTGATACGCGCATGTTAATCTGCTGGCGTGCTGTCATGTGGTGGTGGTCTCCTGGATTGGGCGAAATGCTGTGTAATCCCCGGCGTAGTGCAGCGTGATGGTTCCGTCGTCGTTGTGCCATGCACGCCCGTGCTTGCTGGTGAAGTCCATTTCCCACACGTTACAGTGATCCGGGCGGAAGTCCGAGCCACACGAAACGAAATTGACGGGGAGCCATGCGGTGCGGCCAAAGTTGATTGAATTGTCGAAGGCGTAGTCATCTGTGAGTGACAGAGTAACCTTACCTTCCATCTTTCCGGCTTCGATTTGCCGGCGTAGCCATGAGCGATTGACGGTTGCCATGTTGCTGTCTCCTGTATTGCCCACCCTGGTTAGAGGGTGGGCGGCGAAGGTGGAAGGGTTGACGTGCTAGGACTTATACTTCTTGATGTAGTCGGCGAAGGTTGGATAGTCCGGGCTGGCACACCAGAAAATGCCCGGTTCTGCTGGTAGGTTTTCGTTATGGACAACGATTTCGACGTATGGATCGTGCGGGTTGGCTTCTTTGTACTGGTCATACTCAGAGAGTACGCGGCTGGATGATTCGTAGTGGCGGCGCACAAGTACAGTACCTCGTGCTTTGTCATTGGCCAGGGTTTGGAGTGAGTAATACATGATGTGGTCTCCTTTGGTGGTGGATTATCCGGCGCACTATGTCCGGCTCTTGCCCTGGTCGCACGCCAGGGCAAGGGTTGGGATAGTACGGGTCAGGCGTAGTAGTCGCGGCGGCATCCGATGGAACAAAACACCCTGTTATCCCAGCCTGTGCGCCAATCGTTGTCACTGCCGTAGCGGAACAAATGCCCCTTGTGATTCTGTCCACACCAATCGCAAGTGTTCCAAGTCTGGATAACCTTGCGAACGGTGGTCGTGCGGGCGAACGGGTCGGAAGATAACTGAACAACCTTGCGTGTCATGGTACGATCTCCCTTAGAATGGCTGGCGGCTGGGTTGAACTTCCTTCACGTCAGGAGTATAGCAGAGTGCTAGACGTATGTCAATAGGCAATGTGAGGAAAGCGCGATTCTTTAAGGTTGGATGGAGTAGAAGAGGAGCAGGGTATGAGCGAAGAAGACAAGGAGATTAAGGAGACAAGAGGGATGTATTACGTGAAGACGATTGACGCGATGCCTAAAAGCGCGGCGAGTGATGAAAGAGATGGGTATGCGATAAGAGTAGAGGAGGAAGGTTCATTCGCGCGTGAGTCGCGTGACGGGCGGGGGTTTGCTTCTGCTAGTGTTGCAACGTGGTTTCAGCCTGGTCACACTCTCCAGCCGGCGCCGCATCAAAGGGCAGAGAACAAGGCTCGCGAGTATCGTGCTGCTATCGTGAACAACGTACCACCTGAGCGGATCGTATCCTGGTTGAACAAGGCAGCGGAGATGGCGGAGAAGAATCGGTCGTGGCGTGGAATGCTCGAGGTGGCGCAGGTGGCATTGACGTTCGGCATAGGGAAGCCCAGGGCGCAATCGGATGATAGCGGGAGCGTGGACTTGAGCGGGCTGCTGGCTACGATACGCGGGTTAGCGGATGCGGAAGGAGTGAGAGGGGAGACGAAGGAGACAGGCGAAGGAGAGGCGGAGTAGGGGGGAGGCGGAAAACAATACGACACAATATGACACAACACCAACACATAGCATACCAACATTAACAAGACATCCACCTGACACCTACTCCACAACCACTACTACATCTACACCAACAACCTACCCTCACGCGTGTTTCAAATTAGGAACAGGGAGTCTACATGGACGGTAACACGTTATTCACGCTTTTCATGTTGTTCTTGTTGTTCTTGCAGTTTTACGTAGTTTTTCGGGTAATCATGTGGTTATCGAAGAAGTTAGGCTAAGAGGATAGAGGGGGCCGTAGAGTAGTAACAGGCTTGGCTAGTGCGTGGCACGCCAAGCCTGTTACTACTCTACGGGTATAGACCTACTGCTAGTACGCCCTAACCTTAAAGTTTCTCTCCGTTTTGGATTTCCGCGCTTAACCTTGTTTAGATAGAAAGTTAGTCAAGGCTAAATCTCCTGACAACTGGATATGAGTTTAGGGGCAGTGTGCGGATGGCGTACTGCTAGTAGGTGTGCGTGTGGTAATGGGATGGTATGGAGGGTGAGGATTTTCGGCTGCTTGTGTGGAAGGCGACTGGGTACGAGCCTTCGGAGGAGCAGGAGGAGTTTCACAACAGTGGAGCGCGGTTCAGGCTGGTGGCTGGGGGGATACAGGGTGGCAAGAGTTATTCGGCGGCGATGGAGTGTCACAGGTATTCGGTAACGCCTGGTGGACTAGGCTGGTTGGTGGGGCCGGACTACGAGCAGGCGAGGCCGGAGTTCGACTATTTGTTTCAGTCTTATAAGGACATGGGGCTGATAGATGACGGGAGTGTTTCTTATCCGAGTCGGGGTTCGTGCAAGTTTCGCATCAACTGGCGGGAGGGTGGGTTCACGTGGTTAACGAAATCATCGAGTGATGCAATATCGCTGGCTTCCTATGCGCCTGATGTGGTGGTGATGTGCGAGGCGGCGCAGCAGACGCACGAGGCGTTTATGAAATGCCTCGAGCGTGTGGCGAGGAAGGGGGCGCCGCTGATTCTTTCGGGGACGTTTGAGAACTCGATTGGGTGGTATGCGGACTTATGGGAGAGATGGCAGGCGGTCAACCCAGAAGAGGGGAAGAGTTTCAGCGTCCCTACCTGGTCGAATCTGGCAAAGTTTCCTGGGGGGAGGGATGACCCGAACATCAAGGCCATCGAAGCGACCATGCCGCCCGACTTATTTCAGGAACGGTTTGGTGGAATACCCTGCAAGCCAAAAGGACTTGTCTTTCCTCAGTTTGACAGGAAACGACATCTCAAGCGTATGGATGATCTATACGATTCTGAGCTTCCCGTCGAACTGTGGGTTGACCCGGCCACGCACACCTATGCCTGCCTTTTCGTCCAGTTGCACGGACAAGAGGTTCGCATACTGGACGAAGTATACGAGCATAACGCCATTGCGCAGGATGTCATTCCTCTTGTGATTGAAAGCCGCTTCTGGCCGTATGTGAAGGATGGCGTGATTGACATTGCGGCCAAGCAGAGGCAGGGAAACAAGAGCCAGTTACAGGTGTGGGAAGAAGAGTTGAAACGCTACGGCGTGCATGGCGTGCGCTGGAAGATGAACTACATCAAGGAAGAAATCTGGAGACAGGCGATTACGCTCAGGCTCAAGCCGCCCGGCAGAGACCCGCTCCTCTACTTTGCAGACCACCTGAACAGCAAACTGGATAGCACAGGGCGCTCCTACGGTATTCTCGGCGAACTGCTTTCCTACAAGTGGCCGCAGTTTGTAGAAGGTCGGAGCATGGTCGGCAGACCCGTCAAGCAGAATGAGGATGCACTCTCTGCGCTGGGTTACGGGCTGGTCAGTCACTTCGGCGCTGTGCTTGAAAAGAAGAAAACGCAAATGGCGACTGCACGGAGTTTCTGGAGATAGCCAGGACACATTGAGGACAAGTACATGAAACTGGAAGTAGACGACATTCTGCACAAGGTCAAGCGCCATGAGGAGGAGATGGGCGAGTACAGGCGCATGGCCGAAGTGTGGGAGTCCATGTGGAAACTCAAGGCGTTCTCACGCACTTCGGCGGAGGCGGAGGCGGCAGGGCAGGAACAGTTTGCGTTGCCTCTTCCCTACAATGTCGTCAATCTGCTCATGCGCCTGATTGCAGACGACCCCAAGATTGATTGCCCGGCGCGCGACCTGTCCGAGTACGAAGTCAATGTGTCCGAACGCAAGGAAAGATGGCTTGCGTCCGCATGGCAACTGGCCGCCCAGCAGCAGAGAACAAACCTCGTATCGAACGCCAAGTGGCAGTCGGGCGTCAGGGCCATGCACTGCTTTGAAGTTAAGTGGATCAGGGACGAACTGCCCGAGAAGTTGAAGGACAAACGGTTCCCTATTCTCGTTCGCAATCTCGACCCGCTCAATGTGGGAATCAGCCAGGGGCCGCTCTATACCGAGTTCGCCTATCACAAGTACGACGCAGACCCGCTCGACGTGGCGCAACGCTATCCGAAGGCGAAGAAAGACCTGATTGACGACACGCCAAACGGGTACAGGGCCAAACGCAGGCAGATCCCAGTCGTCGATTACTGGTACACCGATACCGATGGCACGGTCTGGAATGCGGTGCTGGCAAACGAGAAGTATGTCAAGAAACCGTACAAGACCGACTACTCTGTGATCCCCATCATCGTCGGCGGGGCTGACGTTTCGATGTCCAAAACTCCTTCGCATCGCTCCCTGTCGATTCTGCACCCTCTTGTCGAAATCTGGCCCGCCATGTCCAGGCTCGCATCGCAGATTGCGACGGCGAACCTGTGGTACTTCTGGCCGCACATCGCCGTGCAGAACGAGAACGGCATGGAATTGCCGGAGAACCTTGTCGTCAAGCCGGGCGTCACTCAGCCGTATCCGTGGGGTACGAAGATTGAGATGATCCAGATGAACCCGAACGTCCCTCTCGCCGGCGAACTGATGAGCCAGTACGAGAAGGCGGCGCAGGAGTCTACCTTCCCGGGCGTCATGTACGGGCAAGCACCCGGTTCCCTGCAAGCAGGGTACGGCGTCTCTATCCTCAGCAACGCAGCCGAAGGCAGAATCAGCAGCACCCGCTACAACCTCGAACGCACCATCGAAGCGGTCGACGAATTGATGCTCCGTTTGGTCGAAGAGTTCGCTCCCGATGACGGCGTGCGCGTGTGGGGCATGGATAAGGCAAACAGCAAGATTCTCTACGAGACGTTGACGCCTGACGAGATCGACGGCTATTACGAAAATCACGTCACCTTGCAGCACACGATTCCCCAGAACGACATACAGGTGCAGACACTTGGCCTGCGTCTGGTGGACAGCGGAATCGTCAGCCGCCAATGGTACAGAGACAAGATGATCAACGCCCCCATCAGCGCGGACGAGGCGCAAAACGTGCTGACCGAACAACTGATGGAAGACCCGCAACTCAAACCGAAACTCATGCTCGCTGCTCTGGCAAAACGATTCCCCGACTCGTGGGAAAGCCTCGTCGAAGGCACGGAATTGCAGAAGTTGCTCGAACCGCCTCAACCGGAACCGCCGCCCCAACCAATGGGCGTCCCTCCTCCCATGAATGGACAGATGCCACCCATGCCGCAGGGAATGCCACCCGACATGATGGCCCCGCCCGGCGCACAAATGCCACCTGGAATGATGGGAATGGGGCAGGGGCCCCAGTCCTACCCACCTGGAATGGGAATGCCCCCGCAGGTTCCGGGCCAGTTTGATTCTCTGAACATGGATGGCGGCACGTTCCCGCCGATGGTAGGCGGGCAGTTGTCTCCCCAGACGATGGGCTTCCCGCCCGGTATGCCGCCGGAACTCATACAGCAACTGTTAGGGCGCCCCATGACGCCCGGTGAAGAACTGAATAGCCTGGGAGGTACATGATGGATTTGATGCAGATGGTCAACGCAGGACGACAAGGGCCGCGCTACGAACCGCCAGGTCGCACGTCGCCCCGCCCTTTTGCGGGGCCGTCACGCGACCCAACCCAGAGACCCGGCGGGATTACGCTTGACCCCATCCTGTCTCCGCCGCGCGCGGGACAAGGGACGGTCGGTGGCGGGATGGGGACGCCGATTGGCGGAAACCCTGCCGCCCCAAAGCCGATGCCCGGTTCTCCGCCCGTCAATGTCACCGGGCCTGGCGCGCAGAAGTACCCGCCTCAGCAGGGTCAACCCATGCCGCAGGTCGGCTGGGGAAGCAACGCAGGTCAGCCGCGCCCGGGTAACACACCCTACGCACAAGCACCGTGGCAGCCTGCCTACGGCAGCCCGCAACAGTACCAGCAGGGCTACGGCCAGCAACCGCCGAATCAACAGCAGCAGGGCTGGACATATCCGCCCCAGATGCGCCCGCAACAGCAACAACAGTTCCAGTATCAGCAGCAGGGCGCGCAGCCGTGGCAGGTGGGCAATCAGCAGGCTCCAAACGTTTCGGGGATGCCCGGTTGGGCGAATCAGGTGCAGCGCCCAAACTACATGCAGCAGAGCAACGCCTATCAGCAGCAGTCGATGAATCCGTATAACCTGCCCACGCAACAGATGGTGCGCCCGCAGAGTCCGGGGCAGGCGTATGACTCGTTTCAGAGCGGATGGCAGAATCCTTTTGCGCAGCAGATTGCCAACTCGCCCCAGTGGAGACCGTCGCCAGGTATGCCGGTGATTCCGCAAATACCCAACATGCCTCAATATCAAGGGCCGCCAAATCCGTGGCAACAACCTCAGCAGGCACAGCCACCGCAACAGTCAATGGGAATGGGGCAGGGGCCCCAGTCCTTCCCGCAACAGCAGCAGGCCCAGAACCGTCAGAATCCGTGGCAGTGGTAAGGGGGACACATGGCAACCGTCAATAGACGCTACCAGACACGCCAGCAGGTCGGCGGGTACAATCCGCCCTTTAGTTACGGCGTGAATCCGCAAGCGGCACAGGGAACTACATCCGGCTCCTCTGGAACCGTGCGTCCGCCCGCGTCCAGTAGCGGATCGGCCGCGCCGCCAGCCCGACCCGGCGCTGGGAATAACAACTCCACGTCCGACGTTCTCAGACCGCCAGGCTATGGAAATCAGGGGTCGGGCAACACCGGCTCTACTTCATCGCAGGGCAGACCGTCGCAGGGTCAGGGTACGCCCAGTCAGTCAGGCAATCCATCAGGTCAAGGCACGCCAAGCCCGCAGCCAGGCAGCAGTGGCGGCAGACCTCCGATTAACAGCGGGGGAGGCGTCGCGCCTCCCGCAAGCGGTGGCCCGCAGAACAGCGGGCCTGGTTATGATTCGTTGGGTCATCCTGCCTATGGCGATTTCGCAATGGGAGGTGGAAACAACAATGGGGGCGGCGGCGGAGGTGGTGGGAACAGTGCCGCCGCCGCCCCCGCGAATCCACTGGGCCTGACCCAACCTGCCACCAATCCCTTCACGCAGATGCCGTGGTTCTCCGGGCAGAATCCCGACTGGTGGAGCAACACAGGCCATGTGGCAGCAGCCAACGCATGGAATGGCGCGATGTTGCCGTGGTACGAGTGGGCGAACAACGCCGCCAACTCGCAGAACACATGGAACAACAACCAGTGGGATCAGACGTGGGGCGGGATGAGCGACCAGTTCGGGATGGGCATGGACATCGCCAACCTGCAAGCAAACTACGGGCAGGGCTTGAACAACCTCGACTACAACACGTGGGCGACCGGCCTTGAGAGTTCCGGCAATTCTCTCGCCACAATGGGCGACCTGACCGGCTCCCTGAACAGTTCCTATAACGATATGTACGGCAATATGTACGGCGCGGACATGGGCTATCTCGGTGAAATGGCGCAGACAGGGCAGGGCTACGCTGGCTTGCAGAACGAGTGGGATGTCGCCAACATGCAGGCGCTCAACGACTGGTACAACAACCAGGCGCGCAACCAAACCGACCTGCAAGTGGCAACCATGCAGGCGTTCGGTCGACAGCAAGCGCCCAACGCACGCTTCATGCAAAACTGGGGATAATCCATGCCCACAGTCTCGAACTCGGGGAAGCCAAACAAGCCGCAACCGTCGAAACCGAATAAGCCTTCGACCTCATCGCAATCGGCCCGGCCAAACAAGCCATCGACAACCGCGCAACCGAACAGGCCGCAACCGAGTCGCCCACAGCCAGGAAGTCCGCAGCAGGGCGGAACGATAAGCCAGGGGCGCGAGGACAAGCCGCGCCGCTATCAAAGAGATTACGAGAAGCCACGTCGGCAGCAGCAAGACGAGGAGATGGCGAATCTCCGCACCTGGCAGACGTGGGAACCGTATATCGAAGACGAAGGTCGAACCGGAGCCTCGCGTGTTTCCTACGAACAACGCTCCGTTAAACCGGGTGCAGAACGGGTTACGTTTCTTCCCTATGTGGCGGAAGTAAGCCGTTCTGCATCTCCTCCTCGTACCGCGCCGCCCGACATTCTGCGCGGCCCTTACGAAAGACCTCGCCCCTCCCTTCAATTGCAGAAAGACGTAACAGGGCAGAGCAATCCCTACGCGACGCCCACGATTACAGGAAGCAGGCCCGCAGGCAGCAGCACCGTTCCCACACGCGAACAACCGCCCTTGCGTGCGCAACCGGACATACTGCGCGGCTCCTACCTTTCTCCCACAGAAGAAGCGGCGGAACGCTCGCGCCGCATTCGCCGTGAAGCGTCGGGTTCCGGTATCGGCAATGCGCCGGAAGGCTCTGCCATCGTTCAGATTCCACTAGCGAGTGTGCTGGGACAGGGACTCATCAACACGGCGCAAGGGCGGCCCTTCTTCCCGCCGCGTGAGGACGAGAGAGAACGAAAGCAGCGCCCGTTCCTTCCAGGCGTCGGTCTCGAAGGAATCGGCGCGTCAGGCTACAAACTGCTCACCTCGCCGGATACCACGCTTGGCTCGGATGGCAACGCACCGCCGTCCGGCGCGTTCGCATCCTTCATGCAGACGACGCGCAGACGGCAAGGACTGGCCACAGGCACAGACGAAAAGGCGCAGTCGTTACGCCAGCAGGCGGCAGAGCAACCCGTAAAGCCTGTGATCGGCGGAGGGATAGCCAACGTTCCAGGTCTAATCATGGGGGCGTGGAAAGGCTTCCGCGCGGCGCAACCTGAAAACGCAGCAGGGCAAGCCGTCGCGCAGGCGGGAGCGGCTGCCAGCAATACGTTCGACGCGCTCTTTACCCTGCCCCAGAAGTTCTTCGCGACAAGCCCGATCAACCCAGTCACAATCGAACCGGGCAACACGGATACAGGCGATAGTTTCAGCCGCCAGTATGACCCGGAGCGCGACGTAACCTATGTCGGCGGCAACACGCCCGCCCGTCTTTACGGCAACCTGTACGATGGGCTGGTCACCTCGTTCGGGGAAGCAGTCAAGCAACACGGACTCTGGGAAGTCATCACGAATGGCGACATTCAGAGGGAGATGTACAACCTCGCCTCGGAGCGGATGAATCAGGGCATACTAGAAAGCAAGCGCACCGACGTGGAAGTGGCCGCCCTGTCCCCAGAACAGCAGTGGGAACAGCTCGGCGCTCAGGTGCGGGAAACGTCAGGCGACTACCCGGAGATTCGCACGGTCATCGCACAGCGCGATGCCGCCGTAGCAGCAGGCTACGCGCAGGCGGACTTCTACCGGCGCATCGCACAGCAATCGACAAACCCGCAGGAACGAGCCAACGCCTCGTACAGCGCGGCAATGGCGGCGGCGGATGCGAAGCAACTGGAAAATGCCTATGTCGCCGACCTGCTCGAAAGCAATATGTCGGTCACAGACATCGCGGCGGAACTGGGAGAGGGCATTGCCTTCGACTGGACGATGGTCGCCGACGTTCTGACCACACCCGCAAAGATAGCGGACGACATTGCAGAAGCAGCAGCCCGTTTTGCGAAAACTCCTGAACAGATTGTGACCGAACTGGACGAGGCGGCTCGCCAGTCAGACGAGATTCTTGCCGTCCTCTATCCAGATATGCCGCCCGTCACAGCCGCCACGCCGCAAGCGCCACTTGCCGCCAAACTCGTTCCCAGCACGCCAGGCCCGGCAAAGAAGGTGGACATTCGCAAGATGCCGGGCCGCCCTGCCAGCGAAGCGAAGAGCGCCCAAATCTGGGGGCGCACGCGCGAAGGGCTGGCGCAGGGGAACAAGGCGTCTGCCTATAACGTGATCATCGCCGCTACCCAGTTCGGCGGGCAGCCGATTACGGTCGCCGACGCCCGCAAGATCATCACAACCCTGATTGACGACCCCGCCCAACTGGTCAAGGGAATCCCTGTCACAGAGTTTACGTCGCCCTCCATAAAGCAGTTCGCATCGCCCGATGGCATGGTCTACTGGCCCGCCGGTCTGGGCGAAGTCGCAAAAGACCAACTCGTCTTTCTCAAGAATGCCAGAGAAGATATTCTCAGTTCCCCTTTCCTGCTTGCCGACGACATGACGCCGCTGGCGCGTGGCTCGTTCGCCAGTCAGGTATCGGAGATCGTGTACGACAGTTCGCGCCGCCTGTATGGAGTCGCGACCGTCCCGCAGGACGCGCCGATGACCACATGGGCGGTCACGACCAAGCCGGTCAAGGACAATCCCAACGTCGCTACCCTGCAATACAAGGACAGGACAGGGCAACTGATTGGATCGTCACAACCGCTCCCCTACGAAGAAGCGCGTGCTCTCGCCCCCAAGTACCAGAAGGCGTTGCGCAAGAACGAACACAATGTAGCGGTCAATACCCTGTCCATTCCGATGAAGATTCAGAAGCAGATCATGACCGACTTCGGTCTGATTTTGTCGCCTGCCTTCATCGTCAAGAATGCATCGAACGGCGTCGCCGTAGGCTTCACGGACAACCTGCTCTCCTTCGATTCCATTTCCGGCATCGACGAGGCCATGCGTCGTTTTGGAATCGACAACCTGCGCATCTCCGAAGGTAGGGCGGGCGGTATCCAGAGTGGCTTCGAAGGCGCAAGGGCAACAGGCAGCGGCGGCAACCGCTACCGCAACTTCATGAACTGGGCCGCGCAGAAGGGTGCGTTCGGGCGCGGCGAAGTGCCGATTGGCAACAAACAGGCGCTTCCTGTCGGCGAGCAGAACTTCTACACGCGTATCTGGTACACGGCGTTTGACCGTTTCTGGCAGCAGGAGTGGCCGAAGACCGTGCGGAAGGCTTTCACGGAACCGCTGCGCGCCGCCGGTCTGCCGCAAGAGATGGTCGATACACTGACCGCCCGCTTTACAAGCATGGGGTTAACGGGCGACAAGGCCGCCGTTGCCAAACAGATGCGCGCCGACATCAACGCCCAGTCGATTACGCCTGCGTTGAAGCAGATCATGCAGAACCAGTTCATCGTGGACAAGATGCCGTGGAAGTTGCGCATCGCAATGGATAAGGCGCTTGACTCGTTTGACGGCGACATGACACGCATCAACGGGATTGTCGCAGAGTGGAGACGGCAACTCGGAGACAACATCGCCCTCGCCGGTACAGGGTCGCCCGGAACGCACGCGCAGACGCAACTAGATTTGGCGCAGGACGCCGCCAGCATGGTCGATGAGGGGATCAAGAACGGAATCAGCGCAGGTCTCTCGCCGCAAGAAGCGAAAGCCGCAGCCATGCAGGAGGCGCAGACCTACACCGACGCCTTCAAAACCGTCAAATCGTTCCTGGACGACGTGCGCTCGACTCAACCATCCAACGCCGCCGCGACCATTTCCATTAACACATGGATGGACTTGTATGAAGCGCGCTGGGAACTGCGCGCCTTTCGCAATGAGTCGTATAACGAAGTCTTTGTGCGTAATGCTCCTGGCGTGACGGAAGCGGAAAGCAGCGCAAATTGGGCGTGGAAACGGGCGCAGGACGCCGAGGCTATCCAACGCTATCACGACAAGGTAAAGAAACTTGTCGATGACGCCCGTCTTGCCCTGAGCCGGTCAGACCTGCCCGACGCCGCGACGGTCAAGGCGCGCTGGCAGAATATGTATCAGGAATACGCCGCGCTGGGCGAGATGGACTTTGCCGTTCGTGATCTGGAAGCGAGCAGGGCGGGCGAAGAAACGTATCAGCGCATTATCATCGCGAGTCAGGGTTACATTGACGAAGCGTATCTCACGCTCTTTGACGCCGTAGCGCGCAACCCGACTCCCGAAGTGTTCGACGTAATGATCGCCGCCAACAACAGGGCGGACGCTCTCCTGTCATCTGCGGAATCCCTGCGCATAAAGGCGCTGGCGCGCCCAAAAGCGGAAAAAACATCGGAAGCGTGGGACGCTTATTACGCCTTCCGCAACAAACTGTTCCGCGATGCGACGGACGGCGCTGCCAATGAGTTCAAGGCCGCCTACGAAGTGATTACCGGCCAGGCTCCTCCCCCGAGTTCCGTTCCCCTGCCCGAAATACTGCCCGATACCCCGCCCGCAGCAGTTAACCCGTGGGAGATGACGAAAGGCGAGTTCGAGCAGGCTATCAAACACGGGAAGATGTATGAGGCGACCGGCCAACCTGACCCATTGAAGATTGGCACGGGACAAACTGCAATATCTGGCGGACGCTCAAATCGCTACCCGGAGATTGACATTGCGGCGAGTTACGTCGCAGTCGGGGCAAGACCGAACGATCTTGTTTCCTCAAGTGAACCTGGTGTGTTCAAGACTCTGGAGACATGGGATCGGGACGCTCTGGATAGTGGATGGGAGTTGTACATACATCATGCCATCAAGGAGGGGGAAACAATCCCGCCTAATGTCATGGCTGAGTACAACGCTTTACGCCAACGCATGTCGTCAGGAAGTACAGCACCTATCGCGCCCCCGCGTCCCCTGCCCGACGAAGCGATGATGCTGGCAGAATCACGCCGCAAGATGGGCGTGCCGGAAAACATGCTGGACGTGCCTCCCGAAGGAGTGCGGGTAGGCGATACGGTCTACATCCGGCAACAGAACGGCAAGGTGAAAGAGTACCGCGTGACGAAGCTGCTCAAAGGCAAGTTCGAGTACGCCGCGTCGCCAAGCCAGGTGGTTCGTGTCCCGAACAGTCGCGCGCTGGGCATCGCTCCCCGCCCCGAGACGCCCAACGTCGGCTTCCAGTTGCCGCACGAAGAACCAGGCTACACGCCACCTGCCCCGCGCGTATCAACACCTGCCGTAACTGATATTGCGCCTGCCCCTGCTCCTGGGCGCGGTTCTCCGCCTGTTTCGATTCCCGCCGGACGCCCTGACATTCAGGAATTGGGACGCGCCTTCAATGCTCAGACCGACAAGAAGAACACGACGCATTTACTCAACAGCCTGAACGCCCACGCGCAGGAGATCGGGCTGCTCAAACGGCCCAGCCGCATTACCGACCTCGGCCAGTTGTCGCCGGAAGAAGTGCAGAAGGCGACCGCGTACTATCAGGCAAGGGCAGCGCAGGCAGCGCCCGTTGCTCCTGTTGAGGCAGCGGTTGACGTTACACAAGCCGCGCCAGAAGTGCCACCAGAAGTAGTAGGGCCAGAATCCGTAGGCGTGTGGTCGCCAGGCGGCAGACCGCAATTAAGCGAAGTGCGACCTGACCTGATGGCAAGTCACACGATCGCTTTTGACGATATTCAGGATATTCAGAAGGTAGACAAACAGGGGAATGTAGTCACAACAGGAACGACAAAGGTAACTCGTGAAAATGTTTCCGTCGATATTATCGAAGATACCAGTGAGTACACGCGGGTTCGCTTCCGCGAAGATGTGGGTTCCTACTCCGCCGGTGCCGAAGAAACATTCTACAAGTCAGACAATGACTGGATACTCAAACCAATAGATGAAGCGAGGCGCATGAAGGATATCAATGCGCCACGTCTCTTTAACGATGCAACCCTTTACTCCTTTCCCGCAAATCTTTTCGCCGGAGGGGAGAAGGCCGCGCGCAAACTGGCCGCGGTCTGGCGGCGCAACATGCACTTGGCCACCAAGCACGGCGGGCCAGGCGTCGAGATCGCACACGCTTTCATGGACGAGTTCGGGAGCATCGACAGTTTCCAGAAGCAACTCAACTATGCCCTGACTCAACTCGCACCCGTCGCAAACGTGATGACGCCGCAACAGAAGTTGGCAGCCATCGACGCGCTAAGCAACGCCCTGCGCCAGTGGGATAACAACCTGCTTGCCGGTCAATGGTTTGCGACGAAGGCCGGTGACTTTGGAATGCTCAACTACGCAGACCAGAGAAACTTCGACACGCTTCTATCGATGGTCATGCCCTATCACTTCTTCTGGTCGCGCTCTGCGGGCAACTGGCTCAAGCGCATGGCAACACGCCCCGCCCTGATGAACGCCTACTGGGAACTCCAACAGGAGTTGAGCAACGGCGCGAGACAGAATCAGGTATGGAATCAGGGAGACCCTGCTCGTGTTGCAGATATGATTCCTGTGTTCGGCAGGTACTTTGTTGGCAATCCACTCAACTTGTTCTTTCCGAACAACTCCTATCTTGCGAATGAGTTTGTAGACCCGGACACCGCAAACAACGAGTGGGAACGCTGGTGGCTCAGGGCGAAAAGTACAACACCTGTCGGCGGCACGGGCTACGAAGCGGCTATGGCAGAAATCTTTGATTACTTCTATCCACGACCAGAAGGAGCGATACCGCGTCTCGAAGAAAAGTTGACCATCGGGAATCTCGGCCCGTTTTTCAAGTTGGGCAGTTACGGGTATCAGGCACTAACAGGGGACATACCGCCCACTTTTTTCAGCGGCAATCCGTACATGCATGGCATTGTGGGACGCTATCTGGCAGCAAGCCCAAACATCACAGAGGAACAGTACAAGTGGGCGATGGACTATGGTCTGCGCGATTTGCAGGGATACCCACCTCTCCCCAATCAGCCAGCCTACGCGCAGCAGCTGTGGGAAAACGCAGTTCAGCAAGCAGGAGCGGACTATTTTGCCACAAAAGGGCTGTCTACGGTGACTGGTGTGCCGTGGGGCGTCATGGCTCCGGGCGAACGGGAGATGATTCAGGCCAAGAACCTGCGCCGCGAGATGGGCGCAAACAAGGGCGCGAATCCCTACGGCTCGAACGCAGCGGTCAAGGAGTTCGACCGGCGCACAAATGAAGCGGGAATCCGCGGTGCGTCTTACGGCGTGCTGTACCAGAGTCCCGACGAACCCATGCCTTCCGAGTTCTCGCCCGACCGACCTGGCGTGCAGGCGACGCGCGACCAGCAGGACGTCGAACTGGACGCCGCCGAAGCGAAGTACCGGCAGGCGACAGACGACTACTATCAGGCGCACATGGGCGAGAAGACGAAGGACATCGATGCGGGCCTCGACAAAATGACCGAAGCCTACTACGCCGAACGCGATGCCATCAAAGCGAAGTACGCCACCACATTGCGCGAAGAGCCAACCTACGAAGGCGCGTATAAGAACTACAACCAGCAGGAAGTGGACACAGCCGCCTATGAGAGTGCGCGCTATGAGGCGTCTCAAGCAGCCGGCGAATATCCAACTCGCCCGCAGGACGGCGCGCCACAGGCAGAGTGGGACGCCTACAACGCAGGTGGCGAACAGTGGCGGCAGACCTATGAAACGACTCTCGCTCGAATGCTGACACAGCCAGGTGTGCTGTCGGCGCAAGTCAACGGGCGTGATGTGACAGCGTTCACACCCCAGCAGGCAACAACAAAGGCGCAACAGATTATCGCAGCGCATGATGCGGCTGGCGCTCCGGGCGTCGTCAAGGTCAAGCAACGGCAGGCGCAGGATCGCGAGACAAGAGCCGCCCAGGACGCCGAAGCGCAGCGCCGCTTTGGGGAAGGCATACTCGAACTCAAAGATGAATACAGCCAACTCCCGGAAGGAAGTCAGGCACGCAAGGAGTTTCTTGAAGCCAACCCTATCCTGAAGAAGTATTGGGCCTACCTGGAAGAAATAGGCGTGTACGAGAAGAAGGATGGGCCGGTCGGCAAAGATGGCCTGACGCCCGAGCAGAGAGACGCGAGAGAGGCAGAGGCAAGAGAGAAGTTCGGAGAGGGAATCTTCGATACGTGGGACGCGTTCAGCGCGCTACCGGAAGGCAGTCAAGCGCGCCGCGACTTCCGTACTGCACACCCTGAACTGGATAAGTTCTGGGACTGGTGGTTCCCCGACGACAAGACAGCGGGGACAGGTAGAGGAACAGGCGGCGGTACGCCTGGCGTTTGGGCGCAACTGACGCCCGAACAGCGCACAGAAGCGCAAACGCTCTTTGGCGAGAACATCGACACGCTTGCCCGCCAATATGGGAAACTCCCGAAAGGCTCGAAGGCGCGCGATGCCTTCCGCGCCGCGCATCCTGAACTTCTCGAATACTGGGACTACCTTGAGAAGATCGGCGTCTACGAAGCGTCCACCGGCGCAGCAGCGTTCCGCAGCGGGCCTGGCTACGACTCACTCGGGCATCGCGCCTACGGTGGGTTTGCGATGGGTGGTGGTGGTGGGGGCGGCTGGGGATGGGGTGGAGGCGGTGGATCGTGGGAGCAATTGCCGCAGGCGCAGTACGTAAATACTGATTTTCAGGCATGGGAAGCGCCGCGGCGTACTGCTAGTAGGTCTGGGTATGATAGACGGAATACAGAAACGTGGAAGTTGAGCGACATTCCACTCAAACAACTTCGCACGTGGCGTTAGCACCTTAGCAAATGAATGGAGAACACATGGACGAGTTGACAAGCCCTGTCTCGTCAGAACCAGCCTCGCCGTCGCCTTCACCCGAAAGTGGACAAGCAACGGAGACAAGCGGAGCCACGGAGACAACGCCTCAACAGTCGCAGCCGCAAACATCGCAGCCGCGCATCAACCTGTTCGAGTCGCCGGAGTTCCGCCAGTTCCAGGCAAGCCAGCAACGGCAGATTGCCGAGTACCAGAGGCAGGCGCAGGAGTATCAACAACAACTGCACGCCGCCCGTATGGAACAGATGGACGACCTCGAAAAGGCCAACTACACCGCCGACCAGTATCGGGGGGCGTATGAGCAGATGCAGCAGCAGGTGGAGCGGCAGCAGTTGGAATATCAGCGGTGGCAGACGTTACAGGAGTTGTCCGTAAAGACGGGCGTACCCGTCGAGAAACTCAGCGTAGCGGCTACACCGAAAGACGCATACGAGTTGGCAATCGCCGAAATGAAGGCGCAGACCGAGACCATTGCCAACACGCGCGCGGCGGAACTCGCCAAACGACAGGAGGCCAACCGGCCCGACATCGGCGGTGGTTCCCTTGCCAACGCAAGTGAAAGCGGCCTGGCGCAGGCCGCAAGTGCAGGCGATGTTACCGCCTACATCCGACAACTGAGAATAAGCAGTGGGGGATAACTCGCGCTCCCACTGATGGGAGACGAGGACATGACCACTGGAACAATTTACAGTTACGACCTGACCTCGGGCGTCGCAAAACCTGCGATTTCCGATGTCATCAAGATGATCGACTGGACGGAGGCTCCACTCCTTCGTCTGTTTGGATTCTCAAGCAGCAACCTCAGCAAGTTCAGCATTCCCAACTGGCCGCAAACGACCGTCAAGTGGCATGAAGATACCATGCCCGTCTTCCGCACCGTGCTTGGGACGGGTGGCGGCGGCGATGGATCGGGAACCTCGATTGTGGTCGCCACGGGACACGGCGCGTACTTCCGCAAGGGTGATGTCGTTGCTGTAGCGCTCACGACCGCGCCGAACACGATTCTGGAAAAGTATCTGGTCACTTCGGTGTCCACAGATACGCTGACCGTCGAACGTGGCTATGGCGCAACTTCGACTGTGACAACTGCGGTCGATGGCTCGTACATTACCATCCTCACGCGCGCCATGCCGGAAGCGGCCAACTACACGACCGGTTACACCACCACGACAACCCTCCCCTACAACTACAGCCAGATCCTCTCGGAAGCCGTTGTCGTCTCCAAGACGCAAGAGGCGATCCAGAAGTACGGCATCTCCGACATGATGGATTATCAGGTCGGCAAGTTGTTTGCGGACGGCGGCAGCGCAGGGCGACTCGCTCAGTTCTTGCAGCGCACCTTCTACTATGGCGAACGTGTGGCTCGCGATGCGAACAACTACGGTTCGATGGGTGGGTTCGAGACGTTTGTCACGACCAACGTCGCCAACCTGGCGGGCGCTCCCATCACCCGCGACGCAATCCATACCAAGATTCGCCAGATTCGCACGGGCGGCGGCAAGGTATCGCATCTCATCACCGGCGCGTGGGGCCTTGAGAAGATCACGGCCATGTACGAGGACTTCATCACCACGTCACGCGACGAGACGATTGGCGGAGCGGAGATTCAGAGCGTGATGACCCCGCACGGCAAGGTCAAGCTGGTCTTTGACTGGATGTGTCCGGAGGATCGCTACTACTTCGCCAATTCCGAGAAGATCGGCTGGCTACCCATCCGTGACTTCGAGAGAGGCAAGATTTCAGAGCAGGGCGACTACTTCGTGTCCGACGTGGTAGGCGAGTTCACCTTCGCCATCGCCAATGAGAAGTCGCACGGGTACATCTACGGCGCTTCCGTGACGGCATAAGGGAGGCGACATGAGTATCTTTGACGGTCAGTTCAGGGAACGGCAGAGCGGCCTTCTGGGGTCGCTTGCCGCAGCGTGGCAGGGAAACACCGCCCCGGACGGTGATGCCTACCCGTGGATACGCGCCGGGCGGGGCAGCCTCTACCTGCAAGTTGGATCGGGTGGGGAAACGCGCACCTGGCAGAAGGTAGAAACGGAAGGGCAAGACGATGACTGGGCTGCACTCGGCGGCCTGCACGTTATCTCGCAGCGTGTCGCCATCGCCGACTTCACGGACGGTGGTTCCACCGTCGGCACGCTCGTGCTGGCGCAAGGAATTCCGGCGGGCGCTGTCGCGGTGCGTACTTACCTCCTCAACGTGACTGGCTTCACTGGCGACACGTCGGCCACCCTGCAAGTGGGAGACGGCTCGACGGCGGACAGGTACAGCACCGGCACGCCGAGCATCTTCACGACTGCCGCTGCAATCGACATGGGTGCGGTGAGTGGCACAGCCATTCACACGGTAGCCAAGTCCGTGACGTTGACAGTGACCAGCAACTCCGACTTCGCAGCGGTGACGGCCGGCGCAATGACAGTTCGCATTCTCTACTATCTCTAGGGGGACATGATGAGTTCACCATTCTCAGGTTCGTATACCCCTAGTCAGTGGGCGACACTAGGGACAGTACCGGGTATGTGGAGAGGCGGAGATGCAGTCGATGGTGCAGCCGCACCGTGGTTGCGCGCGTCAGTCGGCGCAATGTATCTGTACCAGTCTTCGACTGTTACACGTCTGTACCTCAAGGTAGCAAGTGCAGGCGCAACCGCTGACTGGACTGTGGTGGGCAGCACGCAGCAGGCGACGGGCTTCATCGACATCCCGCTGGCATCCCTGCGTGAGATGGCGTCAAGCGACATCATCAACACGGCGGGCGCTGGCGGTGTGTTGACGAAAGACACGACGCCCATCTTCGAGAAGGTGAACGGCGCGACAGACGGGGCGATGCGCCTCAACTGGGTAACGTCCAACTCCGATGCGCTGACCTTCCAGTTCGCCGTACCGCCTGATCTTGACGACACGAAGGATATGGCCGTCAAGATTCGGGCCGCAATGGAAGGCGTGACTGACACGCCTGTAATCACTATCAGTTCGTGGTGGGACTTCGGGGACACGAAGATAGACGACGCGACTGGAGGCGTGACAGGAACGACCATCGCTACCTACACGGCGACAATCGCGGCGGCAGACTTCCCC
>Ga0137321_1000069_pt1 | contig 42739 bp, 69 predicted proteins | sample EasRivERMZT399_2_FD_104758 | JGI IMG/M metagenome (GOLD analysis project Ga0137321, IMG submission 104758) | Soil microbial communities from meander-bound floodplain in the East River, Colorado, USA - East River MetaG ERMZT399_2 | ecosystem: Environmental > Terrestrial > Soil > Floodplain ... | reverse complement strand
GGCTGCGATAGGTGCTGCCGCACTAGCAGCTCAAGCGGACCCTAGACCGGCTGCGCCTGCTCCGGCTGAACCAGCCGCCCAAGCAGCGCCCGCTGCCCCTGCTGATGCCGCGCCCGCTCACGCTGCTCCTGCGGCACCCGCTCCTGCGGCTGCTCCAGCGCCGCCTGCTGCTCCTAATGCTGCAAACCAAGGCATATTAGTGATTCCCTTCTACTTAAGACCAAATAGGCCGCGCGGGGTAGTTTCAGCTTTATTCGTAACCCCTCCCGAGCCGGCTTGTAATATCTGGATACCCTGGTTAGTCTTCTGCTCTTCACGGCCTAGATCGAAGTTCTGAATAGCTTCAGAGACCCCCTTCATACCGATCCCGCTAGTAGCTAACCCTCTAGCTCCATACTGGGCATTGATGCTGTCGGTCATACGCTCTACTGCCTTATCACGGTAAGGGTCATTCTCGTTATTAGCGTAGACAGACATTAGGCGTGCTGCCATGTCGCCTTGACCCTTCTGCCACATATCTTTGACAGCTTGGCCTGCTGGAGAGGGCGTAGTGCCCATAGGTCTGCCACCGGCAGCTAGTGCTAGTGGGCCTTCGTACTGTTCACTCTCGGTGAACGTCACCTCATCGGTGAACAAGTCGATTACGATTCTAGTAAATATCTTCATGCCGCTGCTGCTCTCCCTTTGGTAAACCTTTGGACTATTGCTAGAAACTTCTCTGGTTCCATGTGACCGTATGTAAGATAGGGCTTAAAGCCGAACTTCTCCCACCGCTTGTCTGTGCCATTGTAAGAACCTACACACTCGAAGCCCTCAGCACCTTTGCTTACCGCTATCAAGCCAGCCTCTTCCATCAAGCGTAGCCCTACCATGCCTGCTCGTTTTTCAGGCACAACGTATAGCTCTTGAGCTACGCCTACTCTAGTAGGCCGGGAGTAAGGCTTGTCCGTCACATAGGCTAGTAGAAAGCCTGCGGGCTTCTTACCATCGTAGGCGATAAGCTGGATATAATCAGGGTTGCCGATGCAACCTAGTATCAACATCATTGCCTTGTCTATCTCTGTGTCGTCAATCGTTGGATACTCCATAGCGCCTTCTTCGATGAAGTCAGCGGCCATGATTCGCATTGCGCCTATGTCGGCGGGCTCGATCAATTTGATCTTTAATTTCATGTCTGGGTACTCCCATCTTGTTTCTCGCTCTGTCTACGGGTGAGTTTGCCTCTAACGTAAACTGCGTGTATTTCTATGTCACTATCTGCGGAATGACTAATAGTTACTTGCGCGTCGTAAGCATTACGCTTGACCGGCCTTGTAACGTCATAAACAGCAGGGCGTGCTGGCACTGTAAGAGTCTCGCTAGTAGTAGCTCGACCACGCTCGTAGTCTACTCCTTCCGTTAATGCTACGGCCGTAACCGAGTCTATCAGGCCCTTGAAACCATAGGCGTCCAGCTTGCCTCTGCTCATGTTCTCGTTAGCTAGTCTAGGCCATACCATCGTGCTAGTTCTAGGCGTAGTAGGGTCGGTCATACTACCATAGACGCCTTCTACATCTAGCTTCCACATTAAGATCGTGCCCATCTCAGCAGCGCACAGCTCGCCCTGGTAGATAATGTACTGGAGTATCTTATCACCAGTCATAGGGCCGTACCAAAGTTGTTCCTGCGGGAATAACTGAGGCCGCATGTCTAACCACCATTCACGGTCGTTAGTCTCTGAATCATTATCAGCAGCTATCGCTAGCTTGAATATGGAGTTATGCCAGATTGCAGCTTGCCAGCGTTGTAGGTCTACTTGCTCTTCCACGTCATGCTGGGTAGCTTGAATATCGGGGCTAATCAGGAAACCTATCTGCTGAGGCTCCTTGCCGCTAGTATCCAGCCAGCTCACCGTGTTATGCGAGCAGAAGATTAAGCCGAAAGGTGTATTACAGATAGAATGGTAGCCTGGGCAGCCGACTACGTTGCTCACGATGTTTAAGCGTTGGTCGCCGGAAGCTAGCACACCATCGTTAATCAGGATGCCATGCCTCTTGAACACTACTAGCTGGCTCTGTGCTCCCCGTTCCGCTGAGTTAATCGAGTTAATACCTAGCCCGGTAATAAGCTCTCCGGTGCCTGTCTGAGCGTCGATAAAGTTGTTGGGGCTCCAACGGTTGAAGTCTAGGGCTTCTGAGAAAAGCACACGGTCACGGTTAGAATCAGCAGGCCACACTAAGCCTGCTGCCTCTATCTCGGCTTGTGTGCGCGCGTCACCAGCTCCTACTAGACGCTCTTGGAAGACTATAAGATACTGGACAGGGGGCGAAGTAGTCACTTCACATGTCAGGCCCTCGTCTGCGTCCAGATACCAAATATGATTCTTACCGTCGCACCAGAAGACCTTACTAAGCCATGTAACCGAGTCATAAACTAAATCAGTACCCTCTAGCTCTAGTAAGAGAGTCCAGCCCGAACCGTTCCACTGGAATAGACCATCTACGTCATCCTCACGCCTGATAAAGGCAAGCAATATATCCACTTCACCGGGTCTACGGTAGTTGTGAAGGTGCTTTATTTCGAGAGCATCGCCTGTAGCCATTATTTACCAGTCAATTCCTTTGTAACTCTAGCGAGTTCTTCCGTGTCGTTTGTCTTCTTAGCTTCTAGGAGCCTGCTTATAAGCTCTATCGCCTTCTCTTGCCCTAGCCGCTCCTGTATCTTGAGTATCTGGCTAGCAGCTTGGCAGTACGCGCACTCATAACCTAGAGCATCACGTAGGGCTACTAGCATGCTACCTAGTGGTACACCCATTCTCTCAGCCATCACAGCTAATGTAGCCTTAGCTCCCCACTTAGCCATCATGTTACCGGATAGCTTATAGTTCAAATCACTTCCCAAAGATTGCTAGTACCAGGGCAAAGTAGCGGGCCTACCTTAAGCACCTTGCCACCGTCGAAGCCTATGTAGAAATAGTTATTAGCATACTGAAAACCATGTGCTCCGTCGCTCGTACCATCTTGTATGCAATCGCTAACCACTGTTCCTAGCGTTGTAGTAATCCCTGTAGCTGTGTCTAAGAACCCTATGTTTAGCGTGTAAACCCCGATAACTTCACTTACATAGCCGAGCACAAAGATAAGATCATCGCTGTAGACGTGAAAGCCTAGAGGCGTTGCAAAGTCGGCATTAGTGATAGCCCATGAGTCTATAAGGGAGAAGTCCCCCTTATCCATGCTAAACACTGTAGGATTAGCGAACTCAGCGCCGTCACAAAGAGCGTACAGAGCCGTAGCATTAGCATGGAGAGACTTGAAAGCGTCCAGGCTAGTAATCCCGGGGATAGGGCTGCCGGGGTCTGTTACTCCACCCGTTACGAAGTTCTCTAGGTAGTCTTCGTAATTATCAGCGAATGGTATCGGCCAATGAGCTATGATTAGCCCATTTGATCCTACGCACTTTACGACAGAGAATATATCGCTGCCGTACTTCGTCCAAGGGCCTAGTTGGTCACAAGGGAAGTCCAGTCTCATTACTACAGCCCCGCTTGTCTCACCGAAGTAGACAGGCGAGTTAGTACCAGCATCCCATAGAGCGGGTGTGATACCGGACATAGCAAGCATGTATGACTTTTCATCACTATGCCCTGATCTACCAGCTTGTGCTGCTTGTGTAGATTGTACGTTAGCTGTGTACCCGGTGAACTCTACAGCTTCGGTAGAGCCTATGTCTGTCAGCGTGCAGCCTGGCCCAGCGGGAGTAGTAGGCTCCCATAGCTTCCATAGGATACTAGCATCATCAGGGTAAGGCCCGCTAGCGAAGCCATTAGCTTCCCCGGACGTACACCAGAATGAATGGTCTGCTGGATTAACGTAGTTTATTTGCCCGCTAGAGCTGGTTACATCAGACCAGATGTCGGTAACATTATCGTAGCAGCAGACTGTATCAAGGTCTTGTGCTTCTGGCAGAGTACCTTGGGGGCATAGCGCGCAAGTAGCGGGGTTTAGTACATCTGCTTCGTTGACAAGCAGGACTACACCACGCTTCTTCTTGATCTTGTAGCGTTTAGCCGGTATTAAGTTTGTTAAAGACTGGAACGTGCCTAGCTTTAGCTTAGTAGGGTCTACCGCGCGGTTAACGCCTACTAGCTTGATCTCACGTTGTTCTTTGCGGTTGCGGTTCATCTATATCCATTTGTCCGTGAAGTATGTTATAGCATCGGCAAGGTCAGTGCCTTGTGCAGCTAGGTCAACATTCCATACAGCAATTTCACCTATACGCCCATCTAGGAAGTGGCCGCTTTCAGATGGATTACCACCGATAGCAACAGAGTCAGCTATACCACTTGATAGAGCACCGCTAGCTACAGATGATTCGGCACCACCATTAAGTGATAGGTAAAGATTACTACCATCATGGCGACACATCACCACATAATTAGTGTCAATAGCCGCGTTAATTGTTACAGTGTCATAGCCCCCATCGTTGTTATTAGCACCGATGCTATTCACACCACCTATCCTGAATTGGTACACACCCCAATTAACGCTAGAGCTAGCGTGTGCCATGATTACCCGGTAGCCATCAGAGCCTTGGAACGTATCAAACCGTACAGAGAGTATGATAGTTCGTGCAGTCGTAGTAAAAAGGCTAGAGGCTGCTATTAATGCATCGCTAGTACGGTTGCTTATCTGGGTAACATCATCACTACCATCAAAGTCTAAGCACTGAGTCCCCAGCAAGGGGGTCGTCATCTTAACTTTAGGGACGGCTGTAAAGACGTTACCGCCGTTACTTACTGTGTACTCGCTAGTAGGGCCTGGATATAAAGACTGAATAGCTTCAATAATATCGTCATCTGCGCTAGCTTGCACACTCCAGCAGGGATTATTGCCTTGGGTGTTCGTCTTCCATAGGGTAGATAGGTCGCTCCCGTCCATCCAGAAAGTTAAGTTAGTAGACGGAGGTGCTGGCGCCGCCCCTTGTGGCCCTGAGACTGGCATCATGCCAGGGGCTACTAATCCCCGATTGTTGCGGAGATATTTAGGCAGCCACAAGCCGCCTTGCTTAGCATATTTCATTAGACAATTACCAAAGTTGCTTTGGCGGAAATCCAGCGAGTACCGTCACAGATAACGCTTAAGCCTTCATCATTATCAATCGTATCTACTGTTGCGGCACCGCTAGTACGAACTGTGATTACTTCTGCCCCATTACCACGGTTTACAATGAAGAAAGCTAAGCCTGCTGCGGCTGCGGGTAAGTCTACGTTCCTAGCAGACCCATCTGGGTCTAGTGACTGGTATCGCGGAGAAGATGTAGTCAGCGTAATCGTGCCCGACATAGTAGTAGCTGCGATGCCAACATCAGCGCCTACAGACATGACCGCTTTAACTATCGTAAGCGTGTCAGTGGTCTTATTATATGTTAGCCCACCATCACCGCCCAGCTTACCGCTATCGTTAAACAGAACTTGCGTGTCAGACCCGGGGGCCGGTAAGTTAGAGAGCTGCACCCGCTTCTTAGCATTACTAGAAGCTGAGTCTTCGATAAGAACCAAGTCAGCAGCTATCGGAGTAGTCTTCTCAGTGACTAGGACTATCTCACCAGATACGTTGTCATGTATCGCGTCTGAGTCTGTGGCAGTCAATCCCGTACCAGAATGGACGTGATCTCGTCTAGCAGCTATCAGGGAAGTTCCTGGGCCTACTGAGCCTAGTGCTTCCGGGTTCGTATTATCGAGCAGGGCAGTAACTTTATAGACTGTCTCCGCGTTGTCGATAGCTAGAACGCTGCGCAAGCCAGCAGCAGGAGCGGTAGCTTTAGGGGCTAGGCCATGCTGTGTAGTGCTAGCATTATTCGTAGTAATATCGGTAAGCGTAGCATCTGCGTCTATGTTCTTGAGAAAGTTACCGCGTGTAATCTGGTCGGTAACACCAGCTTGCACAACTGGCACTAGGTCTGCTGCTAGTGGTACAGTGATTGCGGGTAACTCTGATATTTTGATATTTGCCATTAAGACTCCACTTCGATAGGATCGCCTGCTTCGGTCGTGATAACTAGGTTATTCTCCGTGCTGATAAAGAAAGCACAAAGAGTAGAGAACTCGGTTATGATAAAGACGCCAGCTTCGCTAGTAATAGGGTCGCCAGCCTCAGTAGTAAGCCCTGCTAGGCCGCAAGGGTTGAGAGCTGTAACGCCCCTCTTCTTCTTGAACGCATAAACGTCTGCGGGTATCCAGTTAGCTAGTTCCTCGAAGGCTCCTAGCTCAATGTCTGCCTCGTCGTCTACCCTATCTACGCCGCGAAGCTTGTTTGACTCCTGGTGCTTACGATGCCGTAAGGCCATTCTACACCCACGCCGGTAGGCCAGCCACTACTGTTAGGACTTGCCCCGCTGTTCCGATAGGTAGCCTAGTGACGTTACCACCGCTACGGATGTATATGTCTCCGTTGTTATTCAATGTGCTTTTCAGTGTGTAAATCGTATGATCGTCGTCGCTTAGGCCGGTGAGATTGCCGTGATCGGTGCTGCTAACAAGAGGGCTAGTGACTACAGCAGTACCAAACACGATTAGAGTCTGTGCTGGGATGTTATCGAGCACCACTGTACGATAGACCACACGGACATAGCCCGGTGTAATAGAAGTGACATTAATAGCTATTACACTAGCTGGTATAGCAAACTGAACCCCGCTAGTCTCCGTGAGAGTAGCTACAGGGATGAAGACGCTTTCATCTTCGCTATACTCTATGACTACTTCCGCTGTACCGCTAATTTCAACGGTAAGAAGCGTCATGCAGGGGACATTACCCAGCTTAAGTATGTCGCGCCCTGTAGTAGTACGCTTGTGGTCGTTTACATTAGTCGGGTCTGTGATATACCCGCTAGCTACTTTGTTAGCCATTATCTAAAAGTGGTAGGCGTAGAGAAGCGAGCAGACAGCCTTACTTTAGGGCTGCGCTGCGCTTGTAGGTTAAACTTAGCTTTGTACCGAGCTATCATCTGCGCGAGTATTTGACTCTCTGGTACATAACGGTCATCGTCCTCATGCTGTAGCGCGCGTACAAATACAGCTTGAATAATAATCTCATCGTTCGGGAAATCTGGTGTAAAGGTAGCATAAGGGTCTGTCCGGGTAGGCTTACGCTTGTAGCGAACTTGCCAAGTGTAGGCAGTCTCGGGGAGGGGATAGGGCCGCCATGTATCGCTACCTAAGTCTATCAGAGCCTGGGTAGGCGTGCCTGTAGTAGCCGGATTAGCTAGAAAGTCCTGGTCATAACCAGTAGCGAACGCTAACGGATGATAACTACCGTTGGAATCAATGAGTACAAACGAGTTCTTATCCCAGGGAGATTGAAAGTCAGCAGGCAAGCTAACCGAAGACTGCCCGCTAGTAAGATTGCCTGTAGTAAGCTTCTCAAGGAAAGGCCAATGGAAGTCTTCATAGAGTCTGTCTAGGACATTAAGCAGCCATGTCTCCGCGTCTGTGGTAATAGTTTCGTTACCAACGCGCTTGAGGGCTTGCGATATGAGATCATCGGAATCTAGTGCGCTCACTTAGATAGACTCCCTGCAAGGCTGGGCCTCAAACTCGTCACCGAACAATGCCTGCATACTAGCTAGGCTTGCTTGATAGGACTTCTCGCATGCAGCCCTAGAACGGTATGGGCCGGTAATAAGAGTAGCAAAGACGCCAGGCTCCCCTGTCTCCATGCGGAAACCAAAGAACCAAGCCAACAGTAAAAACGTAGTAATAAACTTCTTCATAAGCCCCTCACAGCTAGAGTAGCTATACCAGTACACACGGCACCTACTAGCGCGCGAATCACCCACTTACGGACAGCCTCAGTCTGCTCTAGCCTATCTAAGCGCGTAATCAGACCCGGCTTGCCATTACCTAAGATAACATTTTGGACCTTCTCAAAGTTACCATCGACCTTGCCGAACCTTTTATTATCATCGTCAATGTGACCACGTAGTAAGTCTAGGACGTTCTCTAGCTTATCATCAATGCGTGACAGCGTGACTCTCCCCTTGTCCATTATGGCCTTGACTCCTTTGCTAAGTATTCCTCATGGTAACTCGCAATGCGGTCAAGGTAGTCTTTTGTTTCTTTAGGTAGACGACTTTTCCATTGAGGGTCTTGCCACACCTTTAGCACGTTACCGATCCCCCAATTATAAGCAGCAAAAGCGCACTCCCAAGTAGTCACACGCTGTAGCAACCAACGCATGTACTTAGCCTGGGCCTTGATATTCTCTTCTGGGTTAAATACGTCCTTACCAGTTGCCCACTCTGCCCAGGTAGGAGGCATAAACTGCCCTAAGCCCTTAGCTCCTACGCCTGATTGTGCTCTAGGCTCGAAGGCAGACTCAGCGCGGATTTGGGCCTTGAGCTGTAACCACTCCTTACCTATAAACCCGGCTTCTTCCGCGTAGAACTTAATCAGGCTATCGTAACGGTCGCTAGCCTTCATACTATGCCGCCGCCGCTACTTTAGCCACGTCTGAGTCGGCATCTAGGAAGATTGCTTTCCAAGCTGTAGCCGAGATACATATAGCTAAGATCGTGCTGCTAGCTGCGATAGCACTAACCGCGCTAGCGCCTGATCCACCGTTGATAGCAATAGTAGCAGGAGCGGTTGATTGCAGCTTAAAGCCATTAGCTCCTACGTCGATAACTACCATGTGGCCGGGGGTAGGTGTAGGTAACGTGACAACCTTCGTTCCTGCGCTAGAAGTAACTGTAGCGTGAGTAGTGGTATCATCTATGATACCCGTAGTAAGGCCCGCATCAGTAGCAGTTACGGCCTGCACGTTGCGCGTCTTAACAGGGGTAGCAGCACCGGAAGCAATCTTAGCGGCTGTAACTTGACCGTCTAGTAAATCATCGGTAGTCATACTAGGTGCTAGCTCACCATCGTCACCGATAATTAAGCTGGGGCTAACAGGCACTAGTATTTTGGTAGTGCTAGTGCCTTCCTGCTTGAGCATCTCTACAAAGTATTTAGTAAAAGCCATCTACGTTGCTACTCCTTATTTTCGTCAATGAAGATCGTACCCGGGTCGATACCCATCTCTTCTAGGTTCTTGCCGGTCTTCTCAATAACAAGCTTATTCATGTCTCTCATGCGACGGTCTAGCGCGTTACCGATCTTGATGAACTCTTTAGTAAGGTCATCTTCGCTAGCACCTTCGGGTAAGTTAGTCGTAACTTGAACGGACTCACCGAGCATGCTGGTTTGTTTGATGTAGTTAATCAGATACCCTGGTTTTTTAGTTTCTTCGCTCATAATCTCTCCCTTATATTGGAATCACCTTAAGGTGTTTAGTTGGGACTGGCGCAACCCTTGGCTTAAGCTGCGGGTTGTCATGGAAAAAGTTTAGGTCTTCGCCTGCAAATGGCTTACCGTCTGCATGGAACTCATAGTTCAACGGTATATCACCGTAGTAGAATCCTAAGCCAGCATAGTGTACGGGGGCATAAGGAGCTAGCTTACTGAACTCTTCTATGCTAAGCATCGTACCTGTTTCATCACATATACATATATGGTTATGCTTAGTACGATAAGGTGCGACTATGTTCCAGTGCTTCTCGTCAGCAATCTTAACAGCATCGTATAGAGCCCCCTCATCCGTAAGTAGAATATCGTCATCAAGTAAAAATCCACGGACTACTTCAATGCCTGCTGGTAGATGCTTCTTAGCTTCCTGAAACGAGTTAGTACGCACCCTAGCGTAGCCTACACAACTAGCATGTATGTAGAGGGGAAGCTTACGCCTAGAAAAAATTACGTTCCAAAGAACGGCCATAGTTCTAGCTACAGCGCCTTGCTCGTCTCTAGTAGGGCAAATTACAGGAACCTTCTCAATGCCGGGTACTGTAGGTGGCATGCCCATATTAGACAGCCCCCGCTACTCTTGATCTTACCTTACCTCTGAAGATACCTTCCTCGTAGGACTTACGCATTGACTCCTGCCAGGCTAGATAATCAGCCATACATTGAGGAACAACCACTTTACCTTTATACCGCTTCTCGTTAATGCTGAAGCCTTTGGCATCATCAACAAAATGCTCAACAAAATAACAGGGCTCATCCCACTCTTCAACCGCGTTCTCTTTACGATGGTAGTGGGCAATCTCACCGGACACACCATCTTTACCAAAAACCGGGACTTTCTTACGGACTATATTTCTTCGTCCATCGGTGGAATCTGGCTTAGCCTCTTCCCCCTCGAATGTATCGTTAAGTTCCACTTGGAAATCTCCTTAGAAAACTGGAGCGGCACACTAGGCCCGCCCCGCAATTTCCCGCCTAGTCGGGTGGTTGGGTATTAGCCAACCTAGTTAATTCTAGTACGCAGATGCAGACTCGATACGCTGCACCCAATCGTCATTGAGCACAACCGCCTTGAAAGACCCCTTGAGGGAAATCTTCCGCCGCTGAGCAGCCGGGTCACTATCGGAAGGCTTACCATCAGTCATCATAACCCGAAGGTTATCACCACTGAGGCTAACCATACCGTAAGCTTCCTTACCGATAGCATACGAAGTATGCACGGTAACACCGGATGCCGGTGCTTGCTGAGGCCGACGAGCTGTAGCACTAGATGTAGTAAATGCGTCAACAGCAACCACAGTGCTAGGAGCCTGCGCTTCCGCGAAGAGCTGCGAGTTAGCCACTGTAGCGTCGTTATCAGCGTTCGCCACATAGACGTTATACAGATACCCAGCAGTAGACGGAACAGTGACGTTCACGCCTTCAGCAGTAGTAACCGTAGTAACCTTGACAGCGTAGACCTTCTCAACCAAGCCTGTGCTGGAGTTGATAGCTTCCAAGAACACGTTAACAGTCTCGCCGTTAGCGAAACTATTTGTGATCGTAGCAGCCGCCACTGTCCAGTCGCCGGAAGCACCGAGAGCGATAGTCGGGATGAAGTTACTCACCTCAACATCGAAGCCCAAGTAGCTACCAACCATGTTATTGAAGATCGCTTTCGCGTTCGACAATTCATGTGCGCTCAAGAAAGCCGAGTCACCCATAAGGTCTTGCGACACTTCGGGATCGCAGATGAACACATAGTTAACGCCAAAACGACGAGCACCATTACGGCTAAGAACTGCCCAGAGCTTACGCATCTCGGTAGAGTTAACCACGTCTGTAGTCGCCAAGTTAGCACGGATAGTGTTCGAGCCCGCAACCGCGTTCGCAAAGATAACATCGGACTCTGCCATCAGAGCCTTCTGGATTTCCCGGTCAACCAATTCGGCTTGCGCCAAACCAAGCAGCTCGGTAGTCTTAGAGATAATGTTATGCTTGACAGTGATAGTGGCAAGATCGGTCATTTCCACAACCAAAATCCACTGATCGACAACTGCCTGCACAGTCTCAACCGACAGAGCCACGCTAGTAGGCGTAGTGCCTTCCGTAGCAGCGACCATCGGCAGAGCCAAGCGCGGGTAGCGCGAGAACTGACAAGTCTTGCTATTATGCTGAGGAAGCGGAGCCTTCAGCGCGTGCTGCGCAAAGACAACGCTCTTTTCAGCAATGTCTAACAACTCTTCACGGATGTACGTTACCGCATCAGCCGAGAGAGTAGAAAAAGATGTCTGAGCCATTTAGAAATTCTCCTAGTAAGAAACTAGAAGACTAGAGTTCGACGTTAGCTAAATGCTCTCTTACTTTCGCCCTATCTTCAGAAGAAACACGTTCGCCAGCTCGCATACGTTTCAAGATCGACTCGACCGCTGCGGCCCCTGCGGGTCGTCGCGCGTCGGGAGTGCCTTCACCGCTTTTCGCTGCCTGCACTTGAAGCTGCCTTTTAGCCTCTTCCTTCACTTGAACGCTCTTCTTCTGTGTACGGTTCTTAGTCTTCTCCTTGACGCTATCGAGTCCCTGGGCATAGAGAAAAGCATCAACCCGAGAAAGATACTTACCGTACACATTGGCTGCCTGCTGTCTAACTTGCTCGACTTGCTGAAACACCCTATTCAGACCTTCCTCGTTATCGAGAATGTCCGGGTGATTCCGCATAAGGTACATTTCAAACCGCATCGCGTCGTTACCGTCCATCATGCCCGCGATGTTCTGCCCTAACGGTTCAAGCTGCCCTCTAAGCCGCTTGTTAAACAGTGGGTCTAGCGTTTTATCCAGCTCTTGCAATTCCGAAGACAATCCTGGCTCCGGCTGTGCAGGCTGGCGCTGCGCCATCTGTGCTTGCTGCGCTAGTAACCTATTAGTCTCTTCTAAGTACCGTGCGCGTTCCTCCTGGCGAGCTAGGCGCTCTTCGAGAGCTTGAGCCTTGCTGGACCAGTCTTCTACTTGTGTGGGAGGCGATCCCTCACCACCGTCTTCGGGTGTGTTTTCCGCCGTGGGTGGGACTTCAGACTCGTCTAAAATTTGTCCTTCGTCCTGATTCTCGTATTCTGCCACTTTTACCTCCGTTAACGTCTTCTCCCGCTACTAAATGGCTACTGGCGGGGTCGTGACGAATTAGAACCTTATGAAATCACGACACTAATCGCGTCATCATGTCGTGATAGAGTATGGAGCCAGAGGACGGACTCGAACCGCCATCCTTCGCCTTACAAGGGGGCCGCTCTACCTATTTGGAGCTACTCTGGCTTTATTGGTTGCGGGGGCCGGAGTCGGACCGGCTAGAAGCGGGATATGAGCCCACTCTGGCTCCCAGCCTCCCCGCAGCAAAGACTACTAATAAGTAACCCGTAGTAGTAAACGGGTCTGCTGCTGCTAGTAGGACTAGGCTAATCCCTAGTGCTAGTAGACTTTTGTTCAATCTTGGTCTTAAGGTCACGTTTACGATTTCCTGGGAACTGCAAGGCACGTTTTAGCCCTGATGCCTCCCCTGCTTGCCAATCTCGCTCGCCTACTGCCTTAGAAAGAGCTGCTCCAGCAGAAGTGAAGGCCAAATGGCTTAATCTTGCCTGAATAAGCTCCCAGAATGGGGAATTTAACCCCGTTTCTAGGATAATTAGCTCATCTTCGGGTGTAAGTGACTTCAGATCAATCATTTTAGTAAGCCTGTCCCGTACTTCCGCCTTCTTGTGACATAATCCCCTGGCTCGCTGCTCCTTCAGTGTTGCCTGCTGGCATTTCTTGGGGTCTGATGGGCATAGCGCCCCCTACGGGGCCTCGATTGGCCCCTCCGGGAGTAGCGCCAGGGTTAGCCATAGCTTCTTGGGCTTGTGCAGCTTGAATTTGCTGTAATTCGTTGATTCTAGCCTGATGGGAATGTATAAGTTCCATTTTACGCATCTTAGCTAGCGCACTGTTAGGAGTAGGTAGGATCATGTGGGCCTGAATATGGGCCAGATGGTACTCGATACTCTCTCCCGCTGCCGCTTCTACTGTCCTGCCGGCTGCCGTAAGCTCTTCTTCTAGCTCGGGAGGGATGCCGGGCAAGCTAACTGTAATATCTTCGACGTACTTACCCGCGTCATCTGCTCCGATACCGTTAGCAGCCGCCATGAACAGCTCTTTGTACTTGATCTTGAAGCCCTGCGCGCGCTGGACTTCAGGCGGGATGCCTACCCCGATGTTCAGAAGGTTAAGCATCTGCTGGGATTTGCTCAGTTTCTCGCGTAGACGCTGGCTGGCTATCCAGCGAAGGTCATTCGAGAGAATCAAGTCTTGGGGCTCAATCACCCTTTCGGTCAAAAGCACACCGTCAGGCCCCGTCTGGCGGATAATCATGTTAGCATCCATGAACTGATGGGCTGCGATCTCCGTCATCTTGAGCAAAGGTGTAAAGACTTGAGGCTGTAGCTCTTCTACTTGATCTAGCACGGCGCTATTAGCGGCTGCTGTCATGGTAGACACGCCTGTAGCCGTACCAGCGGCACGCCCCATGCCCTCTCTAGGCGAGCCCGAGACTAGCGCGTTAGCTTTAGTCTGGTCCTGGACTACACCGATCATAAACCGGACCATCTGGAGACCTTCCATACTCATTTGAGCAGGGGGCCTTTCCATGCGTACCGCGTCAGGGCTGATAAGCCACTTAGCCATAGGCTCAAACTGGTACATATCCGGGTCGTCTACCATGCTAGGATCAAACAGCGTGATAGGATTGAGCGAGTAGGTAGTACAATCCATCGACTGATTTGTTAAGTCGTTGGTCATGTACTGCCATGCTTCGCTAGCCTCGATCACGCCATGACCGTAAAAGTAGTCATGCTCGCGGTAGATCGCGCCAAACAAATAAGGCGGGTGTTGGAACCACCACGGATTTTCTTGTATGCGGAGTATTTCCGTTCCGCTGTAAGTTACCCACACCCAAGGGTCTAGCTCGTCACTGTCTACACCGGGTAGACTGAACCGTACCCATAAATCAGTAATATCTAACTCGTCATCTGCTAGGTCTGCTTGATGCCCTGTCTCTTTATTAGCTTGTGATGTTGGGCGCTTCTTAGACTCTAGTGCTGTCTCTCGAATAGAGATTACGCGCTCGACTGCCTCTGAAGAGTACCAGCCCTTCTTAGCTTTCGCGCGCAGCTTGTCAAACGTAGTAGTAGAGTCTTCCCAGATCATACGAAGACCCTCGTAGTCAGTAGCGGTCTCAGGCCAAACGTAGACATGGGCCATATCGACTACTTCTAGGCTAGGGCCGTAGCACTCGAATTGCTTGCGCGACTTAATATCTAGCGAGCCATCTTCGGACTTCTCTCGGTACTTGATAGTACGCGAGACTTCCTTCCAACCGAACTTAAAGCAGCTAGTACCTATGATGTATAGCTGGCGTAAGAACATGCTCATTTTGCTAGGAAGCTTAGCTTGGTCTTCTAGTAAGTGCTTAAAGAAGTCTACCGCTACAGTCTTCCATCGCTCGTTATCGACTTCGACGGATATGTACGGATCGCTCAAGAGCGAGTCTTTCGCAATCCTAGTAAGCGTGTCTACTGCATCTTTCAGGATGCCTAGAAAAAGCTTGCTACGCCCCTCGTAGTAAGATTGAGTACGCCGCATGTTATAAACATCGCGGTAGCGTTCCCAATCGCTCTCTACTTTCGAGTAACGATTATCTCTAGCCTTTTGGACGATAGGGAGAAGCTTCTTAATGTCATCTGCCACGCTAGTAACGCTAGCGTAGTTCTTCAGCTCCATAGGCTCTACCCCAAAGATAGGGCCTTCAGGCTCAGACGAAGCTTTCTCTAATTTTTCTTCTAGTTCTTCAGCCATTAGCTTCCTACTGTAGAATATGGCAGTTATCGCCAAACTTAGGGGCCTGGCCGCCTTTAGGGACTACAACCCACTGAGTATTACCAGCAGGCGGTGGGCCGCCAATCTGGAAGCAGCCGTACACGGAAGAGCCAACTTCGTTGTAGGCTTTAATCTGGTCCGGGGTTAAGGTCTGCCCTTGCCCTAAAGCATTACCGATAAGCTGCGCTGCACAGCCCGAGATAAATAACATATAGAACAATAACAAGCTGATATACTTTTTCATCTATTCTCCGAAATACTGGTTAGTGCAAAGCTGCTCCCAGAAGTGCTCGCTATCGCGCGGAGGCGTGCTGGACATGATTAACCTTCCGCCATTTTCTAGTGTAGGCCGTAACGCAGCATACATATTACGGCACTCCCGGTCATCGCACTCGCCTACTTCATCCCAATAAACTAAAGATAAAGTTTCCCCCCGTCCTGGATTTCCATTCTGGGGGAAAGCTTCAATGGTACTATGCGGCCCCTCTTCGATAGGATGCTCCACAATCATGCGGAGGATAATACCCTTCTTGCCGCGATAGAACTTAACCGGAGGAAGTGCAATCTTCCAATGTTCAGGCAGATGATCGTAGATGGTCTTTATTCTGCCGATTAACTTACCAGCGTCTTCCTCTTTCAAACTGATTAACGCGATAACGCTACCGGGCTTAAACAGTGCTTCCCATAAGCACACTACACACATAATCCAAGTCACTAGCATCTGCCGGGACTTGTAGACTGCTAGACGGTCTAGCTTAGAACCATACTCTAGCAGCTTAGCGATATACTTCTTATGAACAGGGAAAGGCTGTATCCGCTCACCCTTAGCATGCGAGTCATGCGTGCGAACAAAGTTAGCGAAAAAAAGAATGTCTTCTGACGCATAGTAAAGCTGTTCGGCAATTTCATTTAGAGCTTCTACTCGCGCTGATGCTTCAGCTCTCGCCACTTGTCACCATGATTTCACATTTTTCTATCAGCTCTTCTGGCACCCATCCTATAACACCTTCGTCGGGCTCCGTAGCTCCAGGACTATATGCATAGCTCTCTACAAAACGAACGACACCATCGGTTATGTCATCTATAACACCACGCTCAATCCACTTAGCGAGAGCCTTCTTGCCGGATGCAGCATGAACTAGGTCTCCCCGCGCTGAGTATGGATCAAGCCAGGTGATTCTAACTTCCTTGCCGATGAAGTGTTTAGGTATTTTCATGCTCCCATGCACTCTTACCGAAGGCTCTGACGCCTAGCCATCTAATCCAAGATATAGGGGATAACCTACCAAAGCTAGAACCCTGTTGTATTCTGACCCTGAATATATAGTCTGCCTCTTCTTTAGTCAAGGGGTGCCCATATACCATACCATGTGTACGGTAGTGAATATCATGTTCCATACAAGTCCAGGCTAGGTAGTCTACCACACCCGTACAACCATCTGCTTTAAGCTGGATAGCCAGGCCATTAACGTCAGACCAATAAAGCTTATCCCAGGCTGTTACCTTAAGCCAGTAGTCTAAAGCTTCTTTAGTAAGATACCCCTTCACCGACTTATGCTCTTGCCCCCTACGGGATACTTGCCATACTGGTTCTTCATCTTATGGCGGATAGAGTCCCAGCTAGTACCCTTTTCAAACGTAGTTCCCATAAGGCAGTATCTAGCAGCGTCTACATAGTGGTCGTTGATACCGTCTTTGATAATCTCGCCTGTCTTGTTACGCTTGTAGCCCCCGCGCATGGCTGCCGCTAGACGGGGGCATTTCTTGGCATTTACCATTATGTAGGGTCGTCCGTTGGTCATTAGGACCAACTCCCGACACATTTGTAGGATGCCTTCTTCTATAAGCTGGTCTTTCCCTCTAGGGTTGATGCCGTAGGATTTGAGGGTTTTCATACTAGAGTTACCCCACCTATCCTCATTACGCCCCGACACATCAACCCAATCCACAAAAGTAGCGCCACGGTAGAACTGATTAGAATGAGCTAACACCATCTGGACGAACTGTTCTTCCATGATGTTATCTGGTGCTATCTCGTCTATGAAGTTCTTTTCTAGCCCGTTGATTTGCATGAACTCTACGGCTGGGTGGACTTTGCCGAAGTCCCAGCCTCTATAGAGTACACGGCCTATGCTAGGCTTCCAGAATAAGTCGCCTTCATGTAGCTGCTTCTTATAGTCGCCAAAGACAGGCCGAACGTCTTTTAAGCCTACTGGCTTTAGCTCGAACTCCCTGTCAAAATCTTCAGTAGGATACTCGGAGGCTACCTTCTTGGCCCAAGCATCGTCTTTATCAGGATCGGCGGAGTAGTGCAGGCGGATTACTTGGAACCCTTCGCCTATCTCGTCGTCCTGCTTCTTGATTACTTCGGTAGCCAATTACTTAAGATTCCTAAGAATAAACACGCCGCCTTGGTTATGCAGAGTCTCCCAATCACTAATAAAGTAAGCGCGGTAGTCAGTCATGGCGGTCTTGCCTACTTGAGTGGCATACTCCTTGCGCGACAGGAATGTATAGACTTCCTTACCCATGTAGCGTGTATGCCCAGGATCACCCCATACCCACCCGGGAGTTTTGTCCTGGGTAGGGCTAGTAATACACACAATACCCCCTGGTTTCAGGATGCGCGCGAAGTCATCGAACTGGTTAAAAAAGAACTTCCAGTCCCCTTGTTTACCTACATGCTCTAGGACTTCGTAGGCGTGAATCTCATCGAATATGCTGTCTTTGAAAGGCAGCGGGATACTGTCTAGGCTAAAGACTACATCCGGGTCTACATCCGGGTTCATGTCCAGGGTTACTAGGATAGTCCAGTGCTCTTTGCCTGGAAGAACGACTTTCTTATCCCTGCTTCTGCCGCAGCCTAAGAGCAATTCCATAGGTTTACTTACCCGACGATTTCACTAGCCTAGATTGTTAAAGTAGGCTTATTCTAAACTTTGGTGGAGAGACAGGGACTCAAACCCTGACGCAGGGCATGCAAAACCCTGATGCTCTCAGTTACATCATCTCCCCATGTCTTTCATTTTCTTCTTGGCTGCTATTAAGTCCCTGACTACCTTTGCATCGCTAGTAGGGCTAGGGCCATCCCCGGCTATATTCCTAGCGATAGTATCTAGCAGCTTGATCTTATCGTTAAGCTTAGTTCTAGGGTCTCGATAAAGGCTCTTAGCCTCTTTGACTACCCAATCCTTAGTAGCCGGGCTGGTGTCCTGGTTCTTATTTAAGCCCGCTTCAAACTTCAGACGGCGGCAAGCTTTGCAGTCTTTAGCCCTAGTTCCAGTAGGAGTACGCTGGTAGGCGTCAAAAGGCTTAAACTGCTTGCAATCTACGCACTTCTTACCTTCTGCTTCCCCGTTGCTATCTAGTACGATCTCTTCAGTCTCGGTCATCTTCAATATCTATCTCGTACAAGCGGGCGATAGTCGCTGAGTCGCCTATACGGATTATAAAGCAGCCTAGCACTAGCTCTAGTAAGGGCTCGTCAAAATGGATGGCGAAGCCTAGCCCGAGCATGGGCTGGTATTCAAAAGCAATTCCCATTAGTTAAGTAACGCTATCCTAACTTCTCTGCGCCAGACTCGTACTTCTGCCTGCGGGCTCAAGTCCAGTTGGTCCATGTCTATCAGGAAGAGAAGGCAGTAAGCGCAGAAGGGCCACTTCTCTTCATTTACAGGCTGTTCACAATGGGGGCAACGTTCCAAGGATGTATCTCATTTGCCAGCGTCGATTAGTAAGCCGTTCCTGTCTAGCTCTCTCTGCCTGTTTCTTATTTGAGAATGTCCCGTAACCGCTCAGATACGAGCAGGGGGAGCATAAGCTACCCTCGTCTATCTCTACCCCGCAATTATCGCATAGCCTCATAAACGCTCTAGGATTCGATTTAAGCCCCACTATACCCGGGTTAAGGGGTATGTAGCCATAAGGCTAAAATGGGCTAAAATTCCTCAATGAAATCAAGGGTCCAGACCCCCTATTTTTGGCCTTCCGTGACTGCCTGGAAGTGGGCCTCTTCGTAATAGTATTTTATGACGCTTTTGAAGGGGATCACTGTAGCGCCATTGTCTTCTAGCCGGTGATTGTCAGGGTTACGGCGCGTGCAGGATAAGGCACGCTCGAAGAAAGAACGGCTATCGTCTAGCTGCCTACGGAACAAGTCTACTAGATCGTCCACGGTGCGCTTACGCTTTGCCATGAGCTTCTGAAACATCCTAAAAGTGACTAATCCCGCTATGTTACCGCTTAAAGCGGGTTGGGGGCTAGCGTGCTGCATGTAAGTATGTGATTTAGTTGACATACTGGTACGTTTCAAAACTGGCCTGCTACCGGGCTGGGTGTATGCAGGGCTTAGCCCCGGGGTGCGGGGGTACGGGGCACAGTAGTTCTAAAATCCTAGCCACTAGCGCGCATACTAGAACAGAGCTAACTAGCTGATTATACAGGGGTTTAACATACCCCCTAGTTAGGACTAGAGCCCCCCGAGTAGCTGGCGTGCCAGTAAAGCTTACATGGGGGCTATTTGCTAGTGTGCTAGTACGCATATTCGTCAATGATATTAGCTAGTTAGTCTAGTATGTCCACTTGGTATAGAATCAAGGGGGCTAACAGTCTTTTCTAGCTGGGAAGCTGGATCGCATATAGTAGCGAGCTAGTTCTAGTAGCGAGCACGCTTAGCGAGCTAGTCACGTCCCCGAGTACGTAGCCCCGAGTACGCTTAGCGAGCTAGCTTAGCTAGCATGCTTACTAGAGTAAGCTTACTTAAGACAAAGATAGGTTATGCATCCGTTCGCCCTACTCGGGGCCCTAGTCATATATAAGAGGGGGGCTCTTATATATGTATGACTGAGGGGTAGCCGTCGTAGTGAAGGATAGCCGACCCTACAACCCCCCCGCACCATTGCGGGGGCTAACTCGGGAAGGCCAGTAAGCGGGGGTTAATCTGCTTACATATATATAGAACGTATGCGCAAAATAACCCTTATACATAGCATACTTGCAAATGCCTATTTTATAGGCATTGTAACCCCTTGATTTTATTCACTATGCCTATTTTTTAATCACCCCTCTGCCTAAATGTTGTGCAATGTTGAAAAATAGAACAACCCCCAAGTTAGCATATCCTTATATATGGCATACTTACAAAAAGCTTATAACTGGCATGCTATATGCTTAGTATAAGGTTATTTTCTTTTAACCGATACGGGGGGAATATGCTTACAGAATACTTAGATTATACATATTGGGTTATTATCGTTGGGGCTTTGTATGCCCTTAAAATTGTTGTTCTTAATCTTAAATAAGGGGGTTAGCTATGGCGTCAAAGTACAAAGCACACTATGAGGGTACTTGCTCGCGTTGTAATGGTAAGATTAGCGTAGGGGACTATATAGCATGGGCTAGGATTCGGGGGCCGAAAAGAATCTACCACGTAGATTGCAAAAACCCGTCTATATGGCCATTCCCGGAAGAGGCCCCGGAAGAGCAATCGCCAAAACAAGAGCAGCCCCCTAGAATCATGGAAGGCAAAGCTTTTGACAACAACCATATTTGCAAGCTATGTAATAAGACTTATGGTAAGCATAGCTCCATGAACTTTTCTTGCCCTATTGACGGCGTGGGGTTGTATCATATTAGCGACCGTTTTACCCCTATTGAGACCCCAGACTTCGGGATAGACGGGGATGAAATGCATCGCATGGAAGAGCCCCCTCCCGATGATAATCAAGCCCCTATTACAACATACGTTAAAACGCCCCCTAGCTCATCTGATGTTCTGCTAGACCTAATTAGCGCCAAGGTTGAAGAAAAAGTCTTGATTGACGTTCAGCGCAAGGTAGACGGGGCCGTAGGCAAGATTGACAAAATTGTCAAAGACAAGCTCGATACACTGTCAATCCCGTCAATTATAGTTAAACGGCATGAACTCCCGGAAGTAAAGCTCCACAATGTTCATAAGCAATTCAAAGACGTGTTAGAGCTAGTTAACGCGGGCGAGTATGTCTACCTACACGGTGCGCCGGGAGGGCATAAGAGCACTATAGGGCCACAACTGGCGGAAGCATTGGGTGTGCGTTATGGTTATATGTCTTTGTCCGAACAAACCCCTGAATATGTCGTCAAGGGTTTTACCAGTCCTATTGACGGAAAATACTATGGTTCTATGTTTGCTGATTTTTACGAGAACGGGGGCTTATTTTGCTGGGAAGAGTTAGACGCGGCTAATGACAATTTGCGAGCAAGCTTGAATACTATGCTTGAAAACAAAGTAGCAGCCCTAGACAAGGGGTTAGTCGTGTGCCATGAGAAATTCTATCTAATAGCAAACGGTAACACTTGTGGCCGTGGAGCACACCCCGCGTTTCCTTCTCGTACTAGCTTTGACGCGGGTTTTGCCGCGCGGTTTATCTATCTTCAATTTGAATATGACTGGAAACTGGCGAAGCATATTGCGTTGGGTCTCAATCCTCAGTCCGGACCTATAGTTACATGGTGCGAAAAGGTATCTAACTGGGCTCTGTCCAATGGTATCCAGTTAGTTATGAGTCCTCGCGAACTTTATAAACTGGCAAAGCTAACTAAGCTTACAAAGCTATCCGATAGCATCTTGCTAGACGGCGTTTTGAGGGGGCTAGATATCCCCAGCAAAGACAAGCTTTTACAGTCCTATCCATTCCCGTCTATTTCACGCGATTAAGGGGGATATATGCTCGATACGAATTACAAAGAGGCAAAAAAATCATGGTTCCATAGGTATGACAACGTGTCTGACTATTATCGTGACGCTAACGGCCCCTCGTCAATGCATCAGTCCGCTAGGTCTAGCCGTAATACTCATGGCTCATGGAATGGTTCGGATAGCTTCGCGGAAACTCAAGAACGGTTTATAAAGGGTTATCCTCATGGAACGGCGGAAGCTAAAAAGCTTTTGCTGCAAGTTACCCCATATTTGCGGACTGTCAAGGGGACTGGGAGGGGTTGGCGACCCCAGCGATACGCGGGGGGGAATTTTATCCTTGACAACTATGTGAAGGGTATTCCCGACGTGTCGAATTGCATGGCCCCAGTTATATCCAAAAAGTTTGCGAGCATTATTGTGAACGGTACTGTCAGTAGCTCAATAGGGGTTGACGTAATGCAAAGGCGGGGGCTTGTAGCAGTAGCATTGACGCAAGTCCTAGAATCTCATGGTTACAGGGTAAGCATTAAGCTCGCAAACTCCACTAGCGGCGATAATGGCGCGAAGCTTTACTGCGTTGTTGACCTAAAGCCGTTCAATCAAACAATCGAGCTAGACCGTCTAGCTTTTTTCTTGGCGGATGCTTCCGCCTTTAGGCGCCTTCACTTTTCATGGGAAGAAACTCTTCCGGAGGACGTTAGGCAAATCATGAATATCCCCGGGGGCTATGGGCGCCCATGCGAGTTACCAGATAGCGAAATAGGAAAAGACGATATTTATCTAGGGTGTGCTCATGCTCGCGCGGAGCATTGGTATAGCTTAGAGGGCGCTATAAGGTATCTCAAAGAGCTACTAAAACGATATGGTATTGAATCATAGAGGGGGTTGTCATGGAGCATATAAAGCAAGCTAAAGACGAATGTTTCCCTACTGTCCTCGCGATGCTATCGGGGGTTGACGTTAACAAGATACTAGCCGACGGCAAAGCTATGACTCCCCTAATTCATTCATGGAGCATGTTTACAAGTATAGGCAACCCCGACGATATAACATCAACCTATCGCATGCTCGCTAGAAAGTATGCGCCGTTCTTGATCGACTACTGCGAGCCAATTAGCGCCTACGAAGTAGCAAAGACAAGGGGCTATATGTCTTACAAGGACTTCTATGCTCAGACCTTGCATGGCAAGGGGGCTGCATTGTATGTCTCAAGGTATCTATCAAGCCCCGGCGCCCATATTACTGCGTATGAGGATGGGTTTATATATTGTGGCAATCAAGACGGACCTATGACAGCGCGTGAGTATTGGGTTAAACTAGCGAGCAAGTCTATTCTTTGTCCATTCAAAGTTATTCCAGAACCATAGGAGATTGGGGTAATATATGTCTGATAATAAAAACACGCTGTTATCATCTGGGTTAATCACGCATAATTATTATGGTTGTAGATGCTTATGCCACACTAGGCGTTCCCATGAAATTAAATATCCTTGCGCTTGCGAGGTTGAGGCAAGAAAAGAGCTAGGCTTACCTATAGAAGAAATTACCGTAGAAACTACAAAATAATAAGGGGTTATCATGTTTTTACTCTACAATGTCGTCTTGACTATTGGACTAATAACTATCGGCTACTTGAGCATCAAGCTTGCTCTAGCTCTACTGATTATGCTGGCTAGGCATAGGGCATTAAGCAAAGGCCAAGTAGCTAGGTTAGCTGCTGGGGTTAGGTTATTGACTAGGGGGCTAATATGAGATTACTCTACTTGCGAAGTCTGAGCTTGATTTTGAAAAGCTTGTTATATATCTTGCGAATTATCAACTGGCGTTATACTTCATGGGATGATATTAATCGGGAGGTGCGCCAATGAAAACATACTTTAGCTTGTGCCAAAATTGTTGCTACAAATACCACCCGGTTATGCTAACCACCTATATTAGCATGCCCTATGCTAGGTGTGACAAGTGTGGCTATAAACCGGATAGGGTAGCAATGACCTATATAGAAACGATTGAGACAGAGCAATTAGACAACCAAATTGAAAAGGAGGTTATATGTTGCAAGTAAAACGTGGAGAGACAATTCACGTCATGCCCTACGGGGCCGCAATAGTAGACAAGCTACTTGACAATGGCAGAGTCCTAGCTACTATTGACAGGGTAATCAAGCGGCTAGATGGATCGCTAACGAATCAAGTGATAGTCGAATTGCATCCGGTATGGATCGCAAGGGAGGGGGTTTAATATGACCGGGACACCCTCGGGAAACAAAGAACGCAAGCGTAAGCTAGAACGTCGCAGGCTTATTAGCTGCGGGCTATGCCCTTATCACCGGAAAGAAAACGGTTATAGCCGCAAGCCAAGAACGGATAAGTACAAAACAAAAAGAATCAGGGGTATTGACAAGCACGCACGCTAACACTATATTCAGCGCGTGACGGAGCTAAAAATTCACATGAGGGGGTATGACATGGTAAACGACGCAGATCATATTGAAGCCCTACGCAAGCGGTTAGTGAATAAGCTTAGGGACAAAGAGCATGAAGCGGCGGAGATTCAAGAAATGATCCGCGTTCTAGGGGATGCCCCTAGACTGCTGCAAGGGCGCGAGCTACGAGACACCGGGAAACCAGACACGCCCACCAAGCCAGCTCCCACGCGCTACAACATGGACTTGTCAAAGCAGATAGCTTTATACGTCGCTAGCAGGCCCTACGACGAAGTTATAAACCGGAAGGACATGATAGCCACGCTCCGGGCTGATTATGGCGTAGTCGGCAAGCATGAGAGCCTGTATGCCTATATCTCCAGTGTTCTGAAGAGAATTGCTGATGACCCGAAAAACAGCTTAGCCCTTCGTTACAAAACAGGGGAGGGTTTTTATCGTAGCAGAAACGACCAAGAAAACACGTTAGTTGCTAGTGTATGATACAGGGGGATAACATGACCGAGGGGGCCGCTATAGGATGTTCTGTCAGTATTGCGGAGGTAAGATGACGCATGTAGGTGTGAAAGTATCTGAGCTATTGGCGCTAGTCCAACGGGACTATACGATCAACGCCAAGCGCAGCAAGTACAACGTGGACTTGTACATCAACAACCAGCTAATACCGGCGCTAGGGGCTAGAGTAGCGAATCACGTTAGGAAGAGCCATATCGAGCACTACAAGGCCCAACGCAAGGCCAAGGGTGCTAGCGAAGTGACTATCAACAGGGAGCTAGCCGTACTCAAGCGCGCGTTCAATCTGGGCATCGAAGACGAGCTAATCGACCGCAAGCCTACTATTAAGCTGTTCACTGAGCCTGAGCCCCGGGAGGGGCATTACGAGCATGACGAGTTTAACCGATTCCAGGACATTGCTAGGACTCTAGGGGCTAGACAGAACTACGATGGTCCGTTAGTAGCCGATATTGTCTTGTTTGGGTATTACTCGGGTTGGCGGCTGCGGGAGTGTCTAGGGCTACACAAGGATTGGATTCGAGTTAAAGACAGGGTTGTTATACTTCCAGCTAGCAAGCATAAAACTAAGCGCCCTAAAGTCTACCCACTAGAAGGCAAGGTCTGGGAGATGGTCGAGCGCCGGCTGGCTGCCGCTGCCCCTAGCGGTCTACTGTTTCATAGGCGCAATAGACCAGTGAAGTCTATCAGAAGAATCTGCATGACTATCTGCTGTACTGCTAAGATTAATAGCGAGCATTTCTTCCATAATCTACGGCGTAGCTGCACTACTAACCTAGATAGGGCCGGAGTGGAGCAGTCTACTGGCATGAAGATCACCGGGCACACTACTAGCAAGGTCTATGAGAATTACAACCAACATAGCATAGAGCGGCTACGCCTAGCAGTTAGGAAAGTTGAGGAATACTTAGAACCGAGAGAACAGGAGGAACCTTCTAAAGCAACTACTGAGATTTCTACGCAAGAAAAACAGTTGCGCGACCAGACAAAAAAAGCTACTGAAATGGCGGAGAGGGCGGGATTTGAACCCGCGAACCGCGTTAGCGATTACCTGATTTCGAGTCAAGTAGACGCTCCTAAGCCCCTAGAATCAGAAGGGATTCTAGTAGGTGTAGGGCGATTTATCCGGCGCTTTTGGAAATAACCAGCACACACCAGGGGGGAATAATGCTAAAACTAGAACAGGACGATAGACAGGAAATTCTTCAAGCTTTTCAGATAGTTGTGGCCTATCTACAAAAAGAAAGTGACGCGATTACACTAACAGCTCTGAAAGAGCTAACAGAAGGTAGTTTTAAGGATAGTGTAGCTAAGATGGACGAAGCTATATTATTCGACAAACTCTTGACAGATATAAGATCATGTTTAAGTTCTGAATATCAGAAAGTTGCCGCAGTACACTAGATGGGGTTAAGGATGAAACCTTGTGACAGACAAAGAATATAAGCTTGTGGAATCTCTAGTAACGGAGATTGGCCGACGACAGAGATGGTCGAAGGATGACATGCAAGATTTCTTACAGGACATGCTTGTTAAGCTTTTAGAAGCTAACCCCGAGCATATAACCAGGAGATATGCTTACATGCTCGCTCATTGGATGCTTGCTGACCGTAAGCGTAAAGACGACCGAAGGCCCCAGATAATCTTTTCTAGCGATTTAACAGAGTATATTCTTGACAAGAAAGACAGGGGGTAACATGAAAAGGTCCTATCAGCTATTCCAGCGAGGGGGTGTTTACCGTATAGCTAGACCCGGGCGGTTGTTCTGGCATTGGGAGAAGGAATACGACAGTGTTGGTGACGCTATTATCGTTCAATCACGTCTAAAATCTGAAATTGAGCGTAAGCTTAAAGAGCTTCAACTCCTAGAAGAGCGAGCCTATCTTTACAAGAAAGACCGTTGGCATAAGGTGGAGGTTTTATGAAAGACAAGTATGATGAGCAAACCGAGCGGCTATTACCATGCGATTGCAACAACCGTGATGGCAGAGAAGGCCATTTTTCTAGCTGTGCTGGCTACTGGCATGAAGAGGTGGCCGCTGCGCTGCGGGAGTTGGGCAATGAGCGTGATGAGCTACGAGCCGAGCACGAGGCATCTATGGCGCATTGGCTATCTATTTCGCAGGGATACCTAGCCGAGCGCGATAGGCTTATACATGAACTACTGGTGATAGGCGATATGGCCGTGGTAGACTTCGATGATGAAGTAGTCGGTATGGTTGATGAAATAGTAAAGCCCCTAACCCCTATGACGACCTATGCTGAAGCTAGGAGAGCAGAGATTAGCCAAACTGCTACTTTAAGGGCTAGAGTGGCAGAGCTAGAGCCAATGGTTGATGACCTATGGCGTGCTCTGACCCCAGAAATGCGCCACAAGTTTAATACACGTTGGATGAAAGATAGTGGCAAGTTGAATGACTGAGATTGAATTGATTAGTAAGATGGCCTGGAAGATGGCACGTCAAAACCGTTACGTTATAGGTGATGTAGTGCAGGCCCAGAAAGATTTATGCCAAGCTGGACTAGAGGGTTATTGGCTCTACAAAGATGCTGAATACTTTCCTATCAAGTCCATTAAACAACACATGCTAGTCGAGCTAGCGCACTTGTGTGGCTGGCCTTCCTGGAGGGGGCGGGCTACTGTGAAGCTTCTCCCGACAGTACCATTAGATAATATCAACCCTTCTAAGCTTGTAGCTACGAACATGGCAGTACAAGCTGAGCAAGCTATGAACTACAAGAAAGTTTATGACGCGGCCATAGAGTCTGACGCTGGTAGAGGAAAACCAGGGCAGCGCACAAAGCATGCCAGAACTCTAAGACTATTCGCTAAGTATGGTATCGGTGGCAAAGGTAAGGTTAGCCCCTTGCCAAACGATATATCCCCTGATACATACTGGTACGCCTGTAAGAGCTTACAGAAGTTTGCCGAGGGGGTGCTAGGGTGATCTACGAGCATGAGAAGAAAGAACGTGCTAACAACGGTGAAGTAACTTACTTACCGATGCCTGCACCTAGACCCGACATATCCCCTATGATGCTGGCTTACTTGCATGACCGTGAACTTAGCTATCAACTAGCTAGGGGTAATGGTTGGTATCCTACCCTAAGCAAGGGTGCTCGCATAGTTATCCCCTGCGTAAACAGCATTGGCTTCCACTACTGGCAAGCTAGGTCTATGGTCAATGACCCATTACGCTACGACTCTCCCCCTATTCCCCGACGAGACAGTATCGTTATGCTTTGGCCCCAGAAGCAAAACCCCAATGCCTTGCATACAGTAGTAATCACAGAAGGCCCTATGAAGTCACTAGCTGCTGCTGAGTTCTACCCGTCGATTGCTACGATGGGGGCTGCCCCTAGCGAAGAAGTTCTGGAGCATATCAAGCGTAAGATTATTGCTTTAGGTTTGACGGATGTTTGGATAGTGCCTGACCTAGATGCTCCTGAGTTCATAGACAATTTCAGGGAGCTTAATCCTAAGATAGTCATGCCGACATGCAAAGACCTAGACCAGATGCCTAGATGGGAAAGGGAGAAGTTGCTAGGATGAACATCCTAATAGTAGTAGCTTCCACGGAGGAAGAGGCAAGCATGAGGCGGCTAATCACGCGGGCTACTATGCCAGGCTACCAGTTTATGCTTTTTAGTCTGTACCCGGCACTAGCAAGCAAGCCAACCATGAAAGCTCTGCGCGAGCTAAAGCCTAAGCTAGACGAAGTTATCAAGCAGCACAAGTTCGACTATATTATAGCTGCTGGCGAGACTGCGGCTAGGCTGGCTCTCGATACTAGCGCGGTGAATATCAGCAAGCTTAGAGGGAGAGATTTTGAATATGAGTTCGGAATTAAGAAGCCCAGCAAGAAGAAAGCGGAGCTAGCTGAACCTAAATGAAACTACGAATCACATACGGGATAGACAAGGTGCTAGAAGGCTTGTTCTACCATGAGCAGCATATTATAGACGATATTAAGCTGCTGGCTGCCGAGCCTATTCCTGCGCCGATAGTGACCTACCCTTCAGGTAATACGCTAGGGGTAGATACCGAGTATGACCCAGATGGTGAGCTGATAACTCTAGGCTTTGCTAATGGCAAAGCGGCAATCGCGCGTGACATAACTGACAAAGCCTACTACCCTAGCACAGCTAGTGTCCTACTAGACGAAGCCTCGTATCTAGTAGGTCATAATATACCAGGCGACATAGACCAGCTAGCAAAGGCTGGCTTGCGCGTCAAAGAAGATTGGTATGCCGGGCGCAAGCTGATAGACACTTTCGTACTCGCTAAGCTGCTAGACGAGAATAAACCCAGGGGTTCTTACGGGCTAGAGCAACTTACACTGACGGCTTATAACACTAAGCCTTGGAAAGCCGAGACAGACGCTAAGCTAAAAGAGACAGGAGATGCTAGGGACTGGACTCCCGAAGAGCGAGAGACACGTTGCCGTACCGACTCATGGGCTACGTTCATGTTGGCTAAGAAGTTCTACCCGCTATTAGTCAATAGCGCGCAGCCGCGCTTGCTTGTAGAGACTATGCACCGGATTTCTATGACCCTCTACCGGATAGGATTAGCGGGAGCTAAGGTTGACAAGGAATACTTATACACTTTCAAGACTGCTACTAACATGCACATGAGCACTAGAGAGATTGCCTTGCGCACTATGGCGGTCGAGGCTGGCTGGGATAAGCAGGAGCCTTTTATCCCTACTAAAGACGATGATATTCGCTACTTACTGTTTGACAAGCTAGGGATAGACCCTATCAGCTACACCAAGCATAAGAAACCTTCTGTGGACAAGATTAACTTGAAGCAGTACGCGCAGCAGGGAGTGGGGTTTATACCTACTCTGCTAGAGTACAATCAGCTCCAGAAGATTGATAGCGTCTACGGTGACATAGAAGAGCACATAGACAAGCAGGGCTACTTGCACTTCTGGATTAACCAGCTAGGAACACGCACCGGCAGACGGTCTAGCGGTGGTGAGAACGAGGGTGTACCTAGTAGCAAGAACGCGCAGAACTGGCCGCCTGATGCCAAGCACATGATAGTCTCTCGATTCCGTGGCGGCAGTATCGGGGCGTTTGATTACCAGTCGCTAGAGCCTATCCTAGCATCATGGCTCTCTCAAGACTCGAACTTATTTGACTTCTTCTACAATGGCAGGGGCTATCTCGATATTTGCAAGCGGGTTCTGCACCAAGACATAGATAAGACTAGCAAGATTTACCGTGCAATCAAAAATATGACTCTAGGAATCTTCTACAATATGCAAGAACCTAAAATGTCTAGCAATCTCTGGAAGATACTAGACTTCAAGTTCAGCGAAGACTATAGCAAGCATAGGAAGCAAACCGAGAAGGTGCGAAACCAAATTTTAGGTTTATTTCCGGGGTGGGTTCGTTACATGGAGAAGCAGAAGATCGAGCTAGCGCAGACAGGGAAGATAGTATGCGCTGACGGTTACACCCGGCATTTGCCGCACCACGGAGAACGGAGCGAGCGGTATTGGGCCTTAACCAATCAGGCAATAAACACGCCAGTCCAGCATTTAGCTAGTATGGTGACGGGGTGCGCTATGATAGACTGTGAAGCTGCAATGCTAGCTTGTGAAGGAATGACCTATCGAGAATGGCAAAGCATGTTAAGAGAACAGGCTACCCCTTCAATGCCCATCTTAATAAACGAAGTACACGACGAGCTGACATGGGATTTGCCAGTGTATAGCCAGGAATACCAGAAGGTTATACTAGACACGATGGCAGAGCCCCCAAGCTTAAAGAAGCTTATACCGGGGTTTGACATTAAGCTTAAGATCGAACCGAAGATTTCTGAACGATGGTAGTTGACAATCTTATAGGCGTGCTTATACTAGCTGAAAGGCGGTGACTATGGAAGAAGATATTAATGGGCTGTTGGATGATTGGAGAGTCGAGATAGCTTCAGACGGCTATGCTGTGCTCGTCGGGAAGATCACCGGAGACACTAAGGGTCGCTTTACTGACGGAACGCTGATGCATACTTCCAGGATAACAACTTCCGATCCTATACGCGAAGGGGCTGTTGTCCAGACTCTTAACTCCAAATACAAACTAGGTAAGCCAAGGGATTTACGACCTAAAGAAGCTTACCCCGTACTACCGTGTGGGCATGAAGACTCCTTCGAGCATCGTTTCGCTAATGGCCTTATCACCATAGTATCCGCTGGCATGGAAGCTAAGGTAGACCCTACCGATGCTCTCATGTCCTACATCCGGCAAGTCCTAGAAGCGTTCTGCATAACAGTCCCCGATATGGCCCAAGTACGCGCGGTAGCCGCTAGCTACGGTGAAGATAAAAAGGGGGTTCACTAATGAAAGCAATCAAGATTGACGTGCTCAAGAAGCATATCAAGAATGGTGTGCCAGAGCAGGCTAGTTTTTGCATGGTTGCTCTTGCTATGAAAGATAAGGGGTGCTCAAAAGTTAAAGTAGAAGAAACTCATACAGAGTTTAGGCGTGGAAAAAAGTTTTACTGCTTCTACTTTCCTGGTAAGGTGCGGAAGCTCATACAGAGATTCGATGACCTATCAGATGACCCTATCAAGCGCCACAAAATCAAACCGTTTTCATTCAACCTAGAACTAAGGGAGGTAGATTAGCATGGCATTTCAACGAAGAAGCGGCGGCGGGCGCAAAGGTGCAACTAAGCCGGTACTGTCTGTGGCTATGTCAGTCAAGCAGGGCAACGGCTATATCAAAGGCCCTAACTTCGGGCTGTGGGATAACACTGAAGGTGGACCAATCTACCGGGGTACTCTCAAGGATGACCGGCTAGGCGAAGTCCTAGAGTTCCTTAGTAACGCTTTCGAGGCTCAGCTCCCCGTTGGGCTAGCTGTCTTCGAGAACAACGAAGGGCAAGGTGGTGGTGCTTTTAAGAAGCCGGGTGGTTTTAAGAAGAGTGGCGGATTTAATAAGAAGCCTAACCCGTTCAAGAAGCAACAACAGCAAGAGGAAGAAGAAGGCCCAGACGAAGGTGAACAAGAGCCGGAGTTTTAATGAGCAGATATTACGACTTCCCCGGTGATCCTAGAAAGTATGTTTCGGTGACTACTTTCCTAGACGTGATTAGCAAACCCTTCCTGATTCCTTGGGCTGCCAAGATGGAAAGGGAGCTTATACAAGCTCTGATAGACAAGGGGGCTGGTATAAATCGTATTCAGGAATACATAGCTGCTAAGCAGCCATACGGCTATGATCTATATAGCCAGATAGCTAGGGATTGGGGTAGTAAGATTCACAAGGCGATAGACTACACGCTCAAGGACCTTAAGCTTCCTAAGATGACCAAAGACGAAAAGAAGGTCTACGATAAATGGGTGGAGTGGTGGGAATCTAAAGGATACGAGCTTAAAGGTGCTGAGCGTGTAGTTAAGTCTATGAAGTACGGATTTGCTGGCACGCTGGATGCGCTAGTGACCGATCATAACATAGTCATAGACTGGAAGACTGGTAAGGGCAGTTACCCCGAGCATGAACTCCAGAACTACGCCTATCAACAGGCTCTAGTAGAGGAAGGTATGGTGACAGGGGGCGGGCTCTTGGTGTATATACCTAAAGACAAAGACGTATATACCAAGGAAGTTCCTCAAGTTACGGCCTCTCTACTAGAGCCTGCTTTAGCTGCACTAGACGTGTGGCGCTGGCAGAACAAAAAACCTTGGAGGGTATAGGATGCAAAAGACGATCCACGCTAAGTGTCATGGTTGTGACTGTGCTATGGACATGGAAGCAGTCCCGGTAACTATCAAAGACATTGCCAAGGGTGTCAAGACCCACTATGGTAAGAGTGAGTCAGTTTGGATTTGTAAGTCATGCCGACAATTCCCTGCTAGGATGAAAGCCGCTCGACTAGCAGCCGGTATGCCTGCTAAGCCCGAGAGTTCCAGCTTTGAAGATGAACAGGAGATAGGATAATGTGGCAATTACCACCAGTTTCAGAAATGAAGTCTGACATATTCACCCGGCTAGTAGGTACGGTGAAACGCAAGTGTGATGAAGAACCTTATTTTCAATTCGATTGTGGCTTCACTGTACCACTTAAGCAAATTCAATTCCTAATCCCTAACCGCACGCTTAAGGTAGGGGATAAGGTGTCCATCAAAATTGAAGAGATACGAGTTAAACCACATGAACATGAGTTCAAGTGCTCATGCGGAGCGGAGCAATAATGGCTAGGGTAGAAGGCGGTTATGAGGGCATGCGCTACCACGATATGCTCGATAAGCTAGAAGAGAAAGAAGCGGAGTTTCGAGCTAGGGCTCTGAAGACAGTCAAGATTACAGGGCCGGTGCCCCCTCCCCCAGCTTACTACTATAGCCCAGAGGCTCTTCGCCGGTATGAGCTGCGCACTAGAACTAGGAGGCTTATCAATGGAGACTAAGTTTGAGTCTTTTGGAAAGATAGCTAGATTCGCGCGCGACATAGTAATCACCGAGAAGATAGACGGGACAAACGCGCAAGTGATGATTACTGAGGATGGTGACGTACTAGCTGGCAGCCGTAACCGATGGCTTACGTTTAGCTCTGATAATTATGGCTTCGCTAGATGGGTTGAGTGGTACAAAGAAGACTTGCTTAAGCTAGGCCCGGGGAGGCACTTCGGGGAGTGGTGGGGGCAAGGCATCAACCGGGGGTATGGCCTTAAAGAGAAGCGGTTTAGCTTGTTTAATACTGCGCGATGGGCTGCTAGTGATGTTCGCCCAGAGTGCTGTCATGTAGTGCCTATGATCTATCAAGGGCCATTCACGGAAGATGCAGTCTATGAGGCTATACGCTTTCTAAGAGAGAACGGCAGCATAGCCACTGACTTCCCTAACCCTGAAGGGATAATTATTTTTCATACCGCAGGGAATCATCTGTATAAGATGACTCTCGAAAACGACGACAAGCCAAAGGGGGTTGCAAGTGGCGGAACGGAATCAAATTAAAGTCAGGCTGTGCAAGCACTGTGGCGAAGGCATCGTAGGCAAAGCTACTAAGCTGATGGCTCACTACGAGACTCATAAAGACGAGCTAAAGCTAGCAGCCGAGACTGCGATCATGGACAAGATCAAAGCTGACATGATGCGGGGTGAGATTGAAACAGCCAGCTAAGATAGGGGCAGCACTAGAGCAGGAGCTGATAGCTTCCATAGTCTGTGGGGCTGCTTCTCCTAGTATCCTAGACCCTAAAGAGCTTAGCAAAATAGGAAGGATCGTACACAGTGCTGTTACTCAACTTGCTAAGAATGGTCTTTCGGCACCTTTCAAGCTCTCAACAATATACGCTCATTGTTTGGCTAATCTTGGAGCACCAGAGGCAGATACAAAAGAGTTTCTTAGAACCATCCAAGAAATTTACCGCAGTAAAGACCACAAAGTCCTTATTAGGGTCTCTAAGCAAAAGGCAGCCCTTGTAGAGATACTTAACGAAGCTAGCAAGCAGCTAGGCAACGGACTAGTAGACCTTAAGAAGTTTAACGAGATAGCCGAGAAGCAGAAAGACGCTGGCGAGAAGCTAGTGCCTATGTCCGAGCTGAAGCCCGGCGATCCGCCGATGGGAGCGGAGATAGAATCTCTACCTACTATATCAGCAGCGGCTAGGGGCGTGCAGGGTGTATGGATCATAGGCGGCAGAGAGGGAGTAGGCAAGTCTACCTTGATGCTCCAGATAGCTATCGAGCTAGCTCAGCAGCAGCCAGTGATCTACTACGATGTAGATGGTACTGGCGAGACTTGGATGCGCTATAGGATCGAACAGGCAGTAGGGAAGGAGAACTACATTGAAGCGAGCAGGCATATCTATTACCGTCCTTTCATTGATACTCTCGATAGTGACTTGGCTAGTCTACCTAACCCTAGCAGCATCGTTGTGGATAGTATTCAAACCTTACCTTATCAAATTAATCAACGACGCTCGTCAGTCGATAGCTGGCTCTCCACCTTCAAGGGACTCACTAATAAAGGCATTACGGTACTCATTACGAGCGAGCTAAGCTGGGAAGGGCACTACAAGGAATCGAGCGGGATTAACTATGCCGGTGCTCTGAACGCTGTCCTAGAAGTAGACGAGGCTAATGATGATTTTCTCCACTTTGTTGTCAAGAAGAACCGGCACGGCCCTAAGAAGGGCCACATTGCTACTCTTATTCGCAATGCTACTAGACCGATGTGGTTTGAAGAAGCATAGGAGAGGGGGTTACTTATGAAAAGAAGCGCATGGATAAGCATTAAAGATAAGCCTATCCCGGCTGATACTCCGGTGCTAGTAGCAGCTACAAGCTGGACTGACCAGAAACTAATATCTATATGTCAAGTAAGCTACTACACAGATGGAAATACTATTTCTTCTAGTCTCTGTGGGGTAGGATTTGGTGGCTACGAGTGGGAGTTTGATTTTGAGCATAAAGACATATCCCACTGGCGGCCACTACCTAAGCCGCCATTGAATATATAGGAGAGCTTTTTATGTTTCATGCTTATATAGGCATTGACCCAGGGTTGACAGGGGCTATCGGAGTAGTTACTAACAAGTATGATGCGGCTTTCGTATATGACATACCTACTTACAAGAATAAGAAAGGTAAGAGAATCTACGACTATCATGGTATGTATAAGCTGCTAAAAGATTACTGCTTGTCGTATGATAACGTGATGCTCTCGCTAGAGCAGCAACAAGCCATGCCCGGTCAAGGGGTGTCTAGTACGTTCCAGACTGGCGTAGGTTACGGTGCTTGGCTAGCTTTCTGCTGGGCGCTAACTCCTAACTTCGAGAGAGTATCGCCCCGCGTATGGAAGAAGGCATTAGGTCTTACTAATAATAAAGAAGAGTCCAGGGCATTAGCAATCAAGCTCTACCCTATGCTAGCAGATAGCCTCAAGCTTAAGAAGCATCATAACCGAGCAGAGGCTCTATTATTGGCCCATTACACAAAGGAACTGCATGGCTAAGCACCTTTACATTCCTGACACGCAAGTACGTGAAGGCGTACCGCTAGAGCATCTAAGCTGGTGCGGGCAGTATATCGTAGATAAGAAGCCTGATGTTGTGGTGATGGGAGGGGATTGGGAAGATATGCCTAGCTTATCTGATTACGATAAGAAGGGCTCTAAGAACTTCGAGAACAGGCGGTATAAGAAAGACTTAGATGCTGGGCAGCGGGGCATGGCGTTACTTATGATGCCTTTGGTAAGATATAACCATATAGCCAAGAGCCATAAGCATGCCCAATATAAACCCCGTCTAGTAATGCTAGGCGGGAATCATGGTGAAGGACGCATTACACGCGCGATCAACGCTGACCCTGCGCACTTAGAGGGGCTCATATCCGTAGAAGATGTAATGTATAAAGATTGGGGCTGGGAGTACGTGCCCTTCCTACAGCCTATTAACATAGACGGTATCATGTACTGCCACTACTTTCCTACTGGCGTCATGGGCCGACCGGCTACTAAAGCTAGTGCCTTGCTTAGCAAGTTTCACATGAGCTGCGTAGCTGGGCACCAGCAGGGCCGGGATATTGCTTACGGGCAAAGGGCAGACGGTAAGACTATCACGGCCTTGATTGCCGGTAGTTTCTACCAGCATGACGAAGAGTACCTTAACCCTATCAGCAACCGGCATTGGAGAGGCATCTACGTTTTCCATGAAGTGAACGAAGGGCAGTTCGATGAAATGGCTGTAAGCCTAGATTACCTACGGAGAAAGTATGGTAGCTAGAGAGCTTCTATTCGTCTTAGCTACGATCTTCTGGTGTCAGGCTTTACCAACTAGAACGGTGATAATCTATGCGTGCGCTGTCTCGTTCACAGCACTACTCAAATACTTGGAGGTAATTTGATATACTTAATTGGCTCGCTACGCAACCCGAGAGTTCCTATCATAGCTAACCAGTTACGGCTAGACGGCTTCGATGTCTTTGACGATTGGTACTCTCCAGGCAAGAACGCTGACGATGAATGGCAAGCTTACGAAATGTCTAGGGGGCGTACTTATCAAGAGGCACTAGATGGCAAGCATGCTAAAGATGTTTACGACTTCGATAAGTACCATCTCGACCTAGCGCGCGCTGTAGTGCTGCTTACCCCTGCTGGTAAGTCTGCCCACCTAGAGCTAGGCTACACCATAGGCCAAGGTAAGCCGGGGTATATACTCATGGCGCATGAGCCCGAACGGTATGATATTATGTACCGCTTCGCTACTAGGGTGTGCTTAAGCTACGACGAGCTATCAAAGCATCTAAGGGAGAGAACATGAGCAGTATATCTAACTTTATCCGAGAGGCTGTACCTGAGATTGCTGTTAGCGATAGCACCGGCAATTTCAAGCCTACTAACCCTAAAGACCGGGCTGCTACTACTAGGCTGGACTTGACTCTCTTTCCTATGACCGCTGTTGCTTACGGTGCCCTTGCTATGACAGAAGGAGACTTGAAGTATGGAGGCTACAATTTTAGAGTTGCTGGGGTTCTTGCTAGTGTCTACGTCGCTGCTCTTCTGCGTCATGTTTACAAGTGGTACAATGGGGAATGGGCCGACCCTGCTACTCGCGTTCCTCACCTCGCTAATGCTCTTGCTTGTCTTGCTGTGCTTATTGATGCTCATGAAGCAGGCGTACTGAAAGACGATAGGCCGCCTAAAGCTGATATGGACAAGCTACTAGCTAGCTTCCAAGGGATCGTAGGGCACTTGCAGAAGATGTTCCCAGATGGCCCAGATAGATATACAGAGGTAAATAGGGGGTGATAAGCTAGGTAACTAAACGGGCTAGGCTTATATAAGCAGGAGGAATGATGATGATAAAAAGGTTACTGTTTGCTGTCGGGCTGGCTCTACTACTAGGCAGCCAAGCAGACGCTCAGACACGCTCTGCTACGTTCACGCTGAGTTGGACGGATAACTCCAACAATGAGACAGGGTTTAAGCTCTATCGTAAGAACGCTGACGCGACGTTCACGCAAATCGGTCAAGTAGGCGCTAATTCGGTCACGTTCGTTGCCCCTCCGCTCGTCGCTGTTGAAGGGGCTCAAGTCTGCTTTGCGGTCAGTGCCTTTAATACAGGGGGAGAATCGGCTAAGGCTGAAGGCTGTGGGAACATTCCTACTACCGTGGTCACGGTACTGCCTCTAGTGATGGAGTCTACTACTATGCCCGAGTATGGCGCTATCACGATCAACGTGACTAAGCCGGTAGGCGCTACTAAGGCTACGCTGGTGCTGGACGTGTTCGACCCTGATTACCCTAATGAAGGCGAGCTGTTCGTCAATGCGAATGGGCCTATCCAGCTATGGGGTTCTGCGGGCGTGTCTGCTAATCAAAACGTGGTTGCCATTATTGAGTACGACATTCCCCTGGCATGGTTGGTGGACGGTGTGAACAAGCTGCGCTTCTCACATTTGGCTACGCTTGGCTACAAGATCAATGCCGCGTCAGTGCGCTTCGACATTGCTCTTCCTGGGGCTCCTAGCGCGTTGACAATTAAGGTTCAGTAAACTAAAATGCCCACTATGGTAGAAATAGCTCTACCGTAGTGGGCACTTTTACGGGGGTTATATGGGTTTTGTTGCCGGTGTTATTATCTTTGCTGCATGCCTTCTGATTGGGGCTCTTGCTGAGATTGTGCAGACTTTGGTAGACGGGCTACAGACGCGCGGAAAAGCTGCACGGCGGTAGACACAGCAGACGGGTTGTTGATAGTCCCGCTCTTCACCATCTCGTTAATCATTCTACGCCCTATCGGGTAGCCTAGCATACCAGCTAGCACACCTGCTCCGATAGCCTCTCTTGACCCTCCGCCCTGGTAGCCTAGCATACCACCCATAGCTGCACCAGCCAGCCTGCTAGACACCCATTGCTGTAGTGATACCTTCTTAGCTAGCCTACCAAGCGTGTCCTGTATTTGATCTAGCTCTACATCATCAAAGCTATTCATCATCAGCTTGTTCTTAGCTGATAGGTCAGATATTGGTGTAGAGCGTAGCTCTTTAATAACCTTCTCGGGGTCGGCAGACTTGCTAATCAATGCCCCTAGACGCTTGACGTTCTGCTCTCGCCCGTAACTCTCTATGGCTGCCTTGTACCCAGGATTAGCCGCCTCGATACTCTCCATTAAGGCAGCACGCACACCCTTTAGCTGGCCTGCTACAGTAGGGTTGTAATTCTGTCCCCCTAGATGCGAGTAGTGATTGATATACCCTTGTAAGGTGTCTTTCAGGCTCTCTGCTCCTTTCAACGACATGTTAGGAGTAGTCGTGAGCTGGTCGAATACGTCATCTATAACAGAAGTAGCCGGTGACTCCTTACCTAGCTTCTGGCTCATGTTAATAACTGCTTGTATAGGACCGACTAGCGCCTGCTGGTCTAGCTCGGCAGCACCGGCTTTCTTAAATAGAGCTGCGCTAGTCTCACTAGGAAGTAGCTTAGTTAGTTGCTTAACAGCGCCCGCTCGGCTGATAGGCAAGGCACGACCGAGTGCTCCTAGTGCTCTGCCCCCTATAGGACTAGCGGCTGCAAGGCCGATCTGTGCATTACTAGGCTCTGCTACGCCTAGCTTCTGAGCTAGGTACTCACCACCAGCGGAGCCAGCCATCTCGCCCATTAAGGCCCCGCCTGGGATAGGGCTAGCAGCGCCTAGAGCAGCCCCACCGATACCGCCTGCTACAGGGAGAGCAATACCAGCTCCCATCCTACCAAGACGGAGCATCTGCTCCATCAGGCTTTCAGGCTTAGCAGCGGGCGTAGGTGTACCCTGCGGTATCTTACCGATTAAGGCTTGGTCTTCTTTAGCGGTAGGCTGGTTAGGGTCTATATTGATGTTAATAGGGGTAAGTACCTTACCATCCCATAACGCCTGCTTGCCTGTCTTCTCGTTAGTAACGAGCTTGCCTGGTAGTGGAGTTACGGTCTGCCCATCCCACATGCCCACTTCGCCAGTGCTCGGGTTGTGGACGAGCTTACCTTCCATTGGGGTATTTGTAGCTTCAGCCATCTAGTATTTCCATCCTTGAGGCGGTGGGGGCAAACTCTTTTGAGTAGGCGCTGGTGCTGGTGTAGACGGGGTAGCCCCAGACGTACCTACTTCCTTCTTGGGAGTGATAGCGTTCCTCTTAATCCTACCTATCGTTCTGGACGTGTCTTCCCATGCCTTAGTCAAACCAGGGTTGTAAACATCAGGCATGTCTGTTCCTTGGGGCAATGTACCGAGCAACCGGCCTGCTTCAGGTTCGCTCGTAGCAGCTCCAGACTGTACGCGCAAGCGTATATCTTGCAAGTATTCCTGCGCTTGATGGAACTTAACTTCCTTATCGCTAGGCATGGCTGCCCCGGGCACTAGCCCCTGTCTACGTAGATTGTAGCTACGGTAGGCTACAGGACCAACGAAATCAGGATGGTAGTTATCCTTCAAAGTCTGCAACTGTGAAGCTAGGTCGTCATACCTAACTATGCGTTCCTGCACTGGAGCAGGCAGAGGTGTGTTCTCGGAGACTGCCTTAGCCTTACCGCCTGCTAGCTGGACTTCTTCATCTAAAGCCTGCTTGTGTGCAGCCGCGATAGTCATGGGCGTACCAGCTTCGCGCGCTGCGGCTAATATCTCCCTAGTTCGTAGAGTTGTCTCTACGCCTGCACTACCCCCTGGTCTGCCAATAGTAAACTTAGAGCCTCCTGGCCCATCGAAAGTAGCGTTCACATTAGTATCGCCAGCTAGCCCCTTAAGCTGCTGATAAGCAGCCCAGCTCTGTTGTATGCTGGGGCTAGTAAGCTCCTTTAGCATAGCAGCGTCTACCACGCCACTACCTAGCACGCCGATTACTCGCTGCTCTGTCTCATTAAGAGGATTGCCTGTCGCTAAGCGTTCACCCACCATCTTAAGCACGGCATTACGCCGCTCTATGATAGACTGTTTCTGAGCGTTCTCCATCTGCCTTTCGGCTAGGTTCTCACCGCTGATTTGCAAGCCAACTTGCTTTATTTTGTCGTCTACGAAGGCGCGCGCGCTCTTCTCTTGATTATCACGGAACGCTTTAGGCATCCCAGCTAACTGCATGGTAGTAGCGATAGCCTTGTCCTGTGGTAAGTTGGACGTAAGGGCCGCGCCTATGGTGAAGGCTAGAAGGTCAATAGGTTGGATACCTAAGCCTAGAATACCCCCAGCGTTCTCACCCATACCCATAGCCCCACCGATATTAGGGCCGTAGGTTCTCTTAGGCGTAAGCGGGTTGAGATAACCTAGAACATCGTTGATCTCAGCGCCTACGGCTGCCTGTTCTTTAGGCTTAGCCTGGGGGCCTGCTACTGTCTGGGTAGCAGCTCCGATCATGGCTTGTAGGCTATCGGCTAGCTCCTGCGGAGGCTGGTTCTGAGCCGACTCCTGCATACGCTGACCGGGAGTAGCCTGTCCTAGTACGGGTAGCTGTCTAGCTACATCTGGGCGTTGTGTTTCGATCATAGCCCGCTTCTCTGCGAGTATGTCATAGATCGACTTGCTTGTATCGAGAATGTCTGCCACTTAGTTATCTCCCGAAATACTTCTTTTGAAGTATGTCTTCCATCATGGCTTCTGTGTAAGCTTTGAACGTGGTAGGGTCTACAAATGCTCTCTGTGGGGCGAAGCCCTTCATGCCCTTCGCAACATCGTATAAGGGGTTATGCCCACCTGCTCCTGAAGCTGCCATACCGTGAATAATCTGGCCCGTATTAGCATCTACTAGAGCAGGCCACATCTTCTCGAAGGCTACAGTTGGTGTGGAATTTGCGGCTGCTAGTTCTGCTAGCTGTTGTACTCCTGATGCATGTTTAGCAGGCAAGCCAGGCTTAAACTGCTTAGCCATGCCCGCTGCTGCTAGCCCGGGAGCTAGTTGCTGTAGGGTCTGCCCAGCCCCTTCTAGCTCGCCCTGGGGTGCCCTAGACATGATCTCCGCTACGCTAGTAGGCTGGTAGGACACACGCCCCATGTAGGTATAGGGCCTGGCATCGGTTGGTGAACCCGCTGGCATAATGTCAGGGCGTGACTTAGCAGACGAGCTAAGAGCCTCAAGTATGCTGTTGAATAAAGACTTAGTATCTTTCTCGCTCATTTCATGCCCTGTATTCCTCGTATAGGGTCGTTAGGTCTAGGCATAGGACGTGGTGCGCTGCTTAGGGCGCTAGCTGCACTAGCCTCTTGTGGGCTGCTAGCCATTGGTCCTATAGGGACCATCCCACCTCCGGGCATCTGAGGGGCTGATGGCTTACCCCCGCCCATGATTCCGCTACCGCCTTCTGATGTACTAGGCGGCTGTGGTAAGTTCATTCCTTGCATTAGCGTCCTAGTATCTTTCCTAGTAAAGCGTCTTGTATCTCTTTAGGCAATCTAGCAAACTCCTGGGAGCTTGTGACGGCTATGTTAGGGTTGCCACTTGATCCCCGCTGATAATCCGTTATATTGCTCTCCTGCTGGGAGTTCATCATGCTAGGCTTACCGAAGTTGGTCATGCTATTAGCACTGTTCATCATGCCGCCAATATCACCCCTAGCTATCGACCCTTTAGGGCCTAGCTCATTGATAAGGTTAGAAGTATTATTGGCGACGTTCATGTACTGCTGTAGCGAGCCTGACTGAGCGTTACCGCCCATCGTGTTCATAAAGGAGTTGAACATGCTGCTGCCCATACTAGGAGCTGCGCTAGCTGCTTGTGGGGCACCGAACATAGAGCCTACACCGATACCTTCGGCTGCTCCTGCACCCCCTAATGCTGCTCCTGTACTACCGCCAGCTAGGCTAGCGCCAGCAGTACCAGCCCCACCTAGAGCTGCACCAGTACCGGCTGCGATAGGTGCTGCCGCACTAGCAGCTCCAGCGGCCCCTAGACCGGCTGCGCCTGCTCCGGCTGCACCAGCAGCCCCAGCAGCG
>Ga0137321_1000068_pt1 | contig 43074 bp, 43 predicted proteins | sample EasRivERMZT399_2_FD_104758 | JGI IMG/M metagenome (GOLD analysis project Ga0137321, IMG submission 104758) | Soil microbial communities from meander-bound floodplain in the East River, Colorado, USA - East River MetaG ERMZT399_2 | ecosystem: Environmental > Terrestrial > Soil > Floodplain ... | reverse complement strand
GATGCGGTCTCCCCGGAAAGCCATCAGGAGTCTATGTACTCCTCAACCTCCTCGCCTGAAACCAATATACAAGCCGGGGTCCAGGCCCGCGCTGGCTGCGAACGCCGCTCTGGATTCCGGCTTGCGCCGGAATGACGCCAGCCTAGCTACGCCTCGACCCCGAACAGCCCTTTCACCAGGTACGCCGGCACCACGCTCACCACGAAGAAGAACAGCAGCCAGTGGACGCCGATCCCCGCGACCGTTATCTCCCGCGCCGGGTAGTCGACCGCGAGCGACTGGACCGCGCCGTCGGGCGGCAGCGGCCGCTCCGCCGGGTTGGCGAATCCGGAGAGCAGGCTCGGCTGACGGACCTCGCTCGACAGCGCGACCACTCCACCCCCGACCTGCAGCGACTTCGCGGCGGTCTGTCCGCCAACCTCAACCTGGATCTGGTGGCCGCCAGCAGCCGCAGCTCGCAGGCGATAGCAGAACTCGCGCTCGGCCTGGATGCGCAGCACCGGGGCGTCGACGGTAAGGCCGGCCGGCAGCATCACCTTCGGCTCGGCTCCGGCCGGCGCGGTGGGGGAGAGGCGCACGCGGAGCAGCGTCGTCTCCCCGACCGCGAGCGGGCGATAACCGTAGCGGGCGTCGAGATGCACCAACAACAGCAGGACGGGGATCAGCAGGACCAGCATCGGCCGCAGGGAGTGGCGGATATAGCCAAGGTTCGCCAGGAACAGGTCCTTCTGCGCCCGCATCGTCAGGACCATGTCGTGCGCGTACAGCCGCAGTTCCAGCAGGTGCGCCTTCACGAGCTGCTTCGCGTCCGCGATGCCGGTCTGGTTCGACGTCCACTTGAACACGAACAGGAACAACAGTCCCGTGACGAGCGACAGCGCCGCCAGCCCCCAACCGGGGTCGAGCCCGCGGAACGGGAACAGTACCGCCTCGACGAGGAGGCCGCCGGCCCAGTGCACGAGACCAGACATCCTAGCTGATGTACCCGAGCCCCTTCAGGCGCTCCTTCACCTTCTCCTCGTCTTCCGCCGAGTACTCGCCGCCGCCCGTGAGCGTCTGCAGCTCCTTCTCGAGCACGTGCGCGATGAACTCGTCGACCGAGGAGTAACCGGCCGTCTCCGAGACCTTCTTGAGGCGCTCGTACAGCTCGTCGTCAAGCTTCACCTTGGCCATGGTTCCTTCCTTTCCGGGTGGCGGCAGGTGCCGCCCACCCCACCCATTCCCCTAGTTGCCGCCCGCGTCCGTGCGCTCGAGCAGCGAGCGGCCGCTCATCGCCTCGGACTTGGGAATTCCGAACGCCTCCAGGATCGTCGGCGCGATATCGGTCAGGCCGCGACTCCCGGCGGCGAGCTTGCGGTTCGCCAGGATGATCCCGGGAACCGCTTCCGTCTCCATCAGGTGGTCGCCGCTCCAGGTGTCCAGGCGATCCTGGATGACCGGGCGCGCCAGGCTGCCGAGCGCGCTCTTGTCGGAGGAGCGGTAGGTGCGGGCGTACCCAACCAGGAAGTCGGGCGACTCGCCGACGTAGAGGCCGTGGTAGATCCGGCTGGCGCGGTAGAGCTTGGCGATCGCGCGGCTGCCCGTGGCGTGGTCGGTGAGCGCCAGCAGCTTCCCCTCCAGCTCGTCCATGAGCGCATCCGCCTCCGCCCCCGGATCGACGATCCCCCACGCCTCGCGCCCGCGGCGATTGATGTAGAGGCCGTTCAGCCCCATCGCGTAGGCGCGGGTGCGTCCCCAGTCGACATGGTTGAAGAACTCGGTGCGCGACTCGAGCGCGTCGTCGGTCAGCACGAGATACCCCTGGTCCTTCAGCCAGGTGTTCAGGTGGACCTCGCGATAGAAGGGGGCGAACCCGTGATCGGAGATGACGAGCACCAGCGCGTCCGGCCCCGCCTTGGCGAGCGCCTTCCCGAGCGCCCGGTCGAGGCCGCGGTAGATCTGGGCGATGGCGTCGCCATGGGCGCTGCCGAGCGCCGGCTTCCACATCGGGTGCTGCGGGTCCATCGCCCGCCACATCACGTGCGCCACCTGGTCCGAGCTGGAGAAGTAGACGAACAGGAACCCTTCCTGGAAGCGCTCGAGCGCGAAGTCGAGCATCCGCTCTTCCTCGTCCTGGATTATCGCCGCCTGGCGCATGAAGCCGTCGTCGTCGAGCGCTCCGGCGGACAGAGCCTTGGTGTCCTCCGGCATCCCCTGGGTGTAGAACTTCCCCATCGCCGCCGCGATCTCCGCCGAGAACTCCTCCGGCGTCGAGATCGGCAGCGCCGGCGAGGTCGGGTCCATGTTGACGGGGCTCGCGTACAGCTTGAGCCGCGGGTGCGCGGAGGTCAGGTGGAAGCGCACGATGCCGTGGACGCCCGCGACGAACGGCACCAGGTCGAAGTCGACCGCCACCCACTTGCTCCACTCCCCGCGCGCCAGCAGCAGCTTCTCGTCCCCCAGGTCGATCCGCACGACGTCCCGCTCCGGGTCGACGTAGGCGGTGAACGGCACGGTCGTGGACGGCTTCCCCTTGCGCATGGTGTTCGGCGGCCCCGGCAGCAGCCCGGCGAAGCGCCCCTCGGCGAGCGTCACCTTGTGGACCTCGCCGCCTGAGACCGTGGCGTTCAGCAGCACCGGATCGTCGGTGTAGACGTGGAACGTGCCGTAAGTCCCCTTCACGTCCGGCGTCCCCATGCCGGAGAGCGTGAACGAGTCGGTCTCGACCGGCGGGAAGTTCGACGGCATCTTCAGCACTGTCGCCGGGATCCCATGCCGATCGAGGATCTGCCAGAACGCCTCGCCGTGACGGAGCTGTTCGACCTTGCCGGCGTCGAGCGGCAGCACCCACGAGCCGAGGTTCAGCACGTGCTTCGGCTCCTCGACGCGCGAGGTGGACAGGTACGGCGTCATCTTCTTGGGGTCGCGATGGATGAAGTCGAAGATCCCGGTCCCGCCGGGGTCCATGCCGGTGATCACGCTCGCCCAGGCGACCGGGCTCTGCGGCGGGGTGATCGTCTGCAAGGGGGAGAGGTCGCCGCGTTGAGCCAGTGCGGCGAAGTTCGGCATCTGGCCGGCCGCGATGAGCTGCCCGAGCAGGTTCGGGTCCATCCCGTCGAACCCGAGGACGAGCACCTTGCGCGCCGCGGCGCCGGCCGGTGGCGGCGGGAAGAGCACGGCCACCGCCACGCCCAGCAGCAGCAGGACCAGGAGAAGGGCGGCGCTGGCTAGGACGATGTGACGGCTTGCCATGCGCGCGCCTCCTTTCCGGAGGCCTGGCGGAGACCGGCCGTGAAGATCGGTTTCCCCTCCATGTAGGCGGGGACCTCGACGCCGAACACCTGCAGGATCGTCGGCGCGATGTCGAGGATCGTCGGCTGCGCCGCGTCGATCACCCGGTTCGACAGGATCACTCCCGGGACCAGGACCGGATCGATGCAGTGATCCCCGCTCCACGCCTTGGTGTTGTCGCTGAACACCTCCGCGGTCACCTTCCCCAGCGCGGCCTCCCACGAGGCGCGGTACCCCTGGTTGAACCCGAGCAGCAGCTCCGGCCCGCGGTCCAGGTACGGACCGGGATAGAGCGCGGCCGTCGAGTACGCCTTGCGCATCGCCACCTGGCCGGTCCCGGAATCCTTGAGCCCGTCGAGCTTCTTCTGGATCTCGGCGAGCAGCGGCGCGACCTGCTCCTTGGTCACTATCCCCTGCGCCTCGCGCCCCTTGCGGTTCAGGAACAGGCCGGTGAGGCCGAAGGTGTAGGCGCGCGTCCGCGACCAATCGACTCCCTGGAAGTAGTCCCCCCCCTCGCGGGCGCCCTCCTTGAGCACCAGGTACCCTTCGTCGCGCAGCCAGGCGTTGAGGTTGACGCCGCGACGGAAGTCCTTGAACCCGTGGTCGGACATCACCAGCAGCAGCGTCTGCTCGTCGATCGTCTCCATGGTGCGGCGGAGGAGATCGTCCATCCGCACGTACATGTCGTCGATTACGGTGCGGTAGCGCTCCTCGTCGAGCCCGCGGTTCGCCGGATGACCCGCGGCCAGATAGCGGTAGAACATGTGCTGCACGCGGTCGGTGACGTCGAAGACCATCGCCACGACCCCTTCGCGCGTCTTGCGGATGCCGTTGAAGAACAGCTTCTCGCGCTCGTCGTGGATGAGCCAGGCCTGCTTCAGGAACCCCTCCTCGTCGATCACCCGCTCGTTCAGCGCCCAGGTGTCCTCCGCCAGCCCCAGCGTCGAGAACCGCCCGAGGAGCTTGGCGAGGTAGGTGGCGTAGTACGACGGGTGCGAGATCGGCAGCGCCGGCCGCTCCGGATCGATCTGGATCGGGGTGATGTAGAGCGAGAGGTGCGGCTCCAGAGAGTTCAGGTAGAGGCGGCAGATGCCGCGCACCTTGATGCCGAGCCCCGGTTTGAAGGTGACCTCCACCCAGGGGGAGTAGGTGCGCAGCGGCAGCGTGAACCGCGTGCCGCCAAGGCTCAGGATGGCTTCCTTGCCGCCGGGGAGCGGCTGCACGCTGAGCGGCACCGTGAGCACCGGCGCCTTCTCCCGGATCGGGTTGTCCGGCCCGGGGATGTCGACCCGGAACGCACCGTCGCGCCGCTCGGCCCGCAGGCGCGTCCCGCCGGTGTGCTCCGCCCCGGGCGCGGCCTCCTCGTCGCTGACGTAGGTGAACGATCCTTGCGTGCCGCGCAGGTCGGGGGTGCACATCGACGCGAGGCAGACGCCGTGGATCTTCTCCGGGGGGAAGGTGATCGGCACCCGCAGGACGGTCGAGTAGATGCGGTGCTCGCTCAGGATCGTCCAGAACGCCTTCGAGCGGCGCAGCAGCTTCAGCACCGGCTTGCCGATCGGGATCGAATATGGCCCGAGCCGGAACCGTCGCGCCGGCGGGGCAACGAGCGACGAGGAGAGGATCGGGACGTAGGTCCGCAGGTCGCGATCGAGGAAGTCGAAGATGGCGTGACGCGAGGGGTTCACCCCGGTCGCGAACGAGGACCAGGCCACCGGGGAGATCGCCGGATAGGTGGTGCCGAGCGCCTTGAACCCCCCCTGCTCCGCCAGCTTCACGAAATGGGGGAGCCTCCCCTCCTTCATCAGTCGCGCGGTCCGCTGGGGGTCGAGGCCGTCCAACCCGAGAACGACCACGCGCCTGACCAGCGCCTTGCCGTAGCTCTGGCGTCGCCGCACGAGCGACCAGAGGAGCCGGAACGGCCAGGTCAGCAGCGAGATGATCGCGGCGACGAACGCCAGCAGCAGGATGGTGAGCGAGCCCAGCGCGGCGAACCCCGCCCCCGGGCCGATGTAGGCGTGCGCCGGCGTCGGGACGAGGAGCAGGAGCACGGCGGCGAGCGCGAGCGCTCCAACGCGCCGCTGGCGGAGAGGGGTGCCTGGTTTCATCCGTGGGGGGTGTCCGACTCCATCTCTTGGACCGGCTCCTGGTGCGCCGCAGTCTGGCCCCGGCCATCGGCGGGGCGCGTCGCGGGCGAGACCGGCCGAGAGCGCGGAAGCCGGCACAGTCTAGCAGAGACCTTCACCCCGATCGGTCCCCGACCCGGCCGTCAGTTCTCCAGGTGGAGCAGGGGTGGGGCCACCGGGGTGTCGGTCGGGTGCGGTTCATGCCAGCGCAGGGTGAGCGTCGCGCCCGGCGCGAGACGGCCACGCAGGCGGCCTCGTTCCAGCCGGATTCCCTCCGGCCCCGGCTCGCCGCAGGCGCTGAATCGCAGGGCGTCCGCGGACTCCGTGGGCCGATCGATCCCGGCCGGGCGCCGGAGATCGACCCTGAGGTCGAGCATCGCGTCGGCCGGGGAGGCGAGCAGCCATTCCCCCCGTGCGCCCGGCTCGAATCCCGCAGCCGCCGCGCCTCCGTGGAGGAGCGCCAGGGGGCCGGCGGTGGTGGCAAGGGGCGTCAGTAGGCCGCTGGCGCGACCGGTGTAGGCCGGGCGCACGACTCCGAGGAGCGCCGCGACGTTCCCAGCCAGCAGCAGCGTCGCGAGTCCCCAGGCGATCGACCTCCCGGCCCGGGGTGGGAAGGGGGCACAGGCGGCGACCCCAACGAGGCCCGAGATAGCGGCCAGCAGCGGGAACAGATACCGCCCCTGCGCCTGGCCGGTGGCGGTCGCGTTGAGGACCGCGAGGAGGGTGACGCACCCGACTCCGAAGGCGGCGAGCAGGATGGGGAGTCGCGCCGCGCGAGCGCGCGCCAGGTATGCGGCGAGCGACAGGAGCAACGCGAGTGCGAGCACGCCGGCGGCGAGCGTCGCGGCGGCCGGCAGCCGCACGTCGAGCCAGCCGAACTCGCCCACGAACGAGCGCCCGACGCGCCGGGCCGCCTCCGCGAGGGAGAACGCGGTTCCTCCCGACAGGCGCGCCGCGGCCTGCCCGGCGAGGGTGCGCCACCAGGACGGGAGAGCCCACCGCAGCAGGACCGCTCCGGCTGCGATCCCGCCCGCCCCGCCCGCCAGCGCGAGGAGCAGCGCGCGCCGGCCTCGCCGCTGTCCGACCTGGATCAGGAACGCGAGCAGTCCGACCGCGGCGAGCGGGATCGCGTTCGGGCGTGAGCCGATGGCGGCGATCAGGAGCGCCGCGGCGATCGCGTCCCCGCCGGCGGGGGCGGGATCGCTCGCCCGGACCCGGCGCAGGATCCAGACCAGGACACCTCCCCCCGCCGCGGCGGCCGGCAGATCGGTCCCGAGCGTTCCGGTGGCGAAGGTGAGCTGCGGCAGGAACGCGGTGAACGCCGCCGCGGCGATCGCGACGTCGCGCCGGCCGGGAGCCAGCAGCGTCGCCGCGACCCAGCTTCCCGTCACTGTCAGCAGGCCGAAGAGGATCCCGGTGAGGCGCAGCAGTCGCAGGCGCGTTCCCGTGCTCGTGTACGGGGAGGTGGCATCGAGATCGTGCAGAAAGACCCCCGGGGCGAAGGCGGGGTAGCGCGGGTCGGGGAACAGCAGCGGGTGTCTCGGGCCCACCAGCACGAACAGGGGGACGTAGACCAGATGGCCGAGCGGGGGCTGGTACGCCTCGTACGACGACAGCAGATGGGCACGAGACCAGGGCGACGGATCGTCCGCGTCCGGCGGCGCGCTCGCCGGGCAGCCGCCACTGGGCGCGAGGACGACGACCCCCTGGTCGCCGAGGATCGCCTCGCCGCGGCAGGCCTCCGGGTCATGCACGGCCAGTCCGAGCCGGCAGGCAAGCGACGCGATCCGGCGCAGGTGCGCCGGCTCGTCCGGCGCCTCCCAGGGGGGCACCGTGAGCAGGTACCCGAGCGCCACGAGGGCGTGGGCCGCGAGCAGGAAGGCGAGCGGGTGGAGGGCGCGTCGCAGCCGGCCGTGGCCGGGGAGAGGTGGTGAGCCCACGGCCAGGTTACGCCGTGTGCTCGCGGGCCTCCGGGAGTGAGTCGCGACGGGTGAGGCGGCGCGACGTGCGAGCCGCCACGAGCGCCGCGATCTCGGCGATCATCCCGCAGCCGCGGCCCGCGGTGTACGCCGCGTGCATGCCGCGGCGGAGGAGGAGGGGTAGCCCGGGCGCCGGGCCGTGCCGGCGCACCCAGGCGGTGGATGGCACCAGGATCCGCCCGATCTCGGCGCCTCGCTCCAGGCTGAAGAAGGCCGGACTGGCACTGAGCTTCCCGGACCAGGCGCGCAGGCGTCGCGAGAGCGGGCCGCGGCCATTGGCGAGGCGCGCGCAGGCTCGCTCGAGCCCGCTCACCGGATCCGCGGCGAGCAGGCGCCGGCGCACGACGCCGGGGACCTGCGTGCCGAGCACCGTCGCGGTGACCGTCAGGGCCGCACCAAGCGGCGCGCTGACCTCCCACTCCTCCGCCCGCGCGAGCAGCGCCTCCCAGTCGAAGGCCGGGCCGCGCGCCGCCACGATCCGATCCAGGTCCACCATCCAGAGCACCAGGCCGCGCTCGACCGCGCGCCCGGGAAGCAACGCTGCGGGCAGCCCGTGGATGGCGCTCGCGTGCTTGGCGAGGTGCAGCGCGAGGAGGAGGAACTCATCGGTGGCCGACAGCCGCAGCACCGGAGCACCTCCCAGGCGCTCCCGGCTCGCCGCACGAAACAGCGCGGCGTAGTCGATGCGGTGGGTCGAGAGCGGGTGATCCACTGCCCAGTGAATCTCGAGCGGCATCCCGCTGCGCGTCCCGAGGTAGCGCAGGTGGAGGTGGTGCCGCTCGTAGAAGGCGTCCGGAAAGGCCTCGGGCGAGGGACGGTAACCTAGCTGACGAGCCAGCTGCTTCGTCTCCGGCAGGCGCTCCCGCGGCACGAGGAGATCGATGTCGGTGTACGGGCGCAGGGCGGGATCTTCCCCGTAGTAGCGTTCGGCCACCGCCGTGCCGCGCAGGAGCACGGCGGGGATCCCACGCTGATCGGCCTCGTGAAGGATCTCGACGGCCGCGCCGCGGTACAGATGGTGGCTCACGACCGAGGCGAAGTAGTCCTTGCGGAAGCGGGACCTCCACGCCGGTGACGGGGGTGGGACCGGGAACGCCACTCGCCTGGCGTGCAGCATCGGTCCGAGCTTGCCGCGTGCCGCCGCCGCCCACAGGGCATCCCCCCGCGGGAGGCCGGCCGCAGCGATCTGGATGGCGGACATGCTCATACGCCTCGACTTAGGGCCACGCGCCGGCCCGTGGCAGGAATTGCTACCATAGCATATTCGCTCCAGGCGGGCAACCCAACTAGCGCCCCTTCGGCGTGCCGTCGGCGCTGAGCAGCAGGGCGACGAGCCTCCCCAGCGGGGTTTCGGCCTCCAGCCGCAGCGGCAGGCGGCGGGCATCGTCCGACACCCACAGGTCGACCGCTCGCACCGGCCGTTCCCCACCGCTCGCGGAGGCTTCGATGCGGTAGCGGCGGGAGGCGAAACGGCCGGCCGGCACCTCGATCTCGCCAGCTTCCTGCGCGCGCATCTCCACGCGGTAGAGCCTCCCGTTCTCGTAGACGCTGGTGACCCCCGCCGTGGCCGGGCGGGCACGCAGATGGTAGAGGGCCGCGAGCAGGTCGCGGGTCTCCGCCTCGATCGGTTGGGCGCGGACCACCTCACCGCCGGCGCGCTGCCGCTCCTCCACGCGCAGGTGCGTGCGGTCGAAGCTGAGCGCGGTGAACTCCAGGTCCCCCCCCTGCTGCATCTGACGGCTCCCCTCGGCGGGGAGGAACCTCGGCAGATTCACCGTCGAGAGCAGGCGGTAATGGAACTGCATGATCGAGCCCATCAGCGGGCCGGGACTGACCTCCGCAAGGAGGCGGATTCCGGAGGCGCCGCCCTTGCCGCTCTCCGGCAGCACCTCGAGGTGGACCCGCGCGGCCTCCACCAGCCATGGCAGGTCGACCTGCATCTCCAGCCGTTCGCCGGCCGACCAGGGAAGCCGCGCGGTGGTGGCGGCGGCGGGCCGAGCCGGACCCAGGCCCAGGAGTAGGAGGACGGCGAGGGGGACCAGGCGCGAGCGCATCGCCGGGATTATAGAGGCCGGAGCGCGGCGCGGAAAGGGGAGAAGTGGTTTCATGACCCCGTCCGCTGGCCCGAGGCCGCGCGAGGGGCGGCTGGCCAAGGCGGCACGCCGCAGGCGGGTTGGTGGACCCGGCAAGGCGGGCCAACGAAGGCCAGCCGGCCCGCAGCCGGCCGAAGCCCGGACGCGGTCATGAAACCACTTCGTGGGTTGCGCGCCCCTCGTACCGTCCAGTAAAATGCCGCTCTACCGATGATCTCCCCCACTCGCCTTGCGCGGACTGCCGTCGTCGCTCTCTCCTTTGCGTGTGCCGGCCAGCTCACCGCGCAGGAGCCGCCTCCGGCGCCCGCCCCTGCCTCGGCGGCGCGGGTGGTGGCGCGCGTCAACGCCAAGGAGATCACCCTCGGGGAGTTCTCGAAGGCTCTCGATCAGTACGTGCTCGCCAAGCGTCTGGGTCCCGACTCCGGGATTCCCGTCGTCGAGATCCAGCAGGCCGTCCTCGACCGGATGATCGCCACCACGCTGGTCGATCAGCGCGCGTCAGCGCTGGGGCTGTCGGCGACCGCCGAGGAGGTGGAGGCGCGGGTCGGCCAGATGCGCAGCGAGGCGGGGGATCCGGCGAACTTCCGGCTGATGCTGGCGGTGCAGAACGTGACCGAGGAGATGCTGCGCGCGCAGGTCGCGGGGCAGATCACCGCCGAGAAGCTGATCGATCAGGAGGTGTTCGCGAAGATCGAGGTGCCCGAAGCCGACGTGAAGTCGTACTACGAGGCCCATCGCTCCGAGCTGCTGCAGCCGGAGCGGGCGAGGGTGCGCCAGATCTTCATCGCGCTTCGCCGTGACATGTCCGATGCCGATCGCTCCGCCGCTCGCGAGCGGATCGACGCCATCAAGGCGCGGCTCGACGCGGGGGAGGCGTTCGGGAAGCTGGCGGTGGAGTTGTCCGAGCATCGTAGCGCCGCGGAGGGCGGCGACCTCGGTTGGCTGAGCAAGGACGAGGTCTCCGGGCCGTTCCAGCTCGTCGCCTTCACGGCGCCGATCGGCAAGGTGAGCGACGTCGTCGCGACCGAATATGGCTACCTGCTCCTCGAGGTGCGGGAGCGCCAGGATGCGCGCCCCATGACGCTCGAGGAGGCGCGGGCGGACCTCGTCGCACTGCTCCAGGATGAACGGGTGCCGCAAGCCGTGCAGGACTACCTGGCCGGGCTGCGGTCCAAGGCCCAGGTGGAGACCTTCCTACCGAAACCCTGATCGGAGAGTCCCCGCGTGCCAGCCGACCGCGATACCGGCAAGCTGATTCTGTGCCACGACTGCGGCAAGGCAGCGCTCGTTCCGTTCGAGCCGGCGGCCGGCCGACAGGTTTTCTGCCCTCCCTGCTACCGCCGCCGCGTAGACGAGGAGCGCCATTACGGTGATCGTCCTCACGATCCTCGCCGCCCGCCTCGCCCCCTGGCGGGATCCGACTGATCGTGTTCCTGCTCACCGCGCTGGTGCTGTTCCTGGCGCAGGCCCCTTCGACCAGCGCAGGGCAAGTGCAGTGCAAGGCGGGGGATCCTGGGGTGACGCCGCCGAGGGTCGTGCCGGAGAGTCGGGTGCTTCCCGTCGCGCCCCCGGCGAGCATCCCGCCGGGTCGCTTCATCCTGCGAGTCCTGGTCGCGGTTGATGGACGGGTTGCCGATCTCGAAGTGCTGCGCGCGCCCTACGGCGGCGAGGCACTGAAGGCCGACGTGCTCGCCTCCGTGCGCGCCTGGCGCTACGAACCGGCGCGGCGCGATGACGCCGCGATCGCCTGCTGGATGGTGGAGAGCGTCGAGCTCGGGCCGCACACGACGACCCCCTCCGCGGCGCCCGCCGCCGCGCCGGAGCCGCTCCCCGCGGCTCGACCCGTCGCCGCGCCCGGCCGTGAGGCTCCGGCCCCGGAGCGGCCGGCGCCCGCGCCTGCCCCGGCGCCCGTCGCGGAGCCGGTTGCGGCGGCGCCCCTCGACGCGCCGCAGCCGACCCCAGGACGAGAATCGCCGGAACCGGCGATCGATCTCACTCGCGGCGGGCCGCCGCCCCTCGAGCTCGGCGGGTCCGGGCAGGAGGCCGCGCAGTTTCTAGGCGCCGATGCCGCGACGGATTCGTTCGGCGCCGCCGATCGCGGCCTGCAGGTGGCGCTCGTCGATCGCGAAGGAGAACGCCGGGTCGGTTCGATCCGCTACCTGTTTGCCGACGGACGCGACGGTTTCCGCGCCTCGCCGCTGCGGACGCGCAGCGGGCTCGGCAAGGGATCGGCGTGCCTCGGCATCCCCGCGGCACAGGGGCGCCCGACCGCGCGCGCGGTGGTCGTGGAGGAGGGTGGGGTCACCATTGAGCGGTTGCGGTACGAGAGCGGCGACGTCGTCGCGACATTCCTCTGCGTGGACGGCCGGCTGGCTGAGCTGACGATTGCCGCCGCGGAGCGCGCGGGGGCGGACTGAGGCCGCGGGCCTTCTCGCGGGGTGAGCCCGCGGCGGAGGCGCGTCAGTTGATGCTGGTCGCCTGGGTGACGACCTCGATTACCTGCCGGATGTCGATCGGCTTGCGGATCACCGGCAGCCGCGCCTGCTCCAGAAACTCCGACGACGCTCCCCCCGCGAGATCCCCCGTGGTGAACACCATGCGGCCCGTCAGGTCCGGCCGGCGGCGGACCACCTCGCGATAGAAGCTCGGCCCGTCCATCTCGGGCATCTTGAGATCCGAGATCACCAGGTCGTATCTCCCGTCCTGGATCTTGCGCATCGCCTCCATGCCGTTGTGGGCGGTGTCGACGCGCACCGGAAACCGCTCCAGGATGTCGATGAACAGGTCGAGGATCGCGGGCTCGTCGTCCACCACGAGGATCCGCTTGCCATTGGCGATGGTCCCCTCGACCGGCAGCGCTTCCTCGGCTGGGGTCTCCTCCGCGGTCCCCGCGATCACCGGCAGCTCGACCGTGAAGGTGGCGCCGAGCCCCGGGGCGCTCTGCACCCGGATGAGGCCGTCGTGCTCGCGCACGATCCCGAATGAGACGCTCAGGCCGAGCCCGGTCCCCTCGCCGGCGCGCTTGGTGGTGAAGAACGGATCGAAGATCCTGGCCACGATCTCGGGCGGCATTCCGGGGCCGTTGTCGACGACGTCCACCCGGATCCGGTCGCCGTCGTTGGCGGTGCGCACGACGATGCGCCGCCCCTTCGCTATTCCCAGCAGCGCCTGCTGGGCATTGTTCAGCAGGTTCATGAACACCTGCTCCATGGCGTGGAAGTCGATCATGGTGCAGGCGAGGTTCGGCTCGTACTCCCGATCGACGGTGATCCCGTCGGCCTGCAGCTGGTACGACTTGAGGTCGATCACCTTGTCGAGGATCCCGTTGATCCCCAGGAACTTCTTCTCGGACGGCTGCTGGCTGGCGAAGGAGAGCAGGTTGCGGACCACCCGCTGACAGCGCCACGCCTCGTCGTGGATCGTCTTCAGCATGCGCGTGTCCTGGACCGCCGTCTGGTCCTTCGCCATGAGCAGCTGCGAGTAGCCGATGACCGACGACAGCGGATTGTTCAGCTCGTGCGCCACCCCCGCGATCACCTCCCCCATCGAGGACAGTCGGTACGCGGAGAGGATCTGCTCCTGGGCCTTCCGCACCTCGGTGACATCGCGCCCCACGGCCGCGAGCCCGACCGCGCGCCCGGCGGCGTCGAGGATGGCCGAGAACGACAGGCTGACCTGTTTTGCCTCGCCGTCCTGCTGGCGCATCCCGACGGTCATCTCCGCCGGCATCCCCTCACGGACGGCGCGCACCCACATCTCGGCAAACTCCGGGCTGCGCGAGAAGAGCGAGGCGAGCGGACGGCCGATCATCTGGTCGCGGTGGAACCCGAGGATCTTCTGGCCGCCCAGGTTGAACTCGGTGAGCGTCCCGTCGCCGTCGGTGGTCAGGATCAGGTCCGGCGAGCTGTCCAGCACGCGCTGCAGCTTCTGGCTGGTGTGCTGGTGCTCGCGCCCGCGGCGCTCCGACTCACGGAACAGCAGCGCGTTCTTCACCGCATTCGTCGACGCCGACGCCACGACGCGGGCGAAGCGGACCTGCTGCGGGGTGAAGGCGCGCGTCCCGGCGGCGCGCAGGATCATGGTGCCCACGACCTCGTCGCTGTGCAGCATCGGCACGACCAGCAGCGAGCGAAAGGCGAGGTGACGCACGTTGTCCCGCACCTCGATCATCACGTCCGCCTCGAGGATGTTCGGCAGGATCACCGGCTGCCGCGTCTCCACCGCCTGCCGCACCTCGGGGTACAGGCGCAGATCGATCGGCAGCATGTCGACGAGCGGGTCGTCGCTCGACGCGAGCACGAACGCCTGGTCCGGGTCCTCCTTCGGATCGATCAACAGGACGGAGGTGCGGTTCGAGGAGACATGGCGCGCGATCCGCGACGTCGTCTCGTAGAGCACGTGGTGGATGTCCAGCGAGTTGGTGGTCGCCTCCATCACCCCGAGCACGGCGCGCAGGTGATCGCGTTCCTCATCGTTCTGCGAGGCTTGCCGCTGACGGTCCATGGCAAGCGCGACGAAGGTCCCGTAGTAGATCGCGACCATGTAGAAGAAGGGAATCCGCATCAGGAAGCCTGGGGTGAGGAGCTCCTCGATCCCGAGTGGCGAGAACCAGGCGTAGAGGAAGCTGGCGACCGTTGCCGCCAGGACCGACCGCGCGAGGTCGCCGGCGACCGCCACCAGCAGCACGACCACGAAGAAGGCGAGAAACGCGCCCGGGTCGCCGCCGGTGCAGTAGAACAGGGACGCGCCCAGGAACAGCGTGTCGACGAGCACGATTCCGAGATCGAAGCGGGGCGCCTTGAGGATCTCGGGCGGCAGGAGGGCAAGCGCGGCGAGCGACACCACGAACGCGCCCAGGATGGAAACGGCCTGCGTGGTCTCCGCCCCGCGCGGGGCGGTAATGGTGAGGATCGCTACCGTGAGGGTCAGCACGCCGCGCACCAACAGCAGCGTGCGCTTGCGCGGCAGATCGGTGAGGCCGTTCATGGGCTGCGACCACCGCCAATGCAGGCCGGTAGAGATGGATCGCGAACCCCCCGTTGGAATATGGCGGCGCAGGGGAGGAGCGTCAAGCCCTATCTCCTGGAACGTGCGCGAGATAACGGCGGGGAACGGAATCTGCGCAGTTGACGATTTCCGACCCCGTCGCTTAGGATGGAGAGGTCAGGCAGAACCGACCCTCATGCGGCAGCGTCAGGGGACCGACCCGATGGACGCGCAGCGAACCCACGCCGACGGCGGCGCCTCCCAAGGCGGCCTCAACCACCGCCTGCACACGCGCGTCCCGCTCGGCACCCGGGCGCTCGTCAACCAACCCAGCCTGTGGCCCGATCCGTTCGAGGTCGTGGCCGAAAACCTCAGCCTCGGCGGCGCCTACTTCACCTCCCGATTCCTCTTCACCCCCCACGATTTCTTCCACTGCCGGATGATGCTCCCCGGGACCGGCTCGGTCGCGGGACGCGAGCTGCGCCTGTCCGCGGTGGTGGTGCGTGTGGACGAGGGGAACTGGGGGAACGAGAAGCGCTGCGGCGTCGGGGCGTTCTTCGTCGCGCTCGACGCGCGCGAGGAGGAGGAGATCCAGGGATACGTGCGGCAGGTCCTGTCGGCGGGCTAGGCGAGGACCCTGCGATCCGGGCGGTTACCTGCCGCGGATTGGCTGGGGAGCAGGGATTCGAACCCCGATTCTACGGTTCAGAGCCGTATGTCCTACCATTGGACGACTCCCCAGCGGGAGCGCGGAATATAGCAAAGGGGTTGAAGGCTAAGCAACCGCGCGGGAAGCGAGGAGGGAATCCGGGCGGCGCGGGGTCAGGAAGCGACCCGCTCCGCGAGATGACGCTCGAGGCGCTCGATGCGCCGGAGCGTTGCCGCCTTTCCCATCAGCTCCAGCACCTCGAAGATCCCTGGGCTCACCCCACGGCCGGTGACCGCAACCCGACATGGGTGGATCAGCTTTCCGGCCGCGACACCCAGCTTCTCGGCGGCGTGGCGGAGCGCCGCCTCGGTCGTCTCCGGGCGGAAATCGGGAAGCTCCCGGAACGCCGCGGCCACCGCGGCGAGCCGCGCCGGCAGATCTTCTCCCTGCAGGTGCTTCTGCACGGCGTCCGGATCGTAGGGGAACTCCTCGGTCACGAACGGGACGGCCGCCTCCGCGATCTCCGGCAAGCGCCGCGCACGCGTCTTCAGCAGGTCGACCAGCCGCGACGGCCACTCCTCCTCGGCCAGGCGCGCATCCTGGATGCCGCGCGCGGCGAGGGCCGCTCGCACGGTGGGCAGGATCTCCGCCGCCGGGAGCTGTGAGAGATACTGCCCGTTCATCCAGTCGAGCTTGTCGTGGTCGAAGATCGCGCCGCGCTTGCCGATCGCCTCGAGCGTGAACCGGCGGACGAGCTCCGCCGCCGGGAGGATCTCGTCGTCCCCCCCCGGCGACCAGCCGAGCAGGGCCAGGAAGTTGAACATCGCCTGCGGCAGGTACCCTTGCTCGCGGTAGTCCGTGACCGACACCGCGCCGTGCCGTTTGCTGAGCCGCTTCTTGTCGTCGCCGAGGATCAGCGGCAGGTGCGCGAAGCGCGGCGGCTCGCACCCCAGGGCGCGGTAGAGGAGCACCTGCTTCGGCGTGTTCGAGAGGTGGTCGTCGCCGCGGATCACCTGGGTGATGCGCATCTCGATGTCGTCCGAGACGACCGACAGGTGGTACGTCGGGCTGCCGTCGGAGCGAAGGAGCACGAAGTCCTCGATCTCGGCGTTGGCGAAGCGGGTTTCGCCGTGCACCGCGTCGTCGAAGACCGTCTCACCGGCGGGGACCAGGAAGCGGGCGCAGGCCGACCCTCCCGCCGCGCGCAGGCCCTGGCGCTCGGCCGCGGTCAGACCGACGCAGCGCCGGTCGTACTTGAAGGCGCGGTGGGCGTTCGTCGCCTCCTGCCGCTGGGCCTGGATCTCCTCCGGAGTGCAGAAGCAGGCGTACGCCTTTCCCTCCGCGAGCAGCCGCTCCGCGGCAGCCTTGTGCTGCGGCAGATTGCGGCTCTGGAAGTGCGGCCCCTCGTCCCAGTCGAGCCCCAGCCAGCGCAGCCCGTCGAGGATGACGGCCACCATCGCCTCGGAGGAGCGCTCGGCGTCGGTGTCCTCGATGCGCAGGATGAAGGTGCCGCCGTGCCGGCGCGCGTAGAGCCAGTTGAAGAGCGCGGTCCTGGCGCCGCCCACATGGAGGTAGCCGGTCGGGCTCGGGGCAAAGCGGACCCGCAGGGGTGAGGCCGGGCTCATGAGCCCTGGGTGCCGCCTGGCGTAAGCGGCGGATGGTCCGGCGGCATCGGCTGCGTCTGCGGTTCACCGTGGCTGGCGCCCGACGATTCCACCACCTTCCACGCGCCCGCCTCCCGATGCAGGTGGTATTCGCGCTCCAGCCCGCCCGGAGAGCCCTCCGACGAGAACCGGACATTGACGTGCGCCTCGTCGCCGTCGAGACGGAGGTCGTGAAGGTCCATCTTCATGGCGTCCGGGCGCAGGCCGCGACCATCGCGGAGGTAGGCTTTGATCGCCTCCGTGATCGCCGCCTCCTGGCTGCCGGCATCCTCCGCCTGCTTGCCACAGGCGACGGCCAGCAGCGCGATTGCCACGAGCGCGAGCCACGCGACGAGAGGAGCGCGTGTCGTTCCGATTCTCTTCAGCATGGCAGGGATCCCCAGGTGGCCCGACGGGAGAGGCTCCCGGCTCAGGCTGGAAGGATTGGCGGAGAGGGGGGGATTCGAACCCCCGACCCAGTTTTACCCGGGTAACTGCTTAGCAGGCAGCCCTGTTCGGCCACTCCAGCACCTCTCCGCAGGGTCGTAAATTGGCCGAGCGCTGGAGGTTATCGCACATTCGCGATCGGAGCAACTTCGGCCGGATCCGCACAGGTAGCCGAGGGGAGTACAGCGGACAGCATCGCCGAGTCGAGCCGTCCAACCGCGTCGCGCAGGTGATCAGGATGCAGGTGCATGTAGCGGGCCGTGGTCCGCGTGCTGGCGTGCCCCAGGAGCTTCGCGATCTGCACCTCGGAGACGCCTACCTGAGCGAGCCAGGAGCCGGCGGTATGGCGCAGCGTGTGGAACGAGGCGCCCTCGATCCCCGCCCGCTTCATCGCGGCCTTGGTGGCGTTGCCGACGTAGTTGCGCCCCTTCGACGTGTAGGGCGCGCCCGCGTCGTCCGTGAACACGAACCGGGACGTGTGCTTCCCGGTCCGCCAGTCCACCACGTTGTCGAGCTGGTCCAGCACGCCGCGAACGGCCGCCCCGATCGGGATGGCCCGCGGTGTTGCCGTCTTGTTGTCCTCCGACAGGTAGAGCAGGCCGGCCTTGCGGTCCACGTCCTCCCACCGGAGCCCGAGAACTTCCTTGAGCCGCATCCCCGTCGCGATCGTCACCGTGAGGATCGGACGGAGCCAGGCCGGCGCCCCCGCCTGGAGCTCATCCCACTCCGCCCGCTCGAGGTAACGGGTCTTGTGGCGCGGCTCCGCCGGCTTCTGTAGATCGACGGCGGGGGAGGCATGGAGCACGCCCCACCGCACCGCCATGCGGAACATCGTCCCGAGGATGATCAGATCCTTGCGGACCGTGCCCGGGCTGATCTTGTGCTTCACCTTCTTGCCGATGATCTGCCGAGAGCGTTCGGCCGCGAAGATGTCCAGGTCGGCGCGGGTGATCGCCTCGAGCCGCTTCGCGCCGAAGAACGCCCGGAGCGGCTTCACCTGCTGCGTGTAGTAGGTCGAGCGGCGCAGGCCGGCGTAGTCCCGCATGAACCGATCCGCGAAGTCGTTGAACGTCGGTCCCTCCGGCGCCGCCGGCTTTTCCGCCTTCGGGTCAACGTAGGTGCCTGACACCACCTCACCGTTCCGCTTCTTCTCCAACCTCTGCGCCTGCTTCAACGTCGTGCCGGCCTTCTCCACCTTGCGCGTCCCATCGGCGAGGGTGAACCGGACGTAATAGAACTCGATCCCGCTGCGCCTGTGCTGCTTCGTGTAGATCGCCATGGTCAACCCCTCCCGCCGCGCTCAGTCCGGCGCGGTCTTCCTCGTGGTCTTCGCTCCATGACGCTTCCCCCTTGCCGGGGGCGCAAAGGCCCCCTCGTGTGCGGCCCGCGCCAGGACGGCGCGGATCCAGTCCGACAGCGTGAGGCCGCTGCGACTCGCGGCCTGCTCACACGCGCGCTTGAGCTGGGTGGTCAGGCGGAACGCCAGGCGTTCGTCCTTCTCGATCGGCGACATGCAGCCCTCCAGGTCGGCCGTTGTGGCCGGTCGGGATTCTACCCGCCTCTCGCCGCGCTCGTGTGTGTTAGTCATATGTCCAACACGATACGGCGACTCCCGGCCCGGTGTCAAGTCCTTCGGTCCTTCCCTGGCTCGGGTGTCCCGCTGTCGAGCACCTGGCGGGCGCGCTCGACGCTGCGTTTGCGAAGGAACTCGTCACGCTCTCTGAACGGCTTTTTGGGTGACTCAAGGTTCATATTTCACGCGGCTCCACGACGACGCCGAAGTTTGAGAACGTGCCGATGAACGGGACGACGCTCGGGCCGAAGTAGAGGATCGCCTGCCCTTGTAGTGGCGTCCCCTTACCCCTGTCGGGGTGCCAGAAGCGCACGCGACCCGCAGGGAAGCAGATCGCGACAGCCGATTCAGCGAGCCGCTGAAACCACTTCGTCTCCGTCGCGTTGTTGACGAGGACGCAGGCCGCGGTGATCGATCCGCTGTCGACAGAGGCCACGAGCTTCTCGCAGAAGTCATTGACGAGCGGCTGCTCGTATGGAGGGTTCATCCACACACGGCCGGCCCACTCCTGGCTCAGTCCGTCATCGGAGATCGTGTAGAAGGCGTCCGCCTTCACTATCGCGTTGGCGGCCTCATGGCTTGCTGGGTCGAGGTCGATGCCTCCCATGACGGTCCGGGCGGCCTCGACGTACTCCTCTGGGCTGTACCACTCGTTCTCGCCGCTGTTCTGGGAGACGTGGGCAGTGGACGCGTTGGCGACTTCGTTGTAGGCGTCGCGGAAGCGGGGGCGGGGCTGGTAAGTAAACTTACCAAACGCCTTCACCGTGTAGAGGACGTGGACGTGCGAGTACGCCTTGCCCGTCCTCACGTTGACCCAGGAGGCGGCCATCTCCCGCTGCGACATCCCGGCTTCCAGCAGCGCGACCACCTGGCGCGCCTGCTCCCAGAGCTTGGCGTCGGCATCGTCCTCTGACTTGGCGATGCGCTGCTCGAGCGCGTTGATCTCCCGGACCTCTGCTTCGTGGACCGACTGCACGATCGCGGCTGGCTCTCTCTTCCTGCTCACGCCACCCCCTCCGTGAAAAGTCCCATCTGCCCGACCTTGACCCTCTCGAACAGCTCGGGCGCTTTCGCCTGGAGCTGCATCGCCTCCCCGACCTTGCGGCCGCTGACCCCAACGGCGGCGCCGGCCATGGCGTTGGCTTCCCGGGCATGGCGATCGGGGTCTGGAACGCTTACCGCCGATTGGCGGGAAGTGTTCTTCTTCCCTGGGGCCGTCCAGCCGTGCTCCCGTTGCCTCTCCTTCGCCTCCGCCGCGAAGAGCGGCACAAGGCCGCTACAGCACGAACAGCTCTTGAGCCGCCGTGATCACATTGCTCAGGTCCGGCGCCCCGAGCAGCCAGGCGCTCGAAATATCCATCTGGTCCGTGAGGCTTCCGGTCATGATCACGCGGGCCATGATCCACGGCTTGTTGATGCGCGAGCGGTTCAGGAAGGCAACGTAGGGCGTCGCGTTCGTCCCGATCTCCGCCGAGACCGCATTCGGCACGAGGGTGTACGTCCCATCGTCCTCATCCGATTCGAGGATCTGCAGCTTCCAGGACGTGAAGTTGCCGCTTCCTGGCTGCACCACGATCGCGATCTCGTTGTAGCCCGTGCAGTCGATCGGCGTGCCGTCCTCCGATCCGTGCGTCTCGTCAGCGACTCCGGGGATCTCGGGGTCCGCGATCGTGCCGTTCAACTTGGTGATGTCACAGAGCTGCCCCGCGTGACTGTGCTCCAACCGAAACTTATTTCCGAGTCCGGCCATGGTGTCATCTCCTCAAGTGTTCAGGCGTTCAAAGTGGGGGGCGGCGCGTCCGGTCACCGCCCCCCGTTCACTACAGGGTGGGAGGAGCCCGTCCGAGATACTCCCACCGTCCTGCTTTGGGGGGTGACCAGACCCCCAGACCACGAGGTAACACTTGGCCGGCTGGTTTTGACGGGAGAGGTAAGGCTCCCCGAGGGGACCAACCGACCACTGCCCCCTCGTTTCTCCTACGGCACGATGGTGATCGCGGTCAGCTTCGTGAAGGCGTCCGGCCGCACCACGCCGATCGCCGTCCGCTCCATGAGCCGGATCCGGAGCTGCGCCGTGTCCATCCGCGTCCACGGATCGATCCGCATCTCCATGAGCTGGCGATCTCCGTAGACCAGGCCGTACCCGAAACCGCCGATGTAGAGCGTCGTTTCGTTCGAGCCGCCGCCTCTGACCGTGCTGATCTGATCGGTCAGTCGCACCGGCACGCCGTGGATCGACCGCGACGTCGCCAGCGTCTGCCCCCCAGCCGGCGCGAAGATCGGCCACCCCGAAACGTCCGTGAGTTTCACGATGTCTCTCCACAGCTTCTGAGACATGACCCACGAGAGCCCGGGGTTGTTCAGCGCCCGCGACGGCAGCTTGAACATCGCGTCGATCAGCTTCGCGTACGTGATCGCCGCCGAACCTCCCGCCACCACGTTGGTACCCGCCGCGGAGAACAGGCCGGTGAAATTCAGCCCGACCCCGTCTCCCTCCAGCGCCTGCAGGTCACGTGCCTTGGCGAGCGCCAGGGCCGTCTCCTGGACCACGAACTCCCCGATGACGTCAGGCGCCGCGTCGTTGACCAGCTCCTCCGAGATCGTGAAAAACCCGGAGATCTTCTTCGCGGTCAACGTGAGCTTCCCGAACGGGTTCGCCGGAGTCGAGTCCGGAATCGTCCCCTCCTCCGCGACGATCGAAACCGTCGGCGCCGCGGCCATGGTCGGAAGATCCATCAGCTTCGAGCCCATCTTGATGTGCTTGCAGATCGGACCAACAACCTCGTCCTCGACCGGCAAGCGGTGGATCACCCGATCGATCTCCGTCGGCACCAGGTGGCCGCCCTCGGTCGACGTGTCTTCCTGGAGCGCGACCTTGGTCCGCCCGAGCTCGCTGAGACCCTGCGCCATCAGCTTCCGGCCGGTGATCTGATCGGTCAGGAACGTGTGCCGCCCCTGAAACCAGAGACCGACGCCGACGAGCTCCTGCTCGAGCGGGATCCCCTCGGTCGCCGCCGCCCCGCCGAACCGCTTCCCCGAAGCTTTCTTGTCCACCTCGGCGAGCCACTTCTCCTGCTCCTTCGACGCCTTCTCGAGCGAGCCGATCCGGGGCATCAGGTTCCCGGTCAGGTCCTCAAGGTTCGCAGTCGCCTGCCTCAACATCTCTTTCTGATCCATCGTGCGTACCTCGTGCCCCGCGGGGCGAGAGTCCTCAGTTGCACCGCACTGCAGACTGCAAAGGCCCGCCGGCTGGACAGCCGCTACTCAGGCCAAGTGGATCCATGCTTCGTCTGGTATCCCGTGCGCCGGCTCCACTGCCGGGCGCACGGGCTCCACTGCCTTCTGTTCCGCTACTGGCTGCGCCACAGGCCCCACGCTCGACGATCTCGCCGGGGGTGGGGGCTCTGCACTCGCTGGCATCGGATGTGGCTGCACACCCGCGGCCGAGCCCACGTGGCTCAGCTCCGCGAAGTCGACGGCGTGACTCACTGGCACCTTCTCTGCCGCGACTGGGTCGCGACCGTGCGCCCGGCGGAAGTCCTCAGCCGTCTCGTACGCCTCCTCGAACGCTGGAGGCGGGCCGCCGCCCGGGGGCCTCGCGACGAATACCAGATAGGCAGCTCCCGCGTCGTTCGGCCGCGCCTTCATCTCCTCGAACGTCCGGCGCAACTCGTTCATCTGAGACTTCACCGTCTCGAGGAAGCGCCAGGCGTCGCCCTTCATCTCGCCCCGCGCGTTCATCCACCCCCGCGCGTCGAGCCGCTCCTCGAGGCGGCGGGCGGCGCCCTCCAGCCGCGTCCAGCCACGAGCCCACGCGCGCCCGGACGGGCTCCGGTGCCACCCGGCCTCCTTCACCATCCCGCGGGCCTCGTGCTCCGCTGCGCGCCGGTGCTTGTCGTTCAAGTCCTTCCGCCGCTTCTTGGAGTGCAGCAGGTGCGTCGCCGCGTTCGAATTCCCGCGCGGGGCGCCACCTTTCGACTTTCCAGGGGGCGACTGCGGGGACGTCGCGGGGGTGGCGTCTGGCGTGCCGCCAGTCTCCCCGCCGGCCACCTGTTCCGCCTCGCTCTCAGAAGTGCTTGCCATCTCGGGCCTTTCTCCACGAGGGGGCTGCTAGGTCAGCAGGTTAAATCCGGCCCCTGGCGCCGGCCGGGGCCGTGTGGTGCTGGGTACAGGGTTGAACAGTTGAACGGGTTGAACGGGTCTCGCTCTCGCGTGCGGTTTCTCGCGCTTCCACCCTCTCTTCAACTCTCTCTCTCTTCTCTCTCTCTATGTATGAAAGAGCAAGAGCAGCGCGGCCTTTTTGGGTTGAACTCACCACGTTCAACGGAGGTTCAATGTTGAACACGCCTACCCCCTCTGGACTCCTGATCCGGTTCAACGTTGACGACGGGTTGAACTTCCATGAGGCGGACGAAGGCGCCGCGTTTCCCTGGCACAACGTCCACCTCCCCGACCCTCTGGAGGGCGAGCACGGCACGGTTGACCTTCTCGGCGGAAGTCTTGCCCCCGAGCCGGCGGCGGAGTTCGCCGAGTGGGATCAGGGCGTAGCCGTTGCGGCCGAGAGCGCGCTTGACCCGTTCCTCGAGCTTGCTCTGTTCGTCCTGCCCGTAGGCTTCGAAGATCCTGGCATGGGCCTTGCGCTCCCACCTGGAGAATTCGACTCCGGCGGCGACGTGGGGGGCGTGGATCTCGTCCTTCCCTTCCAGGAGCGCGTAGAGCAGGGCGAGCTTGAGGGCGAGATTCTGGAGGCGTTGCCCGAGCACCTTGAGCAACTCGGAGCCGCTCGGGTTGAGCAGCGTCTCGAAGTAGAAGGCGGCGAACACCTCCCGGGCCTCCGGGGTCAGGTCGAGGCATCGGCCGGAATGGAGGTTCAACCGATCGTCCAGATCCTGGAGCGCCTGGCGTACTTCGCCCCACAGGGTCGCGTCGGGCTCCTTCGGGAACGGTTGAGGCTGCTTCGGTAGCCCGTCCGCGAAGGTCCAGCGATTCGTGAAGCCGCCGAGGGTGTCCGCTTCCCTGAAACTCTCGTCGAGCCATTCCCGCGTTGAGCTGGACAGGATCGCGACGAAGGGATCCTTCGCGTCGAGGTTCTTTCCGCGGGTCCGGTGCTTGAGGAATGGCGGACAGTCGTACGCCTCGGTGAGTCCCGGGATGATGTTGCTCGAGCCCTCCTGGCGGGCCTTGAGCGCGAGACTTCGATACTCCCCTGGCATCAGGAGCACCCGGCGGCTTTCCTTGCCGTCCAGCGCGTCGAGGAGCCCCTCCCAGGAGCACGTCGTCAGGGTCTCGATCTGGAAGTCCGCGAGCAGTCGCTTGCCGTGGAAGATCGCGGTGCTCTTCCGCGGGACGCCGGAGTCCCCGACCAAGCACCCGTAGAGGTTCGTGAACAGCGGCTGGCCGTGCGACAGGTGGGCGCGCCGACCGACGATCGCGCCCGCGACCGTCGCGAAGGTCAAGAAGTGGTAGTTGTCGGATGCCTCCGTCGTCTCAGCGAGGGCGCGGCGGTAGGTGTAGAAGGCGCCGCGGAAGCACGGTCCCGGGATCGCGTTCGGGTCGCGCTGGAAGTCCGCCAGGGAGGAAACGGTGCCCATCATGCCGTCCGCCAGGTGAGCGATTCGGCGAGCGCCTGGTTGATCTCGGCGTCCGTTGCGCCGGCTTCAGCGGCCTCCTTCACTGCGGCGAGCTTCGCACTCAGGCGCCGGAGGTCAGCGCGGCGGGCGAGCTCGGCGACGTGCTGGAGCAACAGCCGGCGCGGCGGGCAGAAGTCGTTGAGCAGGAGCGCCAGGCCGGGGAGCCCCCCGACCCTTTCGATCTCCCCGGCGCGCGTGAGCTCGTCAGCGATTGCGAGGCCGTCGATCGGGCGGCCGGCCTCCGCGAGACGGGCCATTGCGCGGAAGATGATCCGGGCCTTCAGGGAATCGAAACTCTCGGCCCTGAGCTTCGCGGCCACCTCCGCGAGTTGCTCCGCGTCGGCGTCGAGCATGAGACGCCCGAGCACGCCCATCTCGAGGTCGGCGCTCAATTCACCGTCTCCCCATCGCCGGAACATTCGCCCGATGTCGGGACAAGGTTCTCCCGGTCCCTGTCCGCCAGCAGCCGCAGCACCGGCGCCAGGCGTCCGGCTAGGGCGCGGTCACGGGTCATCATCGCCCCCAGGAGACCGCGCTCCACGGCGAGCCTGAACGCCTTGCTTGCTGGCGTGCGCACCACGCGCCGAAGGTAGGACGGCGACACGCCGGGGATCGTGGGAAGGGCGTCGCTCACGGCTTGCCCTCGCCATCGCCCTGCGCGTTCACTCCGAGGAGAGCCTGCACCTCGTGGCGAATCACACCGAGGGGGAGCTCCGCGAGGTCGTCATCCCCGCAGGCGACGAGGTCGACCTCGAGCGCGTCGACCTGGCGGATGATGCTGCGCAGGTGCTCGACAAGTACGGCGTTCAACTCGCGGGACTTCTCGCTCCATTTCGGATCGCCCATGGGGAGCGCGTCGAGCTCGGCGCGCAAGAGGGTTAGGCGCTCGGCGCTCATGGCACGGCCTTCCGCGGCGCCCGAGGGACCACCGGCCGCACTTCACAGGTCGCCGACCCGATCAGGCGTTCAACCTCGCTGGTGGGGATCACGATGATCCGGCCCAGGCGCAGGTGCGCCACCTCACCGCGGCGGATGAGGTCGTAGGCCGTGCGTTGGGGGATTCTGAGAGCTTCGGCGAAGTCGCGGACGCGCAGGGCGCGCGGGCTCGGTCCTTCCATGTTGGCCTCCAAGTACCGCAGTCGAACAGGAACAGCAGGTGCTACAGGGTCGAGCGTCAGTGCTTCGTGGTCTTCTCGTCTGCGATTCGGTCCTGCGCGCGGTCGAGCGCCTGGGCGAACACATCGATCGCCACGATCGAGAGGTTCAGCGCCAGCCCGGGGCGCTCGTTCGCTTCCTTGGCCCCGCTGATACCGATCTCCACCGGAGCGCCTGCCTTCGCCCGCCGCAGAAACAGGATCGCCGGCCAGGGTGGTGCCTTGGGGCTCGTGGGATTCTCCGGGCCGAGTGCCGCGTAGAGGATCGTCCGATCGTCCAACAGCTTCACGATGTCGCGCCGGATCTGCGGGGGCGCGCCTGCTAGCCCGGTCTGTGCAAGCACGCCGAGCCGTACGACGCTGAATGGATTCAACAGTAGTGTCCGCCCCTGCTCCAGGTCGATCTCGAAGATCGGCGGCTTGCCCATGCGGAGGTTGTGGATCTCCTTCGCGTCGAGGCCGGGGGCGTAGGGCTGCAGGATGTCCGCGGCTGCGATGAAGTCGACGTGAATCATCTTCAGCAGCGGCCCGAGCACCTCGCGCGCGACCTTGCCACCTGGCGCCGCCGCGGGCTGGAGCGCCTGCATCGCCTGAATCATCTCTTTCCTCCCCGCCAGTTCTCTGATCATGCTGCTATTCTAGATCACGGAAATGGAGTTGTCAAGCGGACCAATGGCACGAGCCGAAGAAATCTTGAGGCATGGCGGGAGGGGGAGGCTGGAACAGGTAGCCGAGGGCTACTACGCGCGAGCACTGCGAGGAGTTACATTCTACGCGGTGACTGCCAGAGACACGAACGGCCCGTCAGTCATTTACGCTCGGTCAGCGTGTTACAGACGGGCCGTGAGTAGGTTAGCAGGCAGCCCTGTTCGGCCACTCCAGCACCTCTCCGCAACGGTTAATGTGGAGGAACGGGCCGCCGGGGGATTCTAGCCCTACGCCGTGGGAAAACAAAGAGGATACGCCGGCCGGGAGCGGGAGCGCCCTCCGGATCACGACGCCTTTTTCGTGAACAGGGTGGCGTAGCGACCGAACCCCTCCGCCTCGAGCCTGTCCGCCGGGATGAAGCGCAGCGCCGCGCTGTTGATGCAGTAGCGCAGTCCTGCCGGCGCCGGTCCGTCGTCGAAGAGGTGGCCAAGGTGGCTGTCGGCGTCGCGGCTGCGCACCTCGACCCCGAACCTGCCGAGGGCGCCGCCCGGCGCCTGCACCACCTGCGCGGGCTCGAGCGGCTTCGTGAAGCTCGGCCAGCCGGTGCCGCTGTCAAACTTGTCCGTCGAGCTGAACAGCGGCTCTCCGGACACGATGTCGACGTAGATGCCGGGCTCGTGGCTGTTCCAGTACTCGTTGGCGAACGCCCTCTCGGTCGCCGCACGCTGCGTCACGTCGTACTGCAGCTCGGTGAGGCGCGCGCGCAGCTCCGCCTCGCCCGGCTTCGTGTAGCCGCTGCGGCCGGACAGCACGAGCGGCGGCTTGCCTCCCCAGACGCGCTCGATGAACGCGTCACGCCCCGAGCCCCAGCGGTACGCCTTGTAGTGGACGGGGTTCTTCGCGTGATAGTCCTGGTGGTATTCCTCGGCGCGGTAGAACGGCCCGGCCGGGAGGATCGGCGTGACGATCGGCCGCTCGAACCAGTGCGTCGCCTCGAGGGCCCGCTTCGACGCCTCGGCGACCCGCCGCTGCTCGTCACCGCTCACGAAGATCGCCGTGCGGTAGGTCGGTCCGCGATCCCCGAACTGCCCACCGGCGTCGGTCGGATCGATCTGACGCCAGAAGACGTCCAGCACCTGCGCGTACGAGATCCTGGCCGGATCGAAGCGCACCTCGATCGCCTCGTAGTGGCCGGTGCCTCCGGCTCCCACCTGCTCGTAGGTCGGGTTCGGCACGTCGCCACCCGTGTATCCGGAGGTTGCCGCGACCACGCCGGGGAGATCGTCGAATGCCGACTCGACGCACCAGAAGCAGCCGCCCGCCAGGATCGCGACCTCGGTCGCCGCCGGCGCGGCGCTCGCCGGGGCTCGCACCGGCGCGGCCTCGTTGCCGCCACACGCCGCCGAGACCGCGATGAAGCCGACTGCCATTCCGAGGCTGGCGAACGCGCGCATGGTCAATCTCCTCAGCTCCCAGACTGGCGGAGGGAGTGGGATTCGAACCCACGAGGGAGTTTCCCCCCTAGCGGTTTTCAAGACCGCCGCCTTCAACCGCTCGGCCATCCCTCCGCGTGCGATTCGGTCCGATCCGGGGTCAGCTCTTGGCGGCGGCGGTTGCCTTCTGGATCAACGGTGCGATCTCCCCCTTGCCGTGCATCTCGCGCAGGATGTCGCAGCCGCCGACGAACTGGCCGCCGATGTAGATCTGGGGCATCGTCGGCCACTCGGAGAAGACCTTGAGCGCCGCCCATTTCTCCTGATCGGCCAGGATATTGACGTCCTTGAGCGGCACCTGGTACTGCTCGAGCACCTGGATCGCCGCCGCCGAGAAGCCGCACTGCGGCGCGGTGCGGGTTCCCTTCATGTAGATCACCACCGGGTGCGACGTCACTTCTTCTTTGATCTCGTCCATCACGGAACGGGTCATGGCGCCTCCATGGAAATGGTCTCAGGTCTCGTTCGGTGTCCGGGTGCGCAGCGCCACCGCATGCAGCGCCCCGCCCAGCACGTCGCGCAGCGGCGCATGCACCAGGCGGTGCCGCTGCAGCGTCGGCAGTCCCTCGAACGCGCCCGACACGATCTCTATCTCATAGTGGTCCCCGCCGCCGGTGAGGTCGCGAACGTTCACCGTGGCGCCCGGCAGGGCGGCAACGATCAGGCGCTGGATCTCGCTGGGATTGATCACCGCTTCCCCCCGCCGCTCATCCCTTCGCGGCTGCGGGCTTCTGGCGCACCGTCTCGAGGTCGATCTGGATCTCGACGTCGTCTCCCAGCACCATGCCGCCCGCGTCGAGAGACTTGTTCCACAGCATCCCGAAGTCCTTGCGGTTGATCGTCGTGGAGGCGCTGAAGCCGCCGCGCTGTTCCCCCGACGGATCGGCGCCGAAGCCGAGCACCTCGACCTTCAGCTCGACCGCCTTGGTGGTCCCCTTGATCGTGAGGTTGCCGAGCAGCCTGCCCCCCTTGGCCCCCTCGGGGATGTAGCGCACCGACTCGAACTTCAGCTCCGGGAAGTTGGCGGCGTCCAGGAAGTCGGCGCTGCGCAGGTGGTTGTCGCGGCCGTCATGGTTCGTGCTGATGCTCGCCGCCTCGATCGCGGCGGTGACTTTTGCCGTCGAGAGGTCCGCCGGGTCGACCGCGATGCTGCCGGAGAACTTGTTGAACCGGCCCGGGACCTTCGACACCAGATGCCGCACCTTGAAGGCGACCTGGGAGTGGACGGAATCGATGGCGTAGTTCTCCACCCCTGCGAACGTCGGGACGGCAACACCGGCGGCAAGCGCCAGGGACAAGAGCGCGCGTTTGAATCGCATGCGATTTTCTCCTGCGTGATCCCGGCGGAGGCCGGGGGATATGGGGCCGAGGAACCCGGGGCGGTCCCCGGGAGGAATGCCGAGCATGGTATCAGAACGCCCCGAGCGGGCATCGATTCCCCGCGGCCGCGGCCGCCGCCGCCCCGCGGGGGGCGGTCAGGAGACCGAATCGAGCTCCCGCGAAGGGTCGAACCGCTCGAACAGCCAGCCCACGAGCAGGACGCCGAACGCCGCCTCGAATGCCGCCGGCAGCGCCGCGACGAGGGCGAGCGGCGGCGCGGCGAGCCAGCCGAAGTGCGGCCGGGCGAGCCAGAGGCCCAGGCCGAAGATGAGGCCGGCCGGGATGTAGGCGACGGCGAGCGCGAGCAGGAAGAGCAGCGAGGACAGCATGCGCTGGCCGAGCGCCTCGAAGCCGCGCGCGCGATCGGGGCCGAGCGCGTGCCAGGCGGGGAAGAGGAGCACCGCCGCGTTCTGGATGAGCGCCGACAGCATGTTGAGCGGGAGCGCCTGGACGAGGAAGGCCAGCGCGAGCGCGACCAGGTCGATCCCTCTCCACCCCTGCGGCCAGGGGGCGAGCAGGATCCCGAAGGCGAGCAGGAGCGTTTGCAACAAGGTGACCAGGATCGTCGGCGTCAGGACCTCGCCGAGCACGAGCGCCTGCCCCGAGAGCGGCAGCGTCTTCAGGATCGACACCTTGGTCAGGTCGCTCCGCAGGTCGCTCCGCAGCAGGGTGGGGCCGAGCAGCAGCAGCACGCCGGCGAAGACGATCGCCTGGATGCCGAACGCCGTCTTGATCGAACGCGAGATTTCGTCCGTCAGATAGGTGCGCGCCAGCGCCGCTCCCCCCAGGATGAGCGGTGCGAAAAGCACGAGGTTGCGCAGCGAGTAGATCCGACCGGCGGCGATCAGGTTCTTCCAGATGAGCCCGACCTCAGGGCGGCCGGTTGGGGCGAGTGGGAACGGCGGGCGCCGCCGCCGCAGCGCGGGGAGCCGTCGCGCGCGCCGTCCGCCGCGGCCGCCCGCCGCCTGCTGGGCCTTGCGTGCGGCCTGGTCCGCCGACGCCTCCTCGTAGGCGAAATCCGAGCGCACCACCCAGAGGTAGTTCGCGGCGAGCAGCCCGAACGCCGGCACGAGCCAGCCGCAGAACGGCAGCCACCCCGGGGCCAGGATCACGCGCGCCAGAACCCGGCCGGGCCAGAGGAGGACCCCCATCGGTCCGGCGTTCGCCATCGCGCTCAGGTACGCCGCGAGGCGCGCGGGGTCGTGCAGCTCGGAGACGAGCGGCGGGCGCAACCAGAAGATCCCCCACGCGGCGATTGCCGCGACGACCACGCCGATCCCCGCCAGGATACCCCGGGCGCGCCGCAGCCCCGCGGCGCGGTGGCGCGCCAGGTTGGCGCGCAGGATCCCCGTCGCCATGAAATGGAGTTGCACGGCCGCGAAGGCCACCCAGAGGCCGAGCACGGCGAAGACGAACGAGTGCGCGACGCTGCGCAGCCCGAATAGCCCGGTCATGAGCGCGCCGAACAGGATCCCGGCCTGCTTTTTCAGGAGCGCGTAGTCGATCACCTGGCGCCGGGTGAGCGGGGCGGGGAACAGGAACGCCACTTCGGTCTCGGTGAAGTCGAGCGCCGGGCGCGAGCGCGGCCAGATCCACGAGAACAGGCAGAGAAGCGTGAGGATCAGACCGATCCCCGCCTCGATCGCCGGCAGGACGTAGGCGGGGGGCGCCGACCCCTCGGACATGATGCCGGCCACCCGCGTGATCCGCCACGGACGTGTGACGCCGAGCAGGTAGGCCATGCTCACCGCCGTGAAGATCAGGTACTTGATCTGCTTCAGGCGGCGCAGCCGGGCGACGATCCGGTTCCGCAGCGACCACCCCTGGACCTGAATGAACAGGCGCGCCGGATGGATCTTCATTCGGGCTTCGCCGGGGGCGGGCTCCCCGCGGATGTGGAATCGTCATCTCCGGTCAACGCGAAGAAGATGTCCTCCAGCGAGGCGTCGCTGGTGAGGCGCGGGAGGCTGGCCTTGATCTCGTCGAGGGAGCCGTGAATCACCTTCCTGCCCTGGCGGATGATCAAGACGCGGTCGCAGATCTCCTCGACGAGGGAGAGCAGGTGGCTGCTGATGAGCACCGCCGCGCCGGCGGCGGCGCGCCGCGCGATGGCGTCCTTCATGCGCCGGATGCCGACCGGGTCGAGGCCGGTGAGCGGTTCGTCGAGCAGGATCACCGAGGGGTCGTGCAGCAGGCCACAGGCGATGGCGAGCTTCTGCTTCATGCCGCGCGACAGCTCCCCCGGCAGGGAGCGTTCCCTGCCTTCGAGCTCGACCTCGTCCAACAGCGTTGCCGCGCGCTCGTCGATCCGGTCGACGCCGTAGAGGCGCCCCGCGAAACGCAGGTGCTCCATGACGGTCAGGTAGTCGAACAGGCGCGGCTCATCGGGGATGAAGGCAAGGCGGGATTTGGCCGCGATCGCCTCCGTCTCCAGGTCGTGGCCGGCGATCGTGATCTTCCCCTCGCTCGGGCGGATGATCCCGACGAGACAGCGCAGCGTCGTCGTCTTGCCGGCACCGTTCGGGCCGACCAGTCCGAGGACCTCCCCGGCCGCGACCGCGAAGCTCAGCTCCTCGACCGCACGGAAGTCGCCGTACAGTTTTGTCAGCCCCGCGACCTGGATCATGCTCTCCTCCCGGGAAGGCCGGATGCTACGCGATCAGGTGTGAGGTTGGCTACCCTGCCGGCGTCCCTGGCCTCGGTCCGGGAGGGGCAGGGTGATCGAACCATCGCCGCGCTGCTAGAATCCCCGCCCGGAGGAACCCATGGAAGCTCATCTCGCACGGCTCGTGGTTGATCTGGGGCAGGACGGGTTCCTCCGTCGGATGGAGGATCTGTCGGGGGCGGAGCGGCGCGAGATCTTCCACCACCTCGAGGTCCCCTCGGGGGGCGCCTCGGTGAGCGCCCGGCTGCGCAACACGAAGCGGATCGCCCAGGCCTGGAAGCGGCTCGCCTCAGGGCTGGACGAGCATGCGGCCGAGGCGTTCGCTCGCGGCTACCTCGCCCGGCGCGGGATGCCGATGATCATCGAGTTCCTCGACCGGCTTGGAGTTCCGCATGAGGGGGGGTACCTCAAGGAGGACCAGGCGCTCACCAAGCTCGACGCCAAGCGGATCGAAGCGGCCCTGGTGGAGCTGGCCGCGGCGCACGAGGCGTACGACGTGCGCCTCTATGCCGCGCTGATGTCGCTCCCGGGCGCCGAGGCTCTCGCGGCCTCCTCACCCAAGGGGGAGGCGCGCGGGTGAGCCTGCTCGCCGCGGCGGGGGCGGGCCTGGCGGCGGGCCTCGTGCACGTGCTGACGGGCCCCGACCACCTCACTGCCGTTGCGCCGCTGACGGCCGCGCGCGCCGCTCCCGGATGGCGCGTCGGCGCCGCGTGGGGGGTGGGGCACTCGTTCGGGGTCGCGGCGCTCGCCGCGATTGCGATCGCGGCGAGCGGGTGGCTGCGTCCCGAGTGGGTCGCCGCGGTGAGCGAGCGGCTGATCGGGGTGGTCCTGGTGGGTGTTGGCTGCTGGGGGATTGCTCGCGCCTTCGCTCGCTGGACGGCGAGTCGTGAGCACCGCCACGGCGACACCGCACACTCCCATGCGCACTGGCGGGTCCCGGGGCGCGAGGGTGGATCGGGCGGGGTGCTCCACTCGCATGCACCGCTCTGGATCGGCGCCCTGCACGGGCTGGCCGGCGGCACGCATCTGCTGGGGGCGCTGGCGGCGCTGGCGCTGCCGGTTGGCCCGGCGCTGGTGTTTCTCGGCGGCTTCGCGGCGGGGACGGTGGGGGGGATGACGGCGTTCACGGCGGCAGTCGGAAGGATGTCGCTCGCGCTTCCCGGCCGGCTCGCGGCGCAGGCGCTGCTCGGCGCCGTCTCGGCAGCCAGCGTCGCGGTCGGCGCCGTCTGGCTCTTCGCCTGACCTACCCGAACAGGTTCCCCCGCCCCAGGATCCCGGCCGGGTCGAGGGCGGTCTTGGTCGCTCGCATCGCGGCGAGCGCGTCGGGGTCGGCCGCTTCCGCCAGCAGCCCCGTTTTGAGCTTGCCGATCCCGTGCTCGGCGGAGATCGCGCCGCCCAGCGCCGCTCCTTTCCTGACCCAGCGCCGGAACAGGACCTTCGCCACCTCTTCCTCCGCGTCGTCCCGCGGCAGCAGGTTGAGGTGCAGGTGGTTGTCGCCGACATGCCCCCAGGTGACGGAGAGCAGGCCGGAGGTCCTCAGATCGTCGCGGTAGGTCCGGAACATCTCGGCGAAGGCGTCATCCGGAACGGAGAGATCGGTGCCGTACTTGCGGCGCGAGTGACGCGCGAGCCATTCGTTCACCGCCACCGGCAGCGCGTGGCGGAAGTCGCGAATGCGCTGCCGCTCGGACACTCCGAGCGCAAACCAGGAATCGTCGAGCAACGCGCCATGCGCCTCGAGCGCTTCGGCCCAGAGGGCGGCGATCGCCTCCTCGCGCCCGTCCTCGTGCTCCTGCTCGAACAGCAGCGCCGCCTGCGCTCCAGCCGGCAGCGTCGTCCCACCGCGGCGCACGAACTCCAGCGCGTCGGCCCCGAAGAACTCGAGCGCCCGGGCGAGCAGCGACCGGCTCGCCCCCCCCCGCGGTGGCCCTTGCGGATCGGGGCGCGAGGGGGCCGGGCCGCCGTAGCCGCGTTCGTGGTACGAGCGAGCGCGAATGTCCACGACCGCGGCGAGGCAGGCCGCCTCGGAGGGGAAGAAGACGATTCCCGCCAGCACTCCTTCCGGCCGTGGCAGCAGCTCGATCTCCGCCTCCGTCACCAGACCCAGCGTCCCCTCGGACCCGACGACCAGATCGACGAGATCGAGCCCTGCTCCTCCCGCGTACCCGGTCGCCGACTTCGAGCGCGCGAGGGCGGCCTGCGGCGCCGGCACGCGCCGCTCTTCGCCCGCCGAGGGAAGGGTCAGCGTCCCGCCTGCCGCGGCGACGAAGCGGCCACGCGGGGCGTCCACCCTCGTGCCGTCGGGGAGCACCAGCTCCAGCCGGCGCACGAAGCGACGCATCGGCCCGTAATGGAAGGAGCGTCCCCCCGAAGCGTTCGTGGCGACAACTCCGCCGATCCATGCGGAGGTCTCGGTCGGATCCGGAGGCAGGAACAGCCCGGCGGCCGCGGCGGCGCGATCGAGATCGGCAAGAGTCGCGGCGGGCCCACAGGTCGCGATTCCTCCGGTCGCCGTGCGCTCGACCCTACGCACTCCACCCAGGCGATCGGTGGCCAGCACCCAGCCGCCGAGCGGCACGCGCCCCCCGGCGAGACCTGTGCCTCCCCCCGAGATCGTGATCGGAATGCCGCGCGCGCCTGCCTCGGCGATGGCGGCGGCGGCCTCGTGGGCGCTCTGGGGGAGGAGCACCGCCTCCGCCGCGCCGCCCGGCATGCCGGAGGCGTCACCGAGGTAGCCGCGGATCGCGTCGGGGTCGGTCTTGCGGATCAAGCCACACCCTCCGGAGTCGATCGGCGTGAGGTCCCCTCGGTCGATGGTGTCGTTCACGGAACCGGTTCCCGCACGGTCTCGGGCGGAGGGACTCTCTCGCCGGCTCTCATGGTGCGCGCGAGTATACGCCGGCCCCGCCCGGGCGATCGGGTGAAGCGCTATACTGCGCCCCCCTATGGTCGACATCACCTATTTCTGCATCGACATCGAGGCATCCGGTCCCGTCCCGGCGCTCTACAACATGGTCTCGATCGGCTGCGTGCCGGTCTCCCGCAAAGGCGGCAAGTGGGTGCCGTCGCCGGAGGATCTCTACCTACTGCTGCGGCCGATGAACGACGGGTTCGATCCCGCCGCGATGGCGATCCACGGCATCTCGCGCGCGGAGATGGAGAGCCAGGGAGAGGAGCCGAAGGCGGTGATGCGGAAGCTGCGCGAGTGGACGATCGCGCACTGCGATCCGCCGAGGGCGCGGCCGGTCTTCGTCGGCCACAACGCCGTCTTCGACTGGATGTTCGTGAACTACTACTTCATCGCGACGGCCGAGGAGAACCCGTACGGCTGGAAGGCGATCGACACCAAGTCGCTCGCCATGGGGCGCCTCCAACTCCAGTGGTTCGACACCCACAAGGAGATGCTCGCCCGCCGCCTCCCGGCGCTCGGGCCGCTCGATCAGGCGCGCGTCCACCGCGCCGACTACGACGCCCGCTACCAGGCCGTCATCCTGGCGGAGTTGTTGAACCTCCCGCCGGCGATGTAGCGGTGGGGAGATGGGGCGAGCACGCGACGATGGGGCGGCTTCGGTTCTACTCCAGTTGCCCCGTTCTGACGGAATCGTCACCATCTTGTCTGCCTGTATGACAGGATCCGCGTGCACCACCTCACCAGATCTCTCCGTACAACGGTTCCGAGACGCTCAGCCATCGTTCAGCAACACGATGCATCTGCGTGCTTTAGGCGAGGCTGTTGGTCCATAGGCCACGACACCCGTTAGGTATATATACCTAACGGGTGTGGCGGCCTATGGAACGCCCTTCCCGGTGTGATATCCTCAAGCCGTATCGCTAGGTATATATACCTAGCGATACGGACTGAGGTGCCTCATGCCAGACAGCCTGGAAGGAGCTCTAGCGAAGATTCACGAGCGCTTGGATTCCGAGCGGGGAGGGGTGTTCACGGAATCCCAGCTTCGCGAAGTACTCGCCGAGCACCGTAGGGAGTGGGGCCTCGAAACCTCGGTGTCAGGTAAGAGGTTCATCGAGTTCCTTGTCGAGAATGTGGGACTTCGCCGGGTCGAACTGCGGTCGGAGCACTACAAGCGCATCCTGCGGTACGCCTGGGGCGAGTATTCGCCCTATCTCATGACTCTCTCGCTTCGCCCACGTTCGTACCTGTCGCATGGGACGGCGGTCTTCCTCCACGCACTGAACGAGCAGCTTCCAAAGATCATCCACGTAAACCAAGAGCAGTCGGAGAAACCGTCAGGGGGAAAACTCACCCAGGAGCGCCTTACCCTTGCCTTCAGCCGCCACCAGCGGACCTCGAGCTACGTCTACATCATGGCGAGCTATCGTGTTGTGATCCTTGCCGGGAAGCAGACTGGAAACCTCGGCGTCGTGACGGTGAAGGGGCCGCAGGGTGAGGAGGTGCCCGCCACGGGAATCGCCAGGACGCTCATCGACATCGTGGTGAGGCCGGCCTACGCGGGCGGGATTCTCCAGGTGCTTGAGGCATACCGTGGAGCAAAGGGGAGAGTCGAGGCTACGGAGCTAGTCCGGACGATTCGGAAGCTCGACTACATCTACCCGTACCACCAAGCCATCGGGTTCCTCATGGAACGAGCTGGCTACGCGCCCGACGAATGCGACAAGCTCCATCGGCTCGGGGCAAACTTCGACTTCTACCTTATCCACGGTATGAAGAAGCCAAAGCACGACCAGAAATGGCGCCTATTTTTTCCAGAGGGTGTGTAGTTTCGAGGCCTCGTCCACGCAGAAATCGAAATACACGTCGAAGTCAAAGACCTCACCAGTGACAGCCGCCCTCACCGCCTCCCAGTCGGGCCGGTGGAACTCACGAGTCTCGTCGATTCTCGAGAGTAGGGCGAGCGCCACCTGCTTCGCGGCGAAAACCTGTCGGACGAGGGCAAGGTTCTCAGGCAGGGAGATGTCGATTCCACGCTTCGTGATCGTGGAGTAGATGTCGTAGAAATCGCGAGCGCGAGGGGTTGCGTGCGTACGGGAGTAGTCGGGCATTTGCTGGCAGATCGCACGGAACTTCTCAGCGACGCACATCTCCTCTGTGTAGACGTAGATGGTGCGCCCGTCGAGCTTGGCTGGGACCTTCCCAACGCAGTACTCGTGCTTGCTGATATCCACGCGGAAGACGCGCGCGTGCCTTGGATCAACCGTCTGTGCCTCGCGGCGCATCGCTTCGAGCCGTCGGCCGAGCTCGTCCGCCCGACTCCTCGCGATCAGCTTGAATTCGACGCGGTAGCCGCCCCACCAGGGGGTCTCGTCGTCGCTGAGCCCGGGTGGTACTGCACGAAAGGTCTCGTCGAACACCAGGTGGTCGACCCGCGCGAACTCACGATTCAGGGCCTCGAGGACGCGCCTGCCTGTGTCGTCCAGGTCCGTGAACTCCTCCGCGATGGAGAGGTCAACGTCCACGGAGCCTCGTGTGACAACACCATGCACAAGCTCAAGGGCATTGCCGCCCTTGAGCACGAGGCGCTCGAGGAGCATCTCGTCGGAGAACATTGCGACGATGACGAGCCGTCTAATCTCGGCGAAGTCCAGAGGAGAAGCCTCCAGCGCCATTACTCAGAAAGCCAGGAACTCCGAGTCGCGCCCGCGCAACGCTGGCAGTCCTTCTCCCGACAGGGCAGGTCACCCCGCCCCTAATTCCCCAGATCCACCGCTGAGCCCTTGCCGGCCGCGCCGACATCCGCCAGCTTGCCGTCCTCGAACTTGATTGTCGCCGGCATCCCGGTGGCCTGGCCGCTCTGCATCGTCCAGTACCCCATCTTCGTCCCCTTGTTCTGGCGGAGATACCAGGTCTCGACCTCCTTGCCGTCCTTTGCGGCCTTCTCGAATCTCTCGGGGGTCCCGGTCACGCAGTACGCCTGGCGCTTGGTCATCCCGGCGAGCAGCTGGCGCTTGCCGATCGCCGCCTTCACCTCGGCCGACCAATCGTCGTGCTCGTCCTGGAGCGGCTTCGCCGAGAAGACGGCGGCATAGGCGGCCTTGAAATCGTCGAGGGAGGTGATCTTGACGAACTTGACGACGGTGTCGTTCCCCTCCGTGGGTCCCACCCCTTCGAGCTCGAGCTCGACCGTGCTCTCCTCGTTGTCCACGTTGATGTCCTCGACCTTCACCTGATCGTTGACCCCCACCCCCCAGTAGGTGCTGTCGGCGTGCCACCAGCTCGCGTTGATCGTGTTCTCGGCTTCGGTGTTCACGCCGGTGGGGGAGACCTCCACGAGCGGTCGCTTGTAGGTGCCGTAGGCATGCCGCCCGGTCGCGCAGGGGGCGTCAATGCGGAGGTACAGCGTGCCCTTCGTGAACGTCTTGAGCTCCTTTTGCTCCGCGGCGGTGAGACCCGCAAAGGTGGCGGTCGTGGCGGCGAGGAGCATGGTTGCGAGAAGGACGAGCGGGCGGGTCCTCATGGAGATCTCCTTGCGTCCCCGCGCGAGAGCGGGCGGGGAGCGTTGCATGGGCCGGGGCAGGCGCGTGGCTGGACGGCGCCTCGAGTGGGTCAGTTGATTGTATCCCCGGCGAGGGGGCGGGGGTCAACCTCTGGCGTCGGGGGCGGAAGGTGCGGTCCCGGGCCTGGCCGCCGGGCGGTGCGACGCCGGCCGCGTCCGCAGCCGCGGCTCGTAGGCGCAGAACGGCTCCGTCTCGAGGTAGTCCCCGGTCATCGCGAAGGCGCGCGAGCGCGAGCCGCCGCAGGCCGCGCGGTACTCGCACAGGCCGCACTTTCCCTTGAGCGCCGACGGATCGCGCAGCTCGCGGAAGACCGGGTGCTCGCGGTAGACCGTGGCGATGGCGTCCTGGCGGACGTTCCCGCACGGCAGCGGCAGGAAGCCGCTCGGACAGATGTCGCCCGTGCGGCTGACGAAGAGGTGCCCCTTGCCGGAGTTCACGCCGCGCGCGGCGAGGCCGATCGGTCCGTGCCCCCGGAAGTCGCGGCTCATCCGGTCCGGCAGGTCGGGACGCCCGCCCGGGTGGCCGCCGCCGTGCCGGTGCCCGAGGTCGATGCGGTGCTGCATCAGGTAACGGCGGTAGTGCGGCGCCTCGACGATCTTCACGATGAAGTCGACGCTGGCGGCGAACTCGGCCAGCTGCTCGAACATCTCCTCGAACTCGTCCGCGTTCATCTGGGCGACGTCGACGCCCCGCCCCATCGGCACCAGGAAGAACACCTCCCAGAAGATGGCGCCGAGTTCATTGACTAGCTGAGCTAGGCCCACGAACTGGTGCCGGTTCTCGGCCGAGAAGGTGGTGTTGATCTGCAGCGGCAGTCCCACCTCGCGCGCGTACCGCGCCCCCGCGATGGTGCGGTCGAACGCCCCGGGGACGCCGCGGAAGGCGTCGTGGATCTCGGCCGTCGGCCCGTCGAGGGAGAGCGCCATCTGCGCGAGCCCGGCCTCCTTGAGCGCGACGACGAGTTGGCGATCGAGCAGCGGGGTCGCCGCCGGGATCGTCGCGATCTGCATCCCGGTGCCGGCGCCGTGGCGCACCAGCTCGATCAGGTCGTGCCGCTTCGCCGGGTCGCCGCCCGACAGGACGCAGATCGGCGTCCCCATCGCGGCGAGGTCATCCAGGAGGGCGAACCCTTCCGCGGTCGTCAGCTCGGCCGGGTCGCCGGTCGGGATCGCCTCGGCGCGGCAGTGGCGGCAGGCGAGGTCGCAGGCCCGGGTCGTCTCCCAGATGGCGACGAACGGGGTCTGGTCGAAGTCGATGGCGTTGGGGTTCGGTCTCCCAGGCGGATGCGCGGTTCCGGACACGGTTGCTCCCTCCCTGGCGAGTCTATTGCAAGTTCCGGGCAAGGGGGAGAGGGCGCCCGCGACCTGGAATTCAATGGGATACCTCCCCAGTTCAGGGGGTGAAATCCCCCACGAGTGGGGGATCCCAATGGAGCCCGGAGGGGGAGCACGGTCGCCTGGCGGCGCGGCCAGGCTGCGTCGAAGGTGCCGGCCGGAGAGGGGCGGCGGTTTGACAGCGGGTCGGCCGCGGGTTAAAGTTCAACCTGTCATGTCGAAAGCGCTCCAGAGCCTGCTCGTGGTTGCGGCGGTCCTCCTGACCGGCGCCGCCCCCTGTTTCACCCCGAGCGACGGCTCGACCGCCTGTCCGATGGCGCACTGCGACCACGCCCCCGCCGACGCGCTGCAGGCGCCTTCGTGCTGCTGTGCCCCGGCCGGCGCTCCGGCGAGCCCGTCGGGAACCCCGGCGGTCCTCCAGGCTCTCGCGCTCGTCCCCGAGATCGCGTTGCCGGCAGCGGCCCTCGCCGCCACGCCGGCGCCCTTCCACGGGACGAGCCTCACCGCACCGTCCGAGCCGATCCCGCTCTACCTCCTGCACGCGACCTTCCTCATCTGATCTCCTGACCTCCAGCTAGAATTCGGTCCGTCGCCGCCCCGGGTCCGTCCACCGAGGCGCCACGGAAGCACCGTTCTTGCCGCGTCCGACGTGCGAGCGGGCGGCAGCACCGTTGCTGACCGCCTCTGCCCCGCGTCGCGCGATCCCCGGGCAGGTCGTCCTGCCTGGGGGAGGAGCTGCCATGTCACGTTCAACCTGGATCCTGATCGTCACGCTATTCGCCGTGCCGTTGCTCTCCACCTGCTCGCCGGGAGAGGCGCAGTGCGCCCAGTGCGGCCGGATGGAGTGCCGCAACATGGCGTTCACGGTCCACCTGCAGGGAGGGAAGCAGGTCGAGACCTGCTGCGCCCGCTGCGGGCTGCATTACCTCCAGTCCGAGCGCCCCGCCGTGGAATCGCTCACGGCCCGCGACTTCGACGGTGCGGGGGAGATCGACGCGACGCGCGCCTTCTACGTAGATGGCAGTGATGTCACACCCTGCCTCGCGGCCGGGAAGCCGCCGTTGCGCGACGCTTCCGGCTGCTGCGCCGACCCCGTCTACGACCGCTGCCTGCCGAGCCTCATCGCGTTCCGCTCGAAGCAGGCGGCGGAGGCGTTCGCCCGCGAGCATGGCGGCGCGGTGCGCGCCTTCGCGGAGATCGGGGGGCAGCGGCCATGACGCGCCTGCGGATCCGAGTTTCGGCGTGGACGCTAGCGCTGTTGCCGGCGATCGTCCCCGCGGTGTCGCGCGCGGACGAGCCGCCGCCGCTCGACCTCGCCGCGCTCCTGGAACAGGCGGAGGGCTCGAACCCCGAGATCCTGGTGGCGCGGGCCAGGCTGCAGGCGTCGGAGCACGTCTCCACGCAGCTGGAGGCGCTCCCCGACCCCGAGGCGACGGTCGCGTACACCAACGATTCCCTCACGGCGTTCACGCTCGGGGACTCTCCCGACTCGGAGCTGACGCTTGGCTGGAAGCAGGAGGTCCCGTATCCGGGCAAGCGCGGCCTGGCGGGAGACGTGGCCCGCGGCGACATCGCGGTGCTGGCGAGCACGCTCGACGCGGCCCGCTGGCGAGTCCGGGCCGGCGTCAAATCGCTCTATGCGGAACTGCTCCGGGTCGGGCGGACGACGGCCATCCTCGGAGAGAGCCGGAAGCTGCTCCTCGCCTACCAGGAGAGCGCGCGGGCACGCTACGAGTCGGGGGACGGAATCCTCGAGAACATCCTCCGGGCGCAGACCGAGGTGGCGAAGCTGGACGCGGAGCTCGCGATTCTCGCCCAGGAGCGCCGCAGCCTGGAGGTGCGCCTCCTGGGGCTGCTCGGCCAGTCCGCGGACGCGCCGGTCGGTCCCGCCCTCGCGGCGCCGCGGGTGGAGGCTCCCGACCGGGCCGCGATCGAGGCCATCGCGCTGGCACGTTCGCCGGAGATCCGCACGCTCCAGAGCGCGGCCGTGCGGGGCGGGCTGCGGGTCGATCTCGCACGACGCAGCCTGAAGCCGGACTTCATCTGGAGCGCCGCCTACACCAATCGCGGCGACCTCGATCCGATGGTGATGGGGATGTTCGGCCTGCGCCTGCCGGTCTACCGGAAGCAGAAGCAGGCCGAGGCCGTGGTCCAGGCCGAGTTCGACCTGGAGGCGGCCAGACTTGAGGTCGAGGCAAGCGAGGTTGTCGTGCTCGCCGAGATCCGCGACCTGCTCGCGCAGGCCGGGCGGGCCGAGGTCCTGCTCCGCCTGTACGGCGAGAGCATCCTGCCCCAGGCCCGGAGCACGCTGGACGCCGCGGCCGCCTCCTATGGCGCGGGCCGGACCGAGTTCATCACGCTCATCGACGATTTCCTGATGGTCCTTACCTACGAGATCAACGTCGAGACTCAGCGGGCGGAGAGGGTGAAGGCGCTGGCCGCGGCCGAGCCGCTCGTCGGGACCGATCTTGTGCTGCCGGGGACGGACGACGCGCTGAACACAGCCCAGGGAGGCTCCGATGGCTAGGCGATGGACTCTGATCCTGATGCTGGTCGTGGCAGCGACGCTGGCCGTGGTCGGCGGCGCCTGGTACCTGAGCCGTGGTGCCGAGGACGACGATCGCGACGCGGCGGCGGTCACGGACGCGCGGTTCCACTGCCCCATGCACCCGACGATGGTCTCCGACAAACCGGGCGACTGCCCGATCTGCGGGATGCGGCTGGTCTTGATCGACAAGCCAGATCAGGCCGTCGTCCCCACTGCCGACGACGCGGCCGCGCGCCAGCCCTCGCCCGCGCGGCCGAAGACGATCTACCGCTCCACGATGATCCCGGAGGAGATCTCGGACTCGCCCGGCAAGGACTCCATGGGGATGGAGATGGTGCCGGTGGAAGCGGAGGAGGCGCCACAGGCGACGAGCGTCTCCGGCCGCGGCGCGGTCCGGATCTCGGCTCAGAGGCGCCAGCTCCTCGGCATCAAGACCTCCGTCGTGCAGCGGTCGGCATTTCGCCGCTCGCTCCGGGCCGTAGGGCGCGTGACGGTGGACGAGACCCGCTTGCGGCACGTCCACACCAAGGTCGACGGCTACGTCGAGAAGCTGTACGCGAATGCGACCGGCGAGCAGGTGTGGGAGGGGAGGCCGATGGTCGAGTTCTACAGCCCCGAGCTGCTGGCGACGCAGCAGGAGTACCTGGTGGCGCTCGAGGCGCGGGAACGGCTCGCGGGGAGCACCGTTCCCGGCGTGCGCGACTCGGCCGAGGAGCTGCTGCGCAGCGTGAGAAGGCGCCTCGAGCTGTTCGACGTTCCGGACGGGCAGATCATGGAGCTTGCGGGAACCGGCCGGACGCGGCGGCTGATCACGCTGTACGCCCCCATCTCGGGGGTGCTCCTGCGCCGCGAGGTGACGGAAGGGGAGCGGGTCGAAGCGGGGACGACGCTCCTCGAGGTCGCTGACCTGTCCCGGGTCTGGGTGGTGGCGTCGGTCTACGAGTACGAGCTCCCCTTCGTCCATGAGGGGCAGCCGGGGACG
>Ga0137321_1000067_pt1 | contig 44117 bp, 43 predicted proteins | sample EasRivERMZT399_2_FD_104758 | JGI IMG/M metagenome (GOLD analysis project Ga0137321, IMG submission 104758) | Soil microbial communities from meander-bound floodplain in the East River, Colorado, USA - East River MetaG ERMZT399_2 | ecosystem: Environmental > Terrestrial > Soil > Floodplain ... | reverse complement strand
TTACGCATCGCTGAGTTCTGAAAACGCAGAATCTTTCCAAAATTCACGTGCCCGACGGGAAGAGAAAAAATGGCTGATTTCTTCGTTACGCCTCCTCGGCGTAGCACACAGGCTACGCCTCCTTCAGCAAGCCTTGAAATCATCTCATTTTTTCTCTTCTCAATGTGATTCGTGGTCGGGTTTCCACACCCCTGGCGAGGGTTATTAACAGGATAGAGAGTTGACAAGAGTTTGTGAAAAAATATAATGGAGCAATAAATTAAAATTAAATACGCAATATACAGTTTCCAATATACAAACAATACTAAAAATTAGAATTTGTTTGCACATTGTTTATTGTAAATTGTAATTTTTCACAAAGATGGAAAAGGATTTTCTCAATCAACTTATCAGTCAAAACGACGACTTTGATGATGGTGATGCGGCCGCCGACGAAGAAGAAAAGGATGGAGAAGAAAAAGATGATGAAGAAAAAGATACCGATGAAACTGAAGAGGATGATACTGATAGTATTGAAATCGAGGAAGAATAGAAACCAATTACGCAAATACGCAAAAACCCCACAAAAAGGGGGTTTTTGCGTAGAGCATGCAAGCCTGGTAAATAACGCTCTTTTGTAACAAAAAGGGACATCTCTTGTCTTCTATGGTATAGTGGTGCTATTATACTCCCATGAAGTTTTTACCAATAAGCAAAACAAAAGCTAAAAAAATAGCCTTGACCGTCGGCAAACACGCTGCATTGGTTGGTCTTGGATTATGTGGCATCGCCTTAATAATGTTTTTTTATTACACCTGGGACTTGCCCCGGCCTGAAAATTTCACCGACCTCCCCTTCGTCCAGTCAACAAAGATTTACGACCGAACAGGCAAAGTCCTCTTATATGACATTTATGGAGAAGAAAAGAGAGAAGTGGTCCCTTTTGACAAAATCTCTGAAAACATCAAAAAGGCTATCATCACCTCTGAAGACGCCAGATTCTATCAACACAATGGGGTTGACCTTAAAGCTCTTGCACGTTCATTCTTGGTTGATGTGCGCCTGCGTGCCGCCCGCCAGGGAGCTTCTACTATTACCCAACAGTTGATTCGTTCGGTCTATTTGAATAGAGATAAAACAATTTCGCGTAAAGTTCGGGAAATTGTCTTAAGCATGGAGCTTGAACGCCGCTATTCAAAAAACCAAATTTTTGAGTGGTATCTCAACAAGGTTCCCTTTGGCCAAAATACCTATGGCGTAGAAGCTGCTAGTCAAACCTACTTTAATAAACCCGCCTCTGATATTTCGGTGGCACAGGCAGCCTTATTGGCGGCCCTTCTTCCCGCTCCCAGCTACTACTCTCCGTATGGATCACATAAAGACCTCTTGCTCGGCCGAAAAGACTCTATTTTAGACCGCATGAAAGAATTGGGCCACATTACCGATGAGCAGTTAGCAGAGGCAAAAAAAGAAGAGCTTGTTTTCTCTGAAAACCGCTTCCCTATTAAAGCGCCCCATTTTGTCATGTACGTGCGAGACTATTTAGAAGAGAAATATGGAGAAGATTTCCTGAAAGAAAAAGGACTTAAAGTATATACCACTATCGATTGGGAGCTCCAAGAACACGCTGAGCAGGTCGTTAGAGAAGCAGACAAGACAAATGTCACGTTTGATGCCCACAACACCGCTATGGTTGCCTTAGACCCCAAGAATGGAGAGATTCTCGCTCTCATTGGTTCAAAAGATTATTTCCAAGATTCCTACCCCATAGGATGCGACACCAAGGGCAGCGGAAGCTGTTTGTTTGACCCTAAATACGATGTTGCCACGATTGGATTGCGCCAGCCAGGATCAGCCTTTAAGCCTTTTGTGTACGCTACCGCCTTTAAAAAAGGATATACACCTAACACTATTTTGTGGGACGTTAAAACAGAATTTAATATTTACTGCAGCCCCACCGGAGACCAAGAAAATGACGCGTTTGGCGGTAAATGCTACCACCCCCAAAACTATGATGGGAAACATCGGGGGCCTATATCTTTGAGAAGTTCCTTAGCCCAATCACTGAACATTCCTTCAGTGGAAACTTTATACTTAGCGGGTTTGTCAGAAAGCTTAGATACCGCTAAAGATATGGGTATTACCACTCTCAATGAGCCTAACCGCTACGGCCTTTCGTTGGTATTGGGAGGAGGAGAGGTTAACCTTTTAGAGATGACCTCAGCCTATGGCGTCTTTGCGACAGAAGGGTACAAAATACCACCGACGGGCATTTTGAAAGTAGAGGATAGTGAAGGCAATGTTATTGAAAAAAATAATCGAGAACCCACCAAAGTCCTCGATACCCAAATTGCCCGACAGATTAATGATATTCTTTCTGATAATGAAGCGCGTACACCCATGTTTGGAGCCAATAACGCCCTCCATATTGATGGGTATGATGTCGCCGCTAAGACCGGAACAACTCAATACTTCAATGATGCCTGGACTATTGGATATAGCCCTTCTATTGCGGTAGGTGTGTGGGTAGGAAACAATAATAATGCCTCAACAAATAAAAAAACAGGTATTGGATTGGCCGCTCCCATTTGGAGAAAAGTTATGGAAAAATCCCTCTCAAAAACTTCCGCTCAATATTTTTCTACTCCAGAGCCTCCTCCTCTAAAAAACCCCATTTTGTTAGGACAAATTCCTCCCCAAGATCCTCCTCACAGTATTTTGTATTACATTAACAAAAACGACCCCCTGGGAGCGCCTCCTCAAGATCCCACCCATGACCCCATGTTCGCGTTTTGGGAACAAGCGGTGCAAATATGGGTCGGGGGTATGCAACTTCCCCAGGACCCCGGGCAAGACCCACTCTCAAGCCCCCAAGAACTCTTCATCTTCCCCGAAAACCAAGGATAAAAAAAACCGCCCACAGAGGCGGTTTTTTATTTACCAGGCTCATATAGCTTTAATAGGCATGACAACGTATAAATAACTTTCATCAGCTACCGGCCGCAGTATACACGGTCCATCTTCTTTACTAATCCCAAAGACCACCTCAGAGCTTTTAATATGGAAAAGACCTTCAATTAAGAACTTATAGTTAAAAGAAACTTCTACATCTTCTCCGGTAATTTCCGCAACTATAGTTGAAATATGTTCTCCTACCGCTGGGTTTTGAGCTTTAATATCAACTTCTTTTTCTGAAGCTTTGACGGCAACACGCACTTCATTATTGCGATTGGCAAACAATGATGCAGTCTTTAATTGGCTAATAAATTCATCTTTTTTAAGAGTGATTGTTGTTTTAAAGTTTTTGGGAATAATGTCTTGATATTGAGGATATTCACCTTCCACCAGCCGAGAAGAAATATGAACATTGGGGTGCTTTATTTCAGGAAAGGGGAATTCAAATAACACTTGGTTAGCAGAAAAATAAATAGTCAAAACCCCCTCTTTATCTTCTAAAATACTCACAATTTCGCGGGCTGATTTTTGGGGGAGAATAAACGAATACTCTTTTTTAGGGGTGTTTTTTAAGGTAATTGTTTTTTCTGCGAGCCTAAAACTATCAGTGGCAACTACCTTTAATGCGTCTTTTGAAAAAGAAAAATAAATACCCCCTATTTCAGGGCGCGTAGGCGAATTTGAGGCGACATTAATAACCTGAGAAAGTCCTTGGCAAAATTTTCTATTATCAATTTCCAAAGAATCAATATGCTTAAATTCAGGAATAATGGGAAAATCTTCGGGATTGTACCCTTGAATCGTTGTTTTTACATTTTGGCATTCAATGTGCATATTTTGACCCTGAAGTTCTAAAACGACCTTATCATTAGGTAAGGATGAAATAAACTGAGAAAGGAATTTTGCAGGAACCACCGCAGTTCCTTTTTTTACCACCTTAGTGAGAATCCACACTTTAATCACAGCCTCTAAATCAGTAGAAGTTAAATTTAAAAAACTCTCATGGGTTGATAAAAAAACATTATCTAATATCGGCAATGAGATATTTTTGCCGATATTTTTTTCAACTACTGAAAGTCCGGATTTTAAATTTTCTTTTAATGCTTCAATTTTCATTCTTTGGTAATAACTAGTAGTTAGTTATATAAAATTTATTATTACTATTAGGGAACCGTTTTTTAATACATTGGTAATAAATTTTATACGTATTTGTGAGTAAAATTTTTAACGAATAATGTGTGGATAAATACTATAAGAAATAAAGGTAAAAAGCAAGAATTATATGGTTAAAGTATTTTTTATTTTTATTTCTACTCCCTTATACTTCTTTTATTCCCCCACTTATCCACTATATACTCTCTGTCTTATAAGGTTTAATTCTTCGGTTAATTTGTTATTTTCTTCACTTTCTTGAAGGATTTTTTTATAGGCATAAATAACCGTTGTGTGATCCTTATTACCAAACTTGCGGGCAATGGCAGGAAAAGAGTATTTGAGTTCTTTGCGCAATAAAAACATGGCTACCTGGCGTGGCCGTACAATTTCCTTTCTCCGTGTTTGATCAAAGAGGTTTTTCTCTTCTAAATTATAGAATTTAGCAACTGTTTCAATAATTTTTTTGTGATTAGCCACGTTAAAGGGAGAAAAAACAAATCCCTTAAGTAATTTCTTAACCATTTCAATGTCGGGCATGTTGGTATTAGTTTTACAGTAAATAGCTAAGCTATTTAAAGCGCCCTCAAGCTCACGGACATTCTTTTTTACATTCGAGGCAATATATTCAAGGATATTGTCGCCTAGGTTGAAATTCTTTTCTTCGATTTTCGTCTTTAAAATGGCCAGTCGCGTCTCGTAATCAGGGAGGTCGACATCAACGGTCATTCCGCCGCTAAAACGCGACCTGAGGCGTTCCTCGAGCTCAGGGATGGCATTGGGGGGACGGTCAGAGGATAAAATAATTTGCTTGTTCTTTTCGTAGAGAGAATTAAAAATATTAAAAAATTCTTCCTGGGACTTAATTTTGCCCGCAAAAAATTGGACATCGTCGACAATAAGGACATCAATAGGAGCAAAGCTGGCTTTGAGGGCTTCCATACTTTTGCTATTGATAGCTGAAACAATGCCGGAGACAAATTTTTCAGAGGGGATATATTTTACCTTCTTTTTCTTGAAAGTATCGGCAATTTTATTGCCAACAGCCTGAATAAGATGGGTCTTACCCAATCCAACGCCGCCGTAAATAAAAAGCGGATTATATGCTGATCCCGGATTATCAGAAACCGCAAGGCTGGCAGCGTGAGCTAGTTCATTGAAAGAACCTACAACAAAATTCTCAAAGGTATACCGTGGGTTTAAATTAGTTTCTTTATTTACTTTAAATTCTTCAAACTTAAGCTGCTCTGCTTGTATTTTTTCCTCTTCGAGTTCATTTTTTACCACCAAATTTTTGGCCGAGCGGGGGTTGATGATAAAATCGAGTTCGCGAATATTTAAATCTGTCTCGCGAATGGTTTTTAAAATGAGCTTGTTGTATTTATTGCTGAGCCACTCTTTCGAGAACGCATTGGGAACCGAAATGGTTATTTTCCCCTGATCCTTGCCGATAATATCGGTATTTTGGAACCATGTGGCGAAGTTTGCCTTCGAGATGCAGAGTTGCATCTGGGCCAACACGGATTGCCAAAGCTCATTATTGTTCATGAAGTAGTAGTCCTGTCTCATAATAAAACTTCAACTGCAATTTCCATCTATTGGCTGCAAAATCATAAAATCTCGTCGGTTTATCGGCTTCACTGATAAACCTCCTCGATCTTCTGACTTTTCGCTTCAATATCTGAAAATTTCGTGAATTGTCTTATTACGAGACAGGGCTAAATTTTTTAATACACTTAATGCGGCCTGTTGTAATTCTCTGTAATTCTAACTAAAACGATTGTCAAATGAAGTAAAAATGAGGAGAACTGTTATTAAACTGTGGATAAGGTGTAGAAATCAATTCAAAAATTAAAAAAGAATATAATTTTTATTAATTTTTTCTCTTTTCAAAAAAAAGTGTCTTCATTTGCAATTTGTCTTATTTTCAAGTACACTAGTACCATATTATAGTAACAAAAATAATTATACAATACAGACTCTTTAGATAATAGTCTTTCGCTGCAAGAGAAAGAGATATTATAAAAAGAATCCTAAAATATGAGTTTTACATACAACCCAAAAAAGAAAAAACGAAAGCGCACCCACGGGTTTTTAGTTCGTCAGCGCACGAAAACGGGTCGGCGCGTTATTGCCAGACGCCGAGCCAAGGGTCGCAAAAAACTGAGCGTTTAACGTTAGTGCTTCATGTTGCCTGCAAGCCAACGGCTACTTAAAAAAAAGGACTTTGAGTTTGTGTTTTTAAAGGGAGCGCGACTGCGCAGCACATGTTTTTTCTTACGAGCGGTCAAAACTAAGTTACCTGTAAGTCGCATTGGATTTATTGTCAGTAAAAAAGTTTCTTTAAAAGCAACTCAACGAAATCTTGCCAAGCGTCGATTGAGGAAAGCAGTTGGAGATAACATAATTCATCTTAAGCATTCCTACGATATTATTATTACTGCTCTGCCCGGTATTGCTACAAAGAATTTTTCAGAAATAAAACAAGAGATCGGAGAAAGTTTTAAACAACTAAAATAATGTTTGAATTTTTTGCTACGGGTTTTAATATTATTCTCTATCGGCCGCTATTTAACTTATTGGTTGCCATTTATAATTGGCTGCCCAACCATGATTTTGGATTAGCTATTATTATAGTAACCCTCGTTATCCGATTTATTCTCTATCCTCTTTCGGCTAAAGCCTTTGCTTCTCAAAGGGCTCTTCAAAAAATACAACCTAAGCTCCAGGAAATTCAGAAAAAGTATAAAGACAACAAAGAAAAACAAACTCAAGAATTGTTAGCGCTGTATCGTGCAGAAAAAATTAATCCGTTTAGTAGTCTTTTTTTGGTTATTGTCCAACTTCCTATTCTTATTGCCCTCTATCAGGTGTTTTTTGAAGGGTTGAAACCAGAGAAATTAGTATACTTGTATTCGTTTGTCGCAAACCCTGGGCATGTGGACCCTGGCTTTTTGGGTATTGTTAATTTGGCTAACACTCACAACCTCTGGCTTGCGCTCCTGGCAGCGATCCTGCAGTTTTTCCAAACCAAGATGTTAATTCCCCAGACTACAACACAAGGCAAGGCGGGCGATATTGCTTCTCTCATGCAAAAACAAATGGTCTACATTTTTCCCATTGTTACGGTGGTCATACTCTATACTATTCCTGCAGCCCTCTCATTGTACTGGATAATTAGCGGGGTATTTTCTATTGTCCAACAGTACTTCATGTTAAAGAAGCATTCCTCACATGATCAGTCCTGAAGAACTCAAAGAAATAAAAAGTATTATTGAGTCTCTCTTGCAAAAAATGACGCTCAATAATTTTTCTGTTCACGTAAAAGAGCCCTCGGCATTTGCAATGCCTCTCGACAAAGACCCCCTCTTTTCAGAAAAAGAAGGAGATGCGCTCGACACTGTTGATATTGTGCTCACCCTTGATGAACCTCAAATCATGATTGGTCAGGGAGGGCAAACTCTGTTAAATCTTCAATATCTCCTGCGCATTCTTGTGGTAAAAAAAATAAAAAAGCCTCTCCGCTTGAGGCTCGACGTCAACGATTATCTTAAGAAAAAAGAAGAGCATCTTAAAATAATGGCTCGAGAAGCCGCCACCGAAGTCGCTTTTACCAAAAAGCCAAAACACCTACCACCCATGTCCGCCTACGAGCGGCGCATCATTCATACGGAACTTCAAGGAAGGCCAGATGTGGCTACTCAAAGCCGTAATGAGGGCGAGCAGCGCTATGTCGTTATTAGTCCCAAGTAAGGTTATTTATTGACAGCAGGGATAATCTCCATATGCCATATCTCAGAGGTGGTATATTGGAGGAAATTACTTTCTTGGCTCAGAAGTGCCAAGTTTTCTATATCATTCCTAAAAATCTTGCAACTCTCTTGACCAGATTCACTGTCTCTTGCGTATAATATAGTGTAATAATCTCCTGAGCGCTCCACCTTTCTTAAACAAATACGATCTCGATCATCTTCTTCACATTCTTTTTTTGCTTTCACCTCCTCCGGTGTCTTATCGGTATAAATATCAAATTCATTTAAGAGAATTTGATCAGGAGAGGTAACAGAACTAAACCATTCCCCAATAACTTCAGGCGGTAAAACTTTTCGTAAATTTGAGCTATAGAGAGTCACTCCACCTCCTGCGGATTCATAGTCTTCATTTGGTCGTATGATTTGAGCATAAAGGGGGTTAAAGTCTTTTCCGCGCGAATCGAGGGGTATATCAATGCATCCTGGGCCCTGGAACTTATTTGCAAGTGGGAGGGTGCATTCAGAAGTAGCATCTGCAGTTTTTCTTAAAACTACGGCATGTTTCTTATCTGTCCCACTGCCATCTACAATCAAAATTGAGCGAACGGCTTGATCAGCTGTCGTAAGGTCAAATGAAGGAATTTTCCCATCCGTTGTTAATGCGCAAGTAGCGCTTGTACCATAGCATGCTGCTACTCCTTTACAGCCCGCTTGATTAAAAAAGTATACTCCTGTGCCCTTATATGTTCTTCGTATCGAGCCGCCGGTAATGGGCATACTATGCTCTTGACCATCGCACGGCAACTCGGTAGTAAAATTCTGGCTTCCACGCACAAATCCTACTTGACCATATTCAAATACTAATAATGTAGGGCCTGGGGGCACGCAGTAGTATACCAGTTGAGGACTTCCTTCGTCGTCTGCGAAAAATTTACCGATATCTCCAATGCTGGGTGGTGCTGGCCTAAAATTAATCCCCGTGGGATTGCTCTCACTCTGAGGCACAAGCGTTTTTATGTGGGCTCCCGGAAAAGCATTTGACGCAGCGGGGCTTGTAGGGGTAACTAACTCAGGGTTTATTGTCCGTAAAATAACTACCGATGACACCAAAAGAATTGTGCCAATAGCTGCATCAAAAATCCTTTTTTTGGCACCACTAATAGCCTCTGGTTTGCCAAAATTAAGCAATATTTGAAATCCTCCAATAACCATTGAGAGGACACCCACCCCTCCTGCTGATACAACAAGAAACAAAAAGATATACCTAATGACAGCAGGTAAGCCAGATTCAGGAGTTATTTGATTGCCCCAACCCGGTATAGTGGGATACTCTACTTCTAATGCAAAAGCAGTAGAGGCAAGACCCACAAGAACCAAAGTTGCTACAAAAAAGAATAAATATTTTCGTGTGAACATTTTCATTTAATTATTGCCGAGGATAGCGAAGGATATGTATAAATCACAGTTTATGCATAACCGAGCGACGCAGGCAATACAGTGTATGGTATTCTTTATTATACACTGTATACACTACTTTTAAGGGGTTTGGCCTGTGAGTTTCCGTCGTGCCTCCCTGATTTTTTCTACTTCACCGGGGTTGGTAGTAATAATTTGGTCTTCGGTATAGCTTGCTTTAATACTGATATAGACATGCTTTCGGCCGGCAAAAAATAACCCTTCTCCTACTGCTGCTTCTAATAAGAGCATGCGCTCTTGCTCAGTCAGGTCAAAGGTCTTGTGAAGAATATCAATAGCAGCGGGCGATTGTTTGAGTAAGAGTTGCAGAGACGAGTTGGTAATAATTGCTTTTCCGTAGCTCGACTTCATAAAGTCTTCCACATCTTGGGTAATGGTAGTAACCCCCAGCCAATATTTCCTGCCGCGCTTGACTACCCCAAACAAAAATGATGCACCATCGTCTGACTGCATTAACAGCCACGCCTCGTCAATGACCAAAATCCTTTTCTTGGCCTGCATGCGGACAATGTTCCACACATATCTCATGATCATAAACAGGGCAATGGGCTTTAAAGATTCTTGCATATCTCTGAGACCAAAGACGATAAAGTTTTTGTCGATCTGAATGTTTGATTTCTGGTTAAAAAAGCTGGCAAAAGTACCTTGAGTATATTTTTTGAGGCGTCTGACGAGGGATTCAGCTCCATCCATATTGTTTAAAATTTCAACTAAGTCCGACATGATCGGTATTTTTTCTGGCCACTTTGAATGGTCAGATTGAGGAGTAATATCACGAATGGCGTATGTCTCGGTGATGGCTTGGTCTAAGATACTATCTTCTTCAGTGGTCAGTCCTCCCAGCATGATTCTCATAAACCCTACTAAGTTAATAACGTTCGAGCGCAGAATGTCTTCAGGGTCGTCGTCAGGGCCAGGGAGGGGCAGGTCAAAGGGATTAACGTGGTGCTGAGAAGTCAGTGATATTTTAAAGAAACTTCCCCCGACGCCGTCGGCCAAAAACTCATACTCATTTTCAGGGTCAATGACTAATACATCAATGCCCATCATAAGGTAGCGCAAAATTTCTAATTTGACTGCGTACGACTTGCCCGACCCCGATTTTGCAAAGACGACGGAATTAAAGTTTTCCAAGCTAAAGCGGTCAAAGAGAACCAAAGAGCTATTGTGGCCGTTAATACCGTACAAAATGCCACTGTTCGAACTTAAATCAAAGGAAATAAAGGGGAATGTGGTTGAAAGGGGTTCGGTGTTAATCGGAATGGTTACCATCAACAAATCCAAGCCATAGGGCGTGGTGGAAATAAATCCTTCTTTTTGCCGGAAGAGAGCAGGCTTAATGTAAATAAGACGTGACTCAAAAATAGATCGCAAATTGGTTTCCGTTTCCCTGAGTCGCTCTTCATCTGATTCGTAAATAGTAATATAGAGTCCTAAGCGAAACATTTTTTCTTGAGCAGTCACCAGCCGGTCGCGCAAGCTTTCAATGTCTTGGTACCCTGCTTCCAGAGCGGGGTCACGAATAAGTCCTTTTTCCTGGCGTTCAAGTAATTCAGAAGATACTTGGGTAACTTTTCGGCGTAGTTTTTTAAGGATCAGTTGGTTGTTTACTGGGTAAATAAAGAAGGAAATATCCATGGGGGAATTCAAATTAATGGCCGGCGACAGCCATCCGGTATCCAGGTATCGTGGATAAGAAAAAATGAAAAAAGATTTACTGAGTTTTTCCTCAAGCTTTATATAGTTCTGGGTTATACCGATATAGGGTGGGGCAATAATGTCGCGGATATTAAAATCAGCTTGGGGAGTAGGCGTTTCTGGTATCTCGGGAGAAGACTTTTTGCTAAAAAGAGAAATCATTCTAATTTAAAATTTATTGCAGCAGTTCGGGGGCTATTTCCGGCGAATACCCCACTTGAGCTTGTGAAGGGTGGTGGATACCCCAGAGCAAATCAATAAGCTCTTGGGTCGTCAGGGGCATGGCGTCGAGCCCACAGCGCTTTAAGCCCATCGCTAAATATTCCATTCTCTGCCAGAGCTGGCCTTTTAATTTCAATAAATCATCTTCCGGTATCGAGGCATTCTTAGCTTTTTTTGATCCCAATAAATTGGTAAAAATAGATTGTTTGACTGCGCTGCCTACCTCTCCCGCTTCGACTAAAGAATAGGGCACTATCAGATAAAAGTTTTTAGTCGTAATATTTTCCCCTTTCACCAATTCTTTTATAAACTCAGCGTACGAAGAGGTTTGGGTTTTGAGCAGTTCATTAGTCTGGCGATCTTCGAGGCTCTTGATTGTTTCTAGGTACGGAGTGATGTTAATGTGCCGAGACTGGATAATAATCTGGCAGAAAAAGTCCAATGAGTTTAAAAAACTTTGAAATCCATGAATAATGGCATCTTGGGCTTCTGTTGACTGCAGGGCAAAGTTGATTGAAGAAACGCTCAAAACTCCCCGAATATCATTATTTTCGAGAATAATAACTCCATCGCGAATATCTTTAAGTTTAAGAAAACTTTGTGTAGATTCCATAAGATTATTTTTTCCACGTGTAGTCTTTTTGTCCAGTGACAAATCCCAGATAACTCAATAATGCTTTTACCACTGATTGATTGTTGATTTTAACGAAGGCCAAGGCAATAGTGAGGGGTACGGTGATAACCGTAATAAATATGGCTAAAATAAGGGGCAAAAGCATAAACGAGCCAAAGCAAATGACTCCGCCGCCGATCAAAAGGAAAAACTGCCGAAATGTCAGAAAGAAAATAATGCGACCCTCTTCTTCAATAAATTGGGGGACAGGATACTGAGGCATGATTAGTAAAATCAAAAATCAAAATTTAGGTATCGCGCTCGCAAGCGCGGTAGTATTTTTAATCTTTGATCTGTGTTTTTAATATTTGATATTTAATCTTTAATTTTAGTAATTATATCACACAAGATGGTGGTCAACCACACCACATATTAACAGTTGAATGAATATTGACAATTGTTTATTATTGTGATACAAGAATGTCAGGTGGCCTGAGCCGTTCAGGCCAAGCTGCCTTGAATACGAGATTCCTTCGTTACGAAAGGTTTTGACTTAAAAGCGAGGTGAAGTAAAAATGTCGAAGCTTATCAAGTAAAAGATGATAAGTTGAGCACATTTTTACACAGCCGTAGCTTAAGTTGAAGCCTTGTAGTAGAAGTGAATTTCGTAATTCAAGGCAGGATAATCGCCCTTTGTCAATATGAAGGAGAGTGTTATGAGCACGAGAACTCAACTTGGACTGACTCTTTCGACTGTTATTTTCTTGATTTTCCTTGACCTTACTCTAGCGCCCTATGTTTTTGATCTTGCCGACTTTGAAAGAGAAAGAAGTGATCTTGGACTCTTTCTTGAGCTGAGCCTTTTCTTTGCATGTCTAGCGATTTTCTTGCTCTTTGTTGTGCCTATCTTTACTACAACTAACGATGGAAGAGCTGAAGTGGCGCTACGAATGCGTCGATATCTTAAGACGATCCTTGTAAAAAAGGGATCGAAGGTCATTGAGCCTAGTGGCGACATTGTTGACCTCGAGCCTGAGGAAGAACCACCAACTTCTCTATCTGGCAATCTTTTTGGTGGTCTCTGGCTTGTCGGCTTTTGGCCCATTGATAGTCTTCTTGAACATGACTCTCGATATGGGGTCATTGTTGATGGAAAAATAGACTACAAAACTGCGAGGGGAACCGAAACGCTTGTCGTTGATCAAATCGAAGCACTCGCAGTGCTTAAGGCAGAAGATGAAGATTTGATTCCTCTTGATGTCTTGCTGACACTCACAATTCTAAAGGTAAATGTCCGCAAGGCTCTCTTGGGGGTATCTGATTGGCGAGAAGCCATCAATAAGAGAATCAGTACCTATGTGCGTGGATTCATCGCCAAGAAGTCTTACGAAGAGCACAAAGAAGCCGATCTCGAAAGAGATGTTTTAGCTGCTATCTCGGCAACGGGGCCAGCTCCAGGCAATACTCCAAGCGTTATTGCTGAGTTTGAGGACCGCTATGGTATTAGGATTCGTAAGATTGAAGTGATAGACATCAATCCTGACGAAAAACTTCGCGCCATCACTATCCAGAGGCGTGTTGGCAAAATGAATACCCAGCAAGCTCTCGCAGAAACAACAGAGCGTATCGGTGCAACAATAGACCAGTTGACTGCTAAGGGAGTGACTCCTGACAAAGCATTCGACTATGCTCAAGAGCAAACTAAGCTTGACCGTAAGGGGTACACTAAAAAAGAAGACATTATTCGTATCGGCAACATAGACGGAACTCCATTGGCAAATCAAAATACTGCTTCTATAATCGGGACTGTTGCTGCGGCTGCCAATAAGATTGGCGACGCAATAACCAACGCTCTCGGTGCTAAGGGTGGCGGTAATACTGGTGGAGGCAGTAATCCAGGTTCATCGGGAGGTTCAGGCGGTGGAAACCCCTCGGGCGGCTCAGGTGGTGGCGGCAAAACTGAAGAAGAACGTCGTCGCGAACACGAAGAATGGATGAAAAGAATGGAAGGAAACAAGTAAACAACAAAGGCTGGGTGTGATCACATCCAGCCTCTTTTTTTTGCATTAAATATTAAACTTGTTCTCGGTATTTATCGTCTCCTTTTCTTTGTACGTTCTCTCCAATAGTCCCTCCAGCAATGTTCGATGTTTTTTTCTTTTGGATTATTTCTGCATTCTTTTCTACATTACCAATTTCTACTTTTTTGACACCAAGAGGTTTTTCTTCTCCAAGTTCTTCTGGGCCTATAATTTTAGCATAGGGAAGAATCTTTTCTTTTATATCAAGAATTATTTTTTGGGCAATATCTTTCGTTGTCGATAGATGTTTTGTAACAAGCTCAGTTAATTTATCCTCTTGGATCTTCTTGGTAAAAAGGGCTTCAGCTGTATCAACAATAATCAGTGCATATGTATCTTCTTTATTTTTTAGCTTATTCATCCATTCTTCGTGTTTTTCTTGAATCTGGTTTTCTTCTAAAATTTCATAGCCTGCCTTAATTACGGAAACATCATCAGGGAGTTCAAAGTATATTTTTGGCTTTTTTCTTTCCATGATCTTTAATTAAATTTTACTTTTGGGCTTTCTGAATTCTTTCTGCTACTGTTTTAAATCGTTCCTCTATAGCTTCATGTGTCTTTACTAGTGCAGTACTGCCTGCAGCTCGTGCAGCGGCAGCTGCTTTATACGCAGAGTCTTTTTCTCGAATAGCATCCTTCATAATACCTTCTAATTTATCAGTAATATTTTTTGGCAGATCTCTATAGGCATATGACAATTTTTTATCCGTTGTGTTTTCAACAAGTTGCATAGTAAACTCTTCTTCACCCAGATCTTTGAGGTTCGCTTTTTTCTGCGCCCTTCCTATTAGCTCACTCTTAACTTGGTCGCTGGTCCATGTAGGATTTTTAGCCCTAACCTCTCTAAACTTTTCAGTGTCTAAATGAGCAACGCTTGGGGAGGCTTTGGTAAAGTCGCTCATTGAAATTGCACCGCCGGCTTTTTCTCGTACCCAACGAACAATTTCTTCCTTTTGGCCTCTCTTGAGGCCACTGAATGAGCCATCTTTTAATGAAAGATTTACCGCAGCTAGTCGGTCTTTTGTTTCGTCGTCGCTCATCATTCTTTTGCGGCTTGTTAAAATACCCATTCTTTCTTGCTTAGAAAGCATATCAATTCTCTTTTCATTGTCGCTAAAATTCTTGAACTTTTCCTGTTTCTTTAAGTCAGCATAGCCCTTCTGCCCCGTAGCCCATTCATGGAACTTATTACGCATATTATCTGTTTTACCGCCAAACCAATCTCGGGTAGCTTTGACTGCGCCAGTGACCCCCGTTTTCTGCCCCGCAATTTTTAATGCCCCTCCTCCAACGGTGCCCAATAGTGAAGTGCCGCCGGTGATAATAGCCATAGTAATTGCCGCTGCCGCCGACATGACTAAATTGGCAAGGGCGCTTGATTTTACTGCCAAGTATGCGCCAATAATCATGAAAAAGAGAGCGATCCATATTGGGACAACTCTTTCAGCTAATATTTGCAAGACGTTAACTTGTGCCGTTGGGTCAAAAAGAGGACTTTGATAATTACTCACTACATCGAGGCCAAGCCTCAAGAAGAAAGTTGCTATAAGACCGGCGAGGCACCATTTGGTAAACATGTGTATCCATTTTTCCCATGCCTTTTTAGCACCGCTAAAGGGGAAAATTCTGAGCGCGAAAGCAAGGGGAGACAGAATAAAGAGAATAACTAACATGGCGTATCGTATAATGTACGTCATGGCGAGCATTAAAAGAACACCCCCTACAATTATATGCATGAGGATAAAGCCCGAACTCGCTTGGGCATAGGAGAGTAATTCAGTGCCGTTTTTAGGTCTTATTGACTGCGCGTTCCAAATATTTGCAATCTCTGTTACTATACTATCTCCAAAATTACTCACGCTTGTTGGGCCCAAAAAACTCAGCATAGCCACATTGGAGATATCAATAGCTATACCAACGAATACAATCGAAAAATTAATCAATAAAGCAGTAATAAGGAGCGGCACTAATAATTTCTTATATTGATCCAAGCTTAAAATAAATGCGAGGCCCACGCCGATAAATCCTAAAACGATGAGCATGTTGGCCCAATTTTTAACAGCATTCCACGCCCTTATAAAAGCGGGGGCCAAAAAAGAATTTTCGGCATTAGTAATTGCCCACTTTCCGGTACTATCTTTTACTAATGTGTTGGTCACGATATCAAAAATATAAGCGCAAAAACTGGAAAACCCGTAAGCAAGTTCACGAAATGAGTCTATAATAGCTCTTCCTACCGATACTAACAGTGGGTCTTCAGAGAATGCTATTTCAGCAATTGTGGTAGCAGAATTAGTGCTATTTATATATACAACACAACCCCAGAAAGCTGGATTAGTTACCTCACCCTTAAATGCATCGTAACAATTTTTATATGTGCGAGGAATCCATTTTTGCGCTAAAGCAATGTTGCTTGGCATAAGAGGTATGAGAACTCCTATTGCTATAGAAACTAAAACAAGAGAAAGGGTAGCTTTCTTGTTTTTTAAAATTGAAGCGAAAATACTATTCATGTAAGAGGAATTTTTTACTGCTCTGGGCAAGAGTTAACCAATCTTCAACGCTCAGCGTTTCGGCGCGTTGGGCAGGCTTAATGTTGTTCTGCGACAGCCATTGAGCAGCCTTTTCTTTGTCTAATGTTACACCATTTGAATCTTTCAAAACAGCAAGGTTATTCACAAGTTGTTTGCGGGGCTGCCTAAATCCCGCCTTTACAACCGTAAAAAATAGCGCAGAATCAACGTTCCCTTTAACTTCAAGCTGCTGACTCTTGGGTTTTATTTTTATAATTGCTGAATCAACTTTGGGTTTTGGCCAAAATGACTCTTTTTTTACCCATGAAACAATCTCTGGCTCTGCGTAAAATTGCACCGAAACAGCCAGCAAGCTCATATTGGGAGGTTTGCTGCATATGCGTTGAGCAACCTCTTTTTGAACCATGAGAATAATTTCTTCGGGGGGATTTTCAGACTCCAATAATTTTCTGATGACCGGCGAGGTAATGTAGTAAGGAATGTTGGCGACAACCTTATATTGAGGGTTGAGGGTGTAGGGTTTAGGGTTTAGTTTAAGGATGTCGGCGTGAATAACTTCTACATTTTTATAACCAGCTACCGTTTCTTTGAGAATTTCAACCATGCGCGCATCTTTTTCGACGGCAACAACTTTGCCTGCAGTTTTTGCCAATTCTGCAGTGAGGGTTCCAATACCCGGCCCCACTTCAAGAACCGTGTCGTGCAAGGTGAGTTTGGCTGCAGAAATTATCTTCTCGAGCACGCGGTTATCTATTAAAAAATTCTGCCCGAGGCCGCGCGACGGCTTGGCATTATGCTTTAAAAGAAGTTCTTTAATTTCTTTTGGTGATGTGAAATTCATTGGCAAATTATAGCATTATTTACCTTTCTTGACCCAATTTTTAATCTCTTGTTTAGTGTGGATAAGCACTTGACTCGGGGTCTTGGAATTGCTATCCTGGACACATTACTCTATTGTCTATTTTTCAACGGAGAAAATCTAAAAAGTTTCGCGGAGGGATGTCTTACCAGAATCCCTCCCTTTACTTTGGTCTTTGCTCTGTCCTGTTACTCGGGATGTTGTTTGCGGGCTCTGAAAGCCTCGCTGAACTAAATTATTTGCATAAGGGCAACGCTTCTCTCTTGAATTCAGTTTTTGCACGAAACAACGCTTTAGCGAGTGAAGGCAGCTTGTTCTTCAGCCAAGGCGACAATGCCCTGCGCGAAACCCCTGACTTGAAATTAGCCGGTGAAAGCTTTGTCTACGGTATTACCACTCCACGGGCAATCAGTGCCCAGACGATGGGAGATATTGTTGGCGATGAGACAATTATTCAAACAGGTCGGACAGAACCAGTGGAATATATTGTTCAAGCAGGAGATACTCCGTCCTCGGTAGCTGCAAAATTTGGACTCTCGTTGAACAGCGTATTATGGGCCAACTCTTCTCTCTCTAAAAATTCAGTTTTGAAGGTAGGAGATGAATTAACTATTCCGCCTGCTGATGGAATTCTCTATGAAGTTAAGTCAGGCGATACATTGAGCGCCGTTGCTGCAAAATATAAGGCTGACATTGACCAAGTTATAGAAGACAATGGACTTGCGAACGCCCAGAATATTTTCGTCGACGACGTGATTTTTCTGCGTAATGCCCAACAGCCACTAAAATATGTTGCCCCTGTCATTGTTGAAATTCCTACCGCCGATAGTTTCTATGGCATTCCAACCCAAGGACGTATTTCTCAGTTAGGTCACGGGTACTTGCGGAGAGGTATGGATGTGGCTAATGATTGCGGCACTCCTGTGCATGCGGCAGCCGGTGGTGTTGTTGAAAGATCTCAGTTTAACTCTGTATACGGAAATTTTGTTACCATTCGCCATGCTACGGGTTCTACGTATTCTGGACATCTATCAAAGAGAAATGTAGTTCCGGGGCAAGTTGTCAGCGCAGGTGAAGTAATAGGACTTATGGGGAAAACTGGGACAGCAGCAACCGGATGTCATTTGCATTTTGAGGTAAGGGGAGGAGCCAAGAACCCTCTGGCAAAATACGGATTAGGAGCGACAGTTTCTTTTAAATGATTTCACTGTATTAATATCAAAAAATCCCCATTATGGGGATTTTTTGATTAATCATTCATGTCTTTCAGTCGGTACATGAGAGCTTCGGCAACATGTTCATAGTGAATTTTTTCTTGAAGAGCTAAATCAGCAATAGTGCGGGCGACTTTGAGAGTTCGGTGATACCCGCGAGCAGATAATTTGCCCGAGTCAACATATTTTTTCAACAACTCTTTTGAACGTCCATCATGCTCGCAGTATTGTTTTATTTCGGGAAGTTTCATTTCTGCGTTAGTAAGTATCGAAGATTCAGCAAACCGTTCTTTCTGCAATTCTCGTGCCGCTTCTATTCGTGCCCGTATACTATTGCTTTGTTTTTCTCCTGATTCGGCGGTAAGTTTTTCATACGTTACGGCGGGAACTTGAATGAGCAAGTCAATGCGGTCCATCAAAGGTCCCGATAACTTGCGCCGGTACATGGCTATCTGAGCACTCGTGCACGTACACGAGTGCTCGGGATCGGCAAAATAGCCGCAGGGACACGGATTGCTTGCGCTCACAAACATAAATCGTGCCGGATAACGGACATTATATTTTGCTCGCGTAATGGTAATGTTTCCATCCTCGAGGGGCTGGCGTAAACTTTCGAAACGATGTACGAAGGTCTACTTTCCAAGGGAGAAAAGTCATCAATTGACTGATTATTAACAGGGACGCGGCCTATTACGGTAGCGTCCCCTGTATCTGAATCTAGTATCACTTCTATTAGTATTTTTCTTAGAAATTGCTGTTTTTCTTGGTTGGATAAATTCTTAATTTCTTGCCTTGCCATTTGACAGAAATGTTTTAGGTTTTCCATAATTTGGGGCTTCTGGAAACCCTTATTTGTTCTCAATTCTAAGCTAGCTAATTCCTCATTCAGTTTATTTTCTTCGTTGCTATATTCCCCCATCTTCCTGGTAAACCGATCCTTATCAACACCTCCTTCTGTATATATCTCCAACAGCTTATCCTTTTTACCCTTCACCGAAATTAAACTTGAAAGGATTCCATCTTTTTGATTTTGCATTAAGCTTTTATCTTCAACGATTTCGTCCGCCAGTTGGGAAATGTAGGACGCAAGGATTTTTCTGTCTGTGGCGGCTTCACTTACTGATTTCCAGATAGCTTCGTCCAAGTCCTCGGTTCGCATGTGGCTTACATGGCAGTCTTGGGAAAGTGGCAACTTTCTTCTCCTATCGCTACATCTATAATAGGGATGCCTCCCATTGCCCGCGCCGGTAAAAGTTGAACCACAGTGAGAGCAAGTTATTAGGTTACTTAAAAGATAGAAGTATTTGCTCTGGCCAAAAGGCCTGAACTTTTTTGATAGGATTTCTTGGGCAATATCAAATTTCGGCTTATCTAGTATTTGGGGAAAATTAACGGGTATCCATTCTGCTTTCGGCCTTATCTTGATGCCGTTCTTTATTTTTCGATTGTACTTCTTACCGTTTTCCCTCACAACGCTCTGGCGCTTGTTATAGAAGCCATTACCTGTATAGGATTCATTCCTTAGTATCTGGCGGATAGTGCTTCGGCACCAGAATTTGGCTTTTCGTGGCAAGATTTCCCTCTTGGTTAATTCTTGCTGGACTTGGTGGAGGGATTGGAATTCTGAATAGAGGGCAAAGATTAAGCCCACTATTTCTGCCTCTTTCTTGTTGACTTCAAAGTGTCCGTCCTTGCCAGAAGAATCCTTTTTGACGTAGTCGTACCCATAAGCCCCCATATACCCAACAAAGCCCTTATTTTTTGCCTTATAGATTCTGCCACGCCTTGTGCGTTCAAGGATTTTCTCCTTCTCGTATTCGGCCACGGCTCCTAAAATGTTAAACATGAATCGGCCATCAGGAGTATCTGCAATCGGTTTATCCTTTATGAAGATTTCCACTTCGCTTTTCTTTAGTTCCTCAACGATGATTGTCTGGTGATAAAGGTTGCGTGAAATTCTATCAACCGCATGTACATGGACGGCTTCAAACATTTTCTCTTTGGCATCAAGTCTTAGTTGGTCCAGTCCTGGCCTGTCGAGTAGTCCGCCAGACCAGCCATCATCAAGATAAGTCTTTACAATCTGAAAATCCTTACAGAAATCTTGTAATTCCGCGACCTGCGACTGGATTGTTCGTTCTTCTTCCTGCTTTTCAGAGCTTACTCGGCAGTAGAGTGCAATTTTCTTCATAATTTTTCATTTCCAATTAAAACACCTTATCTGGATTTTTGTCAATCACTTCAAATTGAAGGCTACCTGCGATGAGCATCAAGAACCCGCCACAGGTAGCCGATACTCTCGCTATTTTTTCCAGCCGATATCAATATTTTTATTAAGCATTATTCTACCCAAATAGAGGAGCATAAAGATCGCATAATCTGCATCAACTACAGATTTGTCATCACTCATTCTGTCATTGTCGTATGACTCCATCAATCTGTTTACCGCATCAACAGGAAGTTTGCATTCAATTTGTTGGTCGCCGAGATTATTGTATAACATCATTATCCGTCCAAAATTTTCAGGCTCCTCGTAATTAGAGAGAAATTCTAATTGTCTCACTAAGAATTCCTCCATATTTTCTCTTTTGTTTGCTGTTTTCTTGTTCATTTTTGTATTTATTTAATAATTTTTATAAATATAGGAGATAAAAGATGTATGCACACATCCCACAATTTAGTAGATGTGTATACACCCTTGCTAGCCTACATTTCTATGGCAAGATCTGGTTCTTGAGCCAACCTTATAACCACATTTCTCTTATCCTCTTCATCTGGTTCTTGAATTATCAACCCCGCCGTTTCCAGCATTGGCAAGATTTGCTTTCTTATTTGTTCATCTGACAAAGGTCGACCAAAGACTTCATAATGTTTTTTTGCTACCTCTCTACGCAAAACGGTAATTATTCCAGGCGTAAATAGCGGCAGAATAACCGTTTTGTATATCTCTAAGACATAGGGCGGCAGATTCAATTCTTGGCTTTCAGACATTTCTTTCCACATCACTAACACTTCTTCCAAGTCTGACGTATCAGCTTGTATCACACCTTCTTCTTTCGTGTTTTTATCCCATAAATTTAATAGGGCTACAGCTTTAACTAAGGATAAAAGGCGTGAAGCATCTCGTGAGTACCTGGGTTTTAGCATGCTTTTCGAAAGGAAAATATCCTGTATCTTTTTGCCTATTTCTTTGCTTACCAGCACCTCTTTAATACTCGCCGCTTTTATGTATTTTATTCTTTCTATTAATTCTGCTCTCTCTGGGCTAGATTTCACCCATTCTTGGTAGGCCGAGTTATCAGACTCCTTCTTTATTCGTTCGGCTATAGATTGGCGTATTTTTTCCTGGTCGGTAGATGGTGACAGCACTAAAAACCTTGTACTTTCCTGTTCATCCATTTCTAGGTTTGCACTGCAGAATATTACAGACGGAAATCCTATTATGGTTATGGTCTTGGTCCTCATCTTTCGCTTCCCCCTATCTGTAATTTTTACCACAACTTCTTTTTTATCATGGCTAAGGATCGGTCTTAATTTTGCCAAGAGTTCATAATGCGGCATATCAAGGAAAATGATTATCTTCCTTTCTAGGTCAACTGTTGGCTTTTCTGCCTCTTCGTCTGCAGTGTCATGATAAAAGCTGGTAGGCGATGCGTGTCCCAATATGGTAAGGCTTTTTTCTGGGAACAACTTACTAATCTCTAGTGGTATATAACTTTTTCCGCTTGAACTAGGAGCTGAAAACGCTATATTGAACTGGCTATTGTCCGTGAATGCTGACAACATGCACAAGAAGGTAGCAATCTTATTTTGGTTGTCTGATTTTATGGTGAGTCCTAAAATTTCGTTCAACTTTTCAAGCGATAAATGGGAGAATGTCTTGGGTGGCAATCTCTCTTCTTCTTTTTCTTTTATTTCACCTTCTATTGCCTCGAGCCTTTCATCTAGTTGTTTTACACTTCTTGGCTTTTTTTCTAGATTTTTACTTTGAGTCATTTGATTTATATTTTTTATTTAGATAATTTAATATTTTCTCTTTACCGAGCACCAAAGATAGTGCCTCGTGAATATGCACACTATCTTTGGGGTCTGGGCGATGTTTCAAGACGACCTTTATTTTTTTCTTTTTCTTGTTCATCAAACATAGTGCTGAAATTTCAGGGGAACAGTCTTTTTGGCTTGATTCTCTCAAAAAATGACAACAAAAAAGCCCGCTGGATTTCAGCGAGCATTCTCATTTCAAATTGTTACAATGACGTGAACCCCTCTTCGTCCGGTTCTTTTTTTCCATAACCAAACCCCTCCCTAAATTCATTTCTTTGGGTTATAAAAATCTCACCAGTATCGCGAACCCCGCGCATACCAGGAACTGGTTTCAGTGTAAATTTAGTTTTATAGTAGCCATGTTCTTTATGTGGATAAAAAGGGTCGTCTTCTATACCGAAAGTTTTGCACATTTTTTTTGCTAAAAGCTTCCTTATTGCTTCGCAATTATTTATGCTTATTTTTTTTCCAAGGTTTTTGCCCAAAGATTCGGCCATCTGGCTATTGGTAGCATTTTTTTCGTTTTTGCCCTGCAATATGGATAGTAATACAAGAAATTGCCATTGTCTGTCCGGCTTCTTATTCTTTTTACCTTTGTAAAAGTTTAATTTTATATGGTCGGCACTACTTACAAACTTACTCTTTCTGAAAATTTCGATTTCAATCGAGTCTTTAAATTTTATCTCCAAATCTTTCCAGTCGGTCTTTGGAGGTAGCGTTACGATAGGTTTCTTTTCGTTTTCTGATATCGGGATGCCGCGTTTTAGTTGGAAAATATCTTTGTTCACTGCATCGATCATTTCTTTAATATCTCCATTAAAGAGACCTTCAATAGTAACTGCATCGCCGTACCTATGGCTACGCCTTAATTCATATAATTCATTTTTCAGCGAGATTATATCTTCAAATTTTTTTATTTTTGTATCTCTAAAAAGCGAGGGAAGAGAAATTCCGTTTTCCTTAAGAAATTTTATATATCTTTTTATCTGAACAATTTTTTCATTGTTTTTCTCTTCAACCCCCCCTTCATAAAAGTAGATTTTTCTGAAGTTGTTGCGAGGGCTTATTGCTGTTGGCTTATTCTTATCGCTATAAAAAAAATGCTGTTCGTCGCTACGCGAGAAATTTGAGAAGTGTTCAAGAGTATTAGCAATAAATTCTAATCTTTCTATTAGTTCTTTATTCTTATCTTTTTTCATCTCTTTAATTTTTTATGATTTTTATGTAAGATTAACCCAACAACTTAATAATACCGCCTAACCCCATGGATTTCTATGGGTATGGCAACTAGGACCCAATGACGACACTGAACCTCACGTTCAGCAACTCGTCATTGGGCCGTACATCGAAAGGTGTATGGGGCCGTAAGGCCTAGCTAGCGTGAGGTTTTGTGTTTATGAAAATCAAACTAGGAAATTCTAATTTTCAGCGACAGATAGAGAAAGAGATGCTTTTATTGTACGCAAAAAAACATGACAATATAGTATTCGATGAGGATTCTCCAATTTTGAGGGGAGCTTCTGTTAAGATTGATGGTTATTCAAGGGAGAAGTTGGTTGCTTGTGAAGCATACGCTCATATTGGAAAATTGAAGCCAGGACAAGTCCACAAGGTTGCTCAAGATGCTTTAAAACTTGTTTATTTAGATGAAAAAATTGGGAAGAAGCATAAGAAGGTTTTACTGTTTGCTGATGAGCAGGCCTGCAAGATTTTTAAGTATCCTGAAAAATTAAGACCTTCTCAAAATGCAAAGTGGATAGCAGATTGTCTTGGGGAGTTTAAAATAGATACTTGGGTTGCTCCCTTGTCACCAGAAACCATGGCCGAACTTTTAATGTGGCAAGAAAAACAGGGTAGAAAATTTAGAAAGAAGAAGTCATAAGTTAATAGCTTGAAAAATAAATATGGAAGTTAAAAATTTAGAAAGCTATAGGAAAATTTTAGCGAAACATGGGCACGATAATGTCTCAGACGAAGAACTTTTTGAAATCTCAAAGAATATAAGGCAACTTGCTGACGTGGTTGTAGCTTACGAAAAAATAGAACAGAGAATGAAATCCAATCATCAGAATGCGATTTGAAAATAGCTCCTTTTACTTAAAATCAATGAGTTTTGAGTTGGTGGCGGCAGGGTTCCGACAGTAATTTTAGTTGTGTGGATAACTTTCCTAAAACTGCACTGTTCATTTTTTCAATATCACGGTAAAATTGAAACATGAACAAAAAATTAACTGCTCAAAAAAGAATCTTCCTGCAAAAACTAAAAAGCCCAAGCGGTGAAACTTACAAGCGCTATATGGGTGCTCCAATTCGGTACGCTGGTGGAAAAAGTCTAGCGGTAGGACTTATCGTCGAGCGAATACCAAATAACGTAAAAAGGGTTGTTTCTCCCTTTTTGGGTGGTGGATCGGTTGAGGTAGCGATTGCAAAAGAGTTAGGCATCCCAGTTATCGGATACGATATTTTTGACGTGCTCACAAACTATTGGGATGTTCAGTTGAATAATCCCGAAGCTCTTTACAATAAACTCCTTAAATTTAAACCAACGCGCGAAGAATTTAAGAAAGTAAAAGATAGGTTGAAACAGCACTGGAAAGGAGAAAAGAAGCTTGAGAGGATTGATTTAGCCGCACATTACTACTTCAATCACAATACTTCATACGGTCCTCACTTTCTCGGATGGCCATCGAGTGTCTATCTTCAAGAAGAGCGCTATAAAAAGATGATTGAGAAAGTGAAAAATTTTCGTGCTCCTAATATGCAGGTAGAATGTGCCTCATTTGAACAAATAATGGAAAAACATCGTGATGATTTCTTGTATCTCGACCCACCGTATTACCTTGATGGCGACAGTAAAACTTTCGTAGGCCTGTACCCGCATAGAAATTTTCCGATTCACCATAAGGGCTTTCGCCACGAGTTGTTGCGGGATTTGCTTTTAAAACATCGTGGCGGCTTTATTCTTTCCTATAATAACTGTCTGACGATTAGACAAGAGTATGCAAACTTTGATAGTATTCAACCATCGTGGCAGTACACGTTTAGCCAGGGAGATACAAGGATTGGAGAAAATCGACGTCGAGACAATAATGGAACACACGTAAAAAAATCTCACGAATTACTCATATGGAAGAATTAGAAGAAATACGAAAAAAAAGAGGATTATCAAGTTCAGATGCAAGATGGGTGCGGCAAAGCGGGCATAATGATGCCTTGGAGTTTGCTATTGCCATCGGATTACCTCGGGATTATAGAAATGACTCGAAGGCAAAAAAGGACGTTATTGACCCTTCGGGCGACGCACATTCTTTAAAAAGTGGCCACAAGAAATGGCAAATATTTTTGTATGGACTCGGCCGCTTTGAATCTGATGACGCTTTTCGTGTGATGAATGGCATTGGAGCTTTACTTATCGAGTGTATTAAGTCATTCCCCGATACATTTGAAGAATATACTGCCGACAAAATGATTGCAAAGGAACGTTTGCGCGTGCATATGCGAGCACTATTAGATAAATTAAAAGAAAAGCCCCGCTTACGTGCATTTTTAAATAAATCACTTTTCAATGGCGGTGAGGTGAATTATTTGACTATTAAAGACAATGGGATTTTTCATGTTTTTTTAAATACTGATGTACTAGATGTGTTTAGTCAAAATCTAACTGTCGCAAATTCGCGCATGATTAGTGTCGGACAGGTTGCAGAACAAAAAGTTATCTTTTTATATCAAGGTAGAAATCTTGCCGAATTGGAAATGAGAAATGACACAAAAACTCATTATCGCGAAGTGCGTTTCAATATGATAAAGCCAAGAGCGATGGCTTTGCTGTTAGAAAAAATTCCTATTACTGAAAAATATAATGAAAAAGTAGTTGTGCATGGCAACGCTTTTAAAAAATTCGGGCACTGGAAAAAGATATAGAAAGGACAATTCTGTATATATACTTCATATATACTTTTCCCTCGGACTAACTGTTAAAATTTGCTAAGGTCAGAAAAAAGATTGATTGTATTTTCTTGTTTAGCAAAATCTGTATTTAAGAATTCTTTTCTTGGAACAATTCCCACTCGGTATAAATCTAATCTGTCGGCATCCCAGCAGGTTTGAATGGTAATGTCTTCACTTTTGACATCAGAATTAGTGTGGTGCTCACAGGCAAACAATAATTTATCGAGCTGGTCTCTTGAAATTCTAAAGGGGCTTTTTTTGTGGAGTTCTTCGATGAAAATGCTCGCCCGCTTCCCATGCAGTAGGTCTTCATATTCGTTTTCCCTTTTGGAGTCGTGAAGGTATGCAAAAAGGTTGATTACGCCAACATCAGCTCCTGTGTGCTTGGCCAGATAATTTCCAATCTCCGCCACTCTACGCCAGTGTTTGATGCCATGGATTGAATGGATATCCAATACAAATTGATTAATTATTATGTTAACCAAAATTCCATTCTCTGCTTCAAAGTTATTTGTAAAATTTTCCATCTAGATTGAATTATTAATATTGGGTAAGGTTGCGAGATTATTAACATCGAGTAACGTTACTAAGGTTTGTTAGGGTTTCACGACTCTAACCCCCTCTCTTTTTGCCTCTCTTTTCGGGAACCTGCTAAAATCTGCTAAAATCACGAGAGTGCAACGGAGATACCTTTCTGTGTGTAAGAAATGTATTCGGAAAAGTTATCCACAGTTTCTGCATATTTAGCACCTCAAACGTAGGCTTTGACAGTTTTGCATATAGGAGTAAAATAGTGAATTGAGGCTATCCTCGTCACAGAGTCATAATCTCGATCATTCTGATACGAAGCGGTTATACGGCAGGACCGCATAAACGGTCAGGAAGAAAATGGTCGAGCCTTCCTTATTAAGCTTAACTGCCTAACAAGGCAAGCGAAACATTATGGCAGACGCCCCTGGTATGAAAGGCTACCGCACTCGCAACAATGATGGAGAATTGCGCGATAAGCGCGATGATACCCACATGGGAACCATTGAGAAGCGGTACGGTAGAGACTTTCAAGTTAGAGACGACATGCATTTGGGAACATATCTCAAAGAGCATAAAATAAAATCCCTAAATGACCTGATTACAGGTAAATAGGGACTTTATTGCAGATTCGCGTGACGAGGCCTCGCCTCAAACTTTTCTTTAGTCATTATACAACAGAAAAAATAAAAAGTTATTAACAGCCCCAAACTTTTGGTGGTTTTTTTATTTCGATTGATGCCTAAACGTTGAAATTGCTAACATCTGCTAACGTTATCAACATATTGAGGTCTCAAAAGGTTGCTTAAACTCGCCAAATTCCTAAACCCTAATTTTTATCTCAAATTTGAGGAAATCAGTAGACTCCCGTACATGCTTTCTCTAAGACATCGCGGTGAAATTCGGGAAATTCATCTAAAAACAAGACTCCCCGATGAGCTAAAGTAATTTCTCCTATGCGAGCTGGGTTTCCTCCGCCAACCAACGCTATATCCGATGAAGCATGATGGGGAGCGCGGAACGGTCGGCTTTGGAGTAACGTCTGATTTTCACTTAAAAGTCCCGCAACGCTGTAAATTTGAGTAACTTCCAAAGATTCCTCAAACGTAAGGCTGGGCAAAATGGATGGCAAAGCTTTGGCTAACAAACTTTTGCCGCCTCCGGGCGGGCCGAACATGAACAAATTATGGCCACCGGCTGCAGTAATTTCTAAAGCTCGTTTGCCGTATTCCTGCCCTTTAATCCAACTCAGATCCATATATGTTTCTGGCGTATTCTGCTGCGCTTGATTGTGCGACGTACTTTCTATTTGCATCCTCTGTTCTAAGTAGGCCAGGGCTTGCCCCAAAGAATCAACACCAACTGTTTTTATTTCTTTTACCAAGCATGCCTCGTGCGCATTTTGTGAAGGAAGGATAATTTCTTTAAACCCTTCCTGCTTGGCTAAGAGAGCAAATGATAAAGCCCCTCGTACCGGTCGCAGATTTCCGTCGAGCGATAGTTCACCCAAGAATAATTTTCCGTCAGGGTTAAAATTTGTCTGCTTTGAAGCAAGCAAAAAAGCCAAAGCAATAGGTAAATCATACAGAGACCCCTCTTTTTTAAGGTTGGCGGGGGCGAGATTGACCAGGACTTTGAACGTTCGCGCGTGAGGTGAAAGAAGTTTTGTGCTTTTGATAGCAGCATCAACGCGCTCTTCAGCTTCTTTGATGGCTTTATCGGGGAGGCCGACAATGGAAAACGATCGGAGTCCCTGCGACACATCAACTTCTGTTTCAACAAGTTGTGCGTCCAACCCAACAATTGCTGCGGAAAATACTTTTGAAGGCATACTCGATTCTATCGCGCCCAGTATTTAAAAGAAATAAAAATTTGTGTGAATAACTTTGTAAGCCAAAAAAAACAACGAGGACGGATCTCATTGTTTTTTTTGGCTCTTGTTATATGTTCACTTTTTTTCGTTACACTTTATACAAAGTCGCGCTTCGGGGTATACCTTCAGTCGCTCCTCTTCAACTTCTTTGCCGCATTTTTCACATGTGCCATAACTTCCCTTTTCTATTTTTTCTAAGGCCACCAAAACATTTTTAAGCTTGAGTTCTAGGTTTTCTTCCAGAGACAAAAGATTCTCGTATTCGCCGGCTTCATCAGCTTCCTCTTCTTTATTTCCTCGTTCTTTACTCGGGTATTTAGTGTTCCAGTTATATTTCATCTTCTCGTCAGGGGTGGCAAAACCAGACAGCTCTTTCTCAAGCCGCTCTTTTTCTTGCTCTAATGTTTGTTGTAATTGTTCAATAGTTTCTTTATTCATTGGTTTGTTGATTTGTATTAGCTGATGCCCACTCTTCAACCTCTTCCATAAACTTTTTTCGCTGTACTTCTTCAGTTTTGACGGTTTCCTGCAACTTTTCTTTCTCGGCAGAAGGAATTTTATCCATATACGGTCTTTGTGTGAAGTTATGCGAAGGTGTCGGTGGTCTTGAGGGGTTTGCGGGCTGTGGTTGTGGTTCAAATGAAGCTCTTGGTTCTGTTACAGAAACGGGTGGTTTTTGAGGCATTGGTGGCTTTGGCTGCTGCAGAGGGATCGGAGGTTGTGCCTTTTCTTTTTTGGAAAACGCAGGTTCAAAGAGCCATTGTATGACGCCGCCGCTCTTTTTTGGTTTTTGCGCCATGGGCTGAGGCATGGCTTTAAGGGGAGCAGGGCCAGGGATAGGTTTTTGTATAACTGCTTGTGAGGCGGTATCTGTAAGAGACTGTTCTTTTTCTGCAATGAAAGTATCAATTGAAACTTTTTGAGCAACCGGAGCAGGGGGTTTCTGCGCAATAGGTTGAACAGGTTTAGGCGTGGGTGGGGTAGGCGGAGTAGGTGGTTTGGGCGGAGGCGGTGGAGGAGAAGATGGCGGAGCAACGGGGGTGGGATTAATTTTAATTGGCTGGCTTTTTTGAACAGGCGCAGGAGGAGGTAGTGGCGGAGTAATAGGCTTTTGAGCTTGAATTGGCGCGACTATTTTTTTTGACGGCTGTTGCTGCAAAGGCCGCCCCCGAGATCCTCGGAGGTCCTTTCTCATTGTTTGAATGCTATTCGGATTAAGTATCCGTTCCATGATAAGCTACTTTTTAGCCTTTGGTTTGAATCCCGCTTTGATAGCCGATAAATTAATTCTCCCCAGTTCATCAATAGAGACAACTTTCACGGGGATCACATCACCCATTTTAACCACTTCTTGAACATTGCGAATTTGATAGGGGACAAATTCAGAAATATGCACTAAGCCTGATTGTCCGGGGAGGATATCAACAAATGCGCCAAAGTCCATGATTTTGCGGACGGTTCCCTGATAGACTTCTCCCAATTCCACTTCTTTGGCGATACCCTTAATGCGGTTAGCCGCACCATCAACGGCGGCTTGATCCTGGCCGGTAATTGCCACGAGGCCGTCGTCTTCAATATCAATCGTTACGCCAAATTCCTCAATAATTTTGTTAATCATACTTCCCTTGGGCCCAACAACTTCACCAATCTTTGATGGGTTAATCATGAAGGAAGTAATCTTAGGTGCGTAGGGTGACAGAGCTTTGCGGGGTTCGGGAATCGTTTTCTTTATTATATCAAGAATTTTCAAACGTGCATCTTTTGCGCGGGTCAAAGCCTCCTTCATAATTGCTTTGTTAATGCCGTCGATCTTAATATCCATCTGAATAGCAGTAATTCCTTGAGCGGTCCCCGCTACTTTAAAGTCCATATCGCCAAAATGATCTTCGGGGCCCTGGATATCAGTTAAGAGCTGGTATTTCCCTGACTCTTCATCTTTTGCCAATCCAATAGAAATGCCGGCTCCCGGAGCTTTTAAGGGGACACCCGCGTCCATTAAGGCAAGAGTTGCCGCACACACCGAGGCCATTGAAGTAGATCCGTTGCTCGAGAGGGCTTCTGACACAATGCGAATCGTGTAAGGGAATTCCGTGGGCTCTGGCAGTAAGGGTAAGAGGGCTTTTTCTGCCAAATGGCCGTGGCCAATTTCTCGGCGCTTGGGGCCGCGCATCGGGGCTGTTTCTCCCGTTGAAAAGGGTGGGAAATTATAATGGTGCATGAATCGTTTTTTACCCACAATTTCCATCCCCTCGACAATCTGCTGATCACCCGGTCCTCCCAAGGTCAAAATAGACAACACCTTAGTCAGGCCGCGGTGGAATACGCCGCTGCCATGGGTACGGGGTAGGACACCTACTTCACACACGAGCGGACGAATTTCGTCATGTTTTCGTCCATCGGGGCGCTGGTTTTTTTCTACAATGTTTCTGACAATAATTCGCTCAGTTTCTTTTTCAAAATAAGGCAAAATTTGTTTTTCTTTCCCTTCATCGGGGTATTTTTCCATGATGAAATGCGCCAACTCTTCTTTGAGCAGCTCAACGGCGCTCATATTCTTTTCACCGGCCTTGGCGTGAGTGATTGCATCATCGAGTTTGTCTCCCAAAAATTCTTTGATGTCTTTGTAAATATCAAGCTCCACAGCGGGAGTAAACACCATTTTTTCTTTAGAGTGTTTTTTCGCTGATTTTTGCTGAAAATCAATAATTTTTTTGAGGAACGATTCGGCAAATTCGGTTGCCTGCATTATTTCTTCTTCTGAGGCTTGTGTGGCACCTACTTCAATCATATTAATGAGAATCTCCCCATCGCGTTCTAATGCTGACAAGGTGAGGTCCAGCTTTCCTTCTTGCCGTTGCTGGTACGTAGGGTTAACCACTAATTCCTCGTTTACTTTTCCAATTCTAATAGCTCCCAGTGGTCCGTTCCAGGGAACATTAGAAGACAGTAAAGCAAAGGAAGCAGCAATCATGCCAACAATATCAGGATCGTTTTCTCCGTCCCATGACAAACAGGTGACAATTACTTGCACTTCTTTTTTAAAATCCTTGGGGAACAGCGGACGGATGGCTCGATCAATCATGCGCGAGGTTAAAATAGCTCCGTCCGACGGTCGGCTTTCACGCTTTAAAAACCGTGAACCAAAAATCTTGCCTGCGGCGTAAAACTTTTCCTCGTATTCAACAGTCAAAGGAAAAAAGTCTCGTCCTTCAATACTGTTTTGGGACATAGTGGCAGTGGCAATAACTTCGGTATCTCCGTATTGCACAAGACACGAGCCGCCTGCTTGTGTGGCCCAGTCGGTAATCTTTATTTTGAGGGGTTTTCCCCCGAGCTCTAACTCAAAAATCTCTTTGTCCATTGTTTTGAGCGATCCGAATGGTCCGAATCTTCATCCGAATTGCCCGAAAATATATTCGGATCATTCGGATGGTATTCGCACCTGTCTGCCGATAGGCAGGAATTAGGATCGCTGGTTAATTATTTTACTTTTTTAACAAATATGTTTCTGGCTTCTGATCTAAATCAATAAATTCGTCAGCAATTTCTTTCAATTTACTTGAAGTACTGCGGCCAAATGCTGCCACCTCCACTCTCTTGCCTTGGTTTTTTAAATATTCCACCAGAGGAATAAAATCTCCATCCCCCGAGGCTAGTACTATCACATCGAGCGCCGCAGAGGTTCTGATGGCGTCAATAACAATGCCTACGTCCCAATCTGCTTTCTTGGCTCCGCCGTAAAATTCTTGCAAATCGCGGATGCGTGTTTCAATACCCAATTTTTCTAGTGCGTCAAAAAAAGGCTGTTCTTCACCTGTTTTTGTCCGCACAACATAGCCAAAAGCGCGGATAAATTTACGTCCGGCTAAGGCGGATTTGAGAACTTCTTGGAAATTAACTTTGCGCTGATAGAGGTTACGCGCAGAATAATAGAGGTTCTGAACGTCAATGAGAACTTCAACTCGTTGTTCTTTTGGTTTTACTGCCATTATTTCTTGAGGCCGATCTTTTTTATGATTGCCTTGTATCGTTTTTCATCCTCATCTTTGAGATACGAGAGGAGCTTTTTGCGCCTGACCACCATATTGATCAATCCGCGCTTAGAGTGAATATCTTTAGAATGCTCTTTTAAATGCTTAGCTAAACTGTCTATTTTTTCAGATAACAACGCAATTTGGACATCCGAAGAGCCAGTGTCCTTTTCGTGTAAGGCATGTTCTTTAATAACGGTAGATTTTTTATCCTTTTTTAACATGGGTTAATTATAGTATACTTGTGTTTATTTGTAAAGTGCCCTCAGCAGGGCTCGAATGCCGACTATGTCGAGCATCCACGATTTGTCGGGACCTGCGACCTTATCCTTAAGAGGGATCTGTCCCGATAGCACTTATAAATTTTCATAATGTGCCTCGCCTCGGAATCGAACCGAGAACCTTATCCTTAAGAGGGATCTGCTCTGCCAATTGAGCTAGCGAGGCATAAAAATTTATAAGTGCTATCGAGGATCCTCGATAATTAAATTTCAAAATCTTTAAATATTTTTTCTATCATACTTCTTTTCTTCCAAGATTTAATTTGCATTTCTCGCTTTCTTGCTTCGGATAGGGTTTTATACTCCTCTTTGTATTTTAACTCCCACGGAATGTATCTCTTCGTTGATGCAACTAACCCTTTGTTATGCAAATTAACTCTTTCAGTGATATTACTACAACTTCCTACGTAATAAGAAAAATTACTTAAAGATTTTAGTATATAGACACAAAACATTATATTTAATTATCGGGACTCTACCAACTGAGCTATGAGGGCAAGAATTATGAGTTAACGTACCCGAGGGCATTCAAGAGAGTGTTAATTATGATCCAGGAAGAGAATATGAGAACAAGTCCAATCACTGCTCCCCAGAGCATTTTTTTGCCTTTATCGGCTAATCCTGGGTTGCTTCCCGAGACAAGCAAGAAAATTCCTCCCACAACAATGACTAATGCAGCCAAAGGTACAGCTACCTGAAATACAATAAAGTTAAACACATTCACTGCAAGAGTTCCCAAGTCACTTAGTTTGCAGGGATTACTTTCAGTTTGGCCGCACGGCACCAATTGAGCTGTAACGCTCAAGGAAACCAGGAACAAAAGAGTCAGGGTAATAAAGAATGTGATAAAGTATTTTCTCATTAAAAGCGAAAAGATATCCCCGTCTGCCTTGTGCCCCCGGAGGGATTCGAACCCCCAACATTTGCTTCGAAGGCAAAGATGATATCCAGTTTCAACACAGGGGCTCGGCATAGGCGGGCAGGCAATTTCAACACGAGGGCTTTTAAACCTCCCTTTAATTATACGGAAAAGATTGAAAAAAAGCAATTTTTCCGATAAAATGGCTGAATGACTATCCCCTTAGAGGTTAAAAAGATAATTAGTCAACTGCAAGAAGCAGGATACCAAGCTTACATCGTAGGCGGATGCGTGAGGGATCTTTTAATGCGCCAGGAGCCCAAAGATTGGGATGTGACAACCAATGCTACACCCGAACAGATTCAAAAAGTCTTTCCTGATAGTTTTTATGAGAATAATTTTTTAACGGTGACTGCAAGAATTCCCGCCGCCTCCGCTGAAAGCTTCGGCGAGCCAAGGGAAGTTGAAATTACGACATACCGTTTGGAAGCGCAGTACTCTGACAAGCGCCATCCCGATGAAGTACGGTATGCCAAAACCCTCGAGGAAGATTTGGCTCGTAGAGACTTTACGATGAATGCCCTTGCCATGGATGGCGCTAAAAAGATCATTGACTTGTTTGACGGTCAAAAAGATATTAAGAAGAAAATAGTAAGAACCGTTGGCGATGCAAAAGAACGCTTTAATGAAGATGCTTTGCGTATGCTGCGAGCGGTGCGATTTGCCACGACCCTGGGATTTTCTCTTGAAGAAAACACCGCAGAAGAAATTAAAAAGAGCAGCGATGGCCTCAAGGCAATTTCGCATGAGCGTATCCGCGATGAATTCGTCAAAATTATTGCAGCCGACAAAGCGGCCGAGGGAGTAGATTTATTGCGGGAACTAAACTTGCTCAAACACGTTGTACCTGAATTGCTTGAAAATTACGGCGTTGGACAAAACAAGCATCATATTTACGATTGCTACACCCATGCCCTCAAAGCTCTTGAATACACCACAAAGAAAAAATTTAATATGCATGTGCGGCTGGCAGCTTTGTTCCATGATATTGCAAAGCCTCGAGTGAAAGCGGGTGACGGCGTTGACTCAACCTTTTACAATCATGAAGTGGTAGGGGGTAAAATGGCTTTTGGTATTTTGCAGAGGTTAAAATTTTCAGCCAAAGATACTGAAAAAATAGTGAATTTGATTCGTCACCACATGTTTTATTATAATGTCGACGAAGTGACAGAATCTTCAGTACGGAGGCTGGTAAAAAAAGTAGGCCCAGAAAATATGGAAGAATTATTGCAGTTGAGAGAGGCCGACAGGATTGGCAGTGGAGTCCCTAAAGCTGAGCCATACAAGTTGAGGCACTTAAAATATGTCATTGAAAAAGTTTCTAAAGATCCAATTTCGGTAAAAATGCTCAAAGTGAATGGAAAGGATATTATGGATATGCTACATATAGAGCCGGGGCCTAAAGTAGGACAACTGTTAGATATTTTATTAGGCTATGTATTGGATGATCCAAAGAAAAACACCAAAGAATTTTTGTCAGCTGAAATTGTAAAGCTGGGAAAATTAGATGATAAAAAACTGCAGAAATTAGCCGAAGAGTCAAAAGAGGAAAAAACAGAAGCGCAGACAAAAGAGGATACAATTATTAAGCAAAAGCATTGGGTAAAGTAAAAACGGGGTGTAGTATAGTGGTAGTACGCCGGGTTCGGGACTCGGTGGCGCCGATTCGATTTCGGCCACCCCGACAAATACATTAAACTATGAACGAAAAAATTTCTCACGATAATAGAGAGAACTTTCCAGAGGATAAATATGACAACGAAGGCAATTCACCAGAAGATACTATTCTCAAAGACAACAAAGAGGTAGCACCAGAAATTACACGCCTTGATCCAGAGGCTAATGCTTTGTCAAAGTATAGAGAACATGTGAAAAAGGTATTTTCTTTAGATAAAGTAGAACACGAGGCAGTGGATAAATACCACCCGCAAGTTTTAGACAAGGGCGGAGAACATGTCGTCTATACAGTTGAAGGGCATCGTGATGTTGTCGTAAAAGTTGCCACAGGTCCTCTCAAGGACACTCTCGATAAAATTTTTTACAAAAAATACCAAAAAACTCATCACAAAGAGAGAGCTGTGTCTCGTCAAGATTTTCAAGAAACCATATTTGATGAAAAGGATATAATGAAAAAAGATATCGCATCTGGTGTTAAGCGATACGAAAGAATGAGGGAGTGGTTTGGCAAAGAACATGTTCTTCCCCAAAGAAGAGTGATAGCCGAGGTCCCCCTTACCAAAGAAATTATCGACGAACTTTACGAAAATAAATCACCAGGATTTATAGATAAAGTAAAAGCCATTATTACCGTTCAAAAATATACAAAAGAGGTGAATGATCCAGAACACCTTGCTATTGTTTCTGGGTATGCCGAACAGGGTGGCGTTCCTGAAAAAATGTATAGCAAAGCAACCCAGCACTTAATATTTGGCAAAACTCCAGAACAAAAAATTGATCAAAAAGAATTATTAAAAGTTCAATCTACCTTAGACCTTAAAAAACTATTTAGTGCTTTAGAAAAGAACGAAGAAATAAAAAAAGCATTAAAAGAATTCGTTATTAAAGCAATTGCCTATAGCCAAGAAACAGGAGAAATTCTTGATATTGCCGGTCATGATAATATTATTTTCTATAAGAAGGATCATGATAAAAAAGAGGGCGCATGGACTCATCTCCTTATTGACGCAATATATCCAGGGTCGCCAGACATAATAGATAAATCAAAAGAAGTCCTCAGCGCAATTTCTTCTGGCCAAACTATCGGCGTAAATGAAAAAATTATTTTACTTAATTCTTTTAATTATATTCGTACCATCAATGGATTGGCAGAACAGTTAGGCGTAGAAGAAAGAATACAAATAGCTCCCGAAGGAATGAAGGAAGAGCATATAGACTTTTTAAAAATTATAAAGTGATAGAGTAAAAATTCCATATTTTGCCCAGCAAAATGTGGCGCGGGCCTGTAGTACAGTGGTAGTACACCGCATTCGCATTGCGGAGACACCAGTTCGATTCTGGTTAGGTCCACCAATTTGAAAATTAAATTCGTTAAGGTATAGTGAGATTAAATATATGGAACAAATAAAGAGAAATGTGCCTCGAGACGTGTTTTTGCACTTATTGGCGATGGTGACCTTGTACTGGTCTGCCATAAGTTTTATCACCCTCTGCTGGCAATACATACATTATTTTTTCCCTGATGCATTGCAGGGTTACGAATACATGGGATTTGCCGGGCCCATCCGTTTTGCGGTGGCTTCCCTTGTTATCGTCTTCCCTGTTTTTGTATTAATTTCATGGTTTTTAAATAAAATTTATAGATCGGAATCTGTAGTTCGTGAATCGAAAATCCGCAAATGGCTTATTTATCTCACTCTCTTTGTCTCTTCGTTGGTGATCATCGGTGACCTTATTTATGTCGTTAACACGTTTTTAGGAGGGGAAATTACGGTCCGGTTTATTCTCAAAGCGCTGGTAGTACTAGTCGTGGCCGTGGTTATTTTCTGGTATTACCTCGACGACGTTCGTCGCAAAGAACCCTCAAAATGGGCCAAATATGTTGCTATCGATTGCGCTATTGTGGTTTTGGTCGCTATCATCGGGGCATTTTTCATTATTGGTTCGCCTCTAAACGCGCGTAAAGCTCAATTTGATAGCCAGAGAGTTGGCGATTTACAGAACATCCAATGGCAAATAGTGAGTTATTGGCAACGTAAACAAGCTCTCCCGCCCACTCTGGATGATTTGACAGATCCTATTTCAAGTTATATAGTGCCCACAGACCCAGAAACAGAGCAATCCTATGAATATAGGGTAAAGAGTGCCAGTGAGCCGTCGTTTGAATTATGCACTACGTTTAATTTAGAGCAAAAAGGGCAAGGGCAAATGCAACCAAAAACTCCTTACCCAGTAGACGGTGGACTTTTTCAAAATTGGGATCATCCCGCCGGTCGCTATTGCTTTGAGCGGAAAATAGATAAAGAGCTTTATCCACCCTTTTCTAAACAATGACCAAAGAGTTGGGAGATTGGGGCGAGGGGATAGCTTGTGAGTATCTTGTGGAAAAGGGGTTTAATATCGTGTTGAGAAACTGGAGGATAAAGTTTGGAGAAAAACAGTTTGGGGAAATTGATATTATTGCGCGTAAAAAGTGGAAACCATTCGGGGACAAAACAATTCGTTTTGTAGAGGTAAAAACGCTCAAGGGAAGTTCTGAACACTTTTCTCCTGAGCAGCGAGTGGATTTTAAAAAACAAAATAAGCTTAAAAGATTATGCCAACTGTGGCTTGATGAGAATAAAATTTCTCAGAATCATCCCCATCAAGTTGATATTATTGCGGTATCGCTCGATTATTTAGGACAGAAACCAGTCATTCATCACTTTGAAAACGTCATAGGAAATTAACGAAATATTAATTAACGAAAAGGTAGTAATTAAAACTAAAATTCACCCGATCAAATAGCCCTATTGGCTAATCCGCCAACTGGCGGATTATTTGACCGGGTAAAAAAAATTATGGATAACTCAAAATCAATACAGTGGATCGCAGGAGCAATTATTGTTGGTTGTGTTCTTATTAGCGGATCAATATTGTACACCGACTTTGCTTCAAACAAAGGGGGTGTAGGAAATCAGCAAGGCAATCAACAACCACCTCCACCCTCAGGGTCAGGAGAAGTTTCTATGGATGACGATGCAGTCTTGGGCGATGAGAATGCTCCGGTCACCATGGTTGAATTCTCTGATTATCAGTGCCCATTCTGCCGGAAATTCTTTATTGATACATTACCTTCAATTAAGAAGGACTACATTGATACGGGAAAATTAAAACTGGTATTCCGCGATTATCCTCTCAATTTCCACCCTGCAGCTCAAAAATCAGCAGAAGCTGCTGAATGCGCTGATGAACAGGGGAAATATTACCAAATGCACGATAAGCTTTTTGCAGAACAGCAGAAACAGGGCGAGGGAACCGTAACATATACCGTACAGGATATAAAGAAGTGGGCAGGAGAGATTGGCTTGAATGCAGCAAATTTTAACAGTTGCTTGGATTCAAACAAATACAAAGACGAAGTGGCAAAAGATATGGCTGATGGACAAGCAGCTGGCGTTGATGGTACTCCTGGCTTTCTGGTGGGGAAATCAACCAGCGATGGCATTATAAAGGAGGCAACTCTGATAACCGGTGCTCAACCGTATGACCAATTCAAAGCTGCCATCGATGCAATTCTCCAATAGAATTGACAGTACAGAGAGGTTTTGGTAAGATGTTTTAATCAAGAATGAATGAAATTGTCCGTCTGACCGACGGGCAATTTTTTTAAAAAAACTATGGCTATGGATTTAAAATCATTTCAACGCGCGTTAGATCAAATTGCGGAATCGCGCGGCGTAAGCCGCGACGTGATCCTCGAAACCATCGAGGCGGCTTTGGCAACTGCCTATAAAAAAGATTACGGCCAAAAGGGGCAGAAAATCAAAGCAAAGTTTAATCCGGTGTCAGGCGATGTCAAATTCTGGCAGGTAAAGCTGGTTGTCGATGACTCAATGCTCTACACCGAACAAGAAATTGAAGAACTCAAGGCTCAAAAATTAATTCCCGCCGAAGATTTTGGTATTGCCAGAGAGGGCGAAGAAGAAGTTAAAAAAGTGGTTTTTAATCCCGAAAAGCATATTATGGTCAAAGAGGCCCAGGAGAAAGATTCTAAAATAAAAACAGGTGATGAACTTGAAATTCCTCTGGTATCAAAACAGGACTATGGCCGCATTGCCGCCCAGACCGCTAAACAGGTTATTTTGCAGAAAATCCGCGAAGCAGAAAAGAATGTTATTGCCTCTGAGTACAAATCAAAAGAGGGGGAAATCATTTCAGGCATTATTCAGAGAGTTGAAGGCTCTACGGTATTAGTAGACATTGGCAAGACTTTAGGTGTCTTGAATCGGGAGGAACAAATCCAGGGAGAATTTTATCGCCAAGCTTCCCGCTTAAAGTTTTATATTTTAAAAGTTGACGATACGCCAAAGGGATCGGTAGTACTGCTTTCACGTGCTTATCCAAAACTGGTATCACGGTTGTTTGAATTAGAGGTTCCTGAAATTGCAGGAGGCGTGGTAGTTATCAAATCAATTGCCCGCGAAGCGGGGTACCGAACAAAAATCGCCGTCTCGTCTACCGAAGATCGCATTGATCCGATTGGATCATTAGTTGGTCAGCGGGGAACACGTATCATGGCTGTTATCAATGAATTGGGCGGAGAAAAAATTGACGTTATTTTGTGGGAGGAAGATCCTAAAAAATATATTGCCAATGCCCTTTCGCCAGCTAAAATCAGCGAAGTAACAGTTGAAGATAAAAACACGGCTGTGGTTTCGGTTCCCGAAGACCAGCTGTCTTTGGCTATTGGAAAAGATGGCCGAAACGTGAGACTAGCATCTAATTTAACCGGATGGAAAATTGACATCAAGCCAGCGGCCGGAAGCAAAGCCGAAACCCCAAAGGAAGAAAAGGAGGAAAAAGAATCTGCTGAGGAAAAAAGTGAGGAACCTAAAGAAGAACCTAAAAAATAAAAATAAATTTTAAATAAAAATTTATGTTAATAGAGTATTTTCCCATTCTCGTGTCGCTCTTTGCCGTCGCGTTTGCATTTTTTCTGATTTCTAAAATTAGAAAAGCACCGGTGGCAAAAGATAAAGCTATCGAAATTACCAAAGCTATTCAAGAGGGCGCTACTTCATATCTCAAGCGCCAGTCAAAAACCGTCAGTTTTGTGGCAGTAGTTTTATTTGCTATTCTTCTTATTTTTATGGGATGGAAAATGGCCATTGGATTTTTAATCGGAGCTTTTCTTTCAGGACTTTCAGGTTTTATTGGCATGTGGGTCTCAACCCAGGCAAACACTCGCGTGGCCGAAGGGGCAAAGAGGGGCTTGGGACATGCGTTGGATCTAGCCTTTAAAGGAGGCTTGGTAACTGGATTGCTTGTTGTCTCGCTTGGCCTTCTGGCTGTTTCGGGATTCTATTTAATTACCAAAGACATTCCAGCCTTAATTGCCTTAGGATTTGGCGCCAGCTTAATTTCAGTATTCGCTCGTGTTGGCGGAGGCATTTATACCAAAGCGGCCGACGTAGGAGCTGATCTCGTAGGAAAAGTTGAAAAAGGAATTCCCGAAGACGATCCCCGCAACCCCGCCGTTATTGCTGATTTGGTAGGCGATGAAGTGGGCGATAACGCCGGCATGGCCGCTGACATTTTTGAAACATATACCGTTACTACGGTGGCTGTCATGATTTTGGGCGCGTTGCTCTATCCTTTGAGTCCGCAATTTGTGTTGCTCCCATTATTCTTGGGTGCTATATCCATTTTAACTTCTATCATTGGCAGCTTCTTTGTAAAACTGGGTCCCAGCAACAATATTATGGGAGCCATGTACAAAGGCATGGGCGCTTCTATTTTACTTTCGGCAATTGCCTTTTATCCTTTAATTTCTCGTATGATGGCCGGACAAGGTATCTCAATCAGGAGTTTGTACCTTTCAACACTCGTTGGTCTTGTGGTGGCCGCCGGCATGTTTGTTATTACCGAGTATTACACTTCAAAAAAATACAACCCCGTGCAATCTATTGCAAAAGCTTCTGAAACGGGACACGGCACAAACATTATCCGCGGATTAGGTATTGGCATGCAGTCAACGGCGCTCCCCGTCATTCTTATTGCCCTGGGTACCATTCTCAGTTTCTGGTTAGCAGGAATCTATGGAGTGGCTTTGGCAGTCATGGCCATGCTTTCTATTTCAGGAATTATTGTGGGAATTGATTCGTACGGACCTATTACCGACAACGCCGGTGGTATTGCTGAAATGGCTGGTATGCCAAAAGAAGTCCGAGATATTACCGATCCTCTTGATGCTGTTGGAAACACCACCAAAGCAGTTACCAAAGGATATGCTATTGCCTCCGCGGGACTTGCGGCATTAGTATTATTCTCTGCGTACAGTCAGCAAGTAATTGATTTAACGGGATCATTGTCTGCAGCAAACTTTATTCTTGCCGACCCCAAAGTTATTGCGGGATTATTGATTGGGGGACTTCTCCCGTACTTGTTTGCCAGCTTCTTGATGGCCGCCGTAGGAAAAACTGCCGGCAGCGTTGTTGAAGAAGTGCGCAGACAATTTAGAACTATCAAAGGCCTCATGGAAGGCACCGCCAAGCCCGAATACGGTAAGTGCGTGGACATTGTAACCAAAGCAGCTATTAAAGAAATGATGGTGCCTGCGCTCATCCCTGTGGTAGCACCTATTCTTGTTGGCTGGTTCTTAGGTGTGCAAGCTCTGGGTGGATTATTAATCGGTTCAATTGTTACGGGATTATTTGTGGGTATCTCAATGACTACGGGAGGCGCCGCGTGGGACAATGCTAAAAAATATATTGAAGAGGGAAACCATGGAGGCAAGGGTTCATTTGCTCATCAAGCCGCCGTCACCGGCGACACCGTTGGCGATCCCTATAAAGACACCGCCGGCCCCGCCATTAATCCGATGATCAAAGTTCTCAACATAGTCGCATTACTCATCGTCGCGTTCTTAGTTTAGTTTATGAATGAATTCATAAAGCAAAATTGGTTTAGATTAGGAATATTAATTATTCTTACTCTAGGGATTGGGGCAAATTTTTATTGGTATGCACTGAGGCCAAGTATTATAAAAAAATACTGTAGCAATAAAGCAAGGGGTAGTGCGATAGAAAAATTAGGCAGAGAAGATAAAAAGTTTAGCGAATCTGACTATGATGCCTATTTAAAATTTTGTTTAAAGGACAAAGGTTTATAAGAGTAAATTTGTAAATAAAGAAGGAAATCAATATGGCAAATTACGATATAATTTTAAAATGGTCTCAACTTATTCCATTTACATTTGATGAAGTAAGTAAACTTGCCATTAATGGAGTTGCAGGTGTTTATCGTATTTCTAAAAAGGAACCTGATGGTAAATTCTATGTTGTTTTTATTGGAAGTACGGTGGACCTTGATAAAGAGTTACTAGAACTTATTTCAAATAAAAATAATAATTTTCTTAAACAAGATGGTGAATTTTCCTTTCGATATGCTCCAGTTGATAAGGGCGAAGAAACGAGAAAGGCTATAGAGAAACAGATGTATAAACAATATGTTCCCAAGTACAACACAAAAGAGCCAATTAGTTCATTAGACGTAAAAGTAAATTTAAATTAAATGACATTAGTCATAGGATTAAAAGCTAAAGACGGTGTTGTACTTGCTTCTGATAGCAGGGCAAGTTCAGTTATTACTAGCAATGATACAGTTCAAAAAATTTTTAAACTTGGTGATTATAGCGCAATAGGTATAGCTGGAGATGGTGGTCTTGCTATGTATTTTCTAGACCAAATAAAAGCTGGCTTAAATCATGGAACAGGAATTTCAGATTTAGCAGAACAAGTTAGAAGAAAGGGTAAAGAAACATTCAATGACTTTTTTGAACACTTAGCACCAGAAAAAAGACCTCCACTATCATTGCTTTTGATTGGATATGCTTTGGACAATAAACCAGAAATGTATACTCTTAAAAGTAGCGATAATTTTGTTCCGAGAAAAGGTGTAACAGGCTTTGAATGTATAGGAGTTCCTTATATAGCAGATTATCTTCTCAATCGTTTATATGAGTCTGAAATCAAAGTAGATGCTGGAGCTGAAATGGCTGTGTTATGCATTCAAGAAACTAGTTCTCAAGATAGAAGTGTAGGAGGGCCAACTCATATTGCGACTTTTTCTCCAACAAAATCATTTAAAGAAATGTCCATACCAGATATAGAAAAATTAAAAGAAAAAGCCGAACAATTCCAAATAAGTCAAAAAAATAGATTTTATCCAGAAGACCCTAATCCAGAGACAACTACTCCAACAGTCTAATCATTGTTCGTGAAATCATGAAAACAGAAAT
>Ga0137321_1000063_pt1 | contig 45240 bp, 29 predicted proteins | sample EasRivERMZT399_2_FD_104758 | JGI IMG/M metagenome (GOLD analysis project Ga0137321, IMG submission 104758) | Soil microbial communities from meander-bound floodplain in the East River, Colorado, USA - East River MetaG ERMZT399_2 | ecosystem: Environmental > Terrestrial > Soil > Floodplain ... | reverse complement strand
ATGCAACGCTCTGCCAATCCTCTCGCAGGTGAACCACCGACCGGAGAGCCGTATGCGGGAGAACCGCCTGTACGGTTCGGAGGGAGGGGGGAGCCGGGAACGGCTTCTCCCTACCCCCTATCAGAACGGCGCTGGGTGTGATCTTGGCTCTCTATTCCGGCTTGCGCCGGAATGACGGAGGTGGGTGGGGCAGTACCGCCCACTGCGAGCGTCACCCCGGCGGAGGCCGGGGTCCAGAACGGCGTCGGACGTGATGTCCGCTCTGGATTCCGGCCTGCGCCGGAATGACGGCGAATGGGGGCGCGTCGCTTCTCCCTTCGCCATCAGCCCCCGTCGAGATCGTCGAGCGTCCGCGGCCAGTCGTCCCGGAGCAGCCGGGAGAGGAGGCGGTCGGCGAGGAGGCGCCCGCCGGTCTGACAGGCAGCGCAGTAGTTCGCCTCGTTCTCGGCGTAGACGATCCGCTGCACGGGCGCGCCGCAGTCCGGGCAGGGCTTGCCGAAGCGGCCGTGGACCGCCATGCCGTCTCGAAACGCCGTCACCTTCTCCGGGAATCCGTCCCCCACCTCCCGCCGCAAACGCTCGGTCCACTCGCGCAGGGTCGCGCAGCAGGCCGCGTGCAGCCGCTCGCCTTCCTCGGGCGTGAGCTTCGTGGTCAGTGCGAAGGGGGAGAGGCGCGCCCGGTGGAGAATCTCGTCCGAGTAGGCGTTGCCGATCCCGGAGAAGAGGCGCGGGTCGGTGAGCGCGCGCTTCACGGTGTGGTTCTCGCGGGTGAGCGCGTGGCGGAACTCCGCAACGGTCGCCTCGATGACCTCGAGGCCGCCGCGGTCGAGCGCATGCAGCGCCGCCCGGCCGTGCACCAGATGCAGCGACGCTCGCCGCTTCGAGCCCGCCTCCGTGAGCAGCAGCGTCCCTGACTCGAAGTCGAAGGCGCAAATCCCGAGACGGCCCGGGATCTTCGCGCCCGCCTCCCGCCAGCGCAGGCGCCCGGCGATCATCAGGTGCACGACGACGAAGAGATCCGCCTCGAGCGCCACGACGATCCGCTTGCCGAGCCGCTCCAGCCGCTCGACGCGTCGCCCCTCCAGCTCTGCGGGCGCGGGGGAGACGGAGCGGAGCAGGAACGGGTTGGCCAGGCGGATCCGGAGGAGCTTCGTACCCACGACGAGCGGCGCCAGCCGTTCGAGGTAGACGACGATATCGGGAAGCTCAGGCACTGCCGGGCAGGGTCAGACGCGCTCGCGGATCGGGACGTAGGGACGGGCGTTGGCCCCGATGTAGATCTGCCGCGGCCGGCCGATCTTGAAGACCGGGTCGCCGCGCATCTCCGCCCACTGCGCGATCCAGCCGGGCAGCCTCCCCATCGCGAACAGCACCGTGAACATGTTCACCGGGATCCCGATCGCCTGGTAGATGACGCCGGAGTAGAAGTCGACGTTCGGGTAGAGGTGGCGGCTGATGAAGTAGTCGTCCTTGAGCGCAATCTCCTCGAGCTGCATGGCGATCTCGAGCAGCTGGCTCGAGCCGCCCACGCGCTGGATGACGTCCGCGCAGGTGCGCTTGAGGATCGTGGCGCGCGGGTCATGGCTCTTGTAGATCCGGTGGCCGAACCCCATGAGCCGGGCGGTGTCGTTGCGGTCCTTCGCCCGTTCCAGGAACTTCGCCGCCGTGCCGCCGCCGCTGGCGATCTCCCCCAGCATCTCGACCACCTTCTGGTTGGCGCCACCGTGCAGCGGGCCCCACAGAGCGGCGATCCCGGCTGAGATGCTGGCGAACAGGTTCGCCTGCGAGGAGCCGACGAGGCGGACGGTGCTGGTCGAGCAGTTCTGCTCGTGATCGGCGTGCAGGATCAAGAGCAGGTCGATGGCGCGCCTGATCGCCGGGTCTACCGCGTACTCCTCGCAGGGGGTCGCGAACATCATGCGCAGGAAGTTGCTGGCATAGTCCATGTCGTTGCGCGGGTAGAGGAACGGCTGGCCCATCGAGTGCTTGAACGAGTAGGCGGCGATGGTCGGCATCTTCGCCAGCAGACGGATGATCGACTCCTGCACGTGCCGGTCGGTCTCGGGCTGCTGGTAGAACGTGGTCAGGGCGCCGACCGCCGCGGCGCAGACGGGCATCGGGTGGGCGTCCTTCGGCATCGACTCGAAGAACCTCCCGAAGTCCTCGTGCAGCATCGTGTGCCGGGTCACCTCGCCGGTGAACTGATCCAGCTCGGCCGCGGTCGGCAGCTCGCCGTGGATGAGCAGCCACGCCACCTCCAGAAACGTGCTGCGCTCCGCGAGCTGCTCGATCGGGTAGCCGCGGTAGCGGAGGATCCCCTTCTCCCCGTCGACGAAGGTGACGGCGCTGCGGCATGCTCCGGTGTTCGCGAACCCCGGATCGTAGGTGATGAGCCCCAGCGACGAGCGCAGCTTCGAGATGTCGACTGCGACCTCCCCCTCGCTCCCCTCCAGCAGCGGCAGCCGCAGCGAGCGGCCGCGAAACATGATCTCGACGGAGTCGGAGGGAGGGGGCGTGCTGGCGGCCATGGCAGGATCTCCGGGTGCTTCTGAAGGGACAGGTTCACCGGCTCACTCTATCTTCTTGTGGATCGTCGAGCAAGCCGCGTGCCATCCCGTCGGACGCCCCGGGAATCCGCTTCCCAGGTTCGCCAGGATCGGGTAATGTCTGGCGATGCCGCTGGCCGCCTTCCACCCCGCTGTGGCCGCCTGGTTCCGGCGCCGGTTCTCCGCTCCGACCGCACCGCAGTCGCTCGCCTGGCCGGAGATCCGGGCCGGGCGCCACACCCTGATCGCCGCCCCCACCGGATCGGGAAAGACGCTTGCCGCGTTCCTCGCGGCGATCGACGACCTGGTGCGTCAGGGGGTCGGATTCCCGCTGGCGGACGCCACCCAGGTGGTCTACGTATCGCCGCTGAAGGCGCTCTCGAATGACATCCAGCGGAACCTCGAGGAGCCGCTCGCCGGGATCCGCGCCGAGCTCGAGGAGCGGCTTGCCGACGTCGAGATCCGGACCCTGCTGCGGACCGGCGACACGCCCGCCGCCGAGCGCACCGCGATGCTGCGTCGTCCGCCGCACCTCCTGGTTACGACGCCGGAGTCGCTCTACATCCTGCTGACCAGCGACGGCGGCCGGCGCCTGCTCGCCACCACCCGCACCGTGATCATCGACGAGATCCACGCGCTGGCCGGGAACCGCCGCGGCGCGCACCTGGCGCTGACGCTCGAGCGCCTCGAGGCGCTCACCGGACGGCGGCTGCAGCGCATCGGCCTGAGCGCCACCCAGCGGCCGATCGAGGAGGCCGCCCGCTTCCTGGTCGGGGCAGGGGCCGTAGGGGCGAATGGCGCACCCGACTGCGCCATCGTCGACGCGGGGCATCGGCGCGATCTCGACCTCGACCTCGAGGTCACCGCCTCCCCGCTCGAGGCGGTGATGCCGGGGGAGGTCTGGGCCGAGGTGTACGACCGGCTGGCGGAGCTTTGCCGGGCGCACCGCACGACGCTCGTGTTCGTCAACACTCGCCGGCTCTCGGAGCGGATCTCCCGCCATCTGGGGGAACGACTCGGCGAGAGCCTGGTGGCGGCCCATCACGGCAGCCTGTCCCGCGAGCGGCGGCTCGAGGCGGAGGCGCGGCTCAAGGCGGGCGATCTGCGCGCGCTCGTTGCCACCGCCTCGCTCGAGCTGGGGATCGACATCGGCAGCGTCGATCTGGTCTGCCAGATCGGCTCACCGCGCGCCATCTCGGTCCTGCTGCAGCGCGCCGGACGCTCCGGCCACGCGCTCGCGCGCCTGCCGAAGGCGCGCGTTTTCCCGACCAGCCGCGACGAGGCGACCGAGTGCGCGGCGCTGCTGCGCGCGCTGCGGCAGGGGGATCTGGAGACGCTCGCCGTCCCGCGGCAGCCGCTCGACGTGCTGGCGCAGCAGATCGTCGCCGCGACGGCCTGCGAGGAGTGGGGAGAGGGGGACCTGTTCGAGCGGTTCCGGCGCGCCTGGCCCTACCGGGACCTGCAAAGGACGGAGTTCGACGAGGTCGTCCGCATGCTCGCGGAGGGGTTCCTGGCGCGCCGCGGGCGGCGCGGGGCGTACCTCCACCTCGACGCGGTGCACGGGAAGATCCGCGGCCGGCGCGGCGCCCGCCTGGCGGCCATCACCTCCGGAGGCGCCATCCCCGACACCGCCGACTACCCGGTCATCCAGCAGCCCGCGGGGTCGTTCGTCGGCACGGTGAACGAGGACTTCGCGATCGAGAGCATGGCGGGGGACATCTTCCAGCTCGGCAACGTCTCCTGGCGGATCCAGCGGATCGACCAGGGGCGCGTCCTGGTCGAGGATGCGCGCGGCGCGCCGCCGACGATCCCGTTCTGGCTCGGCGAGGCGCCCGGCCGCAGCCCGGAGCTGTCGCGCGCGCTCTCCGGCCTGCGCGCCGACGTCGAGCTGCGGCTCGCGGCCGGCGGGGTCGCGGCGGCCGCCCCCTTCATCGCCGAGACCGCCGCGATCGGCGCGGAGGCGGCGCTGCAAATCGCGGAGCACCTGGCCGGCGGCCACGCCGCGCTCGGGCTGCTGCCGACGCAGGAGCGGCTCGCGGTGGAGCGCTTCTTCGACGAGGCGGGCGACCTGCACGTCGTCATTCATTCTCCCTACGGCAGCCGCCTGAACCGCGCCTGGGGGCTCGCCCTGCGCAAGAGCCTCTGCCGCACCTTCAACTTCGAGCTGCAGGCGGCGGCGACCGAGGACGGGATCGTGCTCTCGCTCGGGCCGACGCACACCTTTCCGCCGGAGGACCTGTTCCGGCTGCTCACGGCGGAGTCGGCGGCGAAGGTCCTGACCCAGGCGATGCTCGACGCGCCGATGTTCGGCATCCGCTGGCGCTGGAACCTCTCCCGCTCCCTCGCGGTGCTGCGCTTCGCGGGGGGACGCAAGGTGCCGCCGCGGCTGCAGCGGATGCAGGCGGAGGATCTGCTGGCGCTCGTCTTTCCGGATGCGCTCGCCTGCCTCGAGAACGTGGTGGGGGACCGCACCATCCCCGATCACCCCCTCGTGCGCCAGACGCTGCGCGACTGTCTCGAGGAGGCGTCGGACCTGGCGGGGCTCGAGAGGCTGCTCGGCGGGCTCGAGTCGGGCGCGATCCAGGTCAAGGTCCTCGATCTGCGCGAGCCGTCGCCGCTCGCCCACGAGGTGCTGACCGCCCGCCCCTACGCCTTCCTCGACGACGCGCCGCTCGAGGAGCGGCGCACGCAGGCGGTCGTGATGCGCCGCTGGACCGATCCTGCCGCCGCTGCCGACCTCGGCTCGCTGGACCTCGCCGCAATCGACCGGGTAAGGGAGGAAGCGTGGCCGGACGCGGAGAGCGCGGACGAGCTGCACGACGCCCTCGTGCTGTTGGGGTTCCTCACGCCGGCCGAGGTGGAGCGCTCGGGTTGGGAGGGGCTGGTCGCGCGCCTTGCGCTCGACGGGCGTGCGGCGCGATTCAGCGCCCCAGCGACGTCCGGCGGCGTGTGGGTCGCCGCGGAGCGCTTGCCACCGCTGCGCGCCATCCATCCCGAGGCGGCATGGTCTCCGCCGATCGCCATCCCCGAGCGGTACCAGGCGCGTGGCTGGGGCCGCTCGGAGGCGCTGGTCGAGATCCTCCGAGCCCGCCTCGAGGGGCTGGGGCCGGTGAGCGCCACGAGCCTCGCGGGGTCGCTCGGCGTCGAGGCCTCCGCGGTGGATCTGGCGCTCGGCGCCCTCGAGGGGGAGGGGTTCCTGATGCGTGGCCGGTTCACGCCGGGCGCGGACGGGGTGGAATGGTGCGAGCGCGGCCTGCTCGCTCGCATTCACCGCGCCACGCTCGACCGGCTGCGGCGCGAGATCGAGCCGGTCTCCCCGGCGGCCTTCCAGCGCTTCCTGTTCGCCTGGCAAGGGCTCGGGGCGGGGGAGCGCCGGAAGGGGGCGGAGGCGCTGGCGCTGATCCTCGATCAGCTCGAGGGGTTCGAGGCGCCGGCAGCGGCCTGGGAATCGGAGATCCTTCCGGCCCGCCTCGACGACTATCAGCCGGGGTGGCTCGACTCCCTTTGCCAGGCCGGTCGCTACGCCTGGGGGCGGTTGACCGCGCCGCCGCCCACCGACGCGCGCCGGACCGGCCCGATACGCACGACCCCAATCGCGCTCGTGTCGCGCGCGCGCCTGGCGTTGTGGCGCGCGGCCGCGGCGGCGGCGGCGTCGGAGCCGCCGCGGCTCGGGGCCTCGGCGGCGGCGCTCCTCGCGCAGCTCGAGCGCCGCGGCGCGTCGTTCTTCGGCGAGCTGGTGGCGGCCGAGGGGATGCTCGCGACCGAGGCGGAGGGGGCGCTCGGGGAGCTGGCCGCGTGGGGGCTGGTCACCTCCGACGCCTTCGGCGGCCTGCGCGCGCTGCTCACGCCGGCGGAGCGGCGGCCCGCCGCGGGGGAGAGCTTGTGGCGGCGGCGCCATGCCGCTTTCGGGATGGACGCGGCCGGACGCTGGTCGCTCCTGCCATCCGGGGTGAAGATCGTGAGCCCGGCGATGGCGGTGGGGCCCGAGGCCGAGGCGATTGCCGCGGTACTCCTGCGGCGCTACGGCGTCGTGTTCCGTCGCGCGCTCGAGCGGGAGGGGCTGCTCCCGCCCTGGCGGGATCTTCTGCGGGTCTTCCGGCGCCTCGAGGCGCGCGGCGAGATCCGCGGCGGCCGCTTCGTGGACGGCTTCACCGGCGAGCAGTACGCGCTCCCGGAGGCGGTGGGGAGACTGCGAGCCATCCGCAAGCAGCCGTCGATGGGCGACCTCGTGGCGGTGAGCGCCGCCGACCCGGTGCACCTTGCGTGCGTCCCAACCCCGTGGGAGCGGGTCGCGGCGCTGGCGGGGAACCGGGTGCTGTACCGAGACGGCGAGCCGATTGCGGTGCGCGAGCGCAAGACGGAGCGGCTGTTCGCGGCGCTCGATCCGGCGCAGGAGTGGGAGGCGCGTGCGGCCTTGCGGGGAAGGCGCGTCGCGCCCGCGGTCCGTTCCTATCTGAAGGCGCGGCCCTGATCCGCGCCCCGGGAGGCGTACTCCATGGCAATCGTCGCGGTAGACTCGAGCGGCAGGGGCCGGCTCCGCTGGCTTGGCGCAGGTGCGCTGGGTGGAATGGCGCTCGCAGGGACGCTCGCGGTGCTCCTGGGTGCGGCCACGACGCGCCCGGCCGTCGAACGGCGCCGGATCAACCTCCCGGGCTCGTCGGGGTCGTACCCGTTCAGTGACGGCGTGCTGGCCGGCGACACGCTGTACCTCGCCGGACGCCTCGGCCTCGATCCCGCGACCGGCAAGCCGCCTCAGGACGCGCAGCAGGAGGCCAGGCTGGTCCTCGACGGGATCAGGCAGGTGCTGGCGGAAGCGGGGATGACGATGGAGGACCTGGTCAGCGTCCAGGTGTTCTGCCCCGACGTGGCCCTCTTCGCGAGCTTCAACGAGGTATATCGCGGCTATTTCAGCAACGGGTTTCCGGCCCGCGCCTTCCTCGGCTCCGGCCCGCTCCTGTTCGGGGCGCGCTTCGAGGTGCAAGGGATCGCGGTCCGCCGGTAGGGGGGCCCCACTCGGAGCCCGCGTAGCGGGCGAGGGAGCGCGGCCCTGCGGGCCGTGCGTTCGTGGGGAAGTCGCTTCATCACCGCGTTCGTGTTTCGGCCCGCTACGGGCGGGAACTGTACACATTGCACCGGAATCGCCAGGGAACCATACTTGGGCCGTCTGCAGTCGGGAGGCCCTTCCGTTGAGCGCCACTCTCACCCGTCTAAACCGCCTGTCCTCCAGGTCATGAAATTCACGCTCCTCCAGAAGTTCATGGAAGGCCCCGAGAAACGGGCCGCCGAGCGCGCCACGAAACTGGTGGGTGCGGGGAAGCTCGAGCAGGCGATCGAGGCGCTCAAGGCCGGGGTCGAGAAGGTCCCGGCCAGCGTCACCCTGAAGCTCGAGCTGGCGCGGGTGCTCGGCGTGGCGAACCGCCGCGAGGAGGCGGGATCCACCCTCCGGTCGCTGCTGCGCGCCGAGCCTGCGGCGGCGGACGCCGTGCGCGAGCTGGTCGAGATGGCGCGGCTGCAGGGACAGGACGTGGCGCACTTCCACGACGCGCTCGCCGAGCACGCGCTGCGCAAGGGGGACCTGGCCGCCGCGCAGGATCACCTCGAGCGGATCGACCGCCAGGAGCGCGTGAAGTTCGCCGACGTGCAGCGCAAGCGCTTCGTCACGGCCGAGAAGGGAGCGGAGGCGAAGTCGTCGCGCGCCGCGCTGCTCGCCGGGGTGTACGTCGCGGTGGCGCACGAGGCCTCGGCCGAGGACCCGAAGGCGCTCGACACCTACGAGCGCCTGCTCGCGGTGGATCCGTCCCTCTACCCCCAGATCCGCACGCGCCTGTTCGGGATGGCCAGTCGCAACTACCGCAACGGTGCCTTGCGACTCCGCGTGCTCGAGCAGTACCTCGGGCGTGGTGACGCGGAATCGGGGGCCAAGGAGACGATGTTGCTCCTGCAGGCGGTGCCGGACATCGGCCCGAAGGTCGCGGCTCAGCTCGAGGCCGCGCTGGCGCGCGAGCCGGCGAGCGAGCCGTTGCGACTGGCGCTCGCACGGGCCCGCTGGGCGGAGGGGAAGGACGATGAGGCGATCGCGGTCCTCGATCCGATCGTGGTCGCAGGCTCGCGCGACACCGAGCTCGCCGGGCTGCTGACCGAATGGCGGGTCCAGCGCCCCGATGCGGCTCGGGTCGCCCTCATGCTTGCGGAGGTGCTGGGACGCCACGACAAGGGCGCGCAGGCGCTGCAGGCCATCGCCGACGTGGCGTCACGGCTCGCCCCCGAGGACGTGGAGCCGGCGCTGGAGCGGCTGAGCAAGCGGCACGAGGGGGACGGACGCGTCTATCGCATGCTGGCGGAGGTGCGCGTTGCGCATGGAGACGTGACGGGAGCCATGCGCGCGGTCGCGGAACACCGGCGCTGCGCGCCTGCGCGCGGCGTCGAGGTGGCCGGTGTGCTCAGGCAGGCGCTGACCCACGATCCCAACCACGTCGGAGCGCATGAGGCTCTGGTGGAGCTGATGCTGGAGCGCGGGGATATCGAGTCCGCGCTGGTGCTGCTGCGCCACCTGGTCGCGCTCGACGCCGCGGCCGCGACGCGCGTCGCACCGACGCTCGAGCAGGTCGTCGCCGCGAACCCGGCGTTGCCGGAGGCGCGCATGGCGGCGGCGCAGGGCTGGATTGCCGCGGGCGATCCCTCCCAGGCGCTCGTGCATCTGGAAGCGGCGGCGACCCACCCGGCGACCGCGGGAGAGGCGGCACACCATCTGAGCCTGGTGCTGGCGCGCGCGCCGCAGCTCGCCTCCCGCGTGCGCGAGGCCGCCGACCTGCTCGAGGGGAAACTGGGAGACCCGGCGGCGCTGGCGTTCCTGCGCGCCGAGGTCGCCGCGGCCGCGGCCGACCCGGAGGGGGCGGCGCAATGGCTCGGCGAGTGCTACGGGCTCGCCGGCTGGCGTGGTGCGGAAGCGATCTCGACGAGCCTCGAAGCGCTGCTCGGCGCGCACCCGGGCTCCTCGGCGGTGCGCATGCTCCTGGCCCACATCCTGGCGGACCGGAACGAGCCGGCTCGCGCGGTCGAGGTCGTGGCGGGCGCGCCCGATCCCGACCCGGGGATGGTGTCGCTGCTGCTGGACCGTCTCGACGGGATGCTGGCCGGCCGGCCGCGCGACGCGGCACTGCGCTCGGGTCTGGCTCGGCTCCTCCTCGTGGCCGGCCGCGCACAGGAGGCGCTCGCCGCGGCCGAGGAGGCCCTGCGCGTCGCCGGCGCCGCGGCGCCCGGGTCGCTCCATCTGGTACGCGCCGACGCTCTGCTCGCGGCCGGGGAGCGGCTGGCCGCCGTGACCAGTCTGGCGCGAGCGGCCGAGGTCGATCGCTCGCTCGCCGCGACCGTGGGCGAGCGGCTCGGCGAGATCCGGAAAGAAGCGCCGCGCGACATCCCCGTCCGCCTCGCGCTGGCGCGCCTGCTCGGGGCGCACGGAAAGATCGGCGGCGCGCTCGACCTGCTCGTCGAGGTCGGCCTCGAGTCGCCGCAGGGATCGAACGACGCGTTGCGCGAGGTCGCCGCCCTGGAGGCCGCCCGGCCGGGCGACGCGGCCCCACCCTTCGCGGCGGCCCGCCTCCTCGGGGCGGCAGGGCGGCCGGCGGAAGCGGCGAAGCGCGCGGCCACCGCGCTCGCGAATGGCGCGCGGACGGCGGCCGTCGAGGGATTGCTCGCGGAAGTGCTCGAGCGTCACCCCGGCCAGCCCGACCTGCTGTTGACGCTCGGCCGCTCGCGGGCCGCCCGCCAGCCCGAGGAGGCGTGCGAGCTGCTGCAGCGGGCCGCGGGAGCGGGGACGGAGGCGGCGACCCGCGCGCTCGCGGGGCTCGCCGAGATCGCCGCCGCACGCCCGGACCTCGCCGCGCCGGCGCTCGCCGCCGCGCGCGTCCATCACTACCGGGGGGATGCCACCGCCGCGTTCGCGGCGCTGCGGCCCGTGCTCGCGGGGGAACCGTCGCACGGGGCGCTCGACCTGCTCGCCGCGCTCCGCCATGCCCTTCCCGAGGATCCCGCCCCGGCGCTCGCCAGCGCGCGCGTCGCCCTGAACGCCGCCCGCTTCCCCGAGGCGGCGAGGGAGATTGCCGCCGCGACGGGGCTCGGCGCGCGCCCGGACGAGATCGTCCCGCTCCTCGATCGCGTGCTCGAGCAGATGCCGGACGACCCCGACGCTCGCCTGGCGCGCGCCCGCGCGCGGTTGCAGCTCGGAGAGGTGGCGGGGGCCGTTGGCGATCTGGAGGTAGCCAGTGCGGCGGGAAGAACGAGCGAGGCATGCAGCGAGGCAGAGGCGATTCTCGCCTCGCGCCCAGCGGATCCCGGAGCGCGCCGGCTGCATCTCGACCTGCTGGCGGCGGCCGGCCGCACGGACGAGCAGAGGCTCTCCCTTGCCGCCGGGATCGCGAGCCAGGGGCCCGAGGAGTTCCGCTGTGATCTGCTGCTGGAGCGCGCCGACCTGCAGCGCCAGGCCGGAGACGGGGAGGGTGCGGCGCGGGACCTCGAGGAGGCGCAGCGCCTGAGCCACGATCGCGACGCCTTCCTGGCAAGGGTGCAGGCGCGCCGCACCCGTCGCCTCGAAGCGGAGCTGGCCGCGGCGGCCGGAGCCGATCGGGTGCGGCTGCTCCTTGAACTGGGCCGTCTCGAGGAGGCGGAAGCGGCGCTCGGTGACGTCGCGGTTATCTCCGCTGCGGCCCCGAACTCCGAGGACCGGCGTGCGCTCCGGGTCGAGCTGCTCCTGGCGCGCGGCGAGGCGGCCGCCTGCGTCAGCCTCCTGCGCTCGGAGCCGCCCGGTTGGCTGCTGGTCGACGCGGCGCGTCGCTGCGATCGGCCGGGAGTCGCGCTGGCGGCCCTCGATCAACTGCTGGCGGGATCGGACGACGACACCCTGCGGAAGCTGCGCGCGCGTGTGCTCGAGGATCTCTGGCGGCGGGATCTCGACTTCGGCGGCGAAGCCCTGCTCGGGCGAACTTCGTTCTCGCCGCCAGGGAATCAGCGTTGACTGCGCGGTCGCGGGCCGGCCAGGCCGTGACCGCTGAGAGGCAGACCATGGAATGTCCAATCCTGTGCGGCGGCGGCGGCGAGGCGGTCGAGTGTCCCGACAGTCGCTGTCCGCTGTATCTCGCCGAGAAGACCTCCTGCCAGCTCCTGGAAGGCCAGGCGGCACGCCAGGGCGCAAAGCGGAGCAACGTCGGCCTCGCCGAGGAGGCAATGCAGACGCTTCCGGGAACGGTGGCGCTCAACCGGCCGGTGGAGCCGGAGGTCGAGACGCGGGAGGAGAGCCCGTCGGCCGCTCCCTGGATCGGTGAGGCAGGCGCCGCCGGGATCGAGCAGAAGCTGGCGACGATCGCGGCTCGCCTGACCGATCTCGAAGCTCGCCTCGCCGGGGGGATGAGCACCACTCACCCGCAGGGTCTGGAGGAGAAGCTGACGTCGATCTCGACGCTTGCGGCGGCGGTTCCGGGAGAGATGCAGGTTCACCTGAATGCGCTCGCCGCGGCGCTCACGACGCGCCTCGCGGCGCTCGAGGAGCAGCTGGCTGGTGGCGCGGCGCAGGCGGAGGCGCGGCGCCATGAGATGCTGGAGGACCGGCGGCAGGCGGAGGCGCGCCGGCAGGAGATCCTCAGCCGCCTGCAGGAGGCGGACCGCACGGTCGCCGCCCTCGAGACGCTGCGCTCCGAGGTCGAGGCGTGGCGCCGTGACGGGCGCGACCTCCTGGAGGGACTCGCGGAGCGGCGGCGGCACGATCAGGAGTCGGAGCGCCGCGCGCGCGAGCTCGAGGCGCGAGAGCTGAACGGCCGCGGGGTGGTGCTGTTCCACGAGGGGGCCCATGCCGCCGCGGAAGCTGCATTTCGGCGCGCCGCCGAGCTGCGCCCCAACTATGCCGAGGCGCACAACAACCTGGGGCTCGTCCTCAGCCACCTGCGGCGCCCCGACGACGCGGCCGCCGCGTTCCAGAAGGCCGTGACGCTGGAGCCCGCGCTCCCCGCCGCGCTCAACAACCTCGGCTTCCTGTACAACGCGCAGCAGCGGCACGCCGAGGCGGTGGAGATGTTCCAGCGCGCGCTCGAGGCCGACCCCGGCCTCGCCGTCGCCTACGTGAACCTGGGGAATGCCTGCCACCGCCTGCGGCAGCACGCCCGGGCCGTGGACGCGTGGCGCAAGGCGATCGAGATCGACCCCGCGAACCAGGAGGCTGCCCGCGCGCTCAGGTCGTTCGACCAGGCGGCGCCCGGCGCCGCCATGGGAGGTCAGCCGTGAAGGAGACCTGGCTGCGCGCGATGGAGCAGGCGAACCGCAGCCTCGGCGGGGAGCTGCCCATCGACCTCTTCCTCCCGGAGCTGCACGCCATCACCGACGCGGAGCCGGCGCCGCCGGTCGAGGCGGTCGAGGCGGCCCCCGGGCCGGCCCCGGAGCGGCGCAAGGCCCGCCTCCGCCCGGGCGCTCCCACCGCGGTCCGCGGCGGGGTCGCCCCGGCCGCAAAGCAGCCGCCCGCCGCCGCCGAGCAGTCGCCGGAGGACGCCGAGGCGGAGATCCGCGAGTTTATGAACCGCAATCAGCGCGGCCCGAGCGAGGACGACGACTTCTCGCAGTTCCTGGGCAGCGGGATGGATCCAAACTTCGACCCCGAGTGACCCCGGTCCGGGCCGCGCCCGATCTGCTGCAAATCGCCCGCGTGCCTTGCCATTTCCCCAACTGTGTGCGTATATTTGCGGCCATCTCACCAAGGCGCGTTTGGCCGTCGGGCTTTCTTTCGACCGAGGTGGCTGGAGCATGTCTCGAGAACTGCAGCACCGGCTTCACCAGGCGACAATCCGCACGGTAACCGCGGTGTTCCTCCTCTTCCTGTGCTCGAACGCCGCGAGCGTCGCCCAGTGCCCGTCCGACGTGGCAAATGTGGTGGTGGAGCCGATCCCCGGCGGCGCCCGGCTCACGTGGGACAATCTGGGCCCCGGGATCATCTACGACATCTTCTCGGTAGGCCGCGCGGCCCTCGCCTCGAGCGGCGGAGATTTCTCCGTCGGGACCTGCCTCGCCGAGGGAGTCCCCGTCGCGACCTACGACGACCTCGCGTCTCCCCCCGGGGCTCGCAGCGCGGAACTCATCCTGGTCCGTGCCAGGGGCGCCTGCGGCGTCGGCACCTACGGGGATGTCAACCGGGACGCCACGGCAACTGCCGGCGCGTCTGCGTGTGCTCAGACCTCCGGACCCGATCCGGACGGCGACGGATGGGCTCTCGCGGACGGGGACTGTTGCGAGTCCTCCCTGGACTGCCCCGTGCCGGCGCTCGTGAACCCGGGCGCGGCGGAGCTCCTCGGGAATGGAGTCGATGACGACTGCGACCCGGACACCTCGGACAGCGTCGCGCCGGCCGCCTGCAGCAGCGTGGCGGACTTCTCGGGGCTCACGGCGGACCAGCTTGCGGGCGCCATCGAGATCTGCCAGAACACGGCAGCCAGCCCGCCGCTATCCGACCGCACCTGGGGATTGGTCACCGCGGCCCTGGTGCGGCCCGACGGCAGCACTCCGACTGCCGGTCAGCTCTTCAGCATGCAGAACCTCCAGAGCGCGGTGCTCGTGGACTACGGCACGGGCGGCGTGGTGCCGCAGGCCGGACTCACCATGGCGGGCCTCGCGACCGGCAGGATGCGCGACCAGAACGACGCCGGGTATACAAACCCTAACCCGGGATCCGATCTGGCCTCCAGCGGGTCGCCGCCGCCGGCCTACCTGGCGGCTCATGGCGGCTCCCTGCCGGGCGTGCTTGGGTGCGGCGCGCCTTGTACCACCGGGTCCGGAGCCAACGACGGCGTCAACCTGCGCCTCACGCTGCGCGCACCGACGAACGCAAACGCGTTCTCGTACCGTTTCCGGTACTTCTCGGCGGACTACTGGGTCTACTCCTGCACGACCTACGACGACTTTCACCTGTCGCTGCTGACCTCGGGTGCGGCGGGTCTCCCGGCGGACCGGAACATCGCTCTCGACGGGAACGGCGATCCAATCACCGTCAACAACGACCTGGTCGAGGTGTGCGTGCCGCAGGGGTGTCATACCTGTCCGCTGGGAAGTGGCGAGCTGGCGGGCACGGGGATGCAACTGGGCAACATCGGCGGGGGAACCGGATGGGAGACGGTGACCGCCCCGGTGGTCCCGGGGGAGACGTTCGTCCTGGAGTTGATGGTCTTCGACGTCTCGGATGGTATCGTCGACTCCCTCGTCCTGCTCGACGACTTCCGCTGGATCGCGGTCCCGGGCATCGAGGTGGAATGCGATGACGGGTTCGACAACGACAGCGACGAAGTTTCGGACTGCCTCGACCCGGATTGCGACGGGATTGCCGGTTGCGAGCTCGGCCAGGAGCTGACCTGCGACGACGCCATGGACAATGACGGTGACGGCGGGGTGGACTGCGCCGACGCAGACTGCTCGGCGTGGCCTGCCTGCGTGCCGGAGACCTTGTGCAATGACGGCGTGGACAACGACCTCGACGGGGTGGCCGACTGCCTCGACCTTGGCTGCCACGGGCTCGACGGCTGCGAGTTCGGTCAGGAGTTGACCTGCAATGACGGGCTCGACAACGACGGCGACGCGACGATCGACTGCGTCGACACCGACTGCGCTACTGCGCTCGTGTGCACGGGTGGCCCGGACCAGGACGGCGACGGTTGGGCCCCTGCGGACGGGGACTGCTGCGAGTCCTCCCTGGACTGCCCCGTCCCGGCGCGCGTGAACCCCGGCGCGTTGGAGCTTCTCGGGAACGGGCTCGATGACGACTGTGACCCGGCGACTTCGGACAGCATCGCGCCGGCCGCCTGCAGCAGCGTGGCGGACTTCTCGGGGCTCACCGCGGACCAGCTTGCGGGCGCCATGGAGATCTGCCAGAGCACGGCAGCCAGCCCGCCGCTACCCGACCGCACCTGGGGATTGGTCACCGCGGCCCTGGTGCGGCCCGACGGCAGCACTCCGACTACCGGTCAGCTCTCCAACATGCAGAATCTCCAGAGCGCGGTGCTCGTGGACTACGGCACCGGCGGCGTGGTGCCGCAGGCCGGACTCACCATGGCGGGCCTCGCGACCGGCAGGATGCGCGACCAGAGCGACGCCGGGTATTTGAACCCGTACCCGGGGACGAATCTGAGCTCCACTGGACTGCCGCCGCCGGCCTACCTGGCGGCTCACGGCGGCTCCCTGCCGGGCTCGAGCAGCTGCTTCGGAGAATGCCCCGCCGGCTCGGGAGCCAATGACGGCGTCAATCTGCGCCTCACTCTGCGCGCACCGACGAATGTCAGCGCGTTTTCCTACCGCTACCGGTTCTTCTCGGCGGATTACTGGATCTACCTGTGCACCAGCTTCAACGACTTCCACCTGTCGCTGCTGACATCGGGTGCGGCGGGCCTCCCGGCGGACCGGAACCTCGCCCTCGACGCGAGCGGGAATCCGATCACGGTCAACAACGACCTGTTCGACGTGTGCGTGCCGCAGGGGTGTAGCACGTGCCCCCTGGGAAGCGGGGAGCTGGCGGGGACGGGAATGCAGCTCAGCAATACCGGGGGAGGAACCGGGTGGGTGTCGGTGAGCGCGCCGGTCGTCCCGGGGGAGATGTTTGTTCTTGAGTTGATGGTGTTCGACGTCGGTGACAATACCGTCGACTCCCTCGTCCTCCTCGACGACTTCCGCTGGATCCCCGCGACACCCTGAGGAGAGTGGCACGGCCCTGGCCCCGGGTCCAGGCGCGACGCCAGAGGTTTCAGGCGTTGGCCTCTCCCCGTTGCGGATGGTAGTGCGAGAGCAGGTAGGCGACGCCGACCATCATGACATCCTCCCAGGCGCGGGCCACCCGGGAGTCATGCCTGGGATCGCACTCCTTCACGGCGGCGAGCAGGCTGTCGATCCAGAGATCGTAGAGCTCGGCGCCGATGTCGAGCTGTGCTTTCGAATGTTGCGCCGCCAGATCCCGCAGGTAGCGCTCGGGGCCCGTCACCTCATCCTCCGCGACGAGAAGCATGAGGTGGAGCGAGGCGCGCAGCGCGCGCTTCTGGCGGACGAAATCGGTATGCGCGAACTTGGCCTGCACCTTGGGTGAGGAGGAAAGGAAGATCTCGTAGAAGCGGTCGAGGAACAGCGGCGATTCATTGCAGCGGGCCAGGCTTTCTTCGAATGTCAGCAGGGTCTGCTTGTTCATCCTCGTCCCTCCCGCGCTACGGCTTATCCCCCTCCCGGACCTTGAGCAGGTGCAGGAGCATCACCAGCGGTGTTGTCGCCCGCACACTGTGTCGAAGCTGCGCCGGCATGTGGACCCAGGTCCCAGCCTTCGCCTCGAGGGAATCCGACCCCAGGATGAGGCGGGCGTCCCCTTTGAGCACCTGGAGGATCGCCGGCGTCGAAGCGGTGTGCTCGGACAGCTCCTGCCCCGCGGCAAAGGCGAATAGCACGGCCTTTACGTGGTCGTCGCTATACAGCGTGCGGCTGAAGATGCCATCCGCTGGGATGTCCAGCGCCGCGATATCGGAGCAGATAGTGTAGCTGCTCTCCATGGAATGCGCTCCTTTCCCGGCTCTTCGCTCCCGAGCCGTTCAGGTTCAGCAGGCACCTCCTTGAGCGCAGGCGTGCACTCCCCGGGGCCGCACCACGACTCCACGCCGCTCCGCCCACAGGTCTCCGAGCCGCTCCATCTCCTGCTCCAGGAGCTGTGCCGCCAGTGGGAAGAGGATGTTCTCCTCCTTGGCGAAGTGCTCCCGCGCCGTCGCCAGGGTGCCCAGCAGCAGGCCGCGCGCCGCGGCTGTGTCCCCGCAGCGCGCCAGGCGGGCGAGGCCGTCCTCGATCTGGTCGTGCTCGTGGCGCATGACGGCCAGCGGGCCATCGGGCCCCACGCGGCGTTCGAGCTCGGGAAACAGCACCTCGTTCTCGATGGCGGCATGCGTGGCCAGCGCTGCGCCCAGCGTGGCGCCGGCGGCGCGGATCGCGGCCGCCTCGTGCATCCCTGGGACGTCGCGCTCCAGGTGGTCGAAGATGGCATAGAAGGCCCCGTGCTCCCCCAGCAGTGCATCGATGATCCGCATCTCCTGTCCCTCCGGCAGCGCGTGGGCCGCCGCATCGCCCGGCCTGCCCCCCATCGCATCCGGGGGAGAGGGCCGTACCGGCGCTTTTTCGGCGGAGCCGCGGCGTATCCGCGCGGTTGGCCGCCCGAGAGGGAGATCGTGGGGCGGAGATTGCCGCCGCGCCCTGATCCAGGTCATGGTCTGGGGGATTTCCCCTGGCCCGAACCCGGGCCAGGGGCGTGTGACGCCTACGACCGGTCGGCGATCGTAAGCGATTGGTCCAGGGTGATGACGAAGTTCGTGCCCGCGGGCATCACCAGTTCCTTCCCCTTCGTGCCTGCCGCGATACCTGTCCCGATGCCGCCACCCACCACGGCGCCGATGGCGGCGTCCTTGGTGCTCCCTCCCAGGATCTTCCCGAGCAGGGCCCCGCCGGCGGCGCTGCCGCCGATGATGCCGGCGGTCTTGCCGGACGAGCTGGCGACGCTCGCGAAGGAGGCGGACAGAGGAGTGCTATCCCCTTGGGGAGTGGTCACCTTGCTGAAGGAGAGGGACACCGCTCCCCCCTTCTCCGAGACCTTCAACCCCTTCGTGGCAGGGGAGACGTCGGTCACCTGGCCGTAGAGCCTGCTCCCTTCCGGAATGGCGAGCCGACCCCCGGCAAATACCGGGCTCGTGGTCGTCGCTCCGAAGGAATCCCCTGCCTGACTCGTCGCGGAGCCGATGTCGTTGGAGAGGGTGACGTGAATCTCCGTCCCCTGGGCCACGGTGACCCGGACCACCTCGGGGGCGCTCGGCTTGTACGAGGCCCCGGAGCCTGTCACCGGAGTTTCGATCTCCCCGGCGGTCGGTGGCGGAGCGCAAGCCAGGAGGCCGGCGACCGCGAACGTCGCCGACAGTAGGACGGTGCCGTTTCTGCTACAGGACTGGATATTCATCTGGTCTCCTTCGTCTTTCTGGTGGCGCCATGCCGCGATACTCAGGACGATCGGTAGGATCGCCGCGGTTGCAAGATCAGCACGAGGACAGGCTACGTCCTGGACGGGCCGCCTACTATGGGGTGTAACCCTACGGGGCCGCCAAGCGAGGGTAAGACCCCCTACCCGGATGGGCGGCCGTGACGTACGCTCTGCTTCAAACTACCTGGGGACGGTGGCTACTTTCGAGGGGGCGGCTATGGAAACGGGTGGAGGCGGGCAGGCTCCGGTGCCTTCGGCGCCGGCGCCAGCTCTCGCGGCGGGGGAGGATAGGGCCCGCTCCGGGAACCTGGGCAGTGGCGACGGCAGCGGCACGAGGCTTTCCGCCGTGGCTCTGGCGGTTATTGCCGGCCTTGGCGTGATCCTCTTCCTGCGAGTGGCCGACACGGTGTTCATTCCCCTGGTCGGCGGTGTCCTGATCAGCTACGCGCTCGACCCGATCGTCAGCTGGCTGCAGCGGCGGTCGGTGCCCCGCTTCCTCGGCGCCGGCGTCCTGCTACTTGGCCTCGTGGGAGGGTTCACCTTCGGGGTGTATACCCTGCGCGACGAGGCGGTGGCGGTCGTCGAGAAGGTGCCTGAGGCCGCCAGGAAGCTCCGCCAGACGCTGAAGCTGACCCGTGGGGAGGAAGGGGGCCTCATGGAGAAAATGCAGGAGGCCGCCACCGAGGTGGAGCATGCCGCCGCCGCCGCGACCGGATCGGCCGGCGCGCCCAAGGGGGTGACGCGTGTGCAGGTGGAGCAGAAGCCGTTCCAGGTGGGGAACTATCTCTGGTCGGGGGGCGCGAGCCTCGTCTCCGTGGCGAGCGAGGTGATCCTGGTGCTGTTCCTGGTTTACTTCATGCTCGTCACGGGGGACCTCTTCAGACGGAAGCTGATGAAGATCGCCGGGCCGTCCGCCGGCAAGAGGAAGATCACCCGACAGATCCTGGACGACATCGACCGGAAGATCTCGAGGTACATGCTCGTCCAGGTCATGACCTCGATCCTGGTGGGTGTGGTGTCGGGCCTCGCCTTCTGGTGGGCCGGCCTCGAACAACCCGCGGTCTGGGGACTCGCCGCGGGCCTGCTCAACACGATTCCGTATTTCGGTCCCGTCATCATTGCGGCGGGCATCTTCACGGTCGGCTTCCTGCAGTTCGGCACGCTGCTGATGGGTGCCTACGTGGCGGGTCTGTCCTTCGTGGTGACCACGCTGGAAGGGTATCTCCTGAACCCATGGCTGACCGGCCGGGCGATCCGCATGAACGGAGTGGCGATCTTCCTGGGACTGATGTTCTGGGGGTGGATGTGGGGCGCGTGGGGGCTCCTGCTCGCCATGCCGATGCTGGTGGTGACCAAGTCGATCTGCGATCAGATCGAGGACCTCAAGCCGATCGGCGAGCTGCTGGGGGATTGAGGTGCGGAGAGCCGGCCTGCACTCTCTCGCGGCCTAGGTGATCGTCAACCGGACGCCGCTCTCGATGATTCCCGTGGCGATGGCGTAGCGAGTGAGCCCGGCGGTGTCGTGGATGTCCAGCTTGCTCATGAGACGCTGTCGGTGCTTTTCGACCGTCTTGATGCTGATGCCGAGTTCGGCCGCGGTCTGCTTGTTGGCCTTCCCCTCGGCGATCAACTGGAGAATCTCCACCTCGCGCGAGGTCAGGCCGCCGCCCTGCCTCCTGGCCCCTCCCACCCTCCCCGGCAGCCGGTGCTGCTCGCGTCCGCGGAGCCGTTTCGTGATGGAGGGGTCGAAGAAGGTGTTCCCCTTGTACGCCTCCCGGATCGCCTTGGAGAGAACCAGTGCCGAGGTCTGCTTGATCAGGTACCCGGAGGCGCCAATCTCGTTGACGCGCTCGACGTACGCGTCATCGCCATGCGCGGAGAGGATGAGGACCTTGGTGGCGGGCAGCTCCGCGAGAATCTGCCGGGCGGCCTCCAGCCCGTTCAGCAGCGGCATCGCGATGTCCATGACCACCACGGCAGGGAGCAGCTTTCTGGTGAGCTGCACCGCCTCGCGGCCGGTCTGCGCCTCGCCGACGACCTCGAGGTCCCCCTCGGCCTCCAGAAGCACGCGCAGCCCCTCGCGGACGACGGCGTGATCATCGGCCAGCAGTACGGTGATCCGTTTCATGCCACGCACACTCGCGTTCGTGTGTCCCATGACTAGTCGCGGGCGCCGAACGGAACCAGCGCCCGGATGGTGGTGCCTTTGCCCGGGGCGGACTCGACCTCGAAGCGGCCGCCGACCATCTCCACGCGCTCGCGCATGCCGAGCAGCCCCAGGCGCACGATGGTCTTGGCCAGCAACAGGCGCCCCGCGTCGAAGGACTTGCCGTTGTCGTGGATCTCCATCCGGATGAGGTTCTTGACCCGCTGGATATCCACGTCCACCAGGCTGGCTTGCGCGTGCTTGGCGATGTTGGTGAACGCCTCCTGGATCACGCGATAGAGGACCGTCCGGGTGTCGATGTCGAGCTTCTCCACCGCGGCGGCCGTCGTGCAGCGGACGGGCACGCCGGTTCGCTTCGTGAAGGCCTTCATAGTGGCATGGAGGGCGGGGATGAGACCCAGGTCGTCGAGCACGGGCGGCCGCAGCTCCCGAGCGAAGCGATGCACCGTGCTCATCGATCTTTCGACGAGTCGCTGGGTGCTCCCGATCGCCTTGCGGAATCCCTTGACGTTGACGGTGGCCTGCTTGCGCAGGATCGCGAGCTTGACGTTTATCGCCGTCAAGGTCTGCCCGATTTCATCGTGGAGCTCGCGGCTGATCTTCCGGCGCTCTTGCTCCTGCGCAAAGAGGATCTCGTGCGAGAGCCGGCGCAGATGCTCCTGCATGCGGCTGGACCGCTTGAGCAGCTGGCCGTGATACTGCTCGCTCTTCTTGAGAGCGGCCTCGAGCGCCTTGCGCCGGACGACCTCCCGCTTCAAGCGGCGCGTAATCGCCGTCAGCTCGACGGTGCGCTGGCGTACCGTTTGCTCGAGTGGAACCGAGCGCCCGTTCCGTGCGAGCCTCACTGGGCGGATCTCAGCGAGCGACCGCAGCGCCACTGCGTGGCGTCGCGACACCTCGATCGCTTTCCCCGTGAATCCGCGAGTCACATGTCACCTCGAGAGCAGCCTCGGCCGCCGGCGAGCGACGCGATGGCTGCAATCCCTGGCAGGCGGGACACCAGACCCTTCGATGATGCGGCCTGGACCGCGTATTGTCCATGGGGCGATACCCTACCTGCCCGCCGGCCTCACCCCACGGCACGCGGCCGGCGTAGGGTTACACCCCATGGTAGCGGGGTGGCTGCGCGTCTACGATCCACACCAGTAGCAGTGACGAGCGACTGCCTGAATCTAGAGTCTTGCGACCCCCGCCGCCCGCGGTGGGTATGGGCCGCGTGCCGGGAACGCGAGTCCGGCGCGTGGAATGGCTGAGGCTGGAAACCGGAGGATGTGATGAAACCCTTGAGTCTCGTTGGGATCGTGCTGATTGTCGTGGGCATCATGGCGTTGGCGTATCAGGGATTCACCTACACGACCAGGGAAAAGGCGTTCGATGTCGGCCCGATGCACGTGACGACCGAGAAGACCCGGCATGTCCCGCTGCCGCCGATCCTCGGCGCGCTGGCGCTGGCCGGTGGGATCGGGTTGCTGATCGTGGATCGGAAGGGCCTCCGCGGCGCCACGGCCTGAGCTCTCGGGGCGGCTAGGGCAGCAACTCCAGGAGGTCGTCGCGCCGCTTCGCCTTCGCCATTCCCCGCGGCGTCCGCCCCTCGAGGTCTGGTCGCCGCGCGTCACCGCCGGCAGCCACCAGGTCGCGCAGCATCTTGACGTTGCCGCGCGAGACCGCCTGGTGCATCGCGGTCCAGCCCCGCTCGTCGGCGCGGTTCGGGCTCGCACCGCGCGTGAGGAGGAGGCGCGCCGGGCGGAACTGGCCCCAGCGGACCAGCTCGTTGAGCACCGGGCGGGCCCCGTCGAGAGCGTCGTCCAGACGCGCGCCGTGCGCCAGCAGCAGGTCGAGGATCTCCTCGCGGCTGTCCCAGGCTGCCGTCGAGACCGCCGCCGTCGCGTCGAGCCCGTGGGCGAGGAGGAGCTTGAGCAGTTCCACCTGTCCGGCCCGGATGGTGAAGTAGGCGACGTCGACGTCGTGCGACCATGACCGTGTCTTCGCGTTGACCTCCGCGCCCGCCTCGACCAGCAGCCGCGCCGCGTCGAGGAGCCCCGCGGCGGTACGCTCGCTCTCCCTGCCCAGGCGCGATCCCGCCGCGCACTGGAGCGCCGTCAGTTGGCCGTTGTCGCGCGCCGTCGCCAGGCTCCGGTCCTGGCTCAGGCGCTTCTCCACCCCCTTCGCGTCGCCGAGGGCCGCGGCGGTGAACACATCGAGCTTCGCGCCCCCCTTCCGCAGCGCGGCGACGTAGGTCGTTTCGCCCACGAATGCAGCCACGATCAGCGCGCGGGAGGCCGGCCATGCTCCCGTCAGCTCAGGGTCCGCGCCGTGCGCGAGGAGCCACTCGAGGCAAGCCAGCCGCGCGGGGGTCGAGGGGCTCCCCTCGTGCGGCGTCGCCTGCATCAGCGCATGGAGCGCGCGATAGTTCCGGTAGGAGCCGTTCAGGTCGGCGCCGTGGCGCGCCAGGACCGCCAGGCCCGCGGTCCATGTCCCACCCGCCGCGGCGACCACGAGGCGCGCCGGGATCGGATCGCCGTGCGACGAGAGGAGTCGCTCGAGCTTGGCGAGGTCCTGCTTCTCCACGGCGGCGACGAGGGGGTTCGGGGGCGGCATCGGGGCCCGAGCTTAGCAGATGGGCGCGCCGCGGCGCGACGCCGTTCGAGTCGGCGATTGACCTGGCTTCCCCCGTCCCGGTACTCTGCCGGGAGGCGCGCGCCCGCGCCGGTCGGGATGACGACCGCGCGCCGCCGCGGTGGGAGAACGCCATGACCACGACACGGAAGGACGTGACGCGCCACGCCGAGGTCCACGGCGTCCAGGTGCCCCGCCTGAGCTACGGCACCGCCTGGAAGGAGGATGCGACGGCAGGGCTGGTCCGCGCGGCGATTGCGGCCGGGTTTCGCGGCATCGACACCGCGAACCAGCGTCGCCACTACCATGAGGCTGCGGTGGGGGAGGGGGTGCACGCGGCGCTGGCGGCGGCCGGCCTGGGGCGCGATGACCTGTTCCTGCAGACCAAGTTCACCCAGGTGGGCGGCCAGGACCATCGGCTTCCGTACGACCCGGGCGCGCCGCCCGCCACGCAGGTGGCGCAGTCGCTCGCCAGCTCCCTGCAGCACCTCGGGGTGGAGAGGATCGACTCGCTCTTGCTGCACGGTCCTGCGACCGGCCACGGGCTGACGGACGAGGATTGGGAGATCTGGGGCGCCATGGAGAGCTTGCACGGCGCCGGCAAGACCCGCCTCCTGGGGGTTTCGAACGTCAACCTGGGGCAGCTTCGCGGTCTGTGCGCGACGGCGTCGGTGAAGCCCGCCATCGTGCAGAACCGCTGCTTCGCGACGCGCGGCTGGGATCGCGCGGTGCGCGCCTACTGCAACGAGCAGGGGATCCTCTACCAGGGGTTCTCGCTGCTGACGGCGAACCCGGAGGTCCTGCGGCACCCGCGCGTGGCCGCGCTGGCCACGCGGCTCGGCAAGACCGTCCCGCAGGTGATCTTCCGCTTCGCGCTGGAGAAAGGCATGATCGCGCTCACCGGGACCACCTCCTCCCGGCACATGGCCGAAGATCTCGATCTCCATGACTTCGTGCTCGAGCCGGCGGAGACGAGCGCCATCGAGGCGCTGGTGGGATAGAAAGGTGACCATGGGAGCTGGGTCCGAGATCCTGTACCTGTCGCGCGCCGAGGTGGAGGCGGCGGGCGTGACCATGGCCGAGGTGATCGCCAGCCTCGAGGTCGCCTTCCGCGAAAAGGGACATGGCCGGGTCGAGATGCCACCGAAGCCCGGCATCCACCCCGGCCCGCACGGCAACGACAACTTCATCCATGCGATGCCCGCGCTGATCGGCGCACTCGGCGCCGCCGGCGTCAAATGGGTCAGCGGCTTTCCCGGCAATCAGGCCAGGGGGCTGCCCTACATCTCCGGGCTTCTGATCCTCAACGACGTGGAGACCGGGCTGCCGATCGCGGTCATGGACGCGACGTGGATCACCGCCGTGCGCACGGGCGCCGCGACGGCGGTCGCCGCGACGGTGCTCGCGCGTCCCGGGGCCGCGACCGTCGGGGTGCTGGGATGCGGCGTGCAGGCGCGCACCAACATCGACGCGCTCGCCGTCGTGGTGGAGACGCTGCGCGACGTGCACGCCTACGACCTCTACCCGGAGCGCGCCGCGGCGTATGCGCGCGAGATGGCGGCGATCCACCCGAGGCTGCGGTTCAAGACGGTGACGACGGCACGCGATGCGGTCGAGGGGTGCGACATCGTGGTGACCGCGGGGCCGATCCTCGCGCAGCCGCGGCCGGTCATCCAGGCGGACTGGCTGGCCGAGGGGATGCTGGGGGTGCCGCTCGACTACGATTCGTACTTCACGCCGGGCGCGCTGCGCGCTGCCGACCGCTTCTACACCGACGACACCCGGCAGATCCTCGAGACTCGCGCCGGCGGCGTCTACTTCCAGCAGATTCCCGAGATCTACGCGGACCTGGGAGAGGTCCTGGCCGGGCTCAAGGAGGGGCGGCGCTCGCCGCGCGAGCGCCTCGTCTGCATGAACCTCGGGATCGCCATGGACGACATGGCGACGGCGCCGCTGGTGCTCGCGCGCGCGCGCGCCAGGGGTCTGGGGACGCCGCTGCCACTCTGAGCGGTGCGGGCTCGCGGGCTGCCGGCAGCCCGCGGCTCAGGCGTCGAGGACGTCCTTGCGAACGTAGGCGATCCCCGGCGCGCGCAGGAGTCTCTGCAGATCTTCCGGGGAGAGGTCATCCCGCACCTCGGCCCGGAACGGCTCGCCGAAGAAGTGCTTCCGGTTCAGGTCATCCAGCAGAGTGTTGACCCGGACGAACACCTTCGCCTTGGCCTCTCCGACGACCACCGTGATGAGATCGTCGGCCACCCGCACCGCGATGACATCCTTCACCTTCGCGATCCGCGCGACGAATCCTCGCGCCAGGCGCCGGCGCCGGTTGCGAACGAAGCGGAAGATCACGAAGCCGACGAGCGAGACCGAGATGAAGGCGCCGAGGGAGTCGGGCTGGATGAAGAGATAGCCGACGACCGCGAGGGTCACCACGCCCAGCACGACTCCGGCCCACCCCCGCGGCAGCGAGGAGCGCAGCCACTCGGTCGCGGTCTGCACCCCGGAGCCCGTGATCCCCCGCGGCTGGATGCCGGACTCGATGTCGCGCTTGAGGACCTTGAGATCCGCGCCCAGGGCCTCGGAGGTCGGGTAGCGGTCCTCCGGGCGCTTCCGCAGGCAGCGCGAGATGACGCGGTGAACGTCCCCCGGCAGGTTCTTGCGCACCACGGTGACCGGCCGGCTCTCCTCGTAGGCAATCGCATGCATCGTGTCGAGCGCGCTCGCGCCCTGGAACGGCAGCTCCCCCGTGACCATCTCGTAGAGGACGATCCCGAGCGAGAAGATGTCGCTGCGCGGATCGACGGGGCGCCCGCGGGCCTGCTCCGGGCTCATGTACGAGATCGTGCCGAGCACGACCCCCGCCCGCGTCTTGGTCAGCGTCTCCCGTGTCGAGACGTGCTCGTCGTCCGCCGGCTCCGGGTCCATGAGCTTCGCCAGACCGAAGTCGAGGATCTTGGCATGCCCGTCGCGGGTCACCATGATGTTGTCCGACTTGATGTCGCGGTGGACGATCCCGGCCTCGTGCGCCCGGCCTAGCCCCTCGGAAACCTGCAGCGCGATATCCACGGCGGATTGCAGGTCGAGGTCGCGCGCCTCGATGAGCTTCCGCACGGTCTGCCCCTCGACCAGCTCCATGGCGATGAAGGTGACGCCCTCCACCTCGTCCACGTCGTAGATCTGCGCGATGGCGGGGTGCGTGACCGCGGCGGCGGCGCGCGCCTCGCGCAGGAACCGCTGTTGCCGCTCGGAGTCGCCGGTCATCCCGGACGCCAGGACCTTGAGCGCGACTGGTCGGTCGAGGCGCGTGTCGCGGGCGCGGTACACGACGCCCATCCCACCCTGCCCCAGGGCGGCCTCGACCTCGTACTGCTTCAGACGCTTGCCGATCATCTGCTCGTCACCCCGGAAGGCATCACGGCGCGGGGTGATTCTACAAGCAACGTGGGGTCCCGGGTGGGCGGAGGACGGTGGGGTCCGCGTGAGAGTCTGGAGGGTCACGGGCGGCGCTCAGGGCGCGGGTCGCGTGCTCCCGCGACCGAACAGGAAGCGCCCGCCGAGGACGAAGGCGCTCGTGCACAGCAACACCACGAAAGCGAGCGCCAGGAGCGGGAGGAACAGGGCAAGGAGCGTCACGACGAGGGCCCCCATCAGCTCCAGCGTCGCGACGAGCGGGTTTCCCAGGCCGCCGGTGAAGGCGAGCGACTTCAGCCGCGTCAGCACCGTCGCCCCCTGCACGATCCCTGCGACGCCGCCGCCGGCGATGATGGCGATCCCCCAGCGCAGGTGCGGCGGCAGATCGGGGAGCACGGCGGCGCTCGCGATCGCACCGGCGAGGACCGCCGCCGGCGTCGCGACCGCATCGAGAACGTGATCGACCGCGGGAATGTAGTAGGCGAGGATCTCGAGGGCGGTCGCCGTTCCGAGCGCGACCAGGGCGGGGGTGCCGCCGATCCAGGAAAGCTCGGGGGAGAGCGTGAGCCAGTCCGACCGCGCCGCGAGTGAGAGACCGAGCAGGGGCAGGAAGACGCGAAAGCCGCACGCGGCGGCAAGACCGATCCCAAGCGCCAGGCTCAGAAGAGTTTCCATCGCCCCTGATCCCCCCCGATGACCCTCGTCCCCGCTCGGATGAAACGCGATTCCGGCGAGGAAGTTGCACCCTACCGGCTCCACGCCCTGGCGTGGGACGGGGTGAGGCGATCGTGCTAGTGTCCCGGGACAGTAATGTTTCGCACCGGCGCCGGCCGCCCGGCATCGGCTTCCACCGTCCGAGGAGCACCTTGCGCGTCATCGCCCACCCCGACCCATTCGTCCTGGAGGCGGCGCTGCTCGAGCGGGTGGCCTCCCTCAAGGCGGCGGAGCCGCTCGGGCGCGGGCTGGTCGTCGTGCCAACCGCGCGGCTGGCAGGGCATGTCCGCCGTCGCCTCGCCGAGGGGCTCGGCGCCTGCCTGCAGGTCGAGGTCCTGCATCATCGGGCCCTGGTCCGCCAGATCCTGGAGTCCGCGGGGGCTCCTGTTCCCGAGCCGGCCTCCGAGCCGCTGCTGCGCGCCGTCCTGGCCCGCGTCCTCGAACAGTTGCCGAACAACGCCTGGAGCCGCTTCTCCAGCCGTAGACCGGGAGCCATCCGTGCCCTGCTCGCCGCGGTCCAGGACCTGCGGGAGGCCGGGATCACGCCTGCGGAGGCGGAGTCCGGGCTCGCCTCCGGCCGCGACCGGGCGTTCGCGGAGCTGTTCCGCGCCTACGACGGCGCCCTCGCGCGCCTTGGGCGAAGCGGAATCGTCGACGAGGCGGAGCGGGCGCGCGCCGCGCTGCCGGCCGCGGCGGCGTACGGACGCGGGCTAAGGCTCGTCCTTCACCATGGGGCCTACGAGTTGATCGGGATCCACCTCGACCTGGTGCGGACGATCGACGCCGCCTGCACGGTGCAGTTCCTGCTCCCCGCGGAGCCCGGCGCGCCCGGGAGCCGGTTCGCCGAGGCGTACGCGCAGCGGCATCTGCTGGCGGACGGCGAGCGGATCGAGCGGCTGGCGGATCGTCCGGGAGGGCTCTGCGGCGACCGGCTGGCAACGCTGTTCGCCGAGGATTCCCGGCCGCTGCCGTTACCGGGAGGGGTTGCTACGTGGACCTACCAGGGGGCGGACGCGGAAGCGGACGGCGTGGTCCGGGCCGCCCTCGCGGCGGTTGCGGCGGGGGAGTCGCCGCTGGAGATCGCGATCATCGCCCCCTCGCTGGCGCCGTACGGCGGGGCGTTCGAGGCCGCGCTCGACGATCCTGGGCTCCCCTGGACCTCCTCGCTGGCGACGCCGCTCGCGCGCGAGCCGCACGTTCACGATCTGGCGACCATGCTGCGCGTCGCCGCTGACGATTTTCCTCGCGCGCTCACCGCGACGCTGCTCGGATCGCCGCGGCTGCGCTGGGATCGATTGCTCGGCGACGACGGCGTGCCGCCGGGCGACCGCGCGGAGGCGTGGAGCCGCCAGGCGGGGGTGGTCCGGGGCGTCGAGGCATGGACCGAGTGGCTTCCCGCCTGGGCCGCGATCCCGCAGATCCCCGATGGCGCGTCCGAGGCGGAGCGCGCAGCGGAGCGGCAGCGCAGCGAGCGCCGGCGGATCCAGGCGGAACGGATCGGCCGTGCGGTCGCGGCGCTCGCGGCCCGCCTCGGGGCCGACAAGCCGCGTCGCTGGCCGGCGCAGGCGCGCGCGATCCGCGCCCTGGCCGCGGATCTCCTGCGACCGGCAACGCCGCGCGCCGCGGCGGCACTCGAGCAGATCGAGCCGTTGCTCGACGACATGGCGCGGGTCGAGCTCATCGCCGGGGATCGCCGGGAGGTGACCCTCGCGCAGGCGAGCGCCTGGTTCCTGAGTGCGCTCGAGGGAACGGCGGGGCGCTGGCGCGCCCACGACGACGGCGGGTTGAGGGTCCTCGACGCCATGCAGGCGCGCGGGCTCACCTTCCGCTGGGTCGCGTTGCTCGGAATGCACAGCGGGTCATTCCCGCGGGCGCCGCGCGCCGATCCGATCCTGCCGGACCCGACGCGCCTGCGGCTGCGAGAGGCGACGGGCAAGCCGCTGCCGGTGAAGGCGGAGGCGGACGAGGAGGAGCGGCTGCTGCTGTCGCTGCTCCTCGGCGCCGCCGGCGAGTCGCTGCGGGTCTCCTGGCAGCGCGCCGACGAGAAGGGAAGAGAGAAGGCCCCGTCGCTGGCGTTGCGCGAGGTGAGCCGGGTCGTTCTCGGCCGGCCCGCTCTCGCGGAGCTGGTGCGCGCGGCGACGCCGGCGCCCTCGCACCCGAGGCACGCGCTCGAGGGGCACGCCGCCGACCCGGGACTCCTGGCGCCCGCGGAGGAGCTGCTGCTCGTGGCGCTGCGCGGTGACGGGGGGGCGGCGGTCGAGGCGACGCTCGTGGAGCGCGATCCGGATCTCGCCACGGGACTGGCGATGCTGCGCGCCACCGAGTCGTTCGCTCCGGGAGACGGCCGCTATGACGGTCGGGTGGGGGGAGGCACGCCGCCTGGCGTCAGCGTGACCGCGCTGGCGCAGCTCGGACACTGCCCGTTGCAGTACTTCTTCGCGCGACGGCTCGGGATCCGCGATCTCGCCGACGAGCCGGATCCGCTGGCGCTCGCGGCGAACCGGATCGGCATCCAGGCCCACCGGCTGCTCGAGCGGCTCTATCGCCAGCTGGCGGAGGAGGGTCGCTTCGCGCCCGACGCCTCGGCGTCGCTCCTGCCGCGCGCGCTCGAGCTGCTCCCGCAGGTCTGGCAGGCGACGTTCGGCGACGCGATGGCCGTGGTCGAGAGACGCTTCCCTGTGCTGTGGCGCGCCGAGGCGGGGCGCTGGAGCCGCGCGCTCGCGGCGTTCCTGCGCGACGACCTCGCGCGGCTGCGAGCCGCGGGGCTGCAGCCGGTGGGGTTCGAATCGCCGGTCGTGGGGCGCCTCGCGTTCGGCGCGTTCACGATCGCGGTGGAAGGGCGTTTCGATCGTCTCATGCGGGGGGATGAGGGGGTCTGGGTCGGCGACTACAAGACGGGAGGGAAGCTCGAGGAGCAGTGCAACCCCACGCCGATGCTGAAGGGGAAGAGGCTGCAGGTGCCGCTCTATCAGCTCCTGGCCGGCGCCGGTGCGCGAGTGGAACTGCTCGGCGTCGGGCCGGCTCACGATCCTGCCCGCGTCCCCGACGAGGAGGATCGCCGCACGCAGTTCGCGGGATTCGAGCCGAAGCTCGCGCCCGGATTCGACGAGACGATGGCGACGCTGCTCGCCCTGCTGCGCGACGGGCGCCTGGCGATGCGGCCCGACGACCACGGCTGCAAATCCTGCGACTACCGCTCCGCCTGCCGCCGGCAGCACCCGCCGACCCTTTCTCGCGAGGAGGCCGACCCGGAGCTTGCCGCCCTGCGCGGCCTGCAGGACAAGAACACCCGCGCGCCACTGCTGGCCCAGGTCGCCGCGCGCGCGAGGGCGGAGTCCGAGGAGGAGGGCTCATGAGCGATCGGGCGGCCTCCTTTCCGGACGCGGCCGCGCGCCGCCTCGCGGTCACCGAGTTCGATCGCAACCTGGTCGTCGTCGCGGGGGCCGGCACCGGGAAGACGAGCCTGCTCGTCGAGCGGACGCTGAACGCGATCGGCACTGGCGTGCTGACGATCGAGCGTCTCGCGGCGATCACCTTCACGGAGAAGGCGGCTGGGGAGCTGCGCACCCGCCTGGCGCTCGGGCTCGAGGGGCTGCGCGCCCTGGCGCTGGGAGCGGATGCGGGCGGCGGCTCCGCGGCGTCCCGCGCGTTCGACTATCTGGCGCGAGAGGCGGGGATCGCGGCGGATCTCATCGGCGAGCGGGCACTCGCGGCGCTGCTGGGGCTCGAGCGTGCGCGCGTCACGACCATCCATGGCCTGTGCGCCGAGATCCTGCGCGAGCATCCGGTCGAGGCGGATCTGCCGCCCGACTTCGACATCGATGCCGGGGGGGGCGCCAATGCGTTGCTGGCGCGCGAGCGGGAGGAGTTCCTCGCCGAGGAGCTCGGAGAGCGCGCGCCCCGGCAGGAACTCTGGGAGGAGGTGCTCGGGGAGTTCGCGATTGCCACGGTCAGCGATCTGGCCGCGGAGATCGGGGGGTTCGAGGTCGCCCCGGAGGCGCTGGCTGGACCGGCGCCCGACGCGGGTGAGTGGTTCGGAGCGGAGGTCGCATCCCTGCGCCGCTCGCTCGCCGATCTGCTGGCGAGGTCGTCGGCATGGAAAGGGGTCGGAAGGGAGAAGGCCGAGGCGATGGTGACCGCGTTTGACGCCTTCCTCGACGGGGGGATCGTGGCGCTCGGCGAGATTTGCGCCCAGAACCCGCGAATCGTCCGCTCGACCGCCGACCGACCGACCAAGACGACCCCGGAAGAATACGAGTCGCTGGGGCGCGAGGCGGCGTCGCTTTGCCGGTCACTCGCTTCCGTCGCCTCGGCCCCGCTCCGGCGCCTCCGCGAGGGCGTCGCCCCGTTCGCGCGTCGCTCGCGCGAGGCGTGCGTCCGCGACGGCATCCTCTCGTTCCAGGGGCTGCTGCTGCTGACCCGCGATCTGCTCCGCGACGTTCCCGGCGTGCGCGAGTCGTTGAAGCGGCGCTTCCGGATGATCCTGGTGGACGAGTTCCAGGACACCGACCCGTTGCAGTACGAGATCGTCTTCTACCTCGCGGAAGCGGAGGGGGTACAGGCGACCGATCCGTTCCTGGCGGAGCTGGCGCCGGGGCGGCTGCTCGTCGTCGGCGATCCGAAGCAGTCGATCTACCGCTTCCGGGGGGCCGACTACACCGCGTTCGTCCGCGCGCTCGCGCGGATTGCCCCGCAACCCGAGCAGCGCGTCAGTCTCGTCACCTCGTTCCGCAGCGATCCGCGTCTCCTCGACGCGGTCAACGCGCTGTTCGGCCCCGGAGGGGCCTGGGAGCCGTCCTCCTACCAGCCCGTCTACGAGGCCATCGCCCCGGGCCGCCCCCTGTCCGGTCCCGACGGTCCCCGCGTCGAGCTGTGGAGCGTCGCTGCGGGGGCGGGGGCGAACGCGGCCGAGCGGCGCGAGGCGGAGGGGAGGGCGATCGCGGCGGAGGTCGAGGCGTTGATCCAACGCGGCGAGGCGCTGCCGGGCGACATCTTCCTGCTGCTGCGCGCGGTCACGAACCTGCCGCTCTACCTGCGACCGCTGCGCGAGCGCGGCATCCCGTTCGTCGTCAATGGCGGCAAGGAGTTCGCGCAGCGCCCGGAGGTGGTGCAGATGGTCGCCGCGCTGCGCGCGCTGGCGCGCCCGGGCGATCCGGTGGCGCTGCTCGCCTTCCTGCGCTCGCCGGCGGCGGGGGTTCCGGACCCCGAGCTCCTCGCCTGGGCGGAGGGCGGGGCGCGCTGGTCCTGGCGTGACGCCTGCGATCCGGGGCGCTTCCCGGCGGTGGCGCGCGGACTGGGCCTGCTGCGCGCGCTGGCCGACGGTGGGCGGGAGTGCACGGCCGACCGCCTGGTGCGGCAGGTGGTGTCGCGCTTCCACCTGCTGACGCTCGGGGCCTCGGCGTACGAGGGAGCGCAGCGCGTCGCCAACCTGCGCAAGCTCGAGGCTCGCCTCGCCGCGCTCTGCCGCGACGGGGACCTGACCCTGAACGAGGCGCTCGACGAGATCGAGCAGGAGCGCGCCCACGACCTCGAAGGGGAGTCGCCGCTCGCGGACGAGGGGAGCGACGCGCTCCACGTGCTGACAATCCACAGCGCCAAGGGGCTGGAGCGCCCGATCGTCATCATCCCCGATCTGGCGCGGGAGCGCGGCGGGAACCGCAACTCCCCCCTGCTGCGGGGCGGACGCGGGCCGGGGGGCGAGGCCGTGGTCGGGCTGTCGGTGGACGGGAACACCGACCTCGAGCGCGTCTACCTCGACCGCGAACAAACGCGGCACGAGGAGGCGGAGGAGATCCGCACGCTCTACGTCGGTGTGACCCGCGCGCGGGAGAGACTGATCCTGGCGCGCGCGCCGTCGCGGACGATGGTGCCGTGGCTGACGGCGCTCTCCGCCTGGGGGTTCGACGCCCGGAGCGGCGCGGCGGATGGGGCGTTGCTCGCCGGTGGCGCGGTGATCCACCGCTCGCTGCGGCCCACGCCTCGTCGCTTCCGTCCCCCCGCGCCGTCCCCGCGGGGCGAGCCCGAGGCGGTCGCGAGGCACGCGCGCGCGCTGGCGGCGCTGCGCGGCGCGGCGCGGCCGCCCCTCGCGGCCCCGAGCGGGGTGCGCGAGGACGACGCCGCGCGACGGGAGCGCGCCGACGCCGGAACGGGGCGACGCGACCGCGACCTGGCGCGCGCGGTTGGCACCGTCGTGCACTGGCTCCTGGAGCGCTGGGACCTTGCTAGCCGGGAATCCCTCCTCGATCTGCTGTCCGGGGAGGTGGAGCGGGGCGACCCTGCGGGAGCTGACCTCGCCGCGGTCGAGCGGGAGGCGCGCCTGGTCCTGGAGGCGTTCCTCGCGGGCGGGCTCCCCGAGCGCCTGCGCGCCGTCGCGATTCTCGGCCGCGAGGTGCCGCTCCTGCTGCGCCGCGAGGACGGCGTGGCGTGGCAGGGGAGCCTCGATCTCCTCTTCCGGGAGGCGAACGGCGAGGTCGTGATCGCCGACTACAAGACCGACGCGGTCGAGGCGGGCGCCGCCGAGCGCTACGCGGGCCAGCTCGAGGTCTACGCCGAGGCCGTCCGCCGGGCGCTCACGCTCGCCGCCCCGCCGCGCACGGAGCTATGGTTCCTGCGCTCGGGGCGGGTGCTGCCGCTCTGATCGCCGCTGGTCGCGCTCAGCCTCACGGGCAGGGGAGGTCGCCGCCGTACCCGGTCTTGTCGAGGTCGTGCGGGCGCTGGGTCCCGTTCGACCGGGTGCCGTACGACCCTTCCGTCCCTGTGGCCCTGTCCTCGGCGACGATGACGTACCCCGCCTCGAAGATCAGGCCCGGGTCGTTCGGCGTCCAGCGCGCCCGGGTCGTGCTCACCGGCGTCCAGACCCCTTCCGGATTGAACTCGAGGTCGCAGAACTTGTGGGCGTAATCCCCGTTCAGAACGTCGGCCTTGGTGTACGCGAGGTAGAGGTGATATGCCAACCCGGTTCCGGGCAGCCGTTCGAACTCGATGCTCTCGAAGGCGTCCACCCCCATCTGCAGCGGGTCGGGGGAGCCCGGGGCGCTCACCTCGGGGGGAGCGCAGGAGGCGCAAGCGACAGTGTGGGGAACGATGCCGGTGCAGCCGGTCCCGTCGCTGATCTCGACCGTGTAGGTGCGCCCGCAGGCCGCCTGCGTGAGGTCCAGGTACTGCGACGCCCCCACCTGTGCGGAGGCGTCGTCACGCCAGGTGTACTGGGCGAACAGCGGCCCCGCGAGGAGGGAGATCGAGGCGAGCTCCGAGCAGGCGGGGGTGGGGGTCTGGGAGATCGTCGTCGTCGGCGACGGGACGACCGTGACCTGTCGGGAGTCGGTATCCTCGCCGGGGAAGGCCCCCGCGTCACGGGTTCGCAGCGTGTAGGTCGTCGTGGCCGGCGGGATGACCGCGACGTCGGGGTCGAGCGACCAGTCCTGGACGACCGCCACTCCCGCCTCGAAGCGGTGCTGCAGCGCCCCGGTGCAGTCGAGGCCGACCTCGTTCGAGCTCGCTCCGGAGAGCGTCACGAGCGCGCCGGCGCAGCTCGAGGCCGGGGCCGTGAGCGCGGCGTTCGTCACGCAGCCGGGGCCGCCACACTGGTACTGAGGGGTGCGGGCCAGCGTCAGGGACCACGAGACGATCGAGCCGACATCGTTCGGCGCGCGGTCCGCGACCTTCAGGCGCCACAGCCCCGAGGCGTTCTGGCCCACGAAGTCGGCCATGCTCCCCGGTCCGTCCGGCGGCCGCAGATCGTCGAAGGTCGTGACGATGTTGTCGGCGGGGCCGCCGGTCCGGTTATGGAGGCGGACGGTGGTGTTGGCGGGGGAGATCAGCTCGACGATCAGATCGCCGATGTACGGGTGCGAGACGTTCACCGTCACATCCGCCTCGGCGATGGTGAACGAGCTTGCCACCGTGAGATTCGAGGTGACGCCCGGGACGTTATTGTCCGGGATCGCCTTCGGGACATCGGTGCTCGCCTGGACCAGCGGCGACGGCGTGATGTCCGTCCCGAGGGGCTGGGTGAACGAGAGATTGAAGTTCCCCTGGGCGGTGGCGACCAGGAGGTTGAACTGCACGACCGTCCCGCAGGCGACCCCGCCCCCGACCTGCACCGTGAAGTGCGGCGAGAGCGAGGAGAGCGCGGCTCCGGAAGGGAGGTTGGGCCAGGCGGCGCTGTTGTCGACGATCGTCACCCCTGGCGTCGGCGAGCTGAGCGTGCCGGTGACGGAGGTGGCCTGCAGCGAGCCGGCGTTGCGAAGCGTGACCGCTACCTTGAAGGTCTCCCCGGGCTCCGGATCGCCGTTGTTGTTTCCCCCCGAGTCGTCGATCGTGTGGGAATCGTAGATCGGATACGGCTGCGGCAGGGTGGCGCAGGTCGGCAGCGCCGACCCGAGATCGCTGATGATTGACGTGATCTGCACGCCCGTGTTGGGGCAGCCGCTGCAATGGTGAAGCGCGATCACCTGGTGGTTCGAGTACGCGACGACCGGGGACCCGGAGCTGCCTCCCTGGGTGTCGCACATGTAGCCGACATCGACGGGAGCCCCGACGCCGCAGGAAGGGAGGCTCAGCGAGTGGACCTCGCAGTAGCCGCTGGCATCGGTCGGGTCGGTGCTCTGCAGCGCCAGCATCTTGGCGTTGCCGTTCGGATGCTGCGGGATGTAGATCCGCTCGTTCACGATCGCGGCGCGGTTATCGAGCAGGAAGGAGCCGTAGGTCGCCTGCGGATCGCCGTCGAGGTGCACGAGGGCGTAGTCCAGCGCCGCGTTGTTCTGGATGAAGGTCGCGCTTCCGCTCCAGATGTTCCCTGTCCAGCAGAGTTGGCAGTTCGACGAACCGCAGGTCGGCCCCTCGGCCATGAACTCGTAATCGGTGTTGACCGCGTCGGCCGCGACCGTGATGCAGTGCTGGTTCGTGAAGAGGTGTCCCTGGCAGCCGACCAGCCAGCCGGTGCAGAGGCCGGAGCCGTTGATGAGCAGGCGGGCGACGGCGCGTGAGTGGTCGTACGCCAGCGGCTCGGTCGCCGAGTAGCAGGCGGCGTTGAGCGAGTTGTCGATGCCGCAGAGCGACTCGGTGCCGTTGGCGCTCTCGGTGTCCTCGCTGCCGAGGTTCGCGAAGCCGGCGACGTACTTGTCGATCGAGACACCCCAGCCACCCCCCTGGGGTGAGTGCGAGTGGATCTCGACGATCGCCACTTCCCCGGTGATGTGGGTCGCCCAGAACTCCCCCAGTTCCCCCTTGCCGCGTCCCGTGAACACCCGATGCTGCTTCCCCGACGGGGAGTGGATCACCACCTGGTCGCCGGGCCCCAGCTCGAAGCGATCGAAATGGACCGCGATGTAGGTCGCCCCCGGGTGGGAGATGGTGGTCGCCCAGGCCGGCTCCTTGCCATGACCGGCGGGGTAGGGGTGGGGCGACTCGACCTGAAACGGCACTTCGTATCCGGCCTCGATCCTCTGGGCCTGCGCCTCGCCGCCGAAGCCGACCACCGTCACCAGGGCGAGGAGTACCAACCGGAGCCTCAGATTCATCGTCAAGTCTCTAGCAACATGAGGGTTGGGGAGGTGCCGCCTGCCCACCGGGCCGCTCCGTACAGATCTCGCACTGGGTGAAAAATACGTCCAGGTCTCCCCGGCCGCCAGGGGAAAATGCCGCCGGCCCGCGTCTTACCCCCTGACCGCGGTGGCCGGAGGCTGGGCGGCCAGGCGCGCGGGGGGACAGCAGAGCCCGGGGGGGATGCTCTGGCCATGCGGACAGGTCTCGGGATGGTCCAGAAACGCGCAGATGCTCTCCGTCACGGTCGGCGACAGGATGTGCTCGAAATAGCAGGCCTCCTCCTCGACCGCCGCCGCGGGCATCTGGAACGTGCCCGTGAACAGCGTCTCGGCGAGGCGGTGGCGGCGGATGAGCCCCGCGGCCCGGCGCCTGCCGGTGGGCGTGAACGCCGGGATCCCGCCATCGCCCAGCGTCACGAGCCCCTCCTCGCGCATTCGCTCCGTCCGGTTCGTCGCCGCCAGCACGCGGCCACGGGCGCAGACGTTGGCCGGGATCTCCGACCCCTCCTCGACGAGCCACAGGTACTCCAGCACCTCGTCGGTGTCCTCCTCGCGCTGCGCGTGGGTCAGGTGATAGCCGGCGACGCGACCATGCTCGAGCTGGACCTGCTTGTCGGCGCGCTGGCCGACCGTGAGATCGTGGGTCACCATCACGATCGTCTGGCCGCGGTCGTGCATCCGCTGGAACAGCTCGAGGACGAGCCGTTCGTTCTCCTCGTCCAGGCTCCCGGTCGGCTCGTCGGCGAGGATCAGCTTCGGACGGTTGATCAGCGCGCGCGCGATGCAGACCCGCTGGCGCTCTCCGCCCGACATCGCCGACGGCAGGTGGCGCAGCCGATGCGACAGCCCGACCTCTGCAAGAGCCCGCGCCGCCTCCGCCTCGTCGGCGAGCGAGTGCAGGTACTGCGCCAGCATGACGTTCTCGAGCGCCGACAGGTACGGGATCAGATGGTACTGCTGGAACACCAGCCCCACCGCCTCGCGGCGATAGCGGATCAGGCCGGGGCGGTCGAGTCTGGCGAGGTCGAGACCGTCGACGAGCAGACGTCCGCTCTCCGGCTGGTCGAGCCCCCCGAGGAGATTCATGAGCGTGGTCTTGCCGGATCCGGAGGGGCCCATCACCGCGAGCCACTCCCCGGCCTCGATCGACAGGCTCACGCGATCGAGCGCGGTCACCTCCGCGTCGTAGCGCCTCGTCACATCCTCGATCTCGATGAACGCCATCGTCTCCGTCCTCAGTGCTTCGAGTCGCATCTACGCTGCACTACCCTGACTGCGCTCCGGCCCGATCCTGCTCCCTCAGCCGCGCAGCGCGGTCGCGGGTTGCACCCGCAGCGCGCGCCGCAGCGGCGCAATCACCGCGACCCAGCAGAGCCCGATCGTCAGCGCCAGGACGACGGGGGCGATCTCGGCGCGCGCCGCCACCTCGGTGCCGAACACCTGCCGGCCGATCCAGCGGGAGTCGAGCCAGCCCAGGAGCAACCCGAGGGCCCCCCCGGCCATGCCGAGCAGCGTGGCCTCGCCGAGGAGCATCAGCAGCACCTCGCCGTCGCTCGCGCCGAGCGAGCGCATCAGGCCGATCTCCGGCTCCCGTTCGACGACCATGGCCATCAGCGTCGTCATCACGCACATCCCGGCCAGCACCAGGATCACCGCCGTGAGCAGCAGCATCATCTGCTGCAGCTTGGCGAGCAACGACCCCTGGGCCTTGGAGACCTGCAGCAGCGGGCGCGCCTCGACCGGCGAGGGGGCCGCGGCCGCGATCGCGTTGGCCAGCGCCTGCACCTCATCCGGCCCTGCCTCGACGGCCAGCGCGGCAAGGGAGACGCGGCCGGTCTGCCCCGTCGCCGCCTGCACGGCAGCGAGCGGCAGCAGCACCTGCTCGTCCTCCGCCTCGCCGGTCGCGACGACCGCCGCGACGCGGCACCGACGCTCCTCGGACTCGGCCACCGCGAGGGGGATGAGGCCTCCCGGCCGGGCGCCGATTCGCCGTGCGAGCGTCGCTCCGACCAGGCAGGCGTCCGCGTCCGTCGCGGCGGGCCAGGAGCCGTCCAGTTGCCAGGCGGCGCCGAGCGCGCGCAGCGCGCCGAGGTCGGCGCCGACGATCGCGGCGGACTCGCGGCCGACCCGCCCGGTGGCGAGCAGGAGGGGGGAGACGGTGACCGTCATGCCGGCCGGTGCCGCCCGCTCGAGGGATCGAGCCCACGCTTCTTCCAACGTCGCCCCTCGGCCCCCGGCCTCCCCCGGCCGCCCGAGCGGCGGCGTGACCAGCAGATTCGGCCCGTAGCTCCGCAACTCCCGGTTCATCTTCGGGGTGAGGTCGGCGCGCAGGTTGAGCGCGGTCGCGGCCACGCTGGCGCCCACCGCCACCGCACCGAGCGCCAGCGCGAAGCCGGTCGCGCGCAGCCCGAGCGAAGCGAGCAGGAAGCGGAGCGCGGTCCGGGCCCGCGACCCGCGGTGCAGCCTGGCGGCAGCAGGCACCTCAGAGGCCATGCAGCACCTGGTACGGCCGGAACGCGACGATGCGACGCGCCGGCAGCGCGCAGCCGGCGAGCGTGATCGCCACCGCGGCCAGGATCGCCAGCGGGAAGGCGAGCGGGCTCAGCGCCACCGCCGCGCCGAAGACCGTGAGGGAGATCAGGTGCGCCAGCCCCGCGCCCAGCAGCGCGCCCGCGATCCCGCCCCCCGCCCCGAGCAGCGCGGCCTCGAGCAGGAACAGGCCGATGACGATCCCGTTCGTCGCCCCCATGGCCTTGAGCAGCCCGATCTCCGCCTTGCGTTCGAGGACGCCGGTCATCAGCGAGCTGGTCACCGTGAGCGCGGCGGCCAGCGCGGCCATGGCGGCGATCAGCGCCATCAGGCCGCCAATCCTGCCGAGGATGCGCCCCTCCGACTCCGCGACGCGGCGGATCGCTCGCACCTCGGAGCGGGGGACGTGGCGCGCGATCTCATAGGCGATCGACGAGGCGAAGGGGGTGCACGACCACTGCTCGAACTCCTGCGGGGAGAACTTCGCGGGATCGAGCCCCAGGCGGCCGAACACCGCGTCCTCCGGCGTGGTGAGGGCCGACACCAGGATCCGCGACACCCGGCCCTCGAGCCCGGCGAGCTGCTGCGCCGCGGCGAGCGGCGCCAGCAGCATGCCGTCCTCCTCGGAGCCGGTGGAGAGGATCCCGACCACGCTGAACTCGTGGAGGCGGTTCCCCTGGCCGGCGGTCAGGCGGTCCCCCGGATGCAGGCCGAGCGCGCGCGCCAGCGAAGTCCCGGCGAGCGCCTCGTCGTCGGCCCTCTCGCGCGGCCAGCGCCCTTCGACATTCCAGAACGGGAAGATTGCCCGCACTCCGGCCGGGTACTCGCGTCCGTCGCCGAGCCGCTCGCTGCGCTCGAACCAGGTGCCGCGCAGCGTCACGGTGCGCCCCGCAGCGGTGATCTCCGTGTCGAGCATCGGCGCGAGCGCCAGCACGTTGTTCACCCAGAAGTTCTCCTTGGCCCGGCCGATATCGGATTCGGCGAGGTACGCCGGCGTGCGCAGGGCGGAGACATCGGTGCCCGCCACCTCCAGCGTGCGCCCCGCGCCGGCCGGGGTCACCACGAGGTTCGCGCCGAACGCCTTGAGCTCGCGATTCACCTGGTCGCCGACCCCGAGCGAGATCTGCAGGAGCGCGGAGGCGGCGGCGGTCCCGAGGGCGACCGCGGTGAAGGCCACCGCCTTGCGCCGCAACTGGCGTCCGAAGGAGCCTCGCAGGATGCGCAAGATCATCGCGCGTCCTCAGAACGTCGGCGGCGCCGCGCTCGAGGTGAGCGCCGCCGCGAAGGCGGCGCGCTCCTTCGCGAGGTCGGCAACGCGGATGACGATCTCGGTGGGCTCGAACCGCGCGGCAAGCGGCAGCGGGTTGCACCCGCCCGCGGCGCCGATCGTCGCGGGGTTGATGTCGGCCGCGCAGGCGAGGCAGATGATCTGCCGCTGGTTCTCGACGTAGCCGTGCGCCCCGCAGACCAGGCAGGCGTCGAACGCGGCGTGCAGCTTGCCTCCCGCAGCCATCAGCAGGAAGCGCACCGTAACTCCGTCGATCTCGATCCCGAAGCGGTGCAGGTGGCCGTCGTCGAGGCCCGCGACCGCCAGGTGAATCTCCCCGGCGGCGTCGGCAGTGACCATCCGGGGCGGATCGAAGGTCTTGGGAAAGCGCGACGCGCCAATCGAGAACGTGAGCGCCGCGATGACCACGAGGCCAGCGGCGGCGGCGGTCCCCTTCCAGCGCCGCTCGCGAAGCGTGGCTGCGAGCTGCAGCCGCCGGGCCGGGCCGTCCTCGGCGGCGGCGGGGGCCGGCCGGCGGCCGGGGACGAGCAGGAAGAGCAGCGGGATGGCCAGCATCGACGCGAGCAGCAGCGTCTGGCTCTTCACGATCGGCCCGATGATGCGCATCTCGCGAGCGCCGATCGGGACTACACCTGCCTCCGCGAACTCGTGGAAGGCGCTGAGCACGAGATGGAGCGCAAACACCAGCAGCACGATCCCGGTGACCTTGAAGAAGCGGCCGATGTCGATCCGCACCGCCCCCTTCACCAGCGCCACCCCGAACGCCGCCGCGAGCGCCAAGCCGGCGAGGCCGCCGAAGAAGGTCAGCATCCCCTCGGTCGTAAGGCTGACCGCGGCGAGGAACAGCACCGTCTCGACCCCTTCACGGAACAGCAGCACGAAGCTGAGCCCGAACAGCCCCCAGGCCGGAGCGTTCCCCGGGTGGGCCGTGAGCTGCCGGAGCTTCCCCTCGATCTCCGCCTTCATGGTGCGGGCGGTGCGCCACATCCAGAACACCATGGTGGCGACGAAGACGGCGCCCAGCAGCATCAAGCTGCCCTCCGCCGCCTCCGGGTCGATCGGCAGGCGCTCGAGGAGGAACGCCCCGGCGAGGCTGGCCGCGATTGCCGCGCCCAGCCCCGCGAACACGTAGCGTTGCAGCTCCTGGCGCCCGAGGCCGCGCAGGTAGATCAGGAAGATCCCGACCACGAGCGCCGCCTCGATCCCCTCGCGCAAGGTGACGACGAACGCTTCAAACATGGCGCGACCCGCGAGCCGGCGCGCAGCCCCGGCAGAACCCCTCGATGCGCAGCACATGGCCGGTCATGGTGAACCCCTGCCGGCGGCAGGCCGCCTCCTGCAACTGCTCGATGGCGCTCGACTGGAACTCCGCGATCGCACCGCACGCCTGGCAGACCATGTGGTCGTGGTGTTTCCTTCCCGCCATCGACTCGTAGCGCGGCGTGCCGTCGGATCCGGTAAGGCGGTGCACGATCCCGGCCTCGAGCAGGTGGGGGAGGGTGCGGTAGAGCGTGGCGCGGGACACCCGCAACCGCCGCCGCCGCAGCCGCGCCAGCAGCGAGTCGAGGTCGAAGTGACCGCGAATGGAGGCAATCGCCCCGGCGACGGCGATCCGCTCCGCGGTGACCCTGAGGTGGCGCGAGGCGAGAAAGCGGGTGAACTCTGCCGTGGGGTCCATCGAGCCCCAAGGCGCCGGCGGCGCCTGAATGATATTGCGACTCAGTCGCAATTATGCTCCCCCGACCCCTCCCCGTCAAGGGAAGGCGCGCCGGACCGGCGGGCGGCTGCCAGGTTGGCACCGGGGGCGCTAACCGTCTAGACTGCACCGTCCTGGAGCAAGGCAGCGCTCGCCAAAAAAAATGGAGAGTTCCGATGCGGCGACGGACGTGGGTCTGGTTGCTGGTGGCGATGGGTCTGGGCGCCGAGGCGCGGGGGGCGACCGAGGCGCGGCTGCTCAAGGAGCCGGCGGTCAGCGCCACGCGCGTCGCGTTCTCGTACGCCGGGGATCTCTGGGGGGTGGAGCGCTCCGGCGGAGCCGCCCGGCGCCTGACCGCCCACCCCGGGGTCGAGACCGAGGCGGTCTTCTCCCCGGATGGGCGCTGGCTGGCCTTCACGGGGGACTATGACGGGAACGTGGATGGCTTCGTGGTCGCCGCGGAGGGGGGGGAGCCGCTGCGCCTGACATACCACCCGGCCAACGACGCGGTGCGCGGCTGGACCCCCGACGGGCGCCACGTGGTGTTCGCCTCGAACCGTCTCTCGACCAGTGCGCGCTACGACCGTCTGTTCCGCGTCGCCGTCGGCGGCGGCTTCGAGGAGCCCCTCCCGCTGCCGATGGGCGACCGGATGAGCTTCTCGCCCGACGGCAAGAAGCTCGCGTACACGACGCTGCCGGAGCCGAATGCCACCTGGAAGCGGTACCGCGGCGGGCAGGCTACCGTCATCTGGATGCTCGACCTCGAGACGCTCGCGGTGGAGCCGATCCCGCACGTGGGAGCGACCGACACGCGTCCGCTCTGGATCGGCGACACGATCTACTTCCTCTCCGATCGTGACCGCGTGATGAACCTGTTCGCCTACGACACCCGCGCGCGCGCGGTGCGTCCGATCACACATCACAACGATTACGACATCCACTCGGCCGGGGCCGGGGGGGGTGCGGTGATCTACGAGCAGGCGGGATGGCTCCACCTGCTCGACCCGCCGACCGGCAAGGCCTCCCGGCTTGCGGTCACCCTGGAGGACGATCGACTCCTGGTGCGGCCGCGCTTCGAGCGCGCCGATCGGTTGATCCAGGACATGGCGATCTCTCCGACCGGGGCGCGCGCCGCATTCGAGGCGCGCGGGGAGATCCTGACGGTGCCGGCGAAGAAGGGGGATGTCCGCAACCTGAGCGCGACGACCGGCGCGGCGGAGCGCTCGCCGGCCTGGTCCGCGGACGGGAAGCGGCTCGCCTACTTCTCGGACGCGGGCGGCGAGTACGGGCTGGTGCTGCGCGACCAGGCGGGAGCGGAGCCGCCGGAGCGGATCGAGCTTCCCGACCCTTCGTTCTTCCACTTCCCGCGCTGGGCCCCCGACGGCAAGAAGATCCTGTACACCGACAAGCGCCTGAACCTCTGGGTCCTCGACCTGACGGCGACGCCGCGCCGGCCGCGGCTCATCGACACCGACACCTACGACCACCCGGTCCGCTCGCTCGATCCCGTCTGGTCCCCGGACAGCCGATTCATCGCCTACTCGAAGCGGCTCGACAATCACCTGCGGGCGATCTTCATCCATGGGCTCGAGGACGGGAAGAGCCAGCAGGTCACGGACGGCCTGAGCGACGCGATCTCGCCCGCGTTCGACCGCGAGGGAAAGCACCTACTCTTCCTCGCCAGCACGAGCACCGGGCTGACGTCCGGGTGGCTCGACATGACCTCCTACGAGCGGCCGGTGCGCTGGGCACTCTACCTCGCCGTGCTCTCGAGCGAGGACCCCTCCCCCTTCGCCCCGGAGAGCGACGAAGAGAAGGAAGAGAAGGGGGACGACGAGAAAGGGAAGGAGAAGAAGAGCGCCGCGAAGGAGAGCGAGACGGGGGACGAACCCGAGGCCGACGAGCGCGCTGCGGAGGAGCCCAAGCCGGTGCGCATCGACTTCGAGCGCCTCGACCAGCGGATCCTGGCGTTCCCCCTGCCGCAGGGGGACTACGCGGGCCTCTCCACCGGCGCCGCGGGGATCGTCTACTACCTGGAGGCGCGCGCCGGCGAGGAGCGGCCTACGCTGCAACGGTTCGATCTCAAGGAGCGGAAGGCCGAGCCATTCCTGCCGCAGATCGACGACTACCGCGTGTCGTACGACGGCAAGAAGCTCCTCTATCGCGCCGACCAGACGTACGGCATCGTGGAGACCGAAAAAGCCGCCAAGGTCGGAGACGGCAAGCTCGCCACCGAGACGCTCGAGGTGCGCGTCGAGCCGAGGGCCGAGTGGGCCCAGATGCTGCGCGAGACGTGGCGGCTGGAGCGCGACTACTTCTACGACCCCGGGATGCACGGCGTCGACTGGCCGGCGATGTGGAGCAAGTACGAGGTGATGCTCCCACACGTCGCGCATCGATCCGATCTGACCGACCTGATCGCCGATCTGATCGGGGAGCTCTGCGTCGGCCACGCCTACGTGGGCGGCGGCGACCTCCCCGACGTCGAGAAGGTCCCGGTCGGCCTGCTGGGTGCGGACTACGCGCTCGAGGACGGAATCTACCGTTTTGCGCGCATCTACGATGGCGAGAACTGGAACCCCGATCTGCAGGCGCCGCTGACGCAGCCGGGCGTCGAGGTTCACGAGGGAGACTACCTGCTCGCCGTGGATGGCAAGACGCTGCGGCTGCCGACCAACGTCCACAGCCGGTTCGAGAAGGCGGCGGGGAAGCAGGTCGT